>Ga0209835_1001125_pt1 | contig 15440 bp, 16 predicted proteins | sample LakKivwa52mmetaG_FD_184138 | JGI IMG/M metagenome (GOLD analysis project Ga0209835, IMG submission 184138) | Anoxic lake water microbial communities from Lake Kivu, Rwanda to study Microbial Dark Matter (Phase II) - Lake Kivu water 52m metaG... | ecosystem: Environmental > Aquatic > Freshwater >...
GGTTGGCACAGCCCAGGTAAACTTCCTCCACCAGCGCCGGGTCGAGCTGGTTCCGTTCGATAAGGGCTTTCAGAACGAGCGCGGCCAGGTCATCGGGGCGGATTTTTGCCAGCACCCCCCCTAGCGCGCCGATGGGCGTGCGAATGGCATCTACAATCACAACGTCTGTCATGGCAACTCCTTCTGCTGTGGTTGTTCGCGGAATAAATTCCGCGTTACAAAAAGGGTTTCTGATTGGTTTGTCTGCGGAATAAAATCCGTGCTATAGAAATTGTACCACCCGCAGTGACAGGGTTATCGAACAGCATCGAAACAAAAAACTTCCACGCGCAAGGCGCGGAAGTTCAAATGCAAAAGAAAAGCAAAATTCGTGGAGATTGGTATTGGTTGGTTCCCCAGAGTATCAGGGCTTGTTCAGGAACGCAATCGCCGGTTCGAGGTCATAAAACAGGGCCACATCGACGCCTTCTTGTTTAAGCAGCGCTTCGATGAAGTCATGCGAATGGTCGTAGGGGTTAACCAGCATGGCGATGCGCGCAGCGAGGTTGATGCCGGGGCTGTGCATGTCCTGGCTGACGAAGGTGTAGTTGCGCATGACCGTGTCGGTGTTGCGGCCCTCGTAAAAATCGAGCAGGAAACGGTCAATTCCCATCCCCTGTCCCATTTTATGGGCTTCCAGGTGCCAGGCCAGCGCCTGCTGGCGGCCAAACTGTCCGACCACTTTGAGGATGATGTATGTGCCGTCGTCAGAGGGAGCAATCGAGTATTCCATCAGGCCTCCAGGGAACCGGTAAAATGTGGTTCAAACGCCCCGAATGCTGTCATCAAGCGTAGAAATCGCCAAGCTGAACCTTTCGGGACGGTTATTATAACGTAACTGCTTCAAGGATAATCGTCCCGAAGGCTGGATATTTTTTGTGAAATATAACTACCTACCCTATACGCATCAAAAGCAGTGACAAATCTTGAGCGGAGGGCCGAGCGATAGCGAAACCCGAAGTCGAAGGACGCGGTACCGCAAAATGGGGGTTGTAGAGCCTTCGGGACGTTTCACAACACAGGCTAATGATGATGGTGATGCCCATCGCCCTCCGGGCCAAGCAGGGCGCGCCAGTCTTCGGGGATGCGCTGGCGGTGCAGGGCAATCAGCGCGGCGAGACCTGTCGTGAGCGGGACGGCGGCCACCAGCCCCAGCGAACCGACCAGGGTGCGCACAATCTCCTCGGTCACGAATTCGACGTTGATAAAGTAACCGTAATTCCCGCTCCCCAACGTAAACAACAGCAGGAGCGGCAGCGAAGTCCCGGCGTAGGCCAGCACCAGGGTGTTGACGGTGGCGGCGACATGATCCTGCCCGATGCGCATGGCTTTCTCGAACAGGGCGCGGTAGCCCAGGCGCGGGTCAGTATGATGCAGTTCGAACACCGCTGAGGCTTGGGTCGTCACCAGGTCATCCAGCACGCCCAACGCGCCGATGATGATTCCGCCCAAGAGCAGGCCGCGCAGGTTGATGTTGACATCCGACATCTGGGTTAAGAACAGGGATTCCTCGCTGCCCGAACCGGTCAGGCGGGAGACTTGCACGAACAGCACGGCCAGCGTGCCGGTGATGACCAGCACGAGAATCATGCTCAGCACCGAGGCGTGCGTTTTCCACGTCCAACCGTAGGTGAGATAGAGCGAGACCCCTAGCAGGATGCCGGAGCCGATGAGGCTGACGCGCAGCGGGTCTTCCCCAGCCAGGATATGCGGGATGATGTAGGCGATGATCATGAACAGGCTGAAGGCCAGCGCCAGCAGGCTGCGGACTCCCTTCCAGCGTCCCATCAGGACGATAGCGGTTACGAAAATCGCCAGCAAGACGAGCAGGGCTTTTTCGCGCACGAAATCGACGAAGAAAGCCTCCACTACGCCATCGGGCCGCTTGCCTATCAACACAAAGACATCATCGCCGGGACGCAGGATTTGGCCTTGGGGCAGGATGCGGTACCTGCCATAATCGATTTCCATCAACAGGCCGCTATAGTCGCCCTCCAGGATTTCGACGCGCGCCCGCTGGTAGGTCTGCACCGTGCCGCCCAGGTCGATTGGCCCGGATTCGAGGATATCAGTTACGCGCGCGCGGTAGGTTTGTGAGCCGAGTGATGAATTGATATTACTGACAAAAGGCTTTTGGAAGAAATATGGCACGCCCCACACCAGGAACGCGCCAAAGGCCAGAATCACCACGAGACTGGCAATGAGAAAAGGCGTTGTGAGTTTTTTCATTAAGACTGGCGTTCGAATTCTTGATATTTGATGTTTAAGGCTGAATGTTAGCGTTTCATCCCACCGGCTCATCGCCCTCGTACCTGGAGGGTTTTATTAGCCTGGGAGCGGGACGCCGCTGGCGGGAACGGAACGAGCGCAGGAGGATATTGGTTTCGCGGGTATGGTTAGCGAGATCGGCAAAGACCAGCAATAACTGTCCCAACGCGGCCACCACCATACCCGCCACGAACATCGACAGGCCGAGCAGCGAGGTCACGAAGCGTATCTCTGCCACCCGCCATAGGGAATTACTGGCTTGCAGACTTGCATTGATGCTCGCCAGCAAGGCATTGTGCTGGACAAGGCCATAAATCGTACCGGCCAGCCCGGCCAGCATCAGGAAAATCCCGAAGAGTATCAGCACATAGCCGGTATAGCGGACAAAGAAGTACATAGCGCCTCCTCGAAATCGTTTCATGGTCCTATCTTAACACGATTATGGGGAATTGCCTAACACAGCGCGAAGCGAGACGCAAAAGAACGGTCATCGGGAGTCTGGGTGCCTTTGACCGGCATCGGGAGTCGGACGGGCTTGCCTTTGTTTGGGCGGGACCGGCGGCTTTTCGCGCGCCGCAACCATACCCCAACGGCTGGCGCCCAGGTATAGTATGTCGAGAATCAGGTCTTCGTAGGAGATACCCTCCGCAGCAGCCTCGATGCACAGGTCGCTGTAGCCGGGAGTCAGGCCGGGCAGGGTGTTGATTTCGATGAGCATCGGCTCACCCTCTGCGTTGAGGCGGATGTCGGTACGCGAGACGTCGATGGCTTTGAGCGCCATGTGTGCCCTGACGGCCAAGCTTTGCAATTTTCTGTTCAATTCGGGGGAAATCTCCGCCGGGCAGATGTAGCCGGGCGCGCCTTCTTCGCCCACCGATTTGGACTTGGAGGCCTGGCTGTAGACGCCTGGTGTGACCGAACGGCTGCTATCCAGTTCCAGCACCGGGAAGACGTGGTAGCCGTGTTTTTCGTTGTACCATTCTGGGTGACGGGAGTATTTCCAGGCGTCCCAGCGCCCAACCAGGCCGCAGGTAAATTCGCGCCCGGAGAGGAAACTCTCGACCAGGGCCGGCTGGCGGTAGGTGTGAATGATGTAGTTGACGCGCTCGCGCAGTTCGACGGCGTTGTCGACAACAGCTTTGGTATCGACGCCCATGCCGGTGCCTTCGCGGGCCGGTTTGACGAAGAGCGGGAAGCGCAGTTCAGGGCGCAGCGGCTCATCGCCGACGATAAATTCCTGGAAGGGGGCCACCGGCAGGCGGCGGTCGCGCCAAATGCGCTTGGTGAGGGTTTTATCGAGCGAAATGGCATTTGCCATCACCCGCGAGTGGGTGTAGGGGATGCGCAGCATCTCCAACAGCGCCGGGACTTGCGCCTCGCGGGCGTCGCCTCCCAGTCCTTCGGCGATGTTGAAGCAGATATCGGGTTTGATTTCTCTCAAAGTAAAGGGGAGTTCGCGGTCAGCCTGGATGAAGACTGTTTTGTGTCCGTCCGTCTCAATAGCGGCGCGGATACAGTCGATGGTCTCGATGTGGTCGTAATCGGCCAGGGCATCCGCAGCGACATCCGCCGGGAGCGGGATGTTGTCATCCTTGATATTGGCGAGGACGGCCACTAGCCAGGGTTTTTCGGGTTTGAGACGACTGGGAGGCTTTTCTTCGGTGGGTAAAGTTGCTTCGGGCATATTTTCTCCTTAAAAATTTGACTGGGGAAACCTCGCCGGATGTGGTGAGTTTTCACACCGGCACAATGTTATAACATTTGGGGCTGGCAATCAAGGAACAAATTGTAAACAATTTTGCCTGGGCAGCCTGGAATACCCGCTGTGTTTTATGTTATCATTTTCTTATGCCCAGGACCCAGTCACGCACCATCCCGCGCGTGGTCGAATTGCCCGAAACCGAACTCGAGCCGCTCTATCGCGTCATCATCCACAACGACGACGTGACGCCGATGGATTTCGTCGTCTATGTGCTGGAGCGGATTTTCTTTGTGACCGGGCCGGATGCCGTCACCATCATGCTGACGGCCCATTATAAGGGGAGTGCTTATGTGCAAACCCTGCCTAAAAGTGAGGCGCAGGGCCGGGTGAACAAGGCGCACTTTGCCGCCGGGCTGGAGGGCTACCCGTTGCGCTTCACCATCGAACCGGAATAATTTCCAGCGAGGTATCCATGAAATTTGAAACCGTACACAGCGCCAGAGTCCCCAAAATCGGCTTTGGATGCTGGACGATTGGCGGCGAAGAGACTGCTGACCCATCGCAGGATGATCGCTCGCTGGTCGCCCTGCGCTCCGCGCTTGGGTTAGGCTACACCCACTTCGACACCGCTGAATATTACGCTGCCGGGCACTCCGAAGAACTGGTTGGGCGCGCCATCCGCGAGGCGGGAATTGCGCGGGAGGCGGTTTTCATCACATCCAAAGTCAGCCCCAGCCACTTGAAACATGACGCAGCACTGCGCTCCTGCGAAGACAGCCTGCAGCGCCTGGGGATGGACTACCTCGACCTGTACTTGATTCACTGGCCGGAGCGGAATATGAACCTGCCGGAGACTTTCCGCGCCTTGAACCGGCTCGCGCGCGAGGGCAAGGTCAAACACCTGGGCGTCAGCAACTTTAACCTGAAGCTGCTCAAGGAGGCCCAATCCGTCTCCGAGACGCCGCTCCTGACCAACCAGGTTCCCTACAGCATTCCCGACCGTTCGTATGTAGAAAACGGCGTGCTGGCTTATTGCCAGGCCAATGACATCCTGTTGACGGCCTATTCCCCGGTAAAAAGCCGCTTTTTCAAGGGCAAAAAACTGGCCGATTTCGCCCGACAGCGAGGTGTGACGACCTTCCAGGTGGGCCTGGCCTGGCTTGCCCGCCAGCCGCGTGTGATTGCCATCCCGACCTCGTTCAACCCGCAGCACCAGGCCGAAAACCTGGCCGCGCTGGATTTGGATTTAACCGATGATGAAATGGCCCTGCTCAACAGCCTGGCCTGACCAACCAGGTAATGAAAACGGGCTGTTATCAGGCAGCCCGTTCGGTTTTCACAAGCCCACCTGCTTTTGGGTTGTCGAAACTTGCAGAGATGTCGCACTTGAAAGCATAAAACCGGAACGTTGGAGAAAAACATGCACGGTGGCGGCTGGTTTGCTTATGTCCGTTCGGGGGATGAAAAGCCCCAAAAAGTAACGAAAGAATTGCTCCTGCGAATCCTGGCCTATGCCCGCCCCTACTGGGGACACATTGCCGGGATGCTGGGCATGATTCTGCTGAGTACCGGCCTGGGACTGGTTTCGCCGTTGATTTTTCGGCATCTCATCGACACGGTATTGCCCGCCAAAGACCTGGACCAGTTAACCATGCTGGCGCTGGCGCTCCTCTTGGTCCCGATTCTGAGCGGAACAATTGGCGTCATCCAGCGGCGGTTGAACGCCAGCGTGGGCGAGGGCGTCATATACGACCTGCGCGTGGCGCTTTTCGCCCGGCTGCAACGCATGAGTCTGCGCTTTTTCACCAATACCAAAGTCGGCGAATTAATGAGCCGCCTGAACAACGACGTGGTCGGGGCGCAAAACGCCATCAGCAACACCATCGTCGGGATTGTGACGAATCTCATCCAGGCGGCGGCGCTGCTGGCGGTGATGCTCACGCTCCAGTGGCAGTTGACGCTCGTCAGCGTGGTCATCCTGCCGCTGTTCATCCTGGCTGCGCGTAAGTTGGGCGAACGCCTGCGCGATATTGCCCGGCGCGCGATGGATGTCAACGCCCAGATGAACGCCCACATGAACGAGACTCTCAACATCGGCGGGGCGCTGCTGGTCAAACTATTTGGGCGCGCCAGCGAGGAAGAACAGCGCTTCAGGCAGCGCGCGGCGAGCGTGCGCGAGATGGGCATCGAACGCGCCGTGACCGGCTCGGCCTTTTTCGTCATCATGGGATTGGTCAGCGCGGTCGGTACGGCGCTGGTCTATGGGCTGGGCGGTTATTTTGTGATTACGGATGTCTTTACGGTTGGCACGATTGTGGCCTTTGGGGCGTATCTCGGCCAATTGTACGGCGCGCTGCAAGGATTGGCGGGCGCGCCGGTCGAGTTCAGCACCAGCATGGTCAGTTTCGAGCGCGTCTTCGAGGTCATCGACTTGCCGCACGACATCATCGAAACGCCCAATCCGCACCGGCCTGAAGAAGTGATGGGTGAACTGGTCTTCGAGAACGTCAATTTTCGCTATGATGTGGACGAATCCAGACTCCTCAGCCAGGTTAAACGCTACGGGAGTATGGACAATGTCAAAGCAGTCATCAGCGGGCAGCCTGCCCAAACCGCTGACAACAGACCAAAGACAACGGAAAATGGTCAATGGTCAGTGGTAAATGGTCGTAACAAGAGTAACAGCCACGGTTGGGAGTCCGAAGTCATCTCCCAGGCGCGCGAAATCGCCCTGTCGAACATCTCCTTCCGCGCCGCGCCGGGACAGTTGGTGGCGCTGGTTGGTCCCTCCGGCGCCGGCAAAACCACCCTCACCTATCTCATCCCGCGCCTGTACGACCCGACTGGCGGCAGCATCCGTCTTGACGGTCACGACCTGCGCGAGTACAACCTCGACTTCCTGGCGGCCCAGATTGGAATGGTGACGCAGGAAACCTACCTGTTCCACGACACTATCCGCACCAACCTGACCTACTCCAGGCCAGACGCCGCGCCGGAGGACATCGAAGCGGCGGCTCGCGCGGCCAACATCCATGATTTCATCATGGGACTGCCCGAAGGGTATGAGACCGTCGTCGGCGAGCGAGGGTACCGATTGAGCGGAGGTGAGAAACAGCGTATTGCCCTGGCGCGCGTCATTCTCAAAGACCCAAAGATTCTCGTGCTGGATGAAGCCACCAGTCACCTCGACAGCGAGTCCGAGGCCCTCATCCAGGAGGCGCTCAAGCGCGTCATGGCCGGGCGCACCAGCATTGTGATTGCGCATCGCCTTTCGACCATTCTTTCCGCCGACCTGATCCTGGTGCTCGACCGGGGACGCATCGAAGAATACGGCACGCACGACGAACTGCTGCGGATTGGCGGCCTGTATTCCGAGTTGTATGAAACCCAGTTTTTTAAGGCATAGCTTTTGTGAATTACTGACACCTGTCACTGGAATTGCCCCCACTTTTGATGTAAACTTTTCGCAGGGATAAAACATCCTGCAGGGTTTTGCCAGTCGGCTTGGCAAGCGCAAGCAACTTGCGGGCCGAGGATTAAATTCATCGTTCATGAGGTCATTCATGAGAGAAAACATCTCGCGTTACCGCTGGTTCGTTGTCGCTGTGTTTTTCTTCTTCATGCTCCTGCACCAGACTGACCGCCTGATGATTGGTTCGATGCAGGAACCGGTGATGAAAGAGTTTGGCATCACTGACCTGCAATGGGGACTCATCAACACTGGCGCGCTGGTTGTCAGTACCCTGCTATATCCTGTCTGGGGCTATCTGTATGACCGCTATGCGCGCGCCAAGCTGTTAGCGCTGGCATCCTTCATCTGGGGAGCGACGACCTGGTTGAGCGCCATCGTGCGCACTTACCCGCAGTTCCTCGCCACGCGCGCCTCGACCGGCATCGACGACTCATCTTATCCCGGCTTGTACTCGCTGGTGGCCGATTACTTTGGCCCCAACCTGCGTGGGAAAGTTTACGGGTTGCTGCAACTGGCCCAGCCCATTGGTTACCTGGTCGGCATGATTCTGGCGTTGATAGTCGCCCCGCTGATTGGCGGCTGGCGCAGCGTGTTCTACATCACCGGTTCGCTGGGCCTGGTCATTGCCGTGCTGATTTATTTTGGCGTCAAGGATATGCCGCGCGGCAAGGCCGAGCCAGAGTTCGAGGGCATGTCTGAAATGGCGCAATTCCATTTCAACTGGCGCGAAGCGCGCGAAATCTTCAAGAAAAAGACCATGTGGTTCGTCTTCCTGCAAGGTTTTGCCGGGGTCTTCCCGTGGAACGTCATCACCTACTTCTTTTTCGGCTACCTGATGCGCGAACGCGGCTACGACAACGACGCCGTTCTGATGACAATGGCCCCCGTCATCCTCATCCTGGCCGTCGGGTATTTTGTCGGCGGCTCGCTGGGCGATTGGTTCTTCAAACGCACCAACAAAGGCCGCATCCTGGTCTCCAGCGCGGGCGTTATCCTGGGCGCTCTCTTCCTTTTCCTTGCCATCAACACCCCCATCGAAGCCCGCGCGCAGTTCCTCGTTTTTATGGCGCTTACTGCTATCTTCATGCCACTCTCCTCGCCCAATGTCGTCGCTACTGTCTATGATGTTACCGTCCCCGAAGTGCGCTCCACCGCCCAATCGGTCGAATACTTTATCGAAAACTTCGGCGCGGCCAGCGCCCCATTCTTGGCCGGGCTCATCGCCACCGCCTACGACTTGAAAACCGCCATCCTGTGGATTTGCATCACCGCCTGGATTTTATGTTTCACATTTTACCTCGGTGCGCTCTTCACCATCGACCATGACGTGCACAGCCTGCGCGCGCAAATGAAATCCCGCGCCGAATCGATGCAGTAGCGCAAATTGCCAACTCGCGCCGCCTATGGACATTCTCCAGGTCAACCGCTCGGCTGAGCGCTCGCGGCGAAACCTCGCCGATAAAAAACAGGTTCGGGCTTTCCTGGATCTACCTTTCCGCATCTATAAAGACATCCCACAATGGGTTCCGCCTTTGGAAGGGGAAGCGAGGCTTTATCTCGACCCCCGTCGTCATCCGTTTTATAAGCATTCAGAGGCATCCTTTTTCCTCGTCGTTCGGAACGGACTCACATTAGGCCGCCTCGCGGTTCTCGATAACAGGCGATACAACGACTATAACGGGACCCGCGCCGGATTTTTTACCCTGTTCGAGTGCGAGAACGACCCCGAAGCTGCCTCCCGCCTCTTTGAAGCAGGTTCCGCTTGGGCGCGTGAGAGGCGGCTGACGGAACTCATCGGCCCGAAAGGCTTCACCGTTTTAGACGGCTTCGGGATGCTGGTGAAGGGCTTCGAGCATCGTCCCGCCTTTGGGCTGCCCTACAACCCGCCCTATTACCCCGAACTTCTCGAGCGGCTGGGATTTCAAAGGGTCAGCGAAGCGGTTTCCGGGTATTTGAATCCGTGGGCAGAATTCCCGGAACGAATTCACCGGTTATCAGAGAAAATCCAACAGCGGCGCGGCCTCCACATCGCCCGCTTCAAGACGCGAAATGACCTGCGCGCGCTCATCCCACACCTGAAGGAACTCTACAACGGTGCGCTTGAAGGCACCAGCGGCACTTGCCCGCTCGATGATGCCGAGGTCAAAGCGATGACCGACCAGATGTTATGGTTCGCCGATCCGAAACTGGTCAAAGTGGTCATGAAAGGTGACAAACCGGTTGGCTTCCTGCTGGCCTACCCCGATATTTCCGCCGCTTTGCAAAAAACGCGCGGCAAATTGTTCCCCCTTGGCTGGCTGGCGCTGCTGCGCGCGATGAAAACGACCGATTGGATTAACATCAATGGCACGGGGATGCTCAATGAGTATCGCGGGCTGGGCGGCACGGCCATCCTGTTCAGCGAGATGTACAAGACTATCAGCGAAAGCGGTCAGTTCCAGCACGCCGAACTGGTGCAAATTGGCCTCGAAAACGACCGGATGCAGCGCGAACTGCGCGATTTGGGCGTAGACTTTTATAAGATGCACCGGGTTTACCGGAAAGATTTGTAAAATCGCGGAGTCACTTGTGAATAAGATTTGCGGAGTATATCGAATTACCAATCAAGCGAACGGCAAAAAGTACATTGGGCAATCGCGCAATATCTATAATCGTTGGAAACAACACACAGGCGGCTTACAGAATGGTACAGAAAATAACGAATCGCTTATTCGCCAAGCGTTTGCGAAATATGGTTTGAATGAGCAAGTTTCCAAACCAGGTATTTATGAAAACTTTGTTTTTGAAGTTCTTGAAGAGTGCCAAGATGATCAACTTTTGGAAAGGGAATATTTTTACATCCGAACAGAAAGCCCTGAATACAACTTAAGCAGGCAGCCACCCAATCCCGATTTTATCTTTCGAAAACGTGAAAGCGCAGAAGAAAAGCTATGGGTCCAATATCACAATTTTGAGAAATTCGGTGGTTATCCCGGCATCTACCCAGATGGAGGAGAGCCCAGAGCACCCCTTAGCGAATGCCAGCATTACATTTCCACCAAAAAGCGCGAAGCGATTAAGAGTTTGGGGGATAACGTTTTGCTAATTATGGGAAAAAAACTGGGCAAAAAGAAGTCGTTTTTTGCCTGGTCGGTGATGATTCCGGAAGAACTTGAGTTCTTTGAAGACGAAGAACTCAGTTTTAATTTAATTGGCACTCAAAAATACTTTACGGTGCCGATCTTTCTCAACCCTATGGATGGTTTTCAAGAATTCATGCATCGGCAAGGGCATTTTGCTTTTGGATTTCAAAACGTCAAACCAGATCCCTGGTCGGAAAATTTACAACGTTTTATCGAGAATGGGCCGTTTGAAGATGACAATAAAATCTCTTGGCGGGCATGGGTTGATAAATTTGAAACAGAGAATGGAATTGTGCCAAATAATAAAAGGCAGCGGGAAAGTAAGGCTCCCCTACAACCAAAGCCGTTTTATAAAGAATGGCTTTAAAGAATATCGAGGCCATTATCGTATTCGAAAACCCAAATCGTAGTTCATATATTTTCAAGGTCATGAATAAGCGCAAAAATTCGAGTAAATTCATGTTATTCGTGGTAAAAGCATTCTGAAAAACTCGATGCAGTTTCTCAAAGAAATCATCCGTCACCCGGGCATGAGAACCACCGGCAAAACCATCCAGCGCGAGGCGGTGCGCGGCATCATTGCGCGCGGGAATACGTTGTTGCTGCTCTATTCCACCGAACTGACGGATTATAAATTCCCCGGCGGTGGGGTGCAGGCGGGCGAAACCCACCGGCAGGCGCTTTTCCGCGAAATCCACGAGGAGACCGGCGCAGTGATGACGGGCATCGAGCAGCCATTCGGCAAAGTCATCGAGTATGATATTCCCAAAGAATGCGGATATGATGTATTCAAGATGATTTCGTATTATTATTGGTGCCAGGTAGGGCCAATATTTTCAGAACAGCGTCTCGATGACTACGAAAAAGACCTGGGATTCCAACCTGCCTGGGTCGAGATTGGCGAGGCATTGCGAATCAACCAGGCCTTATTGCGCGCCAGCCCGCGTTCCACCTATCAGTGGCTGGCCCGCGAAACCTTTGTGTTAGAACAAATCCAACAGCGTTATTATCAAGGTCAACATGGACAGACATTTCGATGAACTCACCGGTAATTTCCTGGTCGTCATTCACTTTTCCGCGGTCAAACACCGCGACCAGCGCCGCCGGGACCAGCCGCGCTCGCCATATATCAATCATCCGCTTGAGGTGGCGCGATTGTTGTGGGAAATAGGCGGAGTGCGCGATGCCGCCACCTTAACAGCGGCCATCTTGCACGATACCCTTGAAGATACCAACACTACACCCGACGAGATTCGGGATGTTTTTGGCGATGAAGTGTTGGGATTGGTGCAGGAAATGACCGATGACCGTTCCCTGCCCAAGCAGCGCCGCAAACAACTGCAAATCGAGCACGCTCCGCACATTTCTCCTAAAGCCAAACTGATTAAACTGGCCGATAAAATCAGCAATGTGAATGACCTGTTACATTCTCCACCACACCGCTGGACCTTGGCGCGCAAACAGCAATATCTCTTATGGACCGAACAAGTCGTGGCCGGGCTGCGCGGCTCGAACCCTGCGCTCGAACAATGCTATGACAAATTGTTGATTGAGGGCAAAAAACTTCTAAACCTTGACAAGGAGACACCATGATTCGAATTGTGACCGACACCCTGACCGGATTCCCGCTTGAAACCATGCGCGCGCGGGGAATTCCTGTCATGCCGCAGATTGTGATTTTCGGGGAAACCTCCTACCGCGACGATACCGAAATCGACACCGCGACCTTCTTGCAAAAACTGAAAGCCTCGAAGGTCAATCCCAAAACAGCCGCTCCCGCGCCTCTTTTTTACACCCCAATCTTTGAAGAAGCGGCCAAAAATGGCGACACCGTGCTGGTGATTGCGCCCTCGGCCAAAGTGAGCGGCACAGTGCGCTCTGTTGAAACCGCCAAAACTGATTTTCCTGATGCCGACATTCGTATCATCGATACCCAGACGCTGGCCTGTAACCAGGGGACTCTCACTCTCCTGGCCGATGAAATGCTGAAAGCGGGCAAAAGCGCCGACGAAATCGAAGCCTGCATCAATGAACTGGCGCCGCGTGGACACATCTACTTTGTTCTCGACACGCTCGAATATCTCAAGCGCGGCGGACGCATCGGCGCGGCGAAGGCCCTGCTTGGCGAGTTGCTGCAGGTCAAGCCAATCCTGCAAATCAAGGATGGACAGGTTGCGCCCTACGACCAGGAGCGCACCAAAAAGCGCGCCGTAGGCCGATTAATCGAGATTGTCACCGAGCAGGTGGGCGACCGGACGGATTCCCACCTGTGCGTCATCCACATCGATGCCGAGGATGAAGCCGAAGCCTTGCGCGTCGAACTCTCTGCCCGGACGGGTTTCCAGGACATTCCCATCTACCTGCTGCCGCCTGCTATCGTCGTCCATGCCGGCCCAAAGGCGCTTGGCGTCGGCTTCTTCGCATAAGGCCCTGTGATATAATTCTCGCACTTAATCACCAAAATCCCCACACAAGCGGGTTTTTTACGAGAAGGAGAACGGTTTTATGTCAGGACATAGCCATTGGGCGACGATTCGCCGCAAAAAAGGTGCGGCAGACGCCAAGCGGGGCGCGATTTTTACCCGCCTGGCGCGTGAAATTGTGATGGCCGCGCGCCTGGGCGGCGGCGATATTGGTTCGAATGTGCGCTTGCAGTTGGCGGTGGAAAAAGCGCGCGCCGGGAACATGCCGAAGGATAACATCGAACGCGCCATCCGGCGCGGAACAGGCGAAGATAAAGAAGGTGGCGCGCTCGAGGAATTGACCATGGAAGGTTACGGCCCGCACGGCTCGGCCCTGATGGTCGAATGCGTGACCGATAACCGCAACCGCACCGTAGCTGATATGCGTCACGCTTTTAGCAAGAATGGCGGCAACATGGCCGAACCCGGCGCAGTCGGTTGGCAGTTCGAGCGCAAATCTTATTTTGCTTTCCCAGCCAGCCAGCTATCTTACGATAAAGCCTTCGAATTGGCAATTGAAGCTGGCGCGGACGATGTGCAGGAAGACGGTGAAAATGTCGAAATCATCGGTCCAGTCGAATCGTTCAAGACCATCACCGATGCCCTGCACGCGGCCAAAGTCAATCCCGAAGAGGCCGGCTTGCGCCTGATTGCCAAGCAGGACCTCGAACTGGGCGTGGAAGATACCTTACAGGTGCTGAAATTCGTCGAATCCATCGAAGACCTCGACGATGTGCAAAACGTTTACCACAACCTGAAACTCTCCGACGAAGCCCTGGCGGCGCTCGAAGCGGAATAATCGAACGGTAGGGGCGCGGTCACCGCGCCCCTAAAAATTTCTATGACCATCGCCCTTGGCCTCGACCCCGGAACCGCCACCACCGGCTACGGCCTGGTGCGCCAACACCGCGACGGCTCGCTGGAAGCAGTCGATTTCGGCGTCATTACTACACCTAAGCATATATCCGCCCCTGAACGCCTGGATTTGCTCTATCAGGAACTCAACCAAATTCTGGATAGATTCCATCCCGAAACTGCCGCCGTCGAAAAACTGTTCTTCCAGAAAAACATCAGTACAGCCATTGGTGTGGGACAGGCGCGAGGCGTACTGCTGCTCTCACTGGCCCAAAAAGGCCTGGATGTGGCCGAATATACCCCCAACGAAGTCAAACAGGCAGTGGCCGGCTACGGCTCAGCCGACAAACGCCAGGTGCAGGAAATGGTGCGGGTGCTGCTGACCCTGCCCGAAATCCCCAAGCCCGATGACGCCGCCGACGCCCTGGCGATTGCGATTTGTCACTTAAACACGAATCGATATTGAAAACAGCAGCAACTGCCTCGCGCCGCTGTTTTCAATATCATAATAGCCGGTGTCCCTGCGCGCGTAACCGCTGGGCGTCGACCCTGGTGGGAAAGGAAAAGTAGGTTGATTGGGTTGTGTCGAGGGGGATGGTCTTGGTTGTGCCTTGTTCGATTTGGCTGATTGCATCCAACACAGCCTGTACACCAAACTGCTTGGAGCGTACCATGAGATCATGAAGGGAATCAGTCGGGTGGATCGGTACGCTCCTTTGGATGATAATATCACCGGCGTCGATTTTCTCCACCATATAGTGAACCGTGACAGCCGTCTCCTTTTCCCCGTTGACCATCGCCCAGAAGTTTGGCATCATACCCTGGTAACGAGGCAGCGGAGCTGAATGTAGATTGATACAGCCGTGAGCGGGAATCTGCAATACTGCTGAGCGAAAAATCTGACTGGCAGCGATGGATACGATTAATTCAGGGCGGACCGTCTGCGCAAGAAAAGAAACAGTATCCTTGGCATTGATATTGGCAATGGGATACACCGGGATATTATGCCGACGGGCAACATCCGCTGCCGAGAAGGGCTTCGTTAACGGAATTACCCGGTTGAGAAAACCTGCAAACTTCGCCCATGCGTAGCGCGCTGATAATCGCAGAAAATCTACAGGCCCATAAAAAGCAAATAGCCGACGTGCTGTGAGAATCAATTTTTCGTTGAAGGCAGGGAGCACGATAAGAGCGGCGATGTCATCCCGCCGGGATGCGCAGATGGCATCCAGCGCGGCGGGCAGGTAAAAAGGTTCATTCTGGGTAACCAATATAAAACGCATTAGTTATTGCCTCCAGCCTCGGAATCAAGGAATTTCGCAAAGGCTCCCCGGATTGGTCCAAACTGAAACTCTTGAAGCAGGTTCCGCAGCCGCTTTTCAGTATAAGGCAGGTTTACTGGACTTTGGCCTTTTTGAAAAAGGATAGGGCAACATCAGTGCTATGTGGTAAGGTATGAGTCTCACAACTACTACCGACCATAGGAGCACGAATGCCGACCCCATCCGCTGAAATTATAT
>Ga0209835_1001126_pt1 | contig 15438 bp, 13 predicted proteins | sample LakKivwa52mmetaG_FD_184138 | JGI IMG/M metagenome (GOLD analysis project Ga0209835, IMG submission 184138) | Anoxic lake water microbial communities from Lake Kivu, Rwanda to study Microbial Dark Matter (Phase II) - Lake Kivu water 52m metaG... | ecosystem: Environmental > Aquatic > Freshwater >...
CTGCTACGCCCACCCCCTTCCAGCCTTCCAGCCCGGTTTCTCAGGAGGGGTTGGTGCTACCCATCCAGCCCCAGGTGGAGATTTCGCCCACCCTGCCCCCACAACTGGTGATGGCCACGCCGCTCCCCACTGCCACGCTCCTGGCGCACGCCCCAGAACTCGTGACCACGCCCCCGCCCCAGCTCGATGCGCCCAATAGCGTTACCTTCCTGCTACTCGGTTCCGATTTGCGCCCCGGCTCATCGTACCGCACCGATACCCTGGTGATTGCGATTGTCCGCCCGCACGACGGGCAGGTCGCGCTGGTCTCCATTCCGCGCGATTTATGGGTCAACATTCCCACCGTCGGGATGAACCGCATCAATACCGCCTACCAGAGCGGGGAAATCTACCGGTATCCGGGCGGCGGCCCTGGCCTGCTCAAAGATACCATCCTGGCGAACCTGGGATTGCAAATCGACCATACCGCCATGGTTGATTTCGACGGCTTCCGACGGATTGTGGATACCCTGGGCGGAATCGACGTGCCAGTCGTCTGTTCGTACACCGACTGGCGGCTGATTGACCCCTCATACAACCCTTATAACGAAAATAACTGGGCCTTGTTCACCACCGGGCAGGGACTGATACGCATGGATGGCGATTATGCCCTGTGGTATGCCCGTTCCCGGTCGAAGTCGAACGACTTCGACCGGGGCCGCCGCCAGCAGGAAGTATTGCGCGCCATCTACGGCCAGGCCCTGCGCACCGATACCCTCTCGCGCATTCCGCAGTTGTACACTGATTTGAGCTCAAGCATCACAACCGACCTGGGGCTTGGGAATATCTTACAACTCTCACCGCTTGCCCTACACTTAACCAACGCCGACATCCGCAGTTACTACATTGCTGGCGATTTGGTGACGGCCTGGATTACTCCCGGCGGGGCCTATGTCCTGCTGCCAAACACGGCGCTGATACAGGAAATGCTCCAGCAAGCCATGTCGCCCTCCCCGCGTCAGCAGGAGCGTCAGGCCCTGCGAGTCGAAGTCCGCAACGGAAGCCCGTTCGACGGCTGGGATGCGCTGGCCGCCGAGCGGTTGAACTACGCCGGGTATGAGACCTCGTTCAACGTCTCCGACCACCGCTCTTATCCCCAAACCCTGTTCTACGACCTGACCCTTGACCAGGACCGCAGCCGTTCCGCCAGCCTGCTGGCCGTATTGGGACTTCCCGATTCAGCCCTGGTTGCCGTGCCATCTCCCGGCTCAGAGGCCGCTTACGTCCTGATAATCGGGGACGACTACGACCCGTGTTTCAAGCCGCAGGAATTGACGCCGTAACTTTTGGCTGGATTGTTATAAAACCATTTCAACATGGTCTTAATATATGGTTTTGCGAAAAAATATGCTACACTACGCGCATAGTGGTCTAATGTAAAGGAGAGTAGCATGGCAACCACCACATCTGTTAGTGCGCATATTACCGCAAACACCACGATTCTTCCCGCCATCAGCGCGTATGAAATCTTCCTCAACGACCAGGGACGTTCTCCCTACACCGTCAAAGCCTTCCTGTCCGATTTGCGCCTGATGGCTTCGTATTTTCCGCCCGACCGGGCGCTCGGCGCGCTCACCACTGCCGACCTGAACAACTACTTCGAATGGATGCAGAACGAGCGCGGCGTGCCGTGCAGTCCCAAGACCCTCGCCCGGCGCATCACTACCACCAAATCCTTCTTCCGCTGGCTCAATAAAAACGGCGTGCTGGTGCTGGACCCGGCGGAAAAAGTCGTGCAGCGTTCAGTCATGTCGCCGCTGCCGACCGTCCTGGCCGATGACGAAGTCCAGTCTGTCATGCTGGCTGCCGACCGCTACCGGCGTAAATCCAAGCCTGATGCGCGTCCCTATGCCCTGCTCTACCTTCTGCTTGCGACTGGCATCAAAAAGAGTGAGTGCCTGGGGATTCACCTGAATCACATCGACCTGGCCGCGCCCGATGGCCCCATCTTGTTTGTCAAATACGCCAGCCCGGTAAACCGCTACAAGGAACGCAAACTTGCCCTGCCCGATGACTGGGTCCCCGTCTACGAGGAATATGTCGCCCAATACAGCCCGGTCGACCGGCTCTTCCCCTGGTCGCCGCGCCGCCTGGAATACCTGCTCGAAGACATCAGCAACGACGCCGGGCTGGAGAAACACCTGTCTTTCGATATGTGCCGCTGGACATATGCCATCAGCGAATACCAGCGCGGAATCGACGGCGATAAAATCCGCCAGAACCTGGGCGTATCCAAAATCCAGTGGCGCGAATTGAACATGAAACTCAAGCAATTGGCCGGGAATTCTTGATTTGCCGCGATACGATAAGTTAAAGTCCAGCAGTACTGGCGGCAGCACGCCAGCTGGCGCAACAAGCACGAAAATATTTGGAGAGTCGGTTAAATCCTGTAAGGTGAGAAACCTTGCAGGATTTTTTTGCCAAAAAAAATAAGAAGTTTATAAAATCGTCGCAGGACAGCGCATCCCTGGCAGGTGTGATGTACTATAATGGGATTACCAATCTCAAAAAGGAGCAGATAATGATAAGCAAAGCGATGCAAGACGCAATTAACGACCAAATCAACAAGGAAATGTTTTCCTCGTACCTGTACTTATCGATGGCCGCTTACTTCGAAGAAATCAACCTGCCTGGCGCGGCCAACTGGATGTATATCCAGGCTGAAGAAGAAAACGAACACGCCATGAAACTCTTCCAGCACCTGGTCGACCGCGGCGGACGGGTTCACCTGAAGGCAATTGCGGCCCCCGAAACCGAGTGGGACGGGCCGATGGCGGCTTTCAAGGCCGTCTACGCGCACGAACAACTGGTGACGAAATCCATCCATGATCTGTACGAAACCGCGCTCAAGGAAAAGGACTATCCGGCCCAGGTCATGCTCCAGTGGTTCATCGATGAGCAGGTGGAAGAAGAGAAGAACGCTTCGGAGGTTGTTGCCAGCATGGAACGCATCGAGGCGCATGAAACAGCAGTGCTGCAACTCGACCACCAACTTGCCAAGCGTAAGAAGGAAGAAGATTAATCTGCTATAAGCAGAGATTTTTTCGGAAATAGGATAACCACCGTCCCGAAGGTTTTCAAGAGCGATTTTTGTCGTTTTGGTCAACCTTCGGGACGTTTTCAATGCAGGGAAAGGAGCAACGCATGGAATACACCCAACTGGGCCGCACCGGCCTGAAGGTCTCCCGGCTGTGCCTGGGAACGATGAACTTTGGCCCGTTCTCGACGGAAACCGAATCCTTTGAAATCATGGACAAAGCCCTCGAACTGGGCTTCAATTTCTTCGACACGGCCAATGTCTACGGCTGGAAACTCGGCGAAGGCGTGACCGAGCAAATCATCGGGCGCTGGTTCGCGCAGGGCGGCGGGCGGCGCGAGAAAACGGTCATCGCCACCAAGGTTTTCGGGCGGATGGGTGACTGGCCCAACCAGAACCGCCTTTCCGCGCTCAGTATCCGCCAGGCGGTGGAAGGCTCGCTCAAACGGATGCAGACCGACTATATCGACCTGTACCAGTTCCATCACATCGACCGGTTGACTCCCTGGGAGGAAATCTGGCAGGCCTGTGAGACGCTTGTGGCGCAGGGCAAGGTGTTGTATGTCGGTTCATCGAATTTCGCGGGCTGGCACATTTCCAAGGCCAACGAAGCCGCCAAAGCCCGGCATTTCATGGGTCTGGTCAGCGAACAAAGCCTGTACAACCTGAAAGATCGCATGATTGAACTTGAAGTCATACCGGCCTGCAAGGATTATGGCCTGGGGCTGATTCCTTGGTCGCCGCTGGCGGGCGGATTGCTGGGCGGGTCGCTGGAAAAACTCGAAAAAGGCCGTCGCACCTCCGAGGACAAGCAAAAGCAAATCAACGAACTGCGCCCGCAACTCGAAAAATGGGAAGCTTTCTGCCGCGAACTGGGCGAACAGCCCGCCGACGTGGCCCTGGCCTGGCTGCTGGCAAACCCGGTCGTCACCGCGCCGATTATCGGCCCGCGCACGCTGGCGCAGTTGACCGGCTCGCTGCGCGCGCTCCAACTGAAATTGGATGAGGCCGCCCTGAAAAAACTGGACGAAATCTGGCCTGGCCCCGGCGGCGAAGCGCCTGAGGCGTACGCGTGGTAAACTGATAGAAGAAATGAAACGACAATTATTACTGATATTCCTGATAATTAGCCTCACCATCTTGGCTAATCCAACCGGGGCGGGCGCGATTGCCCCGCTCGAAGCGCGTTCAGACGAGGCAGCGCTCAGTTTTCCCAACACAGTCACCTTCCGGGCGCAACTCTCCGCCAACGCCGACATCCAATCCGTAGTGCTGGAATACGGCACTACCCAACTGACCTGCGGCGAGGTGATCGCCAAGGCCTTCCCGCAGTTCAATCCTGGCAGGAGCGTAAACGTCGAATGGACCTGGGATATGCGCCAGTCTGGCTCCATCCCACCCGGCGCGAACATCTGGTGGCGCTGGCGGGCGACGGATGCAAACGGGCACGAAAGCGTTTCGGAGACGAAAAACGTCACCTGGCTCGATTCGGTCTACCAATGGCAGACCCTGACCGACCGCGATTTGCGCATCCACTGGTATCGCGGCGACCAGGCCTTCGCCCGCGAGATTCTTGCCGCCGCCCGGGGTGGGCTGGCGCTCAACCAAGAGAGCGCCGGGCTAAAACCGGATGGCGTCATCGACATCTACATCTACGGCGATTACGACGCCCTGCGCAGCGCCGTTCTGTATGCGCCCTCCTGGACGGGCGGACAGGCCTTCCCCGATTTCAACATTGTGATTATCGGTATCTCGCCCGATAACCTGGCCTGGGGCAAGGATGCCACCGTCCACGAACTGACGCATGTGTTGGTGGGACATCTCACCTTCTCTTGCCTGGGCGACGTGCCGACCTGGCTCAACGAGGGACTGGCTGTTTACAGCGAGGGTGGACTGGGTTCGAACTCGCAAGCACAGCTCGACCAGGCCATCCGGCAAGATACCCTGCTGACGGTGCGCTCCATCAGCGGTGGCTTTTCCGAGGTGGCCGATAAGGCCAATCTTTCCTACAGCCAATCGTACAGCATCGTCAAATTCCTGGTCGAGACCTACGGCCAGTCCAAGATGAACGAACTGCTGTTGGCCCTGCGAGATGGCACGACCATCGATGCCGCACTGGTGCGGGTCTATGGCTTCGATGTGGAAGGGTTGGAGGACGCCTGGCGGGCGGGAATCGGCGCAAAGCCGCGCGCCGCCGTCCCCAATCCGACTGCCACGCCCCAACCGACTTACGTCCCGACCATTGTGCCGATAGGCGGGGTGCCGCTGGCGGTCACGCCCACGCCTTTTATCATCCCCACTTCTTCGGCGGCCCCAGAGAGTTCCCCGCCCACTGCCGCGCCACCGCTGTTACAGCCCGTTGACGAGCACTTCAAGCGCATGTTCCTGTGGGTTGGGGTTGGCCTGCTCTGCTGCTGCCTGCTGGTTTTGGTGATTATCGTGGCAGCCGTCTATTTTGCGCGGCGCGGCCAGAAGGGAGGCGAACATGCGTAAAGTGTTGGCAATCTTCATCGTTCTGGCGTTAACCACCCCGTTGCTCGGCATGGCTGGGGCCGGACCTGTCTACCAGTACGGCGTCCCGCTTAACCGGGCGCTGGTGCTGGAGGGCGGCGAATCCACCAATCCGCGTAATTATGATCCAGCCACGACTGGTTCCTCGGGCGACAAACGCATCTTCAGCGGGCTGGTCTCTTTCGACCCGCGCCTGAACCTGGTTCCCGACCTGGCCGAAACCTGGGACATCAGCCCGGACGGCATGGTCTACACCTTCCACCTGCGGAAAAATGCCAAATTCCATGATGGCCGGCCCATGACGGCGCAAGATGTTGTCTATTCCTGGACGCGCGCCGCCGACCCGAATCTCCAATCTCCCACCGTCATGACCTACCTGGGCGACATCGTCGGCATCCGCGAAGTGGTGGAGGGACAGGCGGATTCTGTCAGCGGGTTGGAAATCATCGACGACCACACCTTACAGGTTACAATTGATGCGCCCAAGCCGTATTTCCTGATGAAACTAACCTACCCGACAGCCTTTGTCGTCGATCAAGCCAATGTCGAATCTGGCGCGAACTGGTACCGCGCACCCAACGCCACCGGCCCCTACCGGCTGAAAGAGTGGAAATCGGGTGAAGTGATGATTTACGAGGCCAATCCCGATTTCTACCTGGGCGCGCCCTCCATCCGCTACGTGGTGGTAACGCTCTACTCTGGCGACAGCGTGCGCTTGTACGAAACTGGCGATGTGGATATGACCGGGCTATATACCTACTACGTTGACCGCTTCACCGACCCGACCGAGCCGCTGCACCGCGAACTGGTGACGGGCGTTGACCTGTGTACCAGTTACATCGTCTTCGATGTCACCCGTCCGCCCTTCGACGATGTCAACGTCCGCAAGGCCTTCAGCCTGGCCTTCAATCGCCGCCAGTATATCGACGTAGTTTTGCGTGGACGCGCCCTGCCCGCCATTGGCGTCTTCCCGCCCGGCCTGCCGGGATTCAATATCGCGCTCGATGGGCTGACCTACGACCCCGATGCGGCCCGCCAGAGGCTGGCGCAGTCGAAATATGGCGGGGCCGAGGGACTGCCTCCGATTGTATTCACCAGCGCCGGTTTTGGCACTTACGTCAGCGCGCGCGTCTCGGCCCTGGCCCAGATGTGGAAACAGGTGCTGGGCGTGACCATCACGGTCGAAAATATCGAGCCGAATTTCTACTATGACCAGCTCTATTCTGGCAATCACGGCCAGTTGTTCAACTACGGCTGGTGCGCCGACTACCCCGACCCGGAAAACTTCGCCGATGTCCTGTTCCACTCCGGTTCGACCCAGAACAGCGGCTATTACAGCAACCCGGCCCTGGATGCGCTGCTCGAGGCGGCCCGAATCGAGCGTGACGTGACCAGGCGCATCGAGATGTACCAGCAAGCCGAGCAGATGATTGTGGATGACGCCCCGGTCCTGTTCCTGACGCACAGCCTGTCGTATGAACTGGTCAAGCCCTATGTCAAAGGCTACGTCTATACCCCGATCTCCATCCCGATTGAGCGGTACATGTGGCTGGATGGGAAGTAAATTAAGACATCCGAGTTCCCTGGGAACCCGGATGTTTTGTATAAATAAACAGGGCACATTTCGTTTGAGCTTCAATGAAACATGCCCAAATAAAAACCGGGGTCGTAAGACCCCGGCTCAGCGTTGCCACAGAAATTACAGGCTGGCGTTGATGGTGGAGAAGACGTTGCGGACCAGCGGGCCCATGATGGTGAGGGCGGCGATAACGACGACAGCGACCAGAACGAGGATCAGAGCGTACTCGACCATACCCTGGCCTTTTTCTTTGAGTGAGAACAACATGGTGTTTTTCCTTTCAGTGAACGAATGAAGAAGAGATGTCTTGCAAAAATTGTTTGTTTACAACAGGCCTGATTACAGGCTGGCGTTGATGGTGGAGAAGACGTTGCGAACCAGCGGGCCCATGATGGTGAGGGCGGCGATAACGACAACAGCGACCAGAACGAGGATCAGCGCGTACTCAACCATACCCTGGCCTTTTTCTTTGAGTGAGAACAACATGGTGTTTTTCCTTTCCGCGAACGAATGAAGAAGAGATGTCTTGCAAAAAAAGTTTGTTTACAACAGACCGGATTACAGGCTGGCGTTGATGGTGGAGAAGACGTTGCGGACCAGCGGGCCCATGATGGTGAGGGCGGCGATAACGACAACAGCGACCAGAACGAGGATCAGAGCGTACTCGACCATACCCTGGCCTTTTTCCTTGAGTGAGAACAACATGGTTTTTTCTCCTTTCGTTAGAATGTTTCTTTGGAACGCCCAAAGAGTTTGAACTTACAATCCCTATTCTAACCACTTTTTGAAAAATTCCAAGCGATTTTAATTACAGACAGCTATCAATAGACCCATTGGGGGACGGGAAAACTAACAAAAAGGCAAGCCTACGCAGTGTTTCCGGTCAAACAGCAGGATTCCCGATCAAACCCAGTTCAGGCGCGATGCGGCGCATGGCCTGGATAATGTTTCCCACATGCTCGCCCCACAGGTCAACGCCAAATTCCTCGGCAGCCTTTTCCATCGCGGCCCGGTCAGTGCCAGCCGCAAAGGCTTTATCTTTCCATTTCTTTTTGACGGAGGATGATTCCAGGTCGTAGAGGGATTTGGATGGCCGCACCAGCGCGACAGCGGTGATCAGCCCGGTGATTTCATCGCAGGCGTTGAGGGCTTTCTCCATCAGGGAATCGCGCGGGATGCCGGTGTTATCCCCATGGCTGAGGATGGCGCGCACGATGATTTCATCTACGCCGTGCTGGCGCAGCAGGGGCGCGCCTTCGGCGGGATGCTGTTCAGCGGTGGGATGAACCTCCCAGTCAAAGTCGTGCAGCAGGCCCGTGACGCCCCACAGTTCGACATCCTCGCCGAATTTCTCGGCGTAGAAACGCATGGCCGCCTCGACGCACAGCATGTGCTTGACCAGGTTCTCATTTTTGACGTATTCCCGCACCAGCGAGAGGGCTTCTTCACGAGTCAACATAAATATTATGCTCCAATGACAACGATGGAATTCACTGCGCAATTCTGCTGGAAAAAGGTTCTGGTTTGCAGATTATCATCCTTCCAGGCCGACTTTGTCAACCCGAATCATTGGAAAAGAATCGTCCCGAAGGTTTGCACTTGCAGCGCAGGCGCAAGTTCGGCGCAGGTTTGGCTATTTTGGGCAACCTTCGGGACGGTTTTAAGTTGGGTAGTGCTACAATTGGGCTGCCTGGAGTCTACGGGATTCCACCTGCCCGCATACCCACCATGTACTGGTTATTGACGTCAACATACCAAAGGAGACCCCTATGCAAATCAAATGCCAATTCTGCTCCATCCCTTTTTCCCTGACCAATGAACAGGTTGCCGAGGCGGTTGAAATTATCAAGAAAGATGCCCATGCGCATTACGATGCGCATTGCCCCAAATGTCGTCGCTCAACCAAGCTGGCAAAAAAGGCTTTCCAACTCAACCCAGTCGCCCGGAAATTGTTGGAAGGGTAAAATTCGATATTCGATGCCTATATAAAAATATCAAATTGGTCAACGACGAAATCGCCAATCACCGAATCCATCAATCACCCAATCACCCAATCACAAAATCCACCAATGATCAAAGCCATCTACTTCGACCTGGGCGGGGTCATCGTCCGTACCGAGGATAAAGCCCCGCGCACCCAACTGGCCGCCGAGTTCGGCCTGACCTACGACGAAATGGATAAAGTCGTCTTTGGCGGCGGATTCTACGGCAGCGCTGCCCGCGCATCCACCGGCGCCCTGACAGAGGAAGCCCACTGGGTCAACGTCACCCGCCGCCTGGGCCTGCCGCTCGACCAGCGCCCGCGCCTCCATGAGCAGTTTTTCGCCGGGGACAGAATCGACTGGGACATCGTCGAATTCCTGCGCGAAGCGCGCAAAACGTACAAAGTCGGCCTCATCTCGAACGCCTGGGACGGCCTGCGCTCCTGGATTCGCAAAGAAAAATTCGACGACGCCTTCGATGCCCTGGTCATCTCCGCCGAAGCGCGCATCGCCAAGCCCATGCCTGGAATCTACCATCACGCCCTCGACGCGCTCGGCGTCCAGCCCGCAGAAGCCGTCTTTGTCGATGATTTCAGCGAAAACATCGACGCCTGCCGCAAACTGGGCATGAAAGGCGTCTTTTTCCGCTCCGCCGAACAAGCGTTAGCGGATGTTAAAGCCTTGTTGAACGCTTAACGTTCAACGTTGAACCCGTATCCGCACCACCTGGAACCTGACACATGACACCTGAAACTCTCTCCCGCGCCCTCGGCGACGGGTTAATTCTGCGCCGCTCCACTGCCGCAGATGCCGAAAAACTGGCCGAATTCAACAGCCGCATCCACAGTGATGATGGTTGGGACAAGCCCGACGACCGCCCGGCCTGGTGGGCGCGCGACCTGCTCACCAAACCGCATCCCACCTTCGGGGAGGGCGATTTCACTATCGTCGAGGAACAGGCCACAGGCCGAATCGTGTCCTCGCTCAACCACATCTCCCAGACCTGGAGTTACGACGGCATCCCGTTCAAGGTTGGGCGGCCCGAACTGGTCGGAACCATCCCCGAATACCGCCACAAACGCCTGGTGCAGGCCCAATTCGACGAAATCCACCGCTGGAGCGCCGAGCGCGGCGAACTGGCGCAGGGCATTACCGGCATCCCATACTACTACAAGCGTTTCGATTACGAAATGGGGCTCGAATTGGGCGGGGGACGGGTCGGATTCGCCCCACTGATTCCGACCCTTAAAGAGGGCGAGAGCGAACCTTTCACATTCCGCCCCGCCACTGAAGCCGATATCCCGTTCCTAAGCATGGTCTACGTCCACGCCGGGAGCCGCCAACTCGTCCGCTCAGCGCGCGACGCAGCGGTGTGGCGCTACGAATTGAACGGCAAAAGCGAGCGCAACATCAACCGCAATGTTTTCCGTATCATTGAGAATGCCAGCGGCGAGCCGGTCGGCTATGTTTCGCACCCCTGGTTCAACTGGGATTGGGGCATTCCGCTTTTTGAGTACGAACTGAAGCCAGGCGTTTCCTGGCTGGCTGTGACGCCCTCGGTGGCGCGCTACATCCTGGCGACCAGCCGTGAATATGCCCTGCGCGACAGCCAGCCGCTCGAAAACAAAACAGCCGTCCCATTCTGGCACGGCTCCTCGCACCCGGTTTACGAAGTATGGCGCGAGAAACTACCGCGCATCCGCCCGACCTATGCCTGGTACGTGCGCGTCCCCGACCTGCCGGGATTCCTCTGTCACATTGCCCCGGCCCTCGAAAAACGCCTGGCCGAATCGCTGATTCCCGGCTTCAGCGGCAGCCTGCGCCTGAACCTGTACAAAACCGAGGTCAAACTGACTTTTGAGAACGGAAAACTGACCGAATCGACCTCCTACAAACCCCAGCCCAACGAGATGGGCGAAATCGGCCTGCCCGACCTGACCGTGCTGCAACTGGTCTTTGGCTACCGCTCGCTCGACGAACTGAAAGCCGCCTACGCCGATTGCTATTGGGATACCGACGAAGCCCGCCTGTTGGTCACGACCCTGTTTCCCAAAAAACCTTCCTCGGTGATGGGAGTCGCGTAAAGCGCTGGAGAACCAAGGTTCCAGCCGCTCATTTGCCATCGAGAGCGTGACGCCTTTGCCCGTTTGCTTGTTTTCCGGCGCCCAATCGCGCAGGTCGTATTTGGGGTCGCGGTCGTTCCAACGGATGAGATTCAGTTCCTTGGCCCAGCCGCTCGCGGACGTGGACAAGACGCCGATTTTTTGGACGATTTCGTATTGGATGTCTGCCATCGTTGCTCCTTTTGCGTTCTATTCCAACCAACTACGCCCGATTTGGATGTGATTGGGCCACAAAGCAGCCTTTGACAATGTTTCACGTGCAGTAAATGTTTGAATAATCAGCCGATGATATCCAGCAGGGATTTTTCAATTTCCTGCCAGGGCTGGCAAAGGTCTACCATTTCGATACGTAAAGTTTGCTCCTGGAATGTGATGCGCTCAGATACTAGGGGCTGCGCCGTTGCTGGGTAGAGTAAGATACCGCTTGCTTTGCGGTGTTGTTCGGAGACATGCTCCTGGGTTTTCAGGTAGGTGTAGAGTTGGTACAGATGCCCCGAATCAAAACTTAGATTGCCCCACTGCCCTTTGACCAGGCTGCTGGCGGTGAATTTGGTGTCAAGCACCACCAGCCGCCCGGTGGATTTTTCGCGCAGGAGCAGGTCTGGTTGCAGGGATGGCAGGTAGGGGTTGGTGTGCTTTGCATGCCAGCCCAAGCGCTTTTGCGGGGTGACTTCCCAGTGGGGCAGGTGGAGCTGGTAAAAATTGGCGACAAAGCGCTCGTAGATTTTGTACATAACCAGGTCAGCGCGGTTGAGCCCAGGTAAGCGCTGATTGCCAGCCGCATCCGCAGGCATTTGACGCTGCAAGAGCAGTTCGCAGATGGCGAGCATGAGCCGGTAGTCGCGGTCGTTGCGGCCCAACTGCTGGCGGCGGATGAAAGCAGGCTTCAGTTCCACCAGGTCAACCCCATCCAGGTCACGGACGAGACGGCGCAGGCTGTGGCGCAGCGCTTCGGCGCGGGCCGGGTCGGGGCCAAACTGGCCGGTTTTCACCAGGCGCGCCAGGGTCGAGCGGACAATCTGGTTTTTGGGGACGTTCAGGCTGTACAACTGGAATTCACAAACAGCCTGCCCGCGCTCAAAGGCCTGGCGTTTCAGGCTTTCGGTAAACAGCAATCGCCCGCGAATGCCTTTGAGCGTTTGTTGTTCGTTAATGTAACTGCGCCCCAGGCCAATGCGCAGGCGATTTTGCATGAGTCGGGTTAACACCGAGGCAAGCAAGGCATCGAGGCTGGGAGAGTTTTCGATGTCATCTAGCGTAGCGGGGGAGGTGGCGGGGGTTTCGTTCCAGGCATAGAGCAGCATGTACCAGAGATTCCGAACAGGAATCCCGTGTTCTGTCCAATGAACGCCAGGGAGTTCGCTCATGGTGTTCACGCCGCCAGCAGCCCCTTTTCTGCCTCATCGGCCTTTCTCGGGTTGTCGAACCAGTATTCTTTGAGCAGGGGCACAATTTCAGTGCGGACAATGCTGCGGAACCAATCGGGCGTCAGGGCCGAGAAGTTTTCTCCCTTCGGGCAGAAGTAGCTGTGCCCGACCTGGTAGTTTTCACCCAGCAGCGGGTCTTCGCGGATGATACGATTGAGTTCAGAGAGCCGCTCGATGATGAGCTGCGCCAGAGCAGGCTCCATCTCCCGTTCGAGCAGCCAAGCGCGGAAAAGCGGGTTTTCGTATTGCGGCTTCAGGGTGATGAAGGCAAAACGGCGGCGCAGGGCATAGTCCACCATTGCCAGCGAGCGGTCGGCGATGTTCATCAGGCCGATGAGATGCAGGTTTAACGGGATAAAGAAGCGGGGTTCACCCGGGGTGCGGTAAACCAACGGCACGGCATGGTCGGGTCCACGTTTGTCGCCTTCAATCAGCATGAGTAATTCGCCGAAAATCTGGCTCAGGTTGCCGCGATTGATTTCGTCAATGATGAAAACATACGGGCGGTCTGGGTCGGCAGCGGCTTTCTGGCAAAAGTCGTGGAAGATGCCATTTTGTAGGGTAAAGCTACCAGCCTGGCCCGCCACCGGGCGATAGCCGCGCACAAAGTCATCGTAGGAGTAGGATTGGTGGAACTGCACCATCTCTATCCGTTCATTATCCACTTCTTCCAGCAGGGCGTAGGCCAGTTTTTTCGCCAGGAAGGTTTTGCCCACGCCCGGCGCGCCTTGCAGGATGACGGCCTTTTTGGACTGGATGCGCTCAAGGATTTCGCGCACTTCTTCGAGAGTCATAAAAACGCCAGCGGCCAGGATGTCATCTTCGCCGTAGGCAGTGGGGATGGCTGGGGGCAATTGTTCCATCTCAAGTTGAGCATCGCTCTTGAACCACTGTTTGCAGAACCAATCATAATCCTGCTCTTTGTCATACCAGACAAAATCAATCAATTGGTCGGCGGCTTCTTTCCAGGTATTTTCGGCCCCAACGCGCCAGACGGTGGTGCGGGCGGTGTAAAAGTACCAGCTTTTTTCTTGGAAATTGGTCTCCCATTCCACCTCCACCGTTTTGCCGTCGTTGCGGTTGGCGACGATGGTGCCAATTGCTTTGATGATGTTGCGCGAGATGGTCTTGCCATGATTATCAAACGGCAGCCCTTTGCGGATGGTTGAGGATGATTTAATGCCGATTTTGTCGCCGACCTGCATGGATTTGACTTCATCAAAATATTTGTTGTCGTAGCCGTTCTGCCAGAGGCCTTCATCGAGAAAACGTTGGGTTTGGTCTTTTGGTTCGGTATCTTCCCAGTAGGCGCCAACCAGCCAGTAATGGATGTCTTTAGGGCGGGGTGGATTGGTAGTCGCCGGCGCGAGCGGGCCAACAGCCAGCCAGGCTTCGTGCGAAAGCTGGGAGAAGGGTTTGCCCTGGGCGGACATGGTCTGCAAAAACGAGCGATAGAACTGCGCGTTCAGCCCCTTTTTGGGCATGGTGATTTTCAGGTAAGCGCGGTTGACGCTATCTACGCTGATGAAATCATGGGGGCGTATCCAGAACAATCCCATTGTCAGGTTGACGTTGGTGCGTTTGACGGTCAAGGCGTCGTCGAAGGCCTGCCAGAAATCGGGGTTGTCTTGGGGATTTTCAGATATTGCCAGGCGAAAGACTCGCCAGAGTTTGGCGATGTCATCGGGGCCGCGCGAGGGCTGGTAGGCGAAGAACCAGGAGCTCTGGTTGTTGACGACCGGGATGCCTGCGAAATCAACGGGCAAGGGGCTTTGCAGGTTGAAGAACTTCTTCATCTGCGCCAGGATGGCCAGACGATTCTCTTCGGTGATGCCCCGGTTAAACGCCCCGATGAAGGTGAACGGGTCAATTTCCTGGAGCAGGAAGCGTTCGCCATCGCTGTTCCTGTCGTTCATAGGGGTAACAAAGTAGCCCTGGGCGCGCAGTCCTTCCAGAAATGCAATCAGTTCGGTTTGTTTTTCCTGCCAGCCGAGCAGAGCCTGGGCGAGTTCGTGGTAGATGTCAATCCAGGTGAATTGGTTGGTCATGTGATTTCCTTTTTACAAATCCATCCCATTCAACAAATCGCGCAGGGATTTCAACTCTTCCTTCGAGAGCGTGAGGCCTTTGCCCATTTGCTTGTTCTCCGGCGCCCAATCGCGCAGGTCGTATTTGGGGTCGCGGTCGTTCCAACGGATGAGATTCAGTTCCTTGGCCCAGCCGCTCGCGGACGTGGACAGCACGCCGATTTTTTGTACGATTTCGTACTTGATGTCTGCCATAATTTTTTCCTTTGGGGGTATTTACCGTTTTGTGGCCTTGTCATGATAATCAAGAATCCATTGCGGCATCCGGCTGATTTCTGCCTCGTCACACTCTTTCTCAAAAATTGTGATGTCAGTTGCCAGGTCAGCGAATGGATAAAGTTTGATACCCAGTTTGCGGCACACAAAGTAGGCCAGGACTGCGTCTTCAACTGAAAATAGATGCGTATCTTTTTCATGGCCGAAATTGTGCTTGGCATCATTATAGACGTGGGTGTAAGTTGCAATTTGTTCCCAGGTCAAAGCATCCAATTTTGCTTTGACAATTTGGTTGCGCAGGGCAGCGCCAAGCGGCAAGTGAAAGACGCTGCCGATATTTTTTATCAGCCCTTCAATGTGCAAACTGCTCATTTGAACTACCGAACGCATTTGCCACAAAGAATCATCATCCCAATTATTCTTGATCGCAATTCCAA
>Ga0209835_1001128_pt1 | contig 15407 bp, 11 predicted proteins | sample LakKivwa52mmetaG_FD_184138 | JGI IMG/M metagenome (GOLD analysis project Ga0209835, IMG submission 184138) | Anoxic lake water microbial communities from Lake Kivu, Rwanda to study Microbial Dark Matter (Phase II) - Lake Kivu water 52m metaG... | ecosystem: Environmental > Aquatic > Freshwater >...
ACTGGGTTACTCCAATTGGAAATCTATATTAAACCCATCCGGGCTTTATTATGATAACGATTAAATAATCTCTGAATTCCATAATGCCTTCAGAAACTGTTCTGCCGGAATAATTTCCACCCCATTCATTGTTCTTTTATTGTTGTCCATAGACACAACTATGGCTCTGGCCTGAGGAAAATCTTCTGTAAATGCCTTTAATCCCTTCAGATGGCGTGATTTTACTTCGTCTGTTGATTTAATTTCAATAGCAATACGTCCATTTCCGATAATCGCATCCACCTCGTATCCTGAGCTTGTTCTCCAATAAGTTATTTTTTCAATTGACCGGGTGTAACCTAAATAGGCAATCAATTCCTGAATAATCAGATGCTCGAATGAATGACCAAAGATTTCAGTTCCGGGCAGCATGTTTTTACGATTTAACAGATAATTGGCAATACCAACATCAAAAAAATAGAATTTGGGAGCCAGAATTGCTCTGCGTTTCATTGTTGCAGTAAAGCCTGGTATAAGGTACCCGGTTAAAGTATCCTTCAGTATTTCAAAATATTCTTTAACTGTCCGGTGATCAATGCCGCAATCCTGTGCAATGTTTTTATATACAATCATCTCACCGTTACTCATTGCAGCAACCTCCAGAAAGCGGGAAAAAGATTTCAAATTCCTGACCAAAGCTTCTTCCCTGATTTCCTCATTCAAATACACTCCAATATAGGCCCGGAATCGTTCCCATGGATTATTTATAATATAATGTCTGGGAATCAGACCGTTATTTACTGCTTTTACCAGATCAAAATCCGGAATTTCGGAGCTTACTAATGGATATAATACTTTCTTCAAAGCCCTGCCTCCTAATAAATTAGCTCCACTTCTGATTAATTTGCGGGGGCTTGATCCACTCAGAATAAATCGAATTTTCCTTTTATGAATCAACGCATGTATCTCATCAAGAAGCTGAGGTACCTTTTGTATCTCATCAATAATCACCAGATCACCCTCTTTAATCGATTCCAGTTCCTCGCTCAGCAATGAAGGCCTTCGAAGGAACCTCTCAAATTCTTTTGCCTTCAATAAGTCATAGTATCTGGCCAGCGGATAGGTTTGCTCAAGCAAAGTTGTTTTACCTACCTGGCGTGCCCCCCATAAAAAGGTACTGTCATTATTCTCATCATCCAAAGATAATTTGCGGATATACATAACACATTTTGTAATTATATCATGATAAAATTACATTAGATGATTCAAAAGTAGCAAATTTTCTTCAATAACCAATCCTTAATACACTGAATATTTCTGACAGAATTGCAAAACAGGATATAATATGTAATACAGGGAGTATTATTAGCATTATCCTTAAAAATTATACCCGAGGAATATATCAAAGCATATATAAGAGGTTTTTAATTGAAGTTGAGAGAATTTAAAAAATTTCCTTTTTATAATCAACGGTTTTATAAATATTCCCTTTATGACTGAAGGTGCTGCAGCCTATTTGAGATTCATCCCGTTTATTCCCTTTGAGGTAAAATGATAATTTCCTGATGCAACTTCATACACAGCAAATCCATCCTTCATTCCTGTGAATTTCACTCCTTCTGCTTTTGATGCTCTACGCTTCCCTTCCATCACCGTCTGTTCATTTTCAGCCGGAACATATATGATGGCGTCCGAATTGACAGGGATACGTATATCCCACAAGAAAGAATCCCCACTGATCTCCCAGTTGCTCAGGATTTTACCATACGGGGAATCATGATTTGATTTCACATATGTCAGATCACCTGTTAAAAGAGGTTTCATGAATATCTTCCTGAATCCCGGTTCTGCCGGTTTGATTCCTGCCACATTCTCATGCATCCATACCAGCAGATCGCCAAGCAGGGAGACATGGTTCCATGAATTCATCACAGGGCCTGCTGTATTGCCATTCCATAATTCCCAGATGGTTGTGGCCCCGTTCTCAGTCATATACCCCCAGCTGGGATAATCTGTCGTTGTGGCAAACCGCATTGCGATATCCGGCCTTCCCATGCCGGTAAGAATCCTTTGCTGGAACTGGATACCCATTATACCGACAGCAATATGCCCGCCATACTCATTTTCTATTGTCTCAACAAGCTTATCAAATACTGCCTGTTTCTTTTCATCAGGTGCGAGTCCGAAAGCAAGAGACACAATATTTGCGGTGGGAGTATTGTTGCTGTAGCAATTCTCCGAAGGATTAAAAAACTGGTTGTTATATGCTATCCTGACAGTGTCGGCAAGATTTCCGAAGAATTCTTCATCCCCGGTTTTACCAAGCAAACCGGCAAAACGCTGCATAATTCGTATATCATGATAATAGAAACTGGTCCCGAGAAGGGTACTATCTGTGAGCCGTTTTTTATCCCAGGTGTAAAAAAACCTTACATCATGTGGCGGCACCAGCCAGTCGCCAAAATTGTCTCGTGGCATCAGACCATCTTTCATGTATTTGTCCTTCATATACAGAAGCCATCTTTTCATGCTTTCATACTGTTCGGCCACGATGTGTTTCGCCCCAAACTGGTCATAAAGCATTTCTGTTATCATAATACCTGCACCATTCCATGTGATATTGTCAAAATACATCTCCCAGAAAGCCGGGCAGACATTGGGAATGCTACCTTCCGGATTCTGGCAATCGCGCATATCACCAAGCCATTTGCGGTATAGATTCATGTGGTCAAATACATAGCTCTCTCCCCTTGAACTGGTAGCCCTGTCGCCAAGCCATCCCATGCGTTCGTCTCTTTGAGGACAATCGGCAGGAAAACTTCTGTAATTTCCCTTTATACACCATACAGCATTGCGGTATGTCTGGTTTAAAACTGTATCGGAACATTCGAAGCTTCCTGAATTTACCAGATCATCATTAACAAGACAACCGGTAATTGTATTCAGATCAGGCTCATATTCAAGTCCGCTCATCTCCACATACCGGAATCCATGATAGGTAAAGCGTGGTTCCCACATTTCAACCGGATCTCCTTTCATAATATAGATATCCGTTACTTTTGCACCACGCATGAATTCCAGGGCGAGTGATCCGTCTTCCTTCAGGCGTTCGGCAAAGCGGAGAGTGACTGTATCGCCTGTTGTCCCTTTCACGCTGATTCTTGCCCAGCCCACCATGTTCTGCCCCATGTCGAATATCCAGGTTCCCGGTTTCAGTTGTTTTACCGAAACAGGTTTTATGGTTCCTGTTATCCTGATTGGCTCATTCATCTGGGCCCTCAGCGCTCCGGCCGGTTTATCAACCGCCTCTGCTTTCATCCAGTTGCTGTCGTCGAAGCCCGGAAGATCCCATCCCTTCATTTCCAGTCTGGCATCATATTTTTCACCGTCATACTCATTGTTTTCGGTTATGGGGCCAGTGACTGAAATCTTCCAGCTGTCGTCTGTTACGATCATTTCATTTGTTCCATCGGTGTATGTTATTTCAGCCTGCATGATAAGCCTCGGGAATCCGTAGTTCTGCATGGGCCAGGGATCCTTATTCCGCATGGCGAAGAACCGGCCGTTCCCGAGGATGACTCCAATGGTATTTCTGCCTCTGTCAAGCTGATCCGTAATATCGAAGGTATTGTAAAAAACAGTTTTGCGGTATTGTGTAGCACCCGGTGCAAGAACGTGATCTCCCACCCTCAGCCCGTTTACGGAGAGTTCATATAAACCAAGCCCGCTTATATATACGGTGGCTTTTTGAATTTTCTTTACAACATCAAACTCTTTTCGCAGGTAACGCGCAGACAGTTTACGGTATTCTGCCGTATCATCATCCCCGGGGAATGTTTTGTCAAGACCTATCCATACGGCTTTCCAGTCATCCTCTTCAAGCAATCCCATGCTCCATTTTGAAGGAGCGCTCCAGTCCGACGGATTCCCCTCCTTGTCCCATACCTTAACTTTCCAGCAGCATTCAGTTCGGGAAGCCAGTTCTTTCCCTGCGTAGGGTACATGAACGGACTGATCTGAAATTACTTTTCTGCTGTCCCACAGATCAGCCTGGTCTTTTCGCAGCAGCTTTGCTGATGAGGCAACCAGTATCTGGTATGCAGTTTGCTTTTCACCACGCAGATCACTCAGCATTTTCCAGCTTAGATGAGGACTGACTGCGTCAATACCTGCAGGGTCTGTCAGGTTTTCGCACCGGAGCGAAGTGACTTCGACATGACTTTTTTTGCATTGCGTAAAGACCAAAAAAACTAATAAAAGGAAAGGAAGTATTCTTTCCATATTTATTACCTGTTGATTATTGTTATTCTCAAAGCAGTAAATGGCTTCTGGGGCAGAAGCACAAGTGATCTGCCGCTGAACTCACCTTCAACAGGAGTGATGGTCATATTCCAGGCATCAATGATCTCTATTGCATATCCCGATTTTTCAGGCAGATTGAGGATCTGGCTGCGCGGCTGATCAAGATTATAATAAGCCAGGTAATATTCATCTTTATAACATACAGCAGAAAAAGGCATCCACCATGCAAACAGGTTAGCAGGTTTTAAATGCCCTGGAGATGACTCGATGATGTTCTTCAGGAAGAGAATCCTTGCCGGGCTCTCTCCCCGCAGAATTCCGCCTTTCGACCACCAGAGGATATCATTCGACACATGAGGCATTTTTATGGGAGTTTCGGTAACATATGTTTCTCCATGTCCTACAAAACCCCCGTTTGTGACTCCCCGCCAGAACTTATTTACCATTTCCTGTGGAGTTATATTGCCCCACGACCAGGGTATATTACCTTCATAGCGGCACTCATCATAGACCACAGGTTTCTTGTATTTCATCCTGAGTTCCTTTGACCGGTACGTTTCTTCACTCTGTATGCTGGCATGTGTGATCAGCGGGTTTGTATGATCATACCATACAGCACCGTTATGAATACCTCTGAGATGATTATAGGGATCAATCCCGGCAAATAATCTGATGAATTTATCCCAATCCTCCATTTTTTTTGCATTCATAAAATCAAATTCATTTGCCATACTCCACCAGACATTCTTATAAGCTGAAAAACGTGCTATGATGTACCTGATATATCGTTCGTCTGTCTGAGCATCCATATTCTGAAATCCCCATCTGTCGTATGGATGGAAAACGATCAGATCAGCTTCTATCCCAAGTGCATCAAGTTGTGCGATCCGTTTTTCGATGTTATGAAAATAAGCCGGATTAAACCGGGTATAATCCCAGTCTTTAAGGGGTTTACCCTCGAAAGGATATAATAAAGGTTCATTTTTACTCCAGTCATAATCTTTCGGGAATATGCAGAAACGGATTTTATTGAAATATCCGTTTCCGAGAGTTTTGAGAGTCAGATCAGCCATGCTGTCGCCCTGGTGAACCCATGCATAGCAGGTTGTGCCAAAGGAATAATGTGGTTTCCCGTCGGAGTATGCAAAATAAAAAGTGTCTTTTACAACCACAGGGCCGTGATTATTCCCGGTTGGGGCAACGCATTCAAAAGAACCCTTTTTATTGTTAAGGGATTTTGAATTGCTTGAAGTGACGTAATTCCAGGTTCCGGTTTCCTGTGGCATAAAACGGATTTTATAAATGCCGTTACCATCGTAAAAACCATCAATCGTTTTCCTGTGATTTCCGTTGGTGAACTCAGCACTGACTTGAATTTCCGTGAAAGGATTTCCCTTTGACGTGCTGTTCAGGGTCAGTTCAAAAATGCGCCATTTTTCAACCTTGTTCTGGGCAAATGTGTTTACCACAGGCAGGAGGAGAAGGATAATAAGGATTTTTTTCATTTTTCCGGTTGTTTAATTAATTAATAAATAAAAGATATACAGTCATATAAGAAGGACATTAAATCACATTCATCCCCTTCAGTCAGCAGTTTTTTGATTGTGTGAATTATTCTTTCCAGGCCCACATTACATTAATTATCTTCCAGTCCCCGTTGATTTTGCCTAAATGCAAATAGTCAATGAGATTCATCTTATTCTGAGTGATCTTTACCGAAGCGATGCCACAGGAAATGTCATAGATAACAATATCAGCCCTGAATGGCACATTTGTTTTATCTTCCGGTTTTGAGAAATTCTTTGCATTGAAAAGAAGTTCACTTACACCCATATTATGGATCATAACAAATCCGTCTTCGTCCATCCGGATCACCCTTTTAGCCAACTCAGGATGTACCGCTTTTTCTATGCGGTGATAGTCATTAGTATAAAATCCTTCAATGTAATTGAGACAGGTTTCCCTGATGGAAGTTGTATCGCTGCCGGTTTGTCCCGAAACATTATTAAAGAACAAGCCGGTGAACAGTGAAATAACAAGAATCAATCTGTTTAGATAAGTTTTCATAATATAATTTTTTAGGATCTTAGATGCTGTCTCGTATGACACATAATACTATGATATTTGGACGCTCATGGGTTTTCTTACCTGTTTCTGAACAGGCTCCTGTACCGATTATGAATGGTAATATCAGGCCTTGTGCAATCTGATGTTTGTATGGCATTTCTTTATTATGTAATTGTATTTTCATAGAACATTTTTTACTGTGAAAAGCTTATTACATCATGTAAGGAGGTCTCATATCCCTGACATATAGCTTATTGGCTTCCGGATCTCCGACGACCTCACCTTTCTGCGGATCCCAGATCACTTTGCGTCCCGTGCGGATGGCCATATTACCCATATGACTGATTGTATCGGAAATAATTGCTTCATCGAGTGGTGAAAGTTCAGGTTCGGTTCCTTTTATAACCTCAATAAATCTTTTTCCCATCGTGTTCCGTTCACTATTGATCCAGCCGGAGTTGTTTTTAGGGAAGTTGTTTAATTTTTGGTCAACTTCAGGAATATCTGATTGAACCGAAGAACGGCTTAGCGAAATCCATCCTTTTGAACCATAGAACGTTGTGCCATTGCCTTCTTTCAGCCTGAGATGCTCCAGCATCCCTCTCTGGGCCAATTCCTCGCTAACGAAATGCACTTCAAGGCCATTCTGATATTTGCAGGTCACATCCCAGGATAATATATTGTTATATAATCCTCCGGCAGGCCAATATGCTCCTGTGCCTTCACAGCTGTACATCCCACTCACTTTGTCTTTAATTATCCAGACCATCATATCAAGAGGATGAGCGCCCCATCCGGCCAGGAATCCGATACTGTAATCCCAGTTAAACCATGAACTATTATTTGTTACCCGTTCGGGGCAATAGGGCCGCAATGGTGCAGGACCTGTCCATCGGTCAAAATCAAAGTCAGGTGGAACAGGAACTTCATTGCAGACCGGTGAAGAAACGGGGTTCAACCCCGGAGCCCATACAAGAATGCGTTCCACTTCTCCGATAACACCATCATGAATGAGATTGTATGCAAGCTGAGTATGCTCGAATGAACGTTGCTGAGTCCCGTAATGAAACCTGACATTTTTTTCTTTCAGAGTTTTTGCAAGGACTACATTCTGAGGATAACTCAATCCAAGAGGTTTGGCAACCATGACATGTTTGCCTGCCCTGGCAGCTTTAATAGCTGCCAGGACGTGCCAGTGATCCGGTGTTGTTATATGAATGGCATCAATATCTTTGCGCTCCAGTATCTCATCCATTTCCAGGTATGCTTTACACACATTGGATATAGAATCATTTCTTAAATAAAACTCATTAATTTCTCCGGCAACATTTTCACGACGGTCTTTAAAGGGATCACAAACTGCTACATTCAATACCTCTTTTAATGGTAAAAAGTAAGTCATAAGTTCAGCTGTTCCCCTGTCGCCCACACCAACATGCCCGACGACAATACGGTCATTAGCACCTTTTACACCTGAGCAGGAGGTTATTATAGTTGGCAGAAAGGCAGCTCCTATCGCTCCTTTCACTGTTCGACTGACAAATTCCCTCCGGTTTAATTCCTTTTTTGATTTATTTCTATTTTCCATTGGTTAGGTATTTATTTAAATTGATCTGATTTTTGCTGTAGTCTTTCCTTTGAGAGTATTCCTGACAACATCCATATCCTGTATTTAAGATGTAAAGACTCTCCCTTTCTCAGGATAATCTTGTGATCGAACAGGATACCTGGAGAAAAATACCAGAATGGCGTGGTGGGATCCACGATCAGATACCAGCTGGTTGAACCTGTCGAGTAACCCGGACTCTGCAAAATTGCTATTCCCGCTTTTTCCCCTGTCAGGCTTTTAAATCCCATGTAAAGCCAGTCACATTTGGGGCAGGGCATGGAGTCCGATGGAACCAGTATCTCGGGTGAAGTGAAGTTCTGGCTGAAACGAACAGATAATCCGGCATACCCTCCCCAAGACTGACCACCCGGCTCTCCGGCAATAGGTGTACGGTCCAGTATCACGCTATCCTTCAGTGGTCTGAATATATGTTCCTCGTCAATATAGTAGCTGCCATCATTGAACGGAGCTGAAAGATTCATGTTCCGTTCTTCTGCTAAAACTGCTTCTCCATTTACAGGATGGTATTTAATCTTCATTTTTACAGAGGCTGAAAAATCAGGATTTCTGCTTATCTCCCTGCTCTCGACCTCCGTAATACCTTCCGATTTAAATCCTGTCTCAGGAGATTTATAATTATTCAGATATTCCCAGTAATTTATACCGTTGATATATTTCCAGGAAAACCATAATCCCAGATGCCAGGGATGATCAGGCGGATCAACACAGGTCAGAATGATATTATTTACAGTAACCGGGTGAAAATAAGGTTTCCCGTACCTGTTATTGTAATTGAGCTGCCATACCGTTGCTGAATGATTCTTTAATGCAAATGACGAATCAGTCTCATCCCAGCCATACTGATCATTTACATTGTCTTTGAGTACTGAAAGTTCTGGAGTCAGTCCGACAGTAACTTTCTTCCCTGCACACCACTGAGCGGCACGAAGTAACAATGTCTGTAAGCCCGAATTAAGCAGCGCCCTTTCATCATGTCCCAGAACGATAAAGAATGTCCTTCCCTTACCGGTCTGGCTGTAGAAAATCGCAGGTTCATTTATCGGATGGCCGTCCTCTGCATCTTTAGAAGACACCCATCCGATTGCTACCGCACCGGGATGGATTTCAGTATCTTCCCATATTTCATCCATAATATTAAACTCCTTCAATCCCCGGGTAACAGGGTGATCCTGATTAAGTCCACTGACTCTTCCAATAGCCGGAATCCCATGGCTTGTTTTTTCCCCCCATCGCCCAATGCCAATCTGATGGTAATCTTCCCACTTATAAAATGATGTTGACCCGGCATGAAAAGAGAGAACTCCGCCACCTTCTTTCACATATCTCAGAAAACCGGACTCCCAGTCGTTGCTCATTCTGAAATTGCTGTCCGGAAAAGAATTCCAATTGCTGACAATCAGATCAAACTTTTTCAGATCATCATATTTCAATGTATCAGGTCTGTCAGTCACCTGAGGTAAAAACAGTTTTGAATCTTTGAACATCCGTACAAGCGCAGGGGTTGTTTTTTGCCACTCATGATTATTCCTTCCGCTGAGTATCAGTATTTTAATCAATTCAGGCTGGTTATGCCCTGAACAACTCTCTGTCACCTTTAGAATAGATAAGGACACAAGACAATTAAGAGTGATCAACAATAGATACTTGTTCATTTAATGACATATTAATGATGAAGAACCTTTACTGTCTACTGGAATATTTCTAATCCCAAGGTTGGTATACTTTAACATATCAATATGTTTTTAAAATCATTTTTCCCTGAACCTGGTTAATTCATCTGGCATACTCCTGGCAGTATCTGAGCAAAAAAGATATGTTATTGTACCCCCTTCGTCAGGATATTCGGTCAATAACAGATCGAGGTTGTGTTTTTCTCCGACGTTAATAGCACTGCTCCAGCCCTTCACTGACAACCGTACTCCATCAGGTCTGGCGGTGTTATCCGGTATTGGGCCGCGAATCGTTTCCGGGTCAATAACTACCTTGTCATCCTCGAACACCGGATTGCCATTCCGGGTGGCGTTGAGATTGTGATTAAGGCAGAAGACCTGCGGACCGCGGAGCACGGCTACCCGGCCGGCATACGGGTCAGGTAATGCGGCCCGTATCCCTTCAGGAGAATATCCCATAACTGTTTCGGGCGCCTTGATGATCCGTATGGACATTGGCAGTTCACATTCCACTTTATCACCGGCAGTCCACCGGCGGCGAAGGATGCATTTTCTGTCGCCAGACCCTATGGCCACCCTCTGTCCGTTCACTTTCAGCCGCGCTGATATGCACCAGCGGGGTATGCGCACGATAAGAGAAAATTCTGCTGAATGCTGTGGATCGATGCGAATAAGTATTCTATCACCGGTTGGATAAGTTGTCTCCTGGCTTATGCGGATAGGTCCTGCAGATTTAATATGGTCAAACTCTGCCTGCGACTCAGTAAAAAGATTGACTGCAATGTTGTCTGATGATGTATAGTAAATCATCTGTGGCAATTCACTCATTACGCGACGATAGTTGTTTTCGCAACACTTCCATGGCGCTTCAAAATCACGGACTCCTTCCATAGGATTATGATAACGGATTTTGCTGCTGTTGCGAGTGGGAGCAGCAAAGAGGGCATTGTATATGGTGCGTTCCATTATGTCACCATACTCCAGGTCGCCGGAGATTCGAATCATCTCGTGAAGGAGGAGCAGCAGGTATGCAGTTGCACAGGTTTCCGGACTTCCATTTTTCGGCGGGCGCCATTGCTCATTATTACCTGTGGAACCTATTACGTACATGCCATTTCGTTTGCACAGGAAATCGATTATCTGTTGTGACGATTTCAGGAGCTGAGGATCGGGCCGGCGCCGGTAGAGCATCAATTGTCCGCGGCTGCGTTCGAAATTGGCGTAACAGTGTACCTGTGTCCTCCCGATCTGGTCTTCCGGGAACTGGTATCCTGCTATAAATCCGAAGCTTTTCGCCGCGCTTTCATAAGGTATAAAAGCGTAATAATCAACATAGCTCTCATCGCGGGTGAGTTCGTAGAGGTCGTCAAAGCCTTCGGGCAGGTCGATAGCCTCAGGGCGTATCTCAGTGCCCGGAGGATAAGCCGTCATCATTGCCCGGGCGAGTTTTTCTGCAGCACCGAGTGCTTCAGCATCGCCAAAATGTCTGTGCACTGCGCTGAATCCCTGCATAATGTCTGCAGCATCTTCCGGCTCATAATTATTCTTCCATTCTGCTCCCGGCATGCGAACACCTATATAACCGCTTTCACCCTGAGCGCTTATTAGCTTTTGAGTGATCAGCTTTCGCTTATCTCTGATCCTGGGATCACCGCTGAACAACTCGAAGTTAACAGCTGACCGAAGCAGTACACCGGTACCCATAAACACCCATTGATCGGCTGGAAACTGCCTGGACAGGAATTGATCAAGATAGACCTTCCCGATGTCGAGTTTAAGGAAGTTATTTTCTATCAGATCATTGATACGGCGGTGAAGTTCACCACCAGCGGTAATCTTCGTCAGGGGCAGCAGCAGAAAGGCGTCACGTCCGGCGTCCCGGGAATTTCCTGGCCGGTCCACCGGTTCTGCCATAGCCTTCATCCACCAGGGTGCTGCACACGAGGCTGTAATGGTACCCATAGATGCCAGAAATAACCGACGATTCATCGATCTTTGGCTGGTACCATCAGTCCTGGTTTTACTGCTTCTTTTGATATGGAAATGATGTTTAATTCCGGATTTTTTATGTTTCATGGAAATGAGTTTTTTCATATCGATTACCAAAAGGGAATTATTAAATCTTTATTAATTGCATAAATTCAAGACTTAAAGGACAAAATTACTAATGATACGATCTTCGTTCTTATTCTATAATGATATCCGGTGTTTTGAATTCAACTTACTGTATTTCCCATCAACTGTTCATCATAATCTTGAAGTTTTCAAGACATTATGCCAAAAATGTAACCCTGATTACCAAAAAATTACGTATAACAAAGTTAGAATAACAATTATCCCAAGTGTTGCCCGCTTAAATACCGGATCCTGGACTTTAAACACACCGGGCGGGAGTTCCCAACTCTGATTTTCCACACCTCTCCTGTCAAACAGTGTTACCAGAATCATTTGCATGCATATAATAAAAAACGTAAGAAGCATATTGTCAAGAAAAGGCAGACCGGGAAACAGCACTTTCATCGCAACCGGTACAGGGAAAGTAAGTAAAACCGCTATCCATGCAGCCCTGGCAGTTGTCCTCTTCCAGAAGATCCCGAGTATGAAAATGGCCGTGACACCCGGGCTGATCAATCCAGTATACTCCTGAATGAACTGAAAAACCTGGCTGATGCCTGTAAGCATCGATGCCATCACGGCAGCGATCACAACAATAATAATACAAGATATCTTTCCGGCTTTAACCAGATGGTCTTCCGAAGCCAGAGGTCTGAGATGGACTTTGTAAATATCTATGGTAAAAATAGTCGATGCACTGTTAATAATGGCTGCCAGGGAAGAAATGATGGCGGCAATGAGGGCTGCAAAAACGAGGCCTTTAAATCCGTCCGGCACAAAAGCATTAAGCAACCATGGGTATGCTTCGTCAGGTTTCGAAATGGCAGGCCCGAGAGAGAATGCAGCAATCCCCGGGATTACTACAAGCAGAGGGATAATAAGCTTCAGGAAGCCTGCAAAAACCATTCCCCTTTGGGCTTCCTGAAGACTTTTCGAGCCAAGCGCTTTCTGAATAATATATTGATTGGCTCCGAAATAATAAATCCCTGCTATCCATATCCCTCCGAGAATGGATCTGATCCCGGGCATATACCTGTAATTGGGATCGGATTGCGGCAGAATCATGTGAAACTTCCCGGGAACCTTGTCCATCAGAACACTCAGCCCTTTTATGACCCCTCTTCCGTCAGCTACGGCATCCAATGCAAGGAAGGTAGTAACCAGTCCTCCCATAACCAGGAAAGCTACCTGCAACATATCGGTATTCGCAATAGTTTTCAGACCGCCACCTGCAGTAAGGATCAGTGAAAAGAGAGCCAAACTGGCAATGGCATACCACAGGTTCATCCCAAAAACAGTTTTCAGCGAAAGTGCGCCGAGGTAAAGAATGGAAGTAAGGTTAATGAATACAAAGAGAAAAAGCCAGAAAAATGCCAGGACCGTCTTTATTCTCTTATTGTACCTGACCTCCAGAAACTGGGGCATCGTGTATATTTTTTTTGAGATAAAGACCGGTAAAAACCATACTGCAACCATGATCAGCATCAGAGCAGCCAGCCATTCATATGATGCTATAGTTATTCCCATTGCAAAAGCGGATCCTGACATACCTATAAACTGTTCGGCTGAAATATTCGCTGCAATGATTGAAACACCGACAATATACCATGGAAGGGAGTTTCCTGCGAAGAAATAGTTATTGGTCCCTTTTGTCCTGTTTCTGCGCCGGGAAATGAAGATTCCCGTGATTAATAACAGAAGGCAGTAAATGAGGAAGATGACTATATCATTAAAAGAAAATCGCATAATACAGTCTTATTTAATGATTCTTTTATCTTCTATTCCAAGAATCCTGAGCAGGTTAATGAACTTGTCCACCGGGGTATCGAGTTGAACATGATGTGTTGGGGCACAAATCCAGCCGCCGCCCTTTCCAAGTGAGTTTTTAAGCCACTCATATTCTGTTTTCAGTTCTTCATAAGTTCCATGGGGCAGTGTAGACTGAACCCCGATACCGCCAAAGAAACAAAGCCTGTCGCCATACTTTTCCTGCATAAGCACAGGATCCATGCATTCGGTCTGGATCGGGTTCAGAACATCAAGCCCAATCTGTATCAGGTCTTCAATTATATCATAATTGCAGCCGTCGGTATGATAGGCAATTTTTATGTCAGGCTTTATCCTGCGTGCTTCAGCAATGATATTTGCATACCTGTGTTTAAATACCGATCGCCAGAGATCAGGATCGATCATCAGGCTGCTTTGCGACCCGAAGTCATCGCCCAGCCATATCATATCCACACCGATCCCTGCGAGATTACGCACAACCTGCAAATGGTAGCGGTAAGTTTCCCCAATGATATGGTCAGCGATCTCCGGGTTAATGTAAAAATCCGTCATAAGTGTTTCCATGCCACGCAATGCCCAGGCTGATTCAAACATGGTGGTGTGAACCCTTCCGATAATCCAGTAGTCAGATTGATACTGCTTTACAAGCTGCTCAACTGTCCGGTACATTGCAGGCTTGTCAGGATCGGGAGCTTTAAAGCGAAGGGCCTCTTCATCGTTGTCTTTAAGCGGATTCACATCGATATTGGTATAATACCCTATCCCGTTTGGAGTGTTGTAATGATCGATCCTCCATTTAACACCCCATTCGTCGGTATAGGCCTTATCGTGAAGGTAATAATTGGTAACCCATCCGGAGCTGGCCTGTAAAATATCCTGGCCTGTAAGTATTTCAAGATCGTAGCCGTACCAGTCGCGGTGATGAGGTTCAGTAAACTTCCGGGGCAATCCGAATGCCCTTTGAAGCAGATTGGCAAATTCCGGTACAAAAGTAGCCTGAAAAGGCGGCCTGTCAGTTTCCTGATGATTCAGTGCCTGAACAACTCTTTCCCTGGGCCTCATTCTTTCACTTATTATATTAATTATTAGAACGAAAAACGGGTAATTAATTGCTTTTCAAGAGGTTTCTTTAATTGCTGATGATCATTGCAAAACCTCCGTTCTGAGTCATGGTAACCTCCAGATTTTCTGCCGGGGAACAGGTTATCTCTTTAACTGTACATGTTTCCCTGGCATAATCGCCGTCACAATAAAGTTTAACTCCTGCTGTAAATTCTTTCAGAAAATCCAGTTTCAGGGATACTGTCCGTTCAGGTCCGGCATTAATACCTGCCACGAACCATTTATTTCCGCTACGGCGGGCAATACAGAAGAATTTACCGGGGTATCCGTCAAGAAATATTGTCTCATCCCATACTGAGACAAGCTGCTCCAGGAATTCTTTCGCTGGCGACCTGAGATAATATTCCGGTTTGTCGCACATACATTGCCAGCCCGATTCTACCACGACCGACATAGCGAGCTCATGGGTATATGTCGTCATCCGGCGGGGATTAGAAAATGCAACAGGGGTGTAATCCATAGGTCCGACCACATTACGCGTAAAGGGCAGGGTGCAGTTATGTTCAGGAGTGGGTATATCACTGTCTGATGCAAAAAGATAGTATTCTGCTCCCTTTACACCCTCCTGTGTGGCTATATTCGGATAAGTTCTTCGTTCACCACGTGGTGGATAATCGCCATGAAAGCTGACAAGTAACTGGTATTTTAAAGCGTCCTGCAGACAAGCTTCCCTGAATCTCATCGCTTCCTGGTCAGTTGCATTTACAAAGTCAATCTTAATTCCTTTTATTCCA
>Ga0209835_1001129_pt1 | contig 15404 bp, 16 predicted proteins | sample LakKivwa52mmetaG_FD_184138 | JGI IMG/M metagenome (GOLD analysis project Ga0209835, IMG submission 184138) | Anoxic lake water microbial communities from Lake Kivu, Rwanda to study Microbial Dark Matter (Phase II) - Lake Kivu water 52m metaG... | ecosystem: Environmental > Aquatic > Freshwater >...
GGATGAAACTGGTTTTTGTAAGATAGTTTGTGACAATTAAGCGCTACATCGTTGTCGTGTAATCTCAGTTGTCACAAATAGGTGCACAAGAAGTTCTTTGTAAATCAGATCACTATATTGGCGCACTTCGAAACAAGGCGTTTTAGCCCTTTCGAAGACGGTATATATCTACCCATTCGTTTAGCCTCCGAAGGCTGGGTCGCACGTTCGAATCGTGTCGGGCGCGCCAATTCACAAATAAAACAACGGCTTAGTCTCTGTCTCCGCCTGAAACGACGAAGCCCACTGGCGCGGGCTTCGTGGACTGAATAACGGGCTGATTACTCGCTGCCGTCCAGGAAGCTGCGCAGCTTTTCCGAGCGGGACGGATGGCGCAGCTTGCGCAGCGCTTTGGCCTCGATCTGGCGGATGCGTTCGCGGGTCACATCGAACTGCTTGCCAACTTCTTCCAACGTGTGGTCGGTGTTCATCTCGATGCCGAAACGCATGCGCAGCACTTTGGCTTCGCGCGGGGTCAGGCTGTCGAGCACATCCTTGGTGATTTCGCGGAGAGAAGCAAACAGCGCGGCGTCGGCTGGCGCCAGCGTGGATTGATCCTCGATGAAGTCGCCGAGATGGGAGTCGTCGTCGTCACCGATCGGCGTTTCCATCGAGATCGGTTCCTTGCTGATCTTGAGGATCTTGCGGATCTTGTCCTCGGGCATTTCCATCTTGATCGCAAGCGAGGCCGGATCGGGTTCGCTGCCGGTTTCCTGAAGGATCTGGCGCGAGATGCGGTTCATCTTGTTGATGGTCTCGATCATGTGCACCGGGATGCGGATGGTGCGTGCCTGATCGGCGATCGAGCGGGTGATGGCCTGGCGGATCCACCACGTCGCATAGGTCGAGAACTTGTAGCCGCGGCGGTATTCGAACTTGTCCACCGCTTTCATCAGGCCGATGTTGCCTTCCTGGATCAGGTCGAGGAATTGCAGGCCGCGGTTGGTGTATTTCTTGGCGATCGAGATCACCAGGCGCAGGTTGGCCTCGGTCATCTCGCGCTTGGCGCGGCGCGCCTTGGCTTCGCCGGTGGACATCTGCTTGTTGATGTCCTTGAGTTCCTTGAGCGGGATGCCGATGCGGTTCTGCAGGTCGATCAAGCGCTGCTGTTCTTCAAGCACAGCCGGCGCGGCACGCATGAGGGCAGATGCATAGGGCTTGCCGGACTGCACTTCGTGCTTGAGCCACTCCATGTCGGTTTCGTTGCCCGGGAACACCTTGATGAAGTGCGGGCGTGGCATGTGAGCCTTGTCGACGCAGAGGTGCAGGATCTTGCGTTCGTGGTTGCGCACCGCCTCGACCATGCCACGCACCGAATCGCACAGGCGCTCGATGGCGCGCGCGGTGAAGCGGATGTTCATCAGTTCGGCCGAAATCTGCTTCTGGATGCGCAGATAGCCCTTGTCCTGCGAGCCCTTCTTGACCAGCGCCGGCATCAGCTTGCCGTACAGCTGGTGGATGACCGCGAAGCGTTCCAGGGCGTTTTGCTTGAGCTGCATGAGCGACGCGGAAACCCGCGCTTCGGCGGCTTCCTCGTCATCCATGTCGATGTCGTCTTCCAGTTCCTCGTCCTCGACATCATCCCGGCCGGCCTTGGCTTCGACATCCTCGTCAGGTGCGTTCGGGTCGATCAGGCCATCGACCAGTTCGTCGATGCGCATTTCTTCCAGCGCGACCTTGTTGGCCATTTCGAGAATCTCGGTGATGGTCGTCGGGCAGGCGGAAATCGCCAGCACCATGTGCTTGTGGCCATCTTCGATACGCTTGGCGATCTCGATCTCGCCCTCGCGGGTCAGCAGTTCGACCGTGCCCATCTCGCGCATGTACATGCGCACCGGGTCGGTGGTGCGGCCGAATTCCGAATCGACGGAAGACAGGGCCTGCTCGGCTTCTTCCTCGGCTTCGTCGGCATCGACCGGGGCGGCGGCCTGCTCGGCGAGCAGGATTTCTTCCGGCGCGGGCGCCTGGTCGAAGACCTGGATGCCCATGTCGTTGAAGGTGCTGATGATCGATTCGATCTGCTCGGCATCGACGATGTCGTCCGGCAAGTGGTCGTTGATCTCGGCGTAGGTCAGGTAGCCGCGCTCCTTGCCCAGCGTGATCAGGCTCTTCAGGCGCGTGCGACGCGATTCGAGGTCAGCGGTGGTCGGCTGGGCCTGTTCGAGCGCGGCCAGCATCTGTTTGTCGCGAAGTTTCTTCGCCTTGGCTGAGAGTTTGACAGGCGCGGCTTCAGGCGCGGGTGCCGCAACAGGCGCAGGAGCGACAGGAGTCGGCGCTGGCTCGACGGCAACAGGCTTGACCGCCTTGGCCGGCTTGATGGCTTCGGCCGGCGCGGCCTTGATCTTGGTGTCCGCTGCTTTTGAGGTCGGCTTATGAGCCTGCTTGGCGACGGGTTTGGCCACAGGTTTTGCCGCGGGCTTGACCGCCGGTTTTTTCGCGGCTGGCTTGGCCGGGGCGGTCGCCTTGAGCGCCTTTTTGGCTATCGGCTTGGCGGCAGGCTTGGCCACGGGCTTCGCGGGCTTGCTGGCCTTGGCGGCGGGCTTATGGGGAGTGGCTTTGCTCGGCTTCGCGACGGTTTTGGGCATGGACTTGACTCGGTTCGCGGGGAAACCCGTAATTATACACTTTATAGATCAAGCGCTTTTACGCGCAAGGAGCTCCGCCAAACTGCGTCGTTCATCGGCCGAAAGACTGCCTGTTCGTGCCTTGGCGTTCAGCACGTCGATCTGGCGGCGCAGGTCACGCCCGCGCAGGCGTTCGACGGCATCGGTAAAGACAGTTTCCTGCTCGCCTTCGTCGCCGCCGTCCGTTTCAAGCTGTGCGGCCAGCAGCGCGATGATCTCTTCGTACGGGCTGTGGCGGAAATGCTCCAGCAATAGCCCCAGATTGGTGCCCGGCAGGGCGTCGTGTTCGACTGCATCCGCGATGGCGAGCAGGGCTTCGCCCTCCGCGCTATCGCGCGCGATCAGGTCGAGCGGCAGGCGGGCCGCGCGTTCTGGCCGGCGCAGAACGGTGAGAAGCAGGGTGTGTTCGAGCGAATTGGGGGCGGGGCGGGCGCGGCCGGGCGGCGGCATGAAGCGGTTCCGTGCGAGCGGCTTCAATCCGCATTGAGCCTCGAGTTCGGCCTGCGACAGCTGCGCTTGCTTGGCGATTTCCTTGGTGATCTGCACGCGCAGGACCGGAGCGGATATCTTTTGCAACAAGGGCTTGGCTTCGCTGACGAGCTTGGCGCGGCCTTCCGCCGTGCGCGGGTTGCTTTCCCGGATCAGGTGACGCAGCAGAAAGTCGCTCAGCCGCGCGGCATTCTGTGTCTGCTGGACGAAGGCCTCGCGGCCATGTTCGCGGACGAACTCGTCAGGATCCTGGTCGCCGTCCATGTAGAGGAATTCGACGCTTTTGCCGTCGACGAGATATTCGAGGCTGACTTCCATGGCGCGCCGGGCGGCGCGTTCACCCGCGGCGTCGCGGTCGAAGCAGAAGACGACGCGGTCGGCCAGTCGGATCAGACGCTGGACGTTGATGCCGGTGGCTGCCGTGCCGAGCGTGGCGACGACGTGTTCGACGCCGCTTTGCGCGAGGCCGACGACATCCATGTAGCCCTCGACGACGAGGACCATGCCCTGTTCCTGGATGGCCTTGCGCGCCTGCGGCAGGCCGTAGAGTTCCTCGCCCTTGCGGAACAGCGGCGTTTCGGGCGAATTCAGGTACTTGGGCTCGCCCGCGCCCAACACGCGCCCGCCGAAGCCGATGATGTTGCCCCGTGCGTCCTGGATCGGAAACATGACGCGGTCGCGAAACCGGTCGTAGCGCCGGCCTTGCTCGTTGCGGATGACGAGGCCGCATTCGACCAGTGCGTCGTTGTCGTAGTCCTCGAAAACCTGTTTCAGTCCCTGCCAGTCATCGGGCGCGTAGCCGAGGCCGAATTTCGCCGCGATCTCGCCGGTCAGTCCGCGCCCCTTGAGGTAGTCGATGGCCTTGGGACTCAGCTTGAGCTGATCCTTGTAGAAGCGCGCGGCGCGCGCCATGCGCTCGGTGAGGGGCTGCTGTTGGGCCTTCTCTTGCGTCCGGGCCGTGATCTCGCGCGGCACCGGCATGCCGAGCTGGCCGGCAAGCTCTTCGACTGCCTCGATGAAGCCAAGGCCGGCATACTGCATGACGAAGCCGATCGCGCTGCCATGCGCGCCGCAGCCAAAGCAGTGATAAAACTGCTTGGCTTGGCTGACTGTGAAGGACGGCGTTTTTTCGGAGTGGAAGGGGCAGCAGGCCTGGTAGTTGGCGCCGGCCTTCTTGAGCGTGATGTAGCGCTCAACCACGTCGACGATATCGACGCGGGCGAGGAGTTCCTGAATGAAGGACTCGGGGATCACGGCGCGATTATGCGCCGCTGAGCTTTGCCTTTACCAGCTTGGAGACCTCGCCCATGTCGGCGCGGCCGGCGATCTGCGGCTTGACCAGCGCCATCACCTTGCCCATGTCGGCGGGGGCTTTGGCGCCAGAATCGGCGACCGCTTTGGCGACGATGGCGGCGACTTCGTCGGCACCCATCGCCTGCGGCATGTAGGCGGACAACACCTCGACCTCGAACTTCTCGGCATCGGCGAGGTCCTGGCGCTTGGCGGCCTCGTACTGGGTGATCGAGTCCTTGCGCTGCTTGAGCATCTTCTCGATCACGGCGATGACTTGCGCATCGTCGAGCGTGATGCGCTCGTCGACTTCCTTCTGCTTGATCGCGGCCAGCAACAGGCGAATGGCGCCGAGGCGGGCGGTTTCCTTCGCCTTCATGGCGGACTTCATGTCTTCGGTGATGCGGTCTTTCAGGCTCATCGATCTATTCTCCACAAACGCAAAAACCGTCCCACCTCGCGGCTGGGACGGTATTCGCTGGAATCGGGGCGGATCAGTACAGCTTGGGCGGCAGGAGCTGGCTGCGGATGCGCTTGTGATGGCGCTTCACGGCGGCAGACAGCTTGCGCTTGCGCTCGGACGTGGGCTTCTCGTAGAACTCGCGGGCGCGAAGTTCGGTGAGCGTGCCGGCCTTTTCGATGGTGCGCTTGAAGCGACGAATGGCGACCTCGAAGGGCTCGTTTTCCTTGACGCGAATACCGGGCATGCGGGCTTCCTAACAGGGTTGATGGAACAAAGAGGCGCGGATTTTAGCCATTTCCGGAGGCTTGTCAAAGTAAAATTTGCCGATGTTGGTATTGGGCATCGAATCCTCCTGCGACGAAACCGGCCTTGCACTCTATGACAGTGAGCGGGGCCTTCTGGCCCATGCGGTGCATTCGCAGGTGGCGATGCACGAGGATTACGGCGGCGTCGTGCCCGAATTGGCCTCGCGCGACCATATCCGGCGGCTAGCTCCGCTGTTACATGAAGTGCTGGCCAAAGCCGGTGCAGCCAAACAGGACATCGACGCCATCGCCTACACCGCCGGGCCGGGGCTGGCCGGCGCGTTGCTCACGGGCGCGAGCTTCGCCGCAGGACTGGCGTTGGCACTGAATGTGCCGGCGCTGCCCGTGCATCATCTCGAAGGGCATCTGCTGTCGCCCTTGTTGTCCAGTGAACCCGCGAGCTTTCCCTTCATTGCGCTGCTGGTCTCGGGTGGCCACACGCAAATCATGTGCGTGCAGCGCGTCGGACAATACGAGTTGATGGGCGAATCGCTTGACGACGCAGCTGGCGAAGCCTTCGACAAGACCGCCCAGCTGCTGGGCCTTGGCTATCCCGGCGGGCCGGCGGTGGCGCAATTGGCTGAGCAGGGAATCCCCGGGAAGTTCAAGCTGCCGCGGCCAATGCTCAATAGCGGCGACTTCAGCTTCAGTTTTTCCGGTCTGAAAACCGCTGTTTTGACGGCGGCACGCGAGCGCTCACTTACGGAGCAGGACAAGGCCGATCTGGCGGCGGAGTTCCAGGAAGCGGCAACCGAGGTGCTGGCGACCAAGGCGCTGGCGGCCTGCCGAGCACGCGGGCTGAAGACGCTGGTGGTTGCCGGTGGCGTCGGGGCGAACCGGCGGCTGCGGGAACGACTCGACACGGCCGCGCAGAAGCCGGGCATCCGCGTTTGCTATCCGGAAATGGCCTTATGCACCGACAACGGCGCGATGATCGCTTTCGCGGGTGCACAGCGGCTGCTGGCAGGCGCGGCGTCTGCTGGCGACGGTGCCTTCGCGGTCAAACCACGCTGGCCATTGGCAACAAACTAAGCCTTCTTCTTGCTTCCGATCGCGTTTTCAGTGCCGGCGATCAGGCGGCCGATGTTGCCGCGATGGCGCCAGATCAGCAGCAGGCACATCAGTCCGACGACGAGGGCGATCGCTCCTGAACCGTGCCAGGCCAGCGCCAGTATCGGCGCCACGGCGGCGGCGGCGATCGCGGCGAGCGAGGAATAGCGCGAGACGATTGCCGTGACCAGCCAGATCGCGCCCGCAGCGAGCGCGAGCGCGCCGTCCAATCCGATCAAGACACCGATGGCCGTCGCGACGCCCTTGCCCCCCTTGAACTTGAGGAAGACCGGGTAGAGGTGGCCGAGGAAGGCAGCGAGGCCGGTGAGGGCCGTTGCCGTCCCGTCAGCGCCGACTTTTGCGGCCAGCCACATCGCCAGCCAGCCTTTCGACGCATCGCCCAGCAGCGTCAGCGCCGCGGCGGCCTTGTTGCCGGAGCGCAGCACATTGGTCGCGCCGGGGTTGCCGGAGCCGAAACTGCGCGGGTCGGCGAGGCCGAAGAGCTTCGAAACGATCACCGCGAAGGGCAGCGAGCCGATCAGGTAACCGAGGATTAGGTAAAGGACGATGGTTTCCATAGAATCCCGGGCATTGTAAACGAGGCCACGATATGGACTTCATCTTCATCGAGGACATGCGCGTCGAAGCGCATGTCGGCATCTACGATCGCGAGCGCGCCGCGCCGCAGACGCTCGACTTGTCGCTGACCTTCGGCGTGCCCGACGAGGCGGCACAGGACGACGACATCGCCAAGACGATCGACTACGCGGTAGTGATCGCGCGCGTTCGCGCCGAACTTGCCGCGCGCCACTTCAACCTGCTGGAGACGCTCGGCGAATACATCATCGGCCTGCTGCTCGACGAGTTTCGTGCTCCGTGGGTGAAAGTCTCGATTGCCAAGGTCGGCATCGCACGCGGCGTCAAGCGCGTCGGCGTGCAGATCGAGCGAGCCCGCCAAGAAAAGCAGTGAGCGCGACTTCGACGCTGATCTACGCGGTCGCCATGGCGGCGGTAGCCGTCAACGCAGCCTCGGCAGTGCTGGAAACCGAGGACAAGCGCATGGACCTCGTCGGCGCGACGATCGTCGGACTGGCGACCAGCCTCGGCGGCGGCACGGTGCGCGACATTCTGCTCAACCGCCCGGTGTTCTGGCTGGCGAACGTCGATTATCTGGTGTGCGGACTGCTCACCGTGCTCGCGACCTTCGTGCTGGCGCGGCGCATCCGCATCCGTCCGGGCCTATTCGTCATCCCCGATGCCATTGGCCTTGCGCTGTTCACTGTCGTCGGCACGCAGATCGCGCTGGCGAATGGCGTGCATTGGCTGCCGGCTTCGATTCTGGGCGTCGTCACCGGCGCCTTCGGCGGCATGCTGCGGGACATTCTCGTCAATGAAGTGCCGCTGGTGATGCGCCCCGGCACCCTGTACGTCACGGCTTCATGGCTGGGCGCGCTGGTACTGGCCGGCGCTTTTCACCTCGGCCTTGGCGAGGCCCTGAGCGCGACCGCCGGCGGATTGCTGGTGCTCATCCTGCGCCTGCTGGCGATCCGCTACCAACTCAGCCTGCCGACCTACAAATCGCGCCAATAGCTCTCAGGTCTGCCCGCACTCGACGATCTTCGGCAGCAGCACGCGCAGGATGTCGTGCGGATGCACACCGACGAGATAGCCGCGCTGGCCGCCGTTGATGTAGATCAGCGGCAGGTCGAGGATGGATTTCTCCAGGCACACGGGCAGCTTCTTCTTCGTACCGAAGGGCGAGCACCCGCCGACGAGATATCCGGTGTGGCGATGGGCGTCGTCGGGCGTGCAGGGCCAGACTTTCTTGACGCCGAGCTGGCGCGCGAGTTCCTTGGTGGAGACCTTGCGGTCGCCATGCATCAGCACGATCAAAGGTTTCTTCGTGTCGTCCTCCATCACCAGCGTCTTCACCACGGCGTGCTCGGCGACATTGAGCTCGCGTGACGAGACTTTCGTGCCGCCATGTTCCTCGTAGGCGTAGAGATGGTTGGAGTGCGCGATGCGGTTTTTCTGGAGAAACTGGGTCGCCGGTGTTTCCGGCGGACGATCAGGGGTTTTCATTTTCAGCCTCGCGGATGATGCTGCGCGTGCAATTCTTTCAGGCGCGCACGCGCCACATGAGTATAAATCTGCGTCGTCGAGATGTCGGCATGACCTAATAATAGTTGAACCACGCGCAGATCGGCACCGTGGTTGAGCAGGTGTGTCGCGAAGGCATGGCGCAGCACGTGGGGCGAGATCTGGCCGACGGGGATGCCGGCGGCAGCGGCGTGCTTCTTGATCAGCACCCAGGCCATCTGGCGCGTCATGCCATCGCTGTTGCGGCGGCCGGTAACGAAGACGTAATCCGAGCCGCGGCCCTTGAGCAGCGCCGGCCGGCCTTCCCGGATCCAGCGCTGCAGCCAGTCTGCGGCGACTTCGCCGAGCGGCACGAGCCGTTCCTTGCCGCCCTTGCCGAAGGTGCGCACGGCGCGATCGTCGAGGCTCAAGCTGAAGAGCTTGAGGCCGACCAGTTCCGAAACGCGCAACCCGGTGGCGTAGAGCAGTTCGAGCAGCGCGCGGTCGCGCAGGCCGAGCGGCGTGTCGACGTCGGGCGCGGCGAGCAGGGCTTCGACGTTCAGTTCGGAGAGCGTCTTCGGGAAGCGTTCCGCCAGCACCGGCGGCTGGATGTTGAGCAGCGGGTCGTCGTTGCGCCGGCCCTGCTCGATCAGCCAGCGGTAGAAGCGGCGCTGGGCGGCCTGCAGGCGGCGCAATGTGGTCGGGCGCGGACGGGGTTCGCGCGCGTGCAAATGGGCGAGGTAGGCGTCGATGTCCGCTTCGCGGGCATCCTGTAAGGCGACATGGCGACTGGCCAGCCAACTGGAAAACAGCGCGAGGTCCGAGCGGTAGGCGGCCAGCGTGTTCTTCGCCAGTCCGTCGGCGAGCCAGAGCGCGTCGACGAATTCGTCGAGAATGGGACTAGCGACTTCCTTCATGCTGGAGCAACCAGCGCTTTACGTCGAGCAAAAAGCCGCCGCGCTGGCGCGCGAAGCCGCCCAGCCCGTGATTGGCAGCGACGACGCGGTGGCAGGGCACGACAAGCGGATACGGATTCGCGCCGCAGGCGTTGCCGACTGCGCGCGGGCTGCTCTTGATCTTTTCGGCGAGCTCGCCATAGGTGCGCGTCTTGCCCGGCTTGATGGCGGCAATGCCCTTCCAGACCTTGCGCTGGAAGTCCGTGCCCGACGGCGCGAGCGGCAGCGAGAAAACGTGGTTCGGGTCTTTCAGGTAGGCATGCAATTGCCGCACGGCGGCCTGCGCCAGCGGCTGGCGCCCCTCGCGCTCATCGCAGGGTTCGAGAAAGTCGATGGCGACAATGGCTTCGTCGTCGCTGCAGATGCCGACGGAAAACCCCGGAAAGCTGACGATGGCGTCGTAGTCTGCGGCGCCGGGATGACTCGTGGTTGTATCGTTCATGACCTTACCTCCCCGTTGCCGAAAACGATCCACTTCTGCGAGGTCAGCCCTTCGAGGCCGACCGGGCCGCGGGCGTGGAACTTGTCGGTCGAGATGCCGATCTCCGCGCCAAGGCCGTATTCGAAGCCGTCGGCGAAGCGCGTCGAGGCATTCACCATCACGCTGGCCGAATCGACCTCGCGCAGGAAGCGCATGGCGCGCGTGTAGTCCTCGGTGACGATGGCCTCGGTGTGCGCCGAGGAATACTGGTTGATGTGAGTGATGGCTTCATCGACATCGGCCACGATCTTGCAGGAGATGATCGCGGCGAGGTACTCGGTGTAATAATCTTCTTCCGTCGCGGCCTTGGCCTGCGGCACGAGCGCCTGTGTTTCGGCGCAGCCGCGAATTTCCACGCCCCTGGCCGTCAGCATGGCGCACAAAGTCGGCGCTAGCGAGACGGCAACCGGACGCGCGATCAACAGGGATTCCGCGGTGTTGCAGGTGCCGAGGCGCTGGGTCTTGGCGTTTTCGAGAATCTTCAGGGCCTTGGCCGGATCGGCGGAGTCGTCGACATAGACGTGGCAGTTTCCGTCGAGGTGCTTGATGACCGGGACCTTCGCTTCCTTCGATATGCGTTCGATCAAGCCCTTGCCGCCGCGCGGCACGATGACATCGACGAACTCGGGCATGGCGACGAGATGGCCAACCGCTGCACGGTCGGTGGTATCGACCACCTGTACCGCTGTTTCCGGCAACCCGGCGGCGGCGAGACCGGCGCGCACGCATGCGGCAATGGCCTGATTGCAGCGGATCGCTTCCTTGCCGCCGCGCAGGATCGCGGCATTGCCCGACTTGAGGCACAGCGCCGCCGCGTCGGCGGTGACGTTCGGCCGCGCCTCGTAGATGATGCCGACGACGCCGAGCGGCACGCGCATCTTGCCGACCTGGATGCCGGTCGGGCGGAACTTCATGTCGGAGATTTCGCCGATCGGGTCGGGCAGCGCGGCGACTTGTTCGAGGCCCTGGGCCATCGTCTCGACGCTCTTGGTCGTTATTGTCAGGCGGTCGAGCATCGCCGCGTCGAGGCCGTTGGCACGTGCCTCGTCAACGTCTGCCGCGTTGGCGGCGAGCAGTTCGGCGCTCCTGGCGCGAATCTCGGCGGCCATCGCCAGCAGCGCGGCATTCTTCGCGGCGGTCGAGGCCTTTGCCATCAGGCGCGAGGCGGCGCGCGCCTGCCGGCCGAGGGTGTTCATGTAAGTCTCGATGTTCATCCGGTTGCTTTCGTCAGTCTCAGGGCGAGCTGCAGGCATTCGTCCCAGAGGTCGCCCCGGCTCAGGCCCTTGATGATGCGGTCAATTCGCGCCGCGTGCAAGAGGGCCGCGCGGTGCATGCGCTGGCGCGCTTCGTTCGCCAGCACCCAGAGCACCAGCGGCGGCGCGGCATCTTCGGCACGCAAGCCTTCAAGCGTGCGCGCACAGCGTGCGGCGTCGCGCGACTGCAGGGCATTCTTCAGGTCATCGATGTCGTAGCGCGCGACGTTGAGTACGGCGGCCGAGACCTGCTGGAGCGTCAGCGCGCCTTGCGGATAAAGCAGGCCGAGCTTCTGGATTTCCTGGTGCGCGGCCAGCAGGTTGCCCTCGACGTGCAGCGCGATGAATTCGAGAGCCTCAGCCGGGGCGGCCTGCTGCTGGGTCGCGAGGCGTCGCGCAATCCATTGCGGCAACTGGGCGAGCGGCGGGGCGTTGCATTCGATGCCGACGCCGGCCTCGACCAGCGTGGCGAACCAGGCGGCCTTCTTTGCGCGCCAGTCCATTTCGGGCAGGGTGATCAACGTCAGCGTGTCGGCGGGCAGGGCCTTTGCATAGCGCTGCAGCGCCTCGCCGCCGTCGCGTCCCGGCTTGCCGGTGGGAATGCGCAGATCGACCAGCGTGCGGCCGCCGAACAGCGACATGTTCCCCGCCGCATGGAAGAGTTCCTCCCACTTGAACGACGGCGTGACCACCAGTACCGTGTGATCCTCGTAAGCCTGTTTGCGCGCGGTGGCGCGCAGGGCATCGCCAGCTTCGACGGTCAGCAGCGGATCGTCGCCGTGCAGGACATAGAGCGGGGCCAGCGGTTTCCCAAGATGCGCGGCCAGTTGTTCCGGACGCAGCTGCACGGCAACTTATCCCTTGATGCCGTGGCTGCTGGCGGCGAGTCGGCGCAGCAACTGCTGCACCATGTCCCGCTGCATCTCGCGCCAGATCATCGCCTCTTCCGCTTCCTTCGCGAAGATGCGTTCGTCGTCGAAGGTCATGTCGCGCTGCAGGACGATCTGGCTGGCCGGCAGCAGCTCTTTCCCCTGCGCATCCTGGATGCGGTACATGAAGGTGCGGGTGAGCTGGAACTCGCGCACGAGACCCTTGCCGGACAAGGACAGGATGTTCTTGTGCTGATGGTTTTGCATGACGACGAGCGTGGCTTTCGCCCCCTTCGGGTCGGTGATGACTTTCGTCTGGGACCCGGCCTCAAGGCTGCGCTTGATCTGGAAGTAGAGCTCGTTGTTTTCGGGCACACCGCTGATGGCGAGCGTTTCCCAGGGCAGGTTATAGCTGCCGCGCAACTGGAAGCCGCAGGCGGAGAGTGCGAACGCGAGGAGGAGGATCAGGAAGCGCATGGTCAGACGACGATGTTGATCAGTCGGCCGGGCACGACGATGACCTTTTTCGCCGGCTTGCCTTCCATGAACTTCTGTGCGGCTTCGTTGGCGAGGGCCGCGGCTTCGATTGCCGTCTTGTCAGCGCCGACTTTTACCTTGATGCTGCCGCGCAGTTTCCCATTCACCTGCAGCATGAGTTCCTGCTCGTCCTGTACCAGCGCTTCCTCCAGGGGTTCCGGCCACGGTTCCCCGAGAATGTCCGCTCCGTAGCCAAGCTCGATCCACAGCGCGTGGGTGATGTGCGGTGCAATCGGAGAGAGGACACGCAGCAGGATACCGAAGCCTTCTCTGGCATGCGGGTCGGCTGGCGCCTTTTCCAGCGCATTGAGCATCTTCATGCAGGCCGAGGCGACGGTGTTGAACTGCAACTTGGACAGGTCGTAGTTGGCCTGCTTGAGCAGCAGATGGATTTCCCTGCGCAAGCCACCTGCTTCGGCCGTGGCTGTCTGGTTCTTCAGCACATGACCGAAAGACCAGACGCGCTTCATGAAGCGGTAGGCACCTTCGACGCCGCTATCCGACCATTCCAGCGTCTGCTCGGGCGGCGAGGCGAACATCATGAAGAAGCGCGCGGTATCGGCGCCATACTGCTCGATCAAGGCCTGCGGGTCGACGCCGTTGCGCTTCGATTTCGACATGGTACCGACGCCGCCGTAGTCGATGGTCGAGCCATCGGCCTTGAGCGTGGCGCCCGTCACATGGCCGCCCTCGTTGCGGATGAGGTCAACTTCCTCGGGCGCGAAATACTCGATGCCGCCCTTGTCGGTACGGCGGCTGAAGATGTGGTTGAGCACCATGCCCTGCGTCAGCAGGTTGGCGAAGGGCTCGTCCTGTTTCACCAGCCCGACATCGCGCATCACCTTGGTCCAGAAACGCGAGTAGAGCAGGTGCAGGATCGCGTGCTCGATGCCGCCGATGTACTGATCGACCGGCATCCAGTATTGCGTGCCGGCGTCGACCATCTTGTCGTTGGCGGTGAGCGTCGCGGCGTCGACGCCGTAGCGTGCGTAGTACCAGCTCGAATCGACGAAGGTGTCCATCGTGTCGGTTTCGCGCTTGGCCGGCTTGCCGCATTGCGGGCACGCGCAGTTCAGAAAATCGGCGCGTTTGTTGAGCGGATTGCCTGAGCCGTCCGGCACGCAGTCTTCGGGCAGCACAACGGGCAACTGATCGTCGGGCACCGGCACCGAGCCACAGGCATCACAGTGGATGATCGGGATCGGGCAGCCCCAGTAGCGCTGGCGGGAGACACCCCAGTCGCGCAGGCGGAACTGCACTTTCTTCTCGCCGAGGTCCTTGGCGGCGAGGTCGGCGGCGATGGCGTCGACGGCGGCTTCATAGGACAGCCCGTCATAATTGCCGGAATTGACACAGACCCCATTCTGCTTGTCGGCGTACCACTCCTGCCAACCGTCCAGCGAGAAGGTCTGGCCCGGTACCGAAATGACTTGTGTGATCTCCAGGCCGTACTTCTTGGCAAACGCGAAGTCGCGCTCGTCGTGCGCCGGCACGCCCATCACCGCGCCGTCGCCGTAGCTCATCAGCACATAGTTGCCGACCCAGACTTCGACCTTCGCACCGGTCAGTGGATGTTCGACGAAGATGCCCGTCGGCATGCCCTTCTTCTCCATGGTCGCCATGTCGGCTTCCATCACCGAGCCGTGCTGGCATTCCTCGATGAAGGCGGCGAGCTGCGGATTGTTCTGCGCGGCATGCGTGGCGAGCGGATGCTCGGCGGCGACGGCGCAAAAAGTGACCCCCATGATGGTGTCGGCGCGGGTGGTGAACACCCACATCAGCTCGCGCTTGCCATCCAGCTCATAGGGGAACGTAAAACGCACGCCGGTGCTCTTGCCGATCCAGTTGGCCTGCATGGTCTTGACCCGCTCCGGCCAGCCGGGCAGGCCGTCGAGTGCGCTTAGCAGTTCATCGGCATACTGCGTGATGGCCAGGTAGTAGCCGGGAATCTCGCGCTTCTCGACCACCGCGCCGGTGCGCCAGCCGCGACCTTCGATCACCTGCTCGTTGGCGAGCACGGTCTGGTCCACCGGGTCCCAGTTCACCACCTGCGTCTTCTTGTAGGCGATGCCCTTTTCGAGCATGCGCAGGAACAGCCACTGGTTCCACTTGTAATACTCGGGCCTGCAGGTCGCCAGTTCGCGCTCCCAGTCGAGGCCGAAACCGAGCGACCGGAGCTGCTGCTTCATGTAGGCGATGTTGTCCCAGGTCCACTTGGCCGGCGGCACCCGGTTCTGGATCGCCGCGTTCTCGGCGGGCAGGCCGAAGGCGTCCCAGCCCATCGGCTGGAGTACGTTGTAGCCGCGCATCTTGTGCGAGCGTGCGAGCACGTCGCCGATCGTGTAGTTGCGCACATGGCCCATGTGCAGCTTGCCCGATGGATAGGGGAACATCGACAGGCAGTAATACTTCGGCTTCGTTGCGTCCTGCGCGACGTTGAAGGCGCGGGTGCTGTTCCAGTGGGCCTGGGCGGCCTGCTCGATCTCGGCGGGGCTGTATTTTTCCTGCATGGGCGGGATGTTGCGCGGATTCGACGAAAGGCCGAATTATACGCACCACCCCACCCGGTAAGGCTCTCAGCCGCACTTAGCCGAGCTGTAAGGGGCGCAGCATGCGCCAGCCGCGCACGCTGTTGAGCGTGAGCGCATCGAGGATGGCCAGCGGGGTTGCCCACGCCCGTTTATGGTGGCGTGTCAACTGGCGCCAGCCGAAGGCGGCGGCGTCTTCGCGCAGGCATTCGGCGGCGATCAGGGCATGCAGCCGGTCCATGGCTACGCTCCAGTACGCCGGCGTGTCAGTCTCGCCGGTGAGTTCTTCGGCATGACAGCGGGCCGCGTGCCAGAGGACTTCGGCGCGCGACAGGGGAATGCCGGCCTTGTGGGCCAGCCAGGGCAGGATTTTTGGCCCGTGCTCAAGGTGAGGTGTCGTTTTCATGAACGGCTCCTGTGAAGTTGTGTTGCAGTGCAACA
>Ga0209835_1001130_pt1 | contig 15381 bp, 11 predicted proteins | sample LakKivwa52mmetaG_FD_184138 | JGI IMG/M metagenome (GOLD analysis project Ga0209835, IMG submission 184138) | Anoxic lake water microbial communities from Lake Kivu, Rwanda to study Microbial Dark Matter (Phase II) - Lake Kivu water 52m metaG... | ecosystem: Environmental > Aquatic > Freshwater >...
CGCGACAAGCTCTGGAAAATAAACCGGTCCTCAATAATACTCGATTCAGGTTCCCTGAAGATCAACAAGCTGTTTATCAACAATAATGAACACACCTGCCTGGTTGACGGAGCGGTTTCCGAAGATGCGCGCGATACCCTCAATATTGAATTCAGGAGAATAGACATTTCACCCCTGAACAGGATTATGGAGAAAAAAGATGATCCAAACAGAATCCCGCTGAAAATAAAGGGAGAACTTAACGGTAATGTCCTCCTTACAGGGATCTACCGTGATCTGCTGCTTGTAAGCAACATCACGATAAACAGTTTCTCAATGCTTGAAAGCGAATATGGCGACCTTTTTGTCACATCATCATGGGATACCGAAAAGAAGGTTGCAGAGATCAGGGGAGGCAATAATCTGAAAGGGAGAAAGATGCTTGACATAAACGGTTCGTATGACCCGTCGACAAAGAAGATATCCCTGACCGGTACAGCCGATAAGCTTCCGGTTGATGCGCTTAATCCCCTCCTCAGCGTTTTTGCATCAGGCATCGGGGGAACAGCTTCAGGCAAAGTAAACCTGTCAGGCGAATTTAAGGAGCTGGTGCTTAAAGGAGCGCTCCTGGTTGAAGATGCCACGATGAAAATCGATTACCTCCAAACCAGGTATACACTCAGAGATTCCATCAGGTTTGACAGGAATAAGATTTTGTTCGGCAATGTCAGGCTGAATGATGAAAGAGGGAGGACCGCAATACTGAACGGATCTGTCAATCACTCTTACTTCAGGGATTACCAGGCTGATCTGGTGATAACCATGAATGAATCAATGGCGCTTAACACAAGGCCAAAGGATAATGATCTTTTTTACGGCACTGCTTTTGCAACCGGAGTTACCACGATAAAAAACAATGCCAGTGCTCTTGCATTCGACATATCGGCAAGAACAGCCAGGAACACAAGGTTCTATATTCCGCTGAACTCAACAGAAACCGTATCGGAGTATTCATACATAACCTTTATCAGCCCGGGAGCTGCCGGTACCGATACCCGGGATGAGGAAGTGAAAGGAAAAAAGAGTGTTCCCGAAACAAGGATGGTGATGAATTTCGACCTTGAGGTAACTCCTGATGCAGAAGTGCAGCTGATCTTCGACTCAAGGGTGGGTGACATAATGAAAGGACATGGATCAGGCAGGCTGAACATAAACCTTAACGAAAAGGGCGACTTTAAAATTTCCGGAAATTATATTATCGAAAATGGCGATTACCTTTTCACCCTGGGAAATATCTTTAACAAGCCGTTCAGTGTTGAAAACGGAGGCACCATAACTTTCAACGGCGGTATTGATAACGCAGAGATCAATATCAAGGCTATTTACAAGCTGAAGGCTTCTCTCGGCGAGCTGCTCCAGGATGCCCGGTATGACGAACGGATACCCGTTGAGTGTCATATCAAACTTTCCGGGAACCTGTTCAACCCGATAGTAGGACTTGATATATTCCTCCCGATGGCAGACGAGGCAACAAGAACATATCTTAAAAGCATTATCACAACCGAGGAAGAATTAAGCCGGCAGTTTCTGTACCTTCTTGTCATGAACAACTTCTATGCCGATCCCTCCTACAGATCTTCGCTCACAACAACAACAGGAACATCGGCAATGGCTGTCACAACCACTGAAATGGTCTCCAACCAGCTCAGCAACTGGGTATCACAGATCAGTAACGATTTCGATGTTGGCTTTGTATATCGCCCTGGTTATAAAGGACTGAATTCCAACGAAGTGCAATTAGCCCTCTCAACACAGCTCCTTAACGACAGGGTCTCGATAAACGGCAACTTTGATGTAAGGGGAACGGGAGCATCAACGGATAACACTGATCAGCTTGTAGGCGATTTTGATATTGAATACAAGCTGACCGAGAACATCAGGTTCAAGGTATTCAACAGGTTTAACAATCCCTATACCGGACGGCAGGCTGACTATACACAGGGCTTCGGATTGTTCTTCAGACAGGATTTTGACAGGTTCTCTGATCTTTTCAGAAGGAAAGTAAAAGCGGAGATGAAAAGGGAGGATGAACCGGAAGTTACCGTACAACAGGACCCTGTCAATTTCCGGTAATAATCAGATAATCCTGTTCATAAATATTTTCGCATTGTTATTAACCGTATATAATAGAATAAGGGTTACATACGTTTTTTAATATCTTCGCACGTGAGATAATTAACAGAATTTTAACCAGTAACGAATTAAAAGCACAGATATGGGATTCTTACAGTTCATTTTGCAGGAGACTTCTCTTCCGGCCGCAACCACAACACCATCGGATATGACAATTTTTGATTTTGCGATCAAGGGAGGATTGATAATGATCCCCATCGTTCTCCTGTCGCTCATTGCCGCATATATCTTTATTGAAAGGTACTATGTTATCAGGAGGGCCACAAAGGAAGATCAGAATTTCATGAACAGGATGAAGGATTATATTCACGACGGGAAGATAGAAGCCGCGCTTGCATTATGCAGGTCAACAGACAGTCCTTCGGCCAGGATGGTTGAGAAGGGAATCTCACGCCTTGGCAGGCCTCTTCAGGATATTACAACAGCTATAGAAAATGTCGGCAAGCTCGAGATCGCAAAACTTGAGAAAAGCTTTCCAACCCTGGCTACTATTGCCGGCGCTACCCCTATGCTCGGATTCCTCGGGACAGTAATAGGAATGGTCCAGTCGTTCTATGCAATGTCACAGGCAGGTAACAATATCGAAGTATCTCTCCTGTCAGATGGTATCTACACGGCCCTGATAACAACAGTTGCAGGACTTATCGTGGGAATTCTTGGTTTTTTTGCATACAATGTCCTTGTTGTGAGAGTCGAGAGGGTGGTTTTCAAACTTGAGGCAACCCTTACTGAATTCATGGATATTCTGAATGAACCGGTAAAATCAACACGATAAAATGGCTATCTCAAACCGAAATAAGATCAATATCAGCTTCAGCTCCACAGGAATGACCGATGTTGTGTTCAACCTGTTGATCTTCTTTATGCTCACATCAACGCTTGTTCATCCCACAGCCCTGAAGCTGCTGCTTCCGAAAGGGAGCACCCAGACATCAGCCAAACCGCAGACTACGGTTTCCATAACCGCAGACCAGAGATACTTTGTCGAACAGCAGCCCGTTTCCATTACAGACCTGGAAGCAGTCCTGAAGGAAAAGCTGGGAAGCAATCCGGATACATATATTTCGCTTCATGCGGATAAGAGCGTCCCGTTTGAAAGCGTTGTAATGGTACTTAATATTGCCCAGGCAAATAATTATAAGCTGATAATTGCAACAACTCCCAAATAACGACCCGTACAACTTCCCGTCAGAAAAGGGAAAGGGTATTGCCGGGACTATCGTGTTCCACCTGGCTCTGCTTGTATTGTGCCTTATCCTGGGGTTCTCGGTTCCTCCACCGCCTGAATCCGAATCGGGTATTGTTGTCAATTTCGGTACGGACGAAACCGGTTTTGGTCTCATTGAACCTTCACTGCCTGAATACATGGAAGAGATAACTCCTGTCGCGCCAACCGTTACTGAAGCTGCGACCGATGATGAACCTTTGCTTACCCAGGATAATGAAGAAGCCCCGGAAGTGAAGAAGGTTGATCCTGAAGCCGAGAAAAAAAGGCTGGAGGAGATTGAATTTCAAAGGATCAGGAGAGAACAGCTTGAAGCTGAAAGGATAAGAAAGGAGCAGGAAGAGATTGAGAGGAAAAGGGTTGAGGCCGAACAGAAGAGAGAGGCTGAAATAACGGACCGAATGAAAAAAGCTCTTGAAGATTCAAAAAATGCCGGCACCTCATCAACCGGTGAAGGTGTGGCAGGAGGTGCGGGCAACCAGGGTGTGCCGTCAGGCGATGTTAATTCACAAAACCGGGGAGAAGGCGGAGGCACAGGCACCAGCGGCATATCCTACGATCTTGGCGGACGCGGGGTACAGAGGCTTCCGCTGCCAAAATACGATTACCAGGAAGCGGGAAGAGTGGTCGTTGAAGTCAGTGTTGACAGATCCGGGAAAGTGATACAGGCAGTAGCGGGGATAAAAGGTTCTACCACTCTCAATGAAGACCTTCTGAAAGCTGCAAAAGAGGCTGCAATGCAGGCACAGTTCCAGGCAAAACCTGATGCTCCCCCCACTCAGAAGGGCACCATCACCTATAACTTTGTGCTTAAATAGATTTCAGGCTGTTCCCTGAAAGAGCTCCCTGACAGCCGAATTAAGGTTATCAATGAGACTGTTGTCCTTTATGATATAATCGTCGATACCTTTCCTGGCAAACTCAAGAACTATTTCTCCCTTTTCCTGGCCCGAAAGCATGATGACAGGCGTGTTTGGCTTTAATTCCTTTATTTTGTCAAAAACCTGCATTCCGTTCATGAATTCCCTCTCTTCCCTGACAAACAGGTAGTCAAGGATCACAAGATCGGGATTCCTGTGCATGGCCTCAATGCAATCCTCGCCGGATTCAAATGCTTCCACCTTATACTCCTCTGAAGTTAACCTTTTAACTACCAGCGTATTAATGAAAGGATCGTCGTCTACAATAAAAATCAGCTTCCTGTTACTCATATTGAATCTGATAACAACGGACAAAATACAAAGTTACTAAAAAAACGGACTTCTGAAAGCCGGCCGGATGAATTTTTCATCTACATGGCAAAGAGCGGAAATGAATCAGTCAGTTTGAGAACCTTCTCTCCCACTCTGGCAATAACTGACTCATTTTCAATATCCGAAATGACTTCATCAATCAGTTCAACAATAATTCCCATATGCTCTTCCTTCATTCCTCTTGTGGTTATTGCAGGTGTTCCCACTCTCAATCCTGAGGTGAGGAAGGGTGATCGGCTGTCAAAAGGCACCATGTTCTTGTTCACTGTGATATGTGCCTTTACCAGGGTATTTTCAACTTTCTTTCCGGATATTTCAGGGAACTTGGTTCTTAAATCAATCAGCATCAGGTGATTATCGGTTCCGCCGGATATTACCTTGTAACCTTTATCGATGAATGCCTGTGCCATTACAGCGGCATTCCCGGTTACACGAACCTGGTATTCCCTGAATTCCGGAGTGAGGGCTTCGCCGAATGAGACTGCCTTTGAAGCGATAACATGTTCAAGTGGTCCGCCCTGTACGCCCGGAAAGACTGCAGAATTAATAAGCGATGACATCATCCTCACTTCTCCTTTGGGTGTGGTGATACCCCACGGGTTAACGAAATCCCTGCCCATAAGGATGATCCCGCCGCGCGGACCTCTCAGGGTCTTATGCGTTGTTGACGTTACTATATGCGCATGCTCCAGGGGGTTTTTGAGAAGCCCGGCAGCAATGATCCCTGCAGGATGAGCCATATCCACCATCAGCATGGCTCCTGCCATGTCGGCGATCTTTCTCATCCGTTCATAATCCCATTCCCGTGAATATGCTGACGCCCCGCCAATAATCATTTTCGGCTTCTCCTTCAGGGCAATTTCCTCCATCATGTCATAGTCTACAATGCCTGTATCTTCCTTTACACCGTAGGCAACGGGCCGGTACAGTATCCCTGAAGAGTTAACCGGCGACCCGTGCGACAGGTGCCCCCCGTGCGACAGGTTCAATCCCATAAAGGTGTCACCGGGTTTAAGAAGGGTCATGAATACAGCCATATTGGCCTGTGCTCCGGAATGAGGCTGTACATTCACATATTCGGCATCAAAGAGCTGCTTCAGCCGCTCTATGGCAAGCTGTTCGGTCTGATCAACAATCTCGCATCCTCCGTAATACCGGTTCCCCGGGTATCCTTCAGCATACTTGTTGGTAAGCACCGAACCCATAGCCTCGAGCACCTGCGGGCTTACAAAATTCTCTGATGCTATCAGTTCAATGCCATGCAGCTGCCGCTGACGCTCCTTCTCGATAAGATCAAAAATCACGGTATCCTTCTTCATAGTTTGATTTATTACATTTATTCTTCTGTAAACTGAACCAGCATTTCGCGGTATGTGGTAAATATCCTCGATTTTGAAATGAAACCGACATAGTACCCGTTATCCAGGACCGGGAGGTTCCAGGCGCCGGTCTTCCTGAATGTTTCCATCACTTTTTCAATACTCTCTCTCCTGTCAATATATGACGGAGGGATGGTCATCAGGTCCTTTACAAAAGTGGTGTTGTACAATTCCTGGTTGAACATTATTTCCCTCACATCATCCAGGGAAACAACTCCCTCCAGGATATTATACTCATCAACCACAGGGAACAGGTTGCGTCTTGATCCTGATATCTTCCTGACCAGTTCTCCAAGCGTTTCTGTGGATTTTACCATGAGCAGATCAGTCTCTATATCTTTTTTCCAGTCCATAAGTGTCAGAACTGCTTTATCCTTGTCGTGTGTAATAAGCTCTCCTTTCTCTGCCAGCTGGACATGGTATATGGAATGACGCTCGAAACCCCTGGCTGTCACAAAAGCGGAAGTGGAGGTAATTATCAGCGGGATCAGGAGATCATATCCCCCGGTGATCTCCGCAATGAGGAAAATCGCCGTAAGAGGAGCATGCATGACGCCTGCCATCATGCCTGCCATCCCTGCCAGCACAAACCTGTTATCAGGAAGGTTTACATTGAAATACTCGTTGAAGATTCCTGCAACGAGGTATCCGGTTACTCCGCCAAGGAACAGTACCGGTGCAAATATACCTCCAACCCCTCCTGCCCCGTTTGTTGCACTGGTGGCAAAAACCTTCAGAAGCACCAGGCAGAACATGAAAAGAGTGACCATCAGTATGTTACCTGACAATTGCTGGAACAGGCTGTTACGCATTACCGTTTCTGTCTCTCCCTGCAACAGAAGCATGATTGTATTATAACCTTCACCGTACAACGGGGGAAACAGGAAAATCAGTCCTCCTAGTATAATGCCGCCTGCCGCAAGCCTGGCATAGATGTTCCTTATTGTCTCAAAGCGCTTTTCAAGGAAAAGGGTCATCTTTGAAAAATAGAGCGAAATGAAGCCTGTCATGACCCCCAGCAGAAGGTACCAGGGAATATTGGAAACATTGAAAGCCTCCTTGATGCTGAATGAGAAGAGCACCTGGTCGCCCATAAGGAAATATGTGACTGTAGCTGCAGTTACCGACGATATCAGCAGCGGTACAATCGATGAAAGGGTAAGGTCGAGCATCAATATTTCGAGTGTGAAGACGATGCCTGCTATCGGAGCCTTAAATATTCCTGAAACTGCCCCCGCAGCTCCGCAGCCGATAAGTAATGTTATGCTGCGGTAATTAAGCCTGAAAAGCCTTCCTATCGCTGATCCTATTGATGAACCGGTGAGCACTATCGGGGCTTCAGCACCGACAGAACCTCCAAATCCTATCGTCAGTGTTGCTGCTCCAAGCGAAGTCCATGTGTTATGAGCCTTCAGATGGCTCTTTTTCCTTGATATGGCATAGAGAACCCTGCTGATCCCATGACTGATATTATCCCTCACGATATATTTAACAAATAACAGAGTCAGCAGCATTCCCGCCAGCGGGTATGCAAGATACAGATAACTGCCTGTATCACTGGTTATTCCTTCCGTCAGTATCTTGTGAGTGTAATGTATTGTGTTTTTCAGAATAACCGCTGCCAGGGCGCTCAGGAGGCCAACCACAAAGCTGAGCAGGTAAATCAGCTTAACCTGGTCAATGTCTTCAAAACGTGGATGGAGTATTCTTCTGAAAAACCTGTTCGACAACATAATTATGCAAATATAAAAACATTACTCATGCTTCGCGGTTTTTTGTTTAAGTTTGTCAGCAGGCAGGGCTGATCCTGAATAAACCTGAATATGATCAGTTATAAAAAGTATACGCTTGACAACGGATTAAGGGTCCTGATGCACGAGGACCGGTCAACTACTCTTGCGGCAATGAATATCCTCTATAACGTCGGATCAAGGGATGAGGATCCTGGCTCCACCGGGATGGCACATCTGTTCGAGCATTTGATGTTCGGCGGGACAGCACAGATTCCTGACTATGACAAACAGCTTCTTCTGGCCGGAGGTGAAAACAACGCATTCACAAATACAGATATTACCAATTACTATTTAACCCTGCCTGCTGAAAATATTGAAACGGCATTCTGGCTTGAATCAGACAGGATGAACCTTATCGATTTCTCGCAAAGAAATCTTGATATACAAAAGAGTGTGGTGATTGAGGAGTACAAACAGCGTTACCTTAACCAGCCCTACGGAGATGCAATGCTTTTGATGAGGCCTCTTGCATACAGGATACATCCATACAGGTGGCCGGCTATAGGAATGGACATTTCACATATTCATGATGTTACGCTTGACAAGGTCAGGGAATTCTTCTTTACACATTATGCGCCGAATAATGCCATTCTGACTCTCACAGGCAATTTCAGAACCAGAGAGGCGGTCAGGATGGCGAAAAAATGGTTTGGCAGAATTGAAAGGAGAAATGTAAAGCCCGTGGATCGGCCGGCAGAACCGGAACAGACCGAAGCCCGGTCGCTTGAGGTTGAAAAGGATGTCCCTGCGGATGCCTTATATAAAGCATGGCACACAGTCCCCAGGGCAGGAAATGACTTTTATACGCTTGACCTGATAACCGACCTGCTTGCAGGCGGAGAGTCAGGCAGGCTCTATAATAAGCTGGTAAGGCAGAAAAAACTATTCAGCGAGATCAATGCATATATCACTTCCGATATTGATCCGGGAATTGCCCTTCTGCACGGCAGGTTAATGAAGGATGTTGATATAAGGTCTGCTGAAGAAGCTGTTCTGAAGGTCATAGATGAACTGAAGGAAAAGCCTCCTTCATCACACGAAATGGAAAAAGTCAGGAATAAATACGAATCCTCAAACGTTTTTGCAAATACAAGCATCCTCAACAAGGCTGTAAATCTCTCTTTCTTCGAGCTGACTGGCAATCCTGACCTGATAAACACCGAGGTTGACCTTTACAGGAAGACAAGCAGAAGCATGGTAACTGAAGCAGCCAGGAAATATTTTGATCCTGCCAGTTGCAGCACCCTTTATTACAGATCATCGAGAGACCAGAAATGAACGGGACACCAATGATAAAACCACCTGTCAGACCGGTCACTCCGGGCAGGATACCGGAGGCAGTCGCATTGAAGCTGGATAATGGTATCCCCGTGTTTTTGATTGAAGCCGGCACTGAGGATGTTATTCGGATTGATTTCACCTTTGACGCAGGGCAGGCATGGGAAAACCGTCCGCTGACAGCATCTGCAGTTAACCGGATGCTGACGGAGGGTTCTCAGAATTTCAGCTCATCAAAGCTTAACAGGACTCTCGACTTCCACGGAGCGTTTTACAACCTGTATTGCGACAGGGACCGCGCGGGGATACTTGTATTCTTCCTGAGCAAACATGTCGAAAAGATACTTGAGCTTGCCAGGGAGATACTGTTCCTGCCGGTTTTCCCCGAAAGAGAGTTTAAAGCTCAGATGAAAAAGCGCCTGCGCTGGTTCCTGGTTAACCGTGACAAGGTTGCAAATATAGCAATGGATCAGTTTTATGAGTCTGTTTTCGGAAAAGAGCATCCCTACGGAAAACAGGTTGTACAGGAAGATTTTAAAAATCTCAGCAGAGACTGCCTGGCAGATTTTCATGTCCGGCATTACACTCCGGGAAGGCTGGCTGTAGTAATCTCAGGCAGGATACATAAGGATACCGTTCCCCTGCTTAACAGGTTTTTCGGAGCATTAAGACCGCAGGCTGCGGATGTAACGCGTTCAGGATACGAATTAAAAGCCTCTGAAATAAAACGTGTACACATTGAAAAGAAAGGAGCTCTCCAGACTGCAATCAGGATAGGTTCACCCGCAATAAATAAACTGCATCCCGATTATCCGGGACTGAAGATCGTGGATGTTATTCTCGGCGGCTATTTCAATTCAAGGCTGATGAAGAATATCAGGGAAGAAAAAGGACTGACTTACGGAATACACTCAATTATTACTTCCGCTTTACTAAGCGGTTTCAAGGTCATTTCAACGGAAGTGAGTAAAAAGAACACACCGAAGGCAACTGATGAGATCTGCCGTGAAATAGAATTGCTCCGGAGAGTCGCTGTGGAAAAGGATGAGCTTGAAGTAGTAAGGAATTATATGCTAGGAGAGATGGTGAGGATGTTTGATGGCCCGTTTGCTCTGGCAGAGAGCTTCAGGTCGGTATGGGATTTCGGGCTTGATAATTCATACTATTACAGGCTCGTCCGGAAGATAAAAACCATTGAGCCTGATGAAATAACTGCACTGGCAACAACGTATTACAATATTGATGATATGTACCAGATAACTGCCGGCTGAAATGAGTAAAGGGTCTCTCTGTTTAGTTTCATTCCTTATTCTGTTTACCATCCCGGTGAATTGCCAGCCGGACACGCAGCCTCCTCTCCCCCCGGTGCTGAACCTTGTGACTGTCAGCCAGGTAACAGGTTTCAGTGAAATTTCATGGACGCTCAGTCCCTCTCCCGATGTGAAAGGGTATGTGGTTTATGTGTTCATTAATGATGAAGGTTATGCCATTGACACTATTCGCAATCCCCTGGCTTCAAACTATACGCATTCAAGCCTGATCTCCTCTGAAGTCTCAAGGTCGTATGTTGTGGCAGCTTTTGATAATGCCGGAAACATAAGTACACTATCGAATGTACTCAAAACCATATACTTAACCTCCAGGCTGGATTCCTGCAGCGGTAAGATTGAGATTGGCTGGAACTCTTACCCCTCATATCCAAGGGAAGTATTAAGCTATACGATACTCGGTTCACTTAACGGCGGGGCTTATACTGAAGCCGGCAAAGTACCAAAGGATGTAAACAGCTATACGATCAGTCAATTCTCATTTAACGCACAATATTGTTTTATTGTCCGTGCAGATATGGAGGATGGTTTTGCCTCTGTCTCTAATAACAGATGCCTGTCAACAAAAATGCAGGTGCCCCCGCAATGGATCAATGCCGGTTATGCCACTGTAGGATCTGCAAACAACATACTTCTTTCATTCACAATTGACCCGGCATCGGAAATCAGGTCTTATATACTGGAAAGAAAGACCGGCGTGTCAGGTTCATACAGCCAGATCCATCATTTTAAAGAGAAAGGCGAAACGTTCGTTTATTCCGATGCAAATGCAGATATCAGGAAAATAAATCATTACAGGCTTTCGGCTCTCAATAGCTGCAATATCCCCGTAACGGTTTCAAATATCGCATCGAACATCGTACCGGAACTTAACCGCCAGGGTGATGATATTATACTCTCCTGGAATCCCTATAAAGAGTGGAGAGGAGGTGTCGGTTCATACATCCTCTCTGTGAAAACAGGAAGCGGATATGAAGACATGTACACGATCCTTCCGTATGATACTCTCTTTACTGTAAGGTATTCCGATATCATGTACGAGGTTGCAGGCAATGAGGTCTGTTTCATTATTAAAGCCTTTGAAGCATTTAATCCTTACGGGGTTCCAGGAGAGAGTCATTCATCTGATATCTGCACGGAGGTGACTGAAATAATTACTGTGCCAAACGTATTCACGCCTGACAACAACCTTGTCAATGATCTGTTCTTTACGGTTCTTTCATTCACGCCTGAGGGGTATCATCTGTTAATAACCGATCTGAGAAGAAAAACGGTATACGAATCGAGGGATCATACACAGGCATGGGACGGCACCAGAGGCGGTGATCCGCTGCCTGAAGGAGTCTATCTGTGGTATCTTGAAGTGCGTACGCCATCCGGGAAGGCTGTTAAAAGGAGGGGCACGGTAACCATTATCAGGCAGGGCAGATAATTGCTTCATTGCATGCACTGCTCCTTTCAGTTTTAGACGAATTAAGCTATATTTGTAACTTGCATCTTGAACATATATGGGCAGCAAGGATATTTTTGACGAGGAGGATATAAAACGTATTCAGGATGAATATGCATCTCTTACAGATAATCTTCTGAGATGCAATAAGGAAGATGACCGTGGGTTGATTGACAAGGCTTTCAGGATTGCCAATGAAGCTCACTGGAACATGCGCCGCAAATCAGGTGAACCATATATTCTGCATCCGATCGCAGTAGCCAGAATAGTCAACCAGGAAATCGGACTCGGGGCCAGATCTATCACAGCAGCCCTGCTCCACGATGTTGTTGAGGATACTGATTATACCCTGGAAAATGTTGAAAGGGATTTCGGCCCCAAGATCGCTCATCTGATCGATGGTCTCACAAAGATCTCCGGGACATACAACAAAGGGAGTTCTTCATCCATGCAGGCTGAGAACTTCAGGAAGATGCTGATGACCCTTTCCGACGACATGAGGGTCATCCTCATTAAAATTGCAGACCGCCTGCATAATATGAGAACCCTTGATTCGCTTCCGGAGCACAAGAGGATGAAGCTTGCCGGGGAGACAATTTTCCTTTATGCACCCCTGGCCCACAGGCTGGGGCTCTTTTCGATAAAAAGCGAACTGGAGGACCTCAGCTTCAAGTTCAGGCAGCCCCATATTTACGAGGAATTAGCGTCAAAACTGAAGCTGAGCGAAAAGAAGTACCTGTCGTTCCTTAATAAATTCTCATTCCCCATTATCGATAAGCTGACAAAGGCCGGACTACAGTTTGATATCAGCAGCCGCCCGAAATCAGTCTTCTCGATATGGAAAAAAATGCAGTCTAAGAATGTTCCGTTCGAGGAGATATACGATGTGCTTGCTGTAAGGATAGTTTTCGAACCTCTTCCCGATATCCCTGAAAAAACGCAGTGCTGGAACATCTATTCGATGATCACCGACTCCTATCTTCCCAAGCCCGACAGGCTCCGCGACTGGGTGAGCCGCCCCAAGCCAAATGGATACGAGGCTCTTCACCTTACTGTTATGGGACCTGAAGGAAAATGGGTGGAAGTGCAGATAAGAAGCTCAAGAATGGATGAGATAGCTGAAAGAGGTTATGCGGCACACTGGAAATACAAGGGTGACAGTGCACAGGAAAGCGAACTTGACAAATGGATTAAGAAGATCAGGGCAATGCTTGAGAATCCGATGGCCGATCCCATCGAGTTCCTTGATGAGTTTAAAATGAACCTCTTCTCATCCGAAATAATGGTTTTCACACCTAAAGGTACGCTGGTGAGCCTTCCGAAAGGTGCCTCGGCACTTGATTTCGCCTATGAGATCCATACCGAGATAGGGAACAAGGCTATCGGCGCGAAAATCAATTATAAGCTCAATCCCATAAGCGCAACTCTGATGAGCGGCGACCAGGTGGAAATTATTACTTCAGATATTGCAAAACCGGAGAAAGAATGGCTCTCGTATGTAAGGACCACAAAGGCCAAAGAAGCCATTAAGGATACCCTGAGGGCAGAAACATCAAACCGGATACAGAAGGGTATGGAAACACTGAACGCCAGGCTCAGCGAAATGGGAGTCACTCCCAATGCCGAAATCCTTAAAAAGCTTCTCGTTGCATATGATCTCTCAAACAAGGATGAACTCTATTCAGGAATTGAAATCGGGATCATAAACCTGGACAACCTCAAGAAAATCCTCAGGAAGACAACATCAAAGAGCGTCATCAAATACTGGGATCTCAAATTCATAGGATCAAAGAAAGAGACCAGAGAGACCAGAGAAGCTGATGAGGCATCCCGGATTATAGATAAAAGCGTACCGTTCCTTCTGAGGGAAAATGTAGATAATGCCGAGCAGTCGTATGAGATAGCCTCGTGCTGCAACCCGATTCCTGGAGATGAGGTAATGGGGTATCACTCGCCCGAAGGGCCAATTGTGATACATAAGCCGAAGTGCCCGGTGGCGATAAGGCTCATGTCGAATGAAGGGAACAGGATTATAGCTGTTAAGTGGGCTATTCATAAGCTGGTTTCATTCCTTGCACGAATAAGCCTCACCGGGATCGACAGAATAGGGCTTGTCAACGAAATCACAAATATCATTTCCTCACAGCTGAAGGTGAACATGACCAACGTCAACTTCTCAGTCAGGGACGGGATATTCACCGGAACAATAGATATTTACGTGCATCATACAAAAGACCTCAACAACCTGATTATGAAAATATCCAATATAAAGGGTATTGAAAGTATCAAGAGGGTTGAGGATTTCATGGAATAATCCATTCTCACTCACCCTTTCCTGGTTCATAATCAAAAAATATATATTTTTACCATTATTTTAAATTAGTCCAGTTATGATTAGCGATGATTCAAACGTCACGGTGAAGAAGATATTCACTGATTATCTTGAGAAGAAAGGACACAGGAAGACTCCCGAGCGATATGCCATTCTTGATGAAATTTACTCACGGGAAGGACACTTTGATATCGAATCGCTCTATATCTTTATGAAAAACAAGAATTACAGGGTGAGCAGGGCCACCCTTTACAATACAATTGACCTGCTGCTCGATTGTAACCTTGTGACGAAGCACCAGTTTGGCAGGAACATGGCTCAGTTTGAGAGGTCATTTCAGTGCGGCCAGCATGACCATTTAGTTGATGTTGAAACAGGCAGGGTGACTGAATTCTGCGATCCGCGGATAAGCGATATAATAAAAACAGCCTGTGAACTGAATAATTTCAAACCCCAGTATCACTCCCTCTACATATACGGGGTAAAGAAAGAGAAGAAGAAATAATCAGAAGGTGCAGGATGCGGAAAATAAGGGCTGCATTCCTGTATGCCTGTTATTCAACAGATTATTACTCTCAACCAGCTTATTATTCAGATAGAGGTTTTGCGGCATTATGGCAAAATCCCATTTGGCTTTGCTTTTATCCGGAAGCATATATCCGAGAGCAGCATTTTTGTTTTTCAGCTTCTGTACGGCAAATGCATAGCACGACATCCCGGTGGCATATGGCAGCAGGTAATGTGATGCATTGAATTCAGCATCTTCCGGGTTGAAGAGAATTGCCAGCCCCGTACCGATCAGGGATCCCAGTCCGGCCGCATACAGTGTCGTCATTCCCTGCTGCGGGGTGAAGTTTGCTCCTTTAAGCCAGAAATGAGACCAGGCGGTACCTGCCATAATGCTTAATCCGGGAATAATGAAGGCGGCATTGGGTGGTTCATCTGGTTCTATATCCACCAGGATACATAATCCGAGAAGTCCATTCATTAGTGTAAGAGCCTGCGTCGCCCTTATTTCACCCCTGGTAAACTCATTCCAGCTGTTTACCTTATCAGCAAGAATATAGCTGCCCGCACCAAACAGAAGAACCGAACCGGCTACTGCCCTTACATCATCTGAAAATGTAAGGCATGTTGATACGCCGGTAACAGGCATTGCTATCCCGTAGTG
>Ga0209835_1001131_pt1 | contig 15377 bp, 10 predicted proteins | sample LakKivwa52mmetaG_FD_184138 | JGI IMG/M metagenome (GOLD analysis project Ga0209835, IMG submission 184138) | Anoxic lake water microbial communities from Lake Kivu, Rwanda to study Microbial Dark Matter (Phase II) - Lake Kivu water 52m metaG... | ecosystem: Environmental > Aquatic > Freshwater >...
AAGTGATTTGGGCTTTTTGGTGATCTCGGCGCTCACGCTAAACGACATCGTGGGTTGGGTATTGTTTGTAATCCTCTTGGGTATCTTTGAGTATGGCTCATTTGAGCTGAGTTATGTAGCCAAACTAATCTCGCTAACGCTACTCTTTACGCTGCTTAGTATGACGCTATTGCGAAAATGGGTGGATCGTGGGATGAGCTTTATCCACGTAAAAATTGGAAAAGAAACTGGCTACAAAACGACCTTTATGGTGTTGATCGGTATGATCTTTGGGGCAATCACGCTCAAGATCGGCATCCATTCCCTCTTTGGTTTTTTTATCGCAGGCATCGTCTTGGGAGAGGCACGGCACGCCTCCGAAAAGGATAGGTATGTGGTAAACCGGATGGTAAATTCGATCTTTGTACCGATCTTCTTTGCCAATATCGGTTTGCATCTAAACTTTGTGGAAAACTTTGATTTGCTACTGGTATCCGTGATGACGGGAGTGGGGATTTTTGCCAGATTCACCGGTGCTTACCTCGGAGCAAAATGGGCAAAGCAAGATAAAGACAGCCTCAGTACCATTGCCATTTGCCACACACCCGGAGGAGAAATGCATATCGTAGTAGGCATGTTGGCATACTCCAGCGGTTTGATAAGCTCCAAAGTCTTTGTCAGTATCATCGCATCGGCAATTTTATCTACGATCTTCTTTGGTCCTTGGCTATCCAAAGCCGTGGCAAAGATGCAAAAGCTCAAGTTGCGCATTTTGTTTAGAGTAGCCCCGGGAATGATCGATGAAAGATCACACACCCGAGAGGAAGCGCTAATGTATTTGACAGATATCATAGCAAGAGATATGCCCCACATCGGCGATACCATCAAAACCGCAGTGAATGAAAGAGAAGGCAGGATGAGTACGGCAATTGGCAAGGAAATAGCGATTCCTCATGCGAGACTGGAAGGCATCGATAGAGCCTATCTATATTTTATGAAAACGAAATACGCCTTGGAATGGGAAAGCATCGACGAACTTCCTGTGCATGATATCTTTATGATCTTGACCCCTGCAGACAAGCCTGCTTTGCAAATCCGCATTTTAAGTGTATTGGCAAAACAACTTGCAAATCCCTTGGTGCGCGAAAGGCTACAAGATTCCAACAGTCCGGAGCAAGTGATGAATCTGCTTGAGGATAGCTTTATCTCTTGTAAAGAGTGTTTGATCGAGAGATAGACTCTAGGGCTGCCAATCGCATTGCTTGGCAGCCCAAATATATGGTGTCCTTTACTACTTTGCTATGCTGCGTCCGCTGTTTTCGATGAAATCCCGTAGCTGTCTTTCATTACCATCAAAGCCGATCACAAAGAAATAGCGCATCCTTTTGGTACTGCTGAGCGGTAAGGTGGCAAAGGTCTGGTTTTGGACATGGGTCAGGTATTGATAAGTGCCTTGGATTGTATCACTTGCATAGACTAGATAATAGGTGACGGGAGCAGCCAGGGGTTCACCCAAAGCGTTGTGATTGACGGCATCCCAGCTAAACCTCAATCCATCATTTTCCTTGATCAAAGAAAGGTTTTGCGGGGCTTGCAAGGTTTGATTTTGGACGATGATATAGCTGGGCAGGATAATAGTATCAACGAGGTTTCCACTACTCATCGTGAGTCTGATGTCATAAATCCCGGGATTCTGGAAGGTATAGGCATAATCCCGATTAGCGCTTTCCACGATATTATCGGCACCGATATCCCATGCTGTAGTACTAGTGGGATCTTCGTGCCCAAAACTGGTATTGGTAAAGTTTATTGTAGTTCCCACACTGACAAATCTGGCACTGCTGACAAAGCTGGCACGGTGCAGATAGGGATAGGCTCCCAGGTCTGAAACCGAGCCATCACTATCAAAGATGATGGGAAGTCCGGCATCGATGCAAGGACTGTTGAAATGCAGCGTAAAGTCATAGTTGGGAGGATTCATGAAGGTAGGATTGCTATTGATATTACCCAACCCGGGATATATTCCCGGGGCATAAGCGATGTTGTTGTAAGTTGCCAAGATACTGCTGTTTATACTTTCAAAGGGTGATTGGGTAGGTGGATCAACCCAGAGGATATTATTGCAAAATTGGACATTGGTGTCTATGGCTCGCAAGCCTTTGGCATAGCCCACAATGGTATTGTTTAGGATCTGATGCAATCCGGACATAAGGGCTTCAAAGGCAACGAAATCGAGCATCGGATTCTGCATTTGATAGGCATAATCGAGCACGATTTCTTGCTTGCTGAGGGGCGTGGAAAGTACTACTCCGGCATTGCGAATCCCGATCGTGCAGTTTCGTAACTTGTTGTTTTGCAAAATGGTGGCATTCAGTTCAGTCTTTACAATGCCGATCCCAGCGGTTTCGATAAAGCAATTTTCTACCACTCCGCCAACGTTGTTTCCCAAGTATAAACCCACATTTGTGCTCCGGGAGCCGGAACCGCTATTTTGTATTCTTATATTGGAAAGTGTAGGAGTAGAAAGCAGATTGGGGATATCTGAAGATACCCTAATGCCGGTACTGCATCCGATTATGGAATCATTTTCCACTGTGATGCGGGGGATATTGATCAAGTCCATACCGGTGCTGAGAGTTCTGCTGCCACTATCGCTATTGCGAATGCGGATATTGGAAAGCGTAGGCGTATTGCTAAGGTTGGTAAGCTCTTGCCCCTGATATTTGATAGCAGTTTGGCAGTTTTCGATGGTGGCGTCATCAATACTAAGAACAATCTTGCCCACGGAGTTTATGCCGATGGTTTCGGAGCGGCTACCGCTGGCACTTTGACGGATGCGGATATTGGACATCGTAGGCGTGGAAAGCTGCGCGGAGGGGTTTTGAATATCTATGGAACGTGTCGTATCAAGGATCAGGATATCTTCCAAAACGCAATCAGAACCACCCAGAATCGTGATTCCGGTATTGGTGTTGCGAGAGCCGGAGCTGGAATTTTGGATGCGGATGTTGGACATGGAGGGAGTTCCGCTCTGCTGGGATGTACCGTCCACGATAACGGCTTTATCCGTATCTTCGATGATCACATCGCTGATCTCGGGACTGCTATTGCCACTGATGACGATCCCCTTGCTCTCGTCATTACGGCTGGTGGAGCTGCTGTTGCTGACTCTGATATTGGACATCGTAGGCGTTGATGTAGAGGCAGTATCGTTTTCGATCTCAATTGCTTTGGCATAGCCTTCTATGACTACATCGGAAAGATCGGCATCCACATCTCCACTGATTTTGATACCTACCAAGCTGCTCTCCGTTCTGCTGCCGCTGCTGCTGTTTTGGATACGAATGTTGGAAAGCGTGGGGCTGGAATTGCGGGTGGGAATCTGATTTTCCAATAGTATGCCTTGGCTATAATTACGGATCTGCAACCCGGAAACGGTGGCATTCGTTCCTCCGCTCAAGACCAGGGCGGTACCATCTACAAAGACACTTTCGCTACTATTGGCGATGCTTACATTGGTTATGGACGGTGTACCGCCTTCGATTCGGAGGGGAAGATCGGCATCTACTATGGACAGCGATGCCAATTGCGTTTGCGAGCTATTGTTATTTAATATCAAGCCTTCCCAACGGCTTCCGGGATTGTGGGCTCTAAAGGTAACTTCTGTGGCTACCAGATCCCCATTTACTATTAATGGCGTATTGCCCAGGATGTTTACTTGTACTTGGGGCTGAATGGTGATAGCAGTTTGTGGCGTAATCTCGAGACTCGAAACCAGATTGTATGGTGAGCCTGCATGAGTCCACTCTGTGGGAACGGCATCATCGGTAACGGCTGTTCCGGTAAAAGTGAGGGTCTGCGGGTCGCTAGAGTCTGTTTCATTGGCATAGGTATTGCTTACGGTGAGCGTAATACTATAGGTACCAGCATTCATAAAGCTATGCGAAGGATTTTGAAGGGTGCTGAAAACCGTTCCATCTCCAAAGCTCCAGCTCCAAGTATTGGGATTGCCCAAGGTAGTATCTTGAAACTGCACGGTTTGACCGGCAAATTGGATGGAGACATCGGATACAATCTCAAACTGAGCGGTAAAGTGTTCCAAAACCTCAATGCTAAACTCCTGCGAGGATATGATCCTACCCATGTTGTCATTGACGTGGAGCATGAATGCTTCGGTACCAACCCAATCCGGAGTGATGATAAAGGTTGCAAATAGATTTCCCAATGCTCCAGGAGCGTAGTCTGGGATAATGTTGGCATTGCCTGCCACTTGCTCGATCTCCAATGAAAGCTGGCTATGCGGATTGTCCGGATCATCGATAAAATCTGCAAAATCTACTTCAAAAGGAGCATTTCGGATGCAGTATAAGATATCTTGCATATTGATTACGGGGGCATCATTTACCGGAATCACCGTAACGGAAATACTAGTAAGAATACTGGCTCCGTATGGATCTGTTGCTGTAATGGACACGGTTTCGCTGCCATTCCAATCCTGAGCAGCAGAGAGCTTGAACACCCCCGGCAATAGCAGCACGCTGATGTGCTCGGAGTTTTGAGCGCTATATTGCAAGAGGTGTCCATCGGGATCGGAGAAGATAGTATCCAAAGCGTAGGGACCCCAAAGCGTATCTTCATACATGTCATCGATTACCGTCAAAGGGTTGAGGATTACCGGAGCTTGGTTGCTTACTGTGATATAGGCGTTCTTGTGCCTGTGATAGGTACCTCCGGTATGGGTAGTTACACTCAGCTTTACGTTGTATGTTCCGGGCTGGTGATAGGTGTAGAGCGGATTTTGGAGATTGCTATCAATGATCCCATCGCCATTAAAATCCCAAGCCCAAGAACTTATGCCAGTACTCGTTACACTTGTATTGATCGAAGTTTGATCTGTAAATTGAACCGACAAAGGCACTGTGCCAGAGCGCGGCTCACCACTAAATTCTACTTCCACAGCAGTTTGGATTACAAGCAAACTAAGGTTTATGGCATATCGTGCCGAGAGCGGGTCATTTGTATCCAAAAGCACTCGTCCTTGATATGCATTGTCATAAGTAGTGCCCGCAGGATGAGGACTTAAACCATTGGTATTGAAGAAAAGTAGCATCTGAGCTTGCTGACCTGGAGCTATGGCACCTGTGGGAACATTGACGCTCAACCAAGAGGGAAGACTGTCCGCAACCACGCTATAAGTTAGATTTGCAGTGCCGGTGTTTTGGATTTGGACACTACTAAAGGTATTGGTTTCGACCAAAGCCGTGTGCAGTAAAGGATTGGGTATCACAGTGATCTGGGACTGAGTATAGACTTCTGCCATTCCGGATAGGGAAACGAATAGAGCGGAGGGTTCATCGGTTACTATCGAAAGCTGGGCATAGTGATATCCGGTCTCCAAGGGCAAAAACCTGATCTTGATTTCCAGAGAATCACCTGGTGCAACGGAAATAGGATATACCGGAGCAGCGGGAATGGCAACATCAAAATAGGCGGAACCGGTGATGCCGATATTGGTTATGGCTCCCGTGCCAGAGCCCTGATTGCGTACGATGATCCGTTTGAATGCTTCTATGTTTACATAGTTTTGTCCGAAAGCTGCATTGCTGCTATCAACGCTAAAACTGGGGCTGGGATTGATAGTGCTAAATGACCAAACAGGACAGCCTGTCGCATCACCACCGGTAGCGTAAGGTATGATCTGCCAATAATATGTAGTGCCATAGTTGAGAGCTGGCTCGGTAAAGCTCAAGGAATCACCAAGATCATAGTTTAAAAGAAGATTGGTTGGAGGATTATCCGTTCGCAAATTGATTCTGTATCCTGTGGGAACAGCTCCTGTAGAACTGGGTATCCATTGCAGGGTTTGGGGAAGTGAGAGATTGATGGCTCCATCGGCTGGATATTGGATGATGGCTGGATTGGGAGGAGTAGAGAGGGTAGTGTCGGAACCGAGTTTTGCGATAAAGCAATCCACGGAACCAGCACTTGGAGGATTATGAGAACCAAATGTTCCAAGCCCATTCATAGTACCCGTTATGTAGAAAGCCTGATCATTGGCTCGATAGATATCAGCAGCGCTGCCCGGACCTGCTGTATAAACATTTTGAAACATCCCATCAGAACTGATCTTTGCAACAAAGAGGTCGGTAGCCCCGATACTCGTCTTGGCAATACCTCCGAAATTTGCATTCCCTGAAAACTGTCCGCAGAAATAAAGAATATCAGGCTCATCCATTACCAAACCATAACCGATATCAGAACCACTACCACCTGCTTTTACCGCCCACTGCCACGTGCCCAAAGAATCTAATTTGGCAACAAACACTTCCTCCCCACCAGAGCTTGTTAGATTTGTTGATCCAAAGGAACCGGTTCCCCGAAAGTACCCCGTAGCAAATACATCGTTATTGCTATTGCTGACTACGGCATAAGCAAAGTCTATCACAGAACCGCCAGCACGCCTTGCCCATTGCCATGTTCCATGTTTATCCATCTTTGCAATGAAGATATCATTGGAACCACTACTAACAATCTGATGTGTTCCAAACGAAGCAGTACTATTGATATACCCACATACAAGAATGTTTGAGCTGGAATCCAGAGAGATACCACATCCAATGTCATTTCCTGAGCTTCCTGCTTTAACTGCCCATTGCCATGTTCCTTCAGAGTCAATTTTGGCGACGAATATGTCATAACCACCAGAACCTGAATATGAGTGGGTTCCAAAAGTTGGTGTACCAGTAGAGTAGCCCGTTATATATGAATTGTTGTCGGAATCAGTCGTTATTGCCCACCCTTCATCATGTCCAGTCGAACCAGCTTTTCTCACCCAAATCCAAGAACCAAGTGAATCTGCTTTGGCTGCAAAGATTTCGTACCCCCCTCCAGAAGCTGTTATAGAGTGTGTACCAAAGGTCGCAGTTCCGTTGAAATACCCTGTAACATATACAAATCCATCAGTTCCCATTGAAACCCCAAAACCTATGTCAAAACTCGTCCCACCCGCTTTTATAGCCCATAGCCAATTGCCACTTGGATCGGACTTTGCAAGGTAGATATCATAGCTGCCATATGATGTGAGAGTGGTAGCACCAAATGATGCCTCTCCAATAAAATGTCCGGTTACGTAGCTGTTTCCAGAGTTATCTACTACAATTCCCCTGCCTGAATCAGTTGATGTACCACCTCCGCTAAGTGCCCACTGCCAACCCAGGCTCTGGGCATTTAATCCTAAAACATACAAAATAAAAAACAAAACAACTATACAAGACTTTAGTGCTTTCATCGTTCCTCCCTATCAATTCTAATGATAGTCTTGGCGCTCAGACACTAATTATAGAGGTGCCTCATTATGTTTTGCAGGATACTACGCTATAACAATCAAGTCAAGTACTTTAATCAATCGTAGTCGAGTAAATGTGGAAAAGTGTCAACAAAGGGATGCGGAATGGATGCCTTGCAGCCGAATCGGCAAAAGCTGTAGCAGATTACATATCTGCTTTCAGCATAGAGGAGCACATAAAAGTATGGGGAAAATGGTGGAGGTGGCGGGGATCGAACCCGCGTCCAAAGAACAAGTCATAAGCAAATCTACATGCGTAGTTGTCTTTGATCTCGATAGCAGTGTGGAAGACAATCAAACCATCTGCTACCCAGCCTATAATCTTAGGTGGATGTTATAGACATTGCATCCACAGCAACCTTACTGTTTCGACGCCCATTCCAATCCCGAAGGTACGGACTAGATGAACGTTAGCCGGCTTATGCGGCTAAGGCGTAATTGTCGTTTGCGTTTAATTTGATTTTGCTACTTGATAACGAAGTGGATAGCATCTCCGGCACGCATCACTTACCCCCTGATTCCCTGTCGAAACCAGATCACCCCCTATACGAATGCAAAGAACTGAGGACAAATTAATCAAAGGGCTACCTGCGTCAAGGGAAAAATGCATTTGAGCTATCCTCTTTGACATGCAAAGCGTATATCAATGGCACAATCCTCTGCATCAATTTGCTCAATACTCCATCATCAGACATAGCTATAGGAGAGCGGAGTATCTCAAGTAGCTGGTTTTATCGTTCCAAACAGAGATTTTGGCAAGAAAAGAATTGACAAAATCAAGCAGAGAAAAAGAGGATTACAGATAGAAAAATATATTCTGATAAGGAGCGCAACCATGCCCAAAATGACGGTTGACCCGAACTACTGCAAAGGCTGTGGTCTTTGCCTGGAAGCATGTCCCAAGAAGATAATCCGTTTTTCTGAAGACATCAACAGCAAAGGCTATCACTATGCCGAATGTTTCAATCAGGAAGCATGCATAGCATGCAAAATGTGCTACAATACCTGTCCGGATGTAGCGATTACTATCGAGAAGTGAGGTAAATGATGGCAAAAGTATTGATGAAAGGAAACGAAGCCGTAGCGGAAGCTGCAATCCGTGCCGGATGCCGCTTGTATTTTGCTTATCCAATTACGCCTCAAAGTGAATTGATCGAGTATATGGCAAAGATGATGCCCAAAGTAGGTGGAACCTTTATCCAAGCCGAGAGCGAAGTAGCTGCCATAAATATGGTTTACGGTGCTGCCGGCTGTGGAAAGAGGGTGATGACATCCTCATCCTCACCAGGCATATCTCTCAAGATGGAAGGTGTGTCCTATCTAGCCAGTTCAGAACTGCCTGCCGTAATCGTAAATGTCCAACGTGGCGGTCCCGGTTTGGGAGATATCCAGCCAGCCCAAGGAGATTATTTTCAAGCCGTAAAGGGTGGTGGACATGGAGATTACAAGATGATTACCATGGCTCCCAGTTCGGTACAAGAATTTGCCGATATGGCTTCCGAAGCTTTTGACCTTGCCGACAAGTATCGTACTCCGATCATGATCTTGGCAGATGGCATGCTGGGTCAAATGATGGAACCGGTAGAATTTCATACTCCCAAAAGCGAAGAAGAAATGCAGGAACTAAATCAGCAGCATGAATCATGGTGCATTTGCCCCAATAAAGACGGTGCTGCTCATCACCATCATGAGATCAATTCTCTGGAAATCGATCCCCTCGTTTTGGAAAAACATGTAAATGAACTATATGTAAAATACGCTAGCATCGAAGCCAACGAAAAACGCCATGAAGCCTATAACATCAATGATGATAACGAGATCCTATGTGTTGCTTGGGGCACAGCCTCCCGCATAGTCAAATCCGCTGTGGACGAGCTCAAAGCCGAAGGTAAAAGCATTGGCTTGATCCGTCCCATCAATGTATGGCCCTATCCCTATGAAGCTGTTGCCAAAGCTATCGGCAAAAACGTCAAGAAAGTGATGGTTTTTGAGCTTAACAAGGGTCAAATGCTCGATGATGTCAAAATCGCCGTCAATGGCAAAGTACCGGTTGATTTCTGGGGCAAGGTAGGCGGTATCGTTTTTACCCCTGCTGAGATCAAAGAAAAAATCGAAGCCGGATTATAAGGGAGAATAGAAATGGAAATAATCGCAACCAGACCCAAAGCCCTTACCAAGACCCCCTTTACATACTGTCCCGGATGCTTGCATGGCGTGGCACATCGTTTGATTGCCGAAGCCGTGGATGAACTGGGTCTAAATAATACTATGACTGGCGTAGCACCTGTGGGATGCTCTGTCTTTGCCTACAAGTTCTTTGATTTTGATATGGCACAAGCTGCCCACGGACGTGCACCTGCTGTTGCTACAGGCATGAAAAGAGCCAGACCCGACATGCAAGTATTTACCTATCAAGGCGATGGTGATCTTGCAGCGATTGGTACCGCAGAGATCGTTCATGCTGCAAACCGTGGTGAACATATCTCCGTATTTTTTGTAAACAATGCCATTTATGGTATGACTGGCGGACAAATGGCTCCTACAACCCTGCCGGAAATGAAGACCACGACCTCTCCCTATGGTAGAAAGACCGATGATATCGGATTTCCCATCCGCGTTAGTGAAATGCTTGCCACCTTGATCTCACCCTATTATATTGAACGAGTGTCTTTACTGAGCCCAGCGGAGATCGTCAAAGCCAAAAAAGCTGTAAAAAAAGCCATTCAATATAACAAGGAAGGCAGAGGCTTTACCTTTGTGGAATTGATCAGTACCTGTCCCACAAACTGGGGCATAGATCCCGTCAAATCCAGAGACTGGGCAAAGGAACACATGTTGCCCTTCTTTAAGGTTGGCTGTTTCCGAGACAAAGGCGAAGGAGTGGAATAATGAAAACTGAAATGATTTGTGCAGGTTTTGGCGGACAAGGCGTACTTACAATCGGCAAGTTTATTGCCCAAGCCGGTATGAAAGAGGGTAAAAACGTTTCTTGGCTACCCTCCTACGGTCCTGAAATGCGCGGTGGAACGGCAAACGTTTCCACTGTGATCTCCGAAAGCCCGATTGCCTCTCCCATCGTAAGCTATCCCGATGTTTTGGTTGCGCTCAATCAACCCTCTCTGGACAAGTTTGGCCCAGCCGTACGCAAAGACGGACTGATTATCATGGATACCGGTATGTGCCCTCACGGTACAAAGCGTAATGATGTACGGATTATTGCTGCTCCACTTTCCAAGATCGCCATTGAAATTGGTTCTTTGCGAGTACTCAATATGCTGGCTATTGGTGTCATAATCGGTTGCACTGGTTTGATCAAATTTGAGACCATTGAAGAGGACCTGAACAACTTCCTCAAGGCAAAAAACCCAGACCTTTTGGAGCAAAACATTACCGCCATCAAACGTGGGATTGAACTGGGACAACAGCACTAACACAGAAATTTGATACAAAGACAATGGCTGGAAATCTTCATTCCAGCCATTGTTGTATCTCTTGATAACTAAGACCACTTCGAGAAAGGGGTATGAGGCACAGCCATCTATTGGGCGGTGGGCAGGTTTAGATCAGATCGCAATAAACTACTCGCTACTCTATTACTTCCTATGTATAGACTTGTGCAAGCGTCTATTGCAGCTTACTCACTCAGCAGCAGTGGGATAAATTCGTTATCTGTGATCATGGGATAAAATCCTGCTTTTGCACTTTCCTCATCATAGGCACAAACGCTATCCGCTGTCCATCCGGGTTTGTAAACCGTAAAGGGAACAGGATCGTGAGTATGAGTCCGCAGAGAACAGGGAGTGGGATGATCTGGCAAAAAGGAGATGCAAACTTCCCAACCATTGTCAATAGTGGCTGCCAGGATCGGTTTGATTACGCGTTGATCCAGAGCTTCAATACATTTGACCTTGAGTTCGCAATTTCCCTCATGCCCGGCTTCGTCCGGTGCCTCGATATGAAGATAGACCAGATCGACTTCCTTTAGAGCCTTTAGGGCAGCGGCTACCTTGCCTTCATAATTGGTATTGTATAATCCAGTAGCACCTTCTACGTGGATTACCTTAAAGCCGGCATAGGTACCAATCCCGTGTAAGAGATCAACCGCAGAAATTACAGCTCCACTCAATCCATAAAGCTCTTCATAGCTTTGCATCTGTGGCTTCTTGCCAGATGACCAAAACCACACTGAATTTGCGGGGTCTTTTCCTTCTGCGATGCGCTTGAGATTGATGGGATGATTTGCCAAGATAGCCTGAGATTTTACGATGAGATCGCTGAGGATGGCTACGGTTGATTCAGCAGCAGGGGTTTTGGCTTTGGGCATTACATCCCGCCAAGGAGTACCTGGTACATCGTGTGGAGGAGTCAAATCAAGATCCGGATTTCCACCATTTAAAACTAATAAATGCCGATAGCTTACTCCAGCATGAAAGCGGATAATATCTGTGGCAAGCTCATGGTTTAGGGCATCAATCAAGACCTTTGCCTCGCTTGTAGAGATATGTCCCGCACTGTGGTTTTTGATTTTATCATTTTCAATACATAGGATGTTGCAACGCATGCCAAGATCATTTTCTCCGATGGGAACTCCCATAGCTGCTGCTTCCAGTACACCTCTACCTTGATATACCTTTCTTACGTCATAGCCAAGAACGGCAAGATTTGCCACTTCACTGCCGGGAGGCATATCATCGGGAACAGTTTTATACATACCGCTTCTGCCGATGGTGGCGAGCCTATCGATGTGTGGCTTCGAAGCTGCCATCAGAGGGGTACGGTTGCCAAGGGATTCTACCGGGTAATCTGCCATACCATCACCCAAGACGATCAGATACTTCATTGGTAAACCTCCAAAAGATGCTTGCTAAAGGCATCGTAGTCATTTTCCATGGGGAGGATATACTCTGTCTTGTGATCCAAATCCATCAAAGAAGGAGGCAACTCTGGATCAAAACCCAAAAGTGCATTGATCTGCTCTGGGAACTTGGCAGGGTGAGCCGTCTCCAGAGATATACAAATCCGGTCTTTGTCCTCGGGATGAAGGCTCAAGTATTGCATCAGCGCTGCCCAACCAACTGATCCGTGTGGTTCCAAGACCAGCTTGTGTTCCCGATATGCCTGGACGATGGTTTCTTTGGTCTGCTCATCACTGATGCTTACGGCATACATATCTTTGTGAATCTGGCTTTGGTCTGGCTCCTTATGAATGATACCCTTTTCGTCCATTCTACCGCCATAGAGAGCTATTAGTCTGGCTACATTGCTGGGATGCCCTACATTCATGGCACTGGAAATGCAATTGCGGGAGGGGGCGATTACCTGATAGCTTCCGCTATTATAATAGGTGGGAAATTCATCATTGGCATTGGTGGCAACGATAAACTTGTGCACCGGTAAACCCATCTTCATGGCGATCAAACCTCCCATGAGGTCTCCAAAATTGCCAGAGGGAACACTGAACAAAACCTGTTCATCAAGCGAGGAGGCAAGCTGGGAATAGGCATAAAAATAGTACATCGTCTGGGGGATGAGTCTGCCGATGTTGATCGAATTTGCCGATGAAAGCTTGAGGTGATCCATCTTAGGGTCGTTGAAAGCTTGCTTTACCAAAGCTTGACAATCGTCAAATTTGCCATCGATAGCGATGAGTTCGATGTTTTTGCCCAAGGTGCTCATCTGCTTGCGTTGTCTTTCTGTTACCTCCAAACGGGGATAGAGGATTACTACCTTGATGTTGTCCAAACCGTAAAAAGCATTGGCAATAGCAGAACCTGTGTCCCCTGAGGTTGCTGTTAAAATGAGAAGCTGGCGTTTTTCCAGATTGAGATAGTATTGCATCAACCTCCCCATCATTCGAGCAGCGAAGTCTTTGAAAGATGCCGTTGGTCCCTGATCCAAACGCATTACATGATAGCGGTGATAAACGTGTTCAAGCGGGACTGGATAGTTGTAAGCATCCTCGATGAGGGCTTTGAGATCCTGAGCCGGGATTTCATCATGCAAAAACTTTGCCGCTATGTGGTAGGCAATCTCGCTATAGGGCTTTCCCATGAGTGAGCTAAGCTCATCATGGCTTAGCTGGGGAATTTCTCTGGGCATAAAGAGTCCGCCATCATCTGCCAAGCCTTTGATCAAAGCCTCACGAAAACTCACTTCGCTGGCTTTGAGATTGGTCGAATAGTATTTCATTGATTCTCCATAAATTAACGTATCTGGTACAAATATAATAACTCACAAAGTGGATATGGCACAACCCGGCACTCAGAATAGCGTTCTTCTGAGTGCCGAGCTCTGCCGTAGCTTTTCGAAGCTACAATATTCTCAGGATAGGGAATTTCTGACCGGTTATTCCTTTCTCAGTTTAGAGGAGGATGCACCACCTGCGGAGTAGAGCGGAGAAGTGCGGACAGCTTTCTTTCCATCCAAGATATTTAAGGCTTGGTCGAGGTCTTTTATCACATCTTCGGGGTGCTCTGCACCAACGCTCAACCTGATCAATCCTGCAGGTATAGCTGCCAGTTTTCGTCCTTCTTCTCCTTGTTGGGAGTGGGTAGAAATTGCCGGTATGGTAGCAACGGATTTGATCCTACCAAGGTCTGTGGCACGCCAAATGCGATTGAATCCATCAAAGACATCACGGGCATTTTGGGCATCTCCTTTTACCACAAAGCTCATCAAATGTCCATAGCGGTTTACGGGCTTCATATAGCGAGGATCGTCTTCTGCATCAACGAGATACATATACTTTTTGGCAAGGCTGTGCAGGGCATGATTTTCCAGCCCCAGATAGTTTACCGTCTCCACGTGCTTGTGTCCGGAAAGGAACTGTGCTACCTGCATGGTATTTTCGGACATGCTATCCATTTTCATCCTCAGGGTGCGAATGTCATTGATGATCATAATACACTGGAGAGGAGAGATATTGGGACCATAATCACGTGCTGGCAGTAGCTTGAGATAGGTGCAGAAATCTGCTTTGAGGTCATTGTTTTCGATATTGGAGACGAGGTTTCTGCGGGCAATGATCGCACCAGCTGTTCCAAAACCACTGGTAGAAAGGGATTTGGTAACAGATTGGACTACGATATCTGCGCCCAATGCCAAAGGACGCATCAGAGCGGGAGTGGCGACCGTGGAGTCTATGATTAGAGGGATGCCATATTTATGTGCCAGAGCGGCTACTTTTTCCACATCAAAGAAAGCCAAAGTAGGATTGGATGGAGCTTCTCCATAGAGGAATCGGGTATTTTCGTCGATCAGTGATTCCCATTCATCCAGATTTGTGGAATCTAACACTTTGCGCCATTCACATCCGCATTCCTTGTCTTTACGGACTGAAAAAAGCTGGTAGGTACCTCCATAAACTTGCGAAGTAGCTACAAAATTTCGCGGACGTGAAGGGTCTTTGGGATCGGGGTGTAAAAATTCATCGACTACGGTACGAATGGCACTCATGCCGGAAGAGGTTGCCAAACAGGAAGCTTCCACTCCACTGCGATACTCTTCCAATAGAGCTAAGAGACCTTCCAAATAATACATGCTGGGATTGGCAATACGAGAATAGCACCAAGTAGGAATCTGATAACCCAGTGCCAATTCCATCTCATCGGAATCCCTAAAGGTCTGTGATGTTGACAAATATGCCGGCTCAATAATCGAGCCTTGATTAAAGTCAAGTGCCTCTTGCATGGAATATAATCCATGTACGGCAATGGTGTCAAAACGGCAGTTGCGCATTGACTTACGATACTCGGCATGCCAATCCATGGCTTTCTTTGCTGCGTCTAAATAGTGTTGCTTTCCACTCATACAAAAACTCCTTTTTGGATCATTTTGAAAGCCTGAAGAGGATTCACTTTCTGTCAAGCGAAAAATCCGCAGACCTCCAATTGCGCAAATGCTGTATATTCTTCCGCATATTCTGTGGCATTTTCTGTGGCATATTCTGGAGACCTTAGGATGCATTACCAAACTCTCTGCTTTGCATATCTAGTTTTTCATTAGTCAATCCCTAATCAATCCCTAATCTGATTAGGGATCCATTAGGGAATCA
>Ga0209835_1001132_pt1 | contig 15376 bp, 14 predicted proteins | sample LakKivwa52mmetaG_FD_184138 | JGI IMG/M metagenome (GOLD analysis project Ga0209835, IMG submission 184138) | Anoxic lake water microbial communities from Lake Kivu, Rwanda to study Microbial Dark Matter (Phase II) - Lake Kivu water 52m metaG... | ecosystem: Environmental > Aquatic > Freshwater >...
TGAGTGAAAAAATCCTTGCTGTCCCTTGGACAATGATAACAGGATAACGAGTTATGTAACTTTGATAGTCGCATGATTGGTTTGACAAAGTTACGGTTACACCGTTGGATTTCAAGGCAGTTACAATCAGTTGGTGTATTTGCGGGCCAGGCATTACGCGCCTGCGATGGGACGGTTCCTATCCAGGGATACGTGGGCGGGGGATTACAACAGACCGGGGTCGCTTAATCGGTGGATGTATACAGAAGGAAATCCTGTAAACCTCACAGACCCATCTGGGAATGATCCTTATTGCAAAACAGATCCCAAGCTTTGTGCCTTATTGCGGATGGAAGAAATTATCAAAGAAACTGATCCGAATAGAGCCGAAGCGTTATTTCGCTTATTTGAGGATCAAGAGTTATTCAACTCTTGGGGAGATGTGGCAGGTCGTGATGCAGGGAGTCGGCTTACTTGGGTGCTGCAATCGACAAGAAGTACAATTTTGCCCATGCACTTCTATCCTCTCTTTGAAGGGGATTGTGGGTTTGCTGAAGAGTTCCGTGACGATAAGTTTTATAGTATTCAAAAGATTAACCAAAGAGGTAAATGGTCTAATCCTGAACAGACACATTCAAATCAAGTCGGACATTTCTTGACCTCTGTTTCGGTTATTGCAACAGGGGTAGCAATGGGATTAGATCACCTGGAAGATATTACTGGAGATTGGAGTGTCCGCTGGGATTTACGGGCGATACTTGGTCATGAGAAACTAGATGATTTAACATCATCATACATAGACCAGATCAATGCTGTTACGAAGGTAGATATCTTGATGTTCAGAATTGCTTTAGGCTATGACGAACTTGGTGATAACCTAAAACGCGATGAATGGTTGTGGAAAATTTTAGACTTTCCACTCTCCACCGATTTTGATGATGTAGTACCTTATAGGCAAGGCAATAGCCTGCAAGACTTGCGACTTTCACTAAAAGGGTACAGATTTGCGAAGTGGGCTTTTGCTAATGCAGCTTCATCACCCAAATCAGCTGGTGAATGGCTTCGTAAAAACTTATCAAATCCGTGATTTTAAGTTCCAAGGAGATTTAGGAACAATGAACAAGGTATATGTTTCGGTGTGCATTTTAGTATTTAGTTTAGTTATTTCAAGCTGTGGCATTCAAGAAGAAAACAAAATAGCAATTCGAACGTATCCAGATAATATTTTTTATCTCATGTTCGGCCCTCCCTCACCTTTTGTTATTTCTGCTAACGATGGGAAAAAAGTTGCTCATGATATTTCCTATATTAACCTTGATGGCGTCAATTTTGCTTGGTCACCAGATGGACAATGGGTTGTCTATAATAGGCAGGTCAAATACATTGGAGGAAATCGTAATTATGCTCAACTGGAGATTTTTATGACAAATACAAAGACAGGTTATGATTTACAGATAACAAATAATCAAAATAGTACAGGTAATAGTAATAAACCAAAGTGGTCACCAGACGGCACAACTATATCTTATTGGTCGGATTCGGAACAAATATTCTCGTTGGATGTCTCCTGTATTATTTATTATCAGGAAAATTGCCAATTAACTCCAAGATTCATAGTGAGTGGAATAAATCCAGATTGGTCGCCGGATAAGCAAAGACTGGTTTATGAGCATGGTGATAGTATATACGTTGTCGAAAGTAATGGAATTATCAAACCCGAGAAACTTGCTAATTCGGATAATTGTAATAGCCCAAAGTGGTCACAAAAAAAACAAAATGAAATATTAGTAAATTGCGCAATAGGGGGAATTTCAATTATCGATATTTACGAGAACAGAATATCAAATTTAAAAATCGCTGGTTACAATGCACTCTGGTCTCCAGATGGAGAGAAAGTTGTTTTTATCTCAAATCAATATGACGGATTAGGCGCTCCTATTGGATGGGAAAAATGTCACGCAGAAGCTCTTTTTTTTCTTGATATTCAAAGTGGGGAAATTCAGAGACTGACTCGTGAGAATAATGAGTGTATTCTATGGTATGCATTGATCCCATAAAATAACTTGCGCTTTGCGAGATTTTCCGTTGGAAGATTTGATAATGGTTGCATAGATAGCAGCCTGGCGCAATAACCGATTGACCTTTCCCGCTTCGTAGCGATAGCCTCCCGGCAAATCTCATGTCAGGAGACGGAATCGACAACGGACAAACCCCGCTGAAAAGCGCGGGGCAAGCCGGAGAAGCGGACTGGCGCACTGACCGGTTGTCCTTTCCCGCACCGTAATGATAGCCTCCCGGCAAATCTCATGCCAGGAGGCTGGTTTTCTGAACGCAGGTCTCCATTGAACACAATCAGCCGCCTGGCGGCCGTAGCGGGCGCGCACGCTGCCCAGCAAATCGAGCTTGATTTCAGTGACCAGTAATCAGTGTTCGGTATCAAAAAACGAGGCGCGAGTTAAAAACCCAGGCCTCGTTTTTTATTATAAAAAGCGGTTATGGCAGCGGCGCGCCCGCCAGCGCGGATTTGGGCGCGTAGGCCACGCCGACCATGCTGCGCCCGGTGTGCGCGCCCAGCACCAGCGACATTGGGCCGATGGGCAGCCACTCGCATTTGAAACGCTCCGCAACCAATTCGCGCAGCATTTCGCCACCTTCGGGATTGAAGGAATACAGCACCTGGGCAAGCAATTCAGTGCCGGGAGCGTGCTGGTGCGCGATGACATCCACCAGCCCGCGCAGCGCGCCCTTGAACGTGCGCGCCTGTCCCTTTTGGGTATATGTCCCGTTGACCTTCTCGACTCCAATCATCGGTTTGATGTTGAGCAGCGAGGCAATCAGGCCCTTCATGTGGCTGATGCGTCCGCCATGAATCAGGTATTTCAACTCATCCAGGGTGTAGATGCTTTCGCTGGCGTCGCTGATACGTTGGAGCATGGGCAGGATGTTGTCGAGCGTCCAACCGGCCAGCGCGGCCCGCGCCGCCGCAACGACCTGCCAGCCGGCCGCCGCCGAGAGCGTTTTCGTGTTGACGTGCGTCACCCTGGCTTCGGGAACCATCTCGGCCCCGGCTTTGGCCGAATTGAACGTGCCGCTCAACCCCGCAGTGATGTGAATGGATAAAATATCGGGGTCATTGGCAGCCAGTTTGCGATACACCTCCGCGAAATCCCCGGCGGAAGGCTGCGAGGTAGTCGGCAGTTTTCCCGAAGCCTCCAGCAACGGGTAAAACTCTTCCGGGGTGATGTTGACCCCTTCTCGGTACGATTTGCCATCCAGCGTCACCACCAATGGCACAGTATGGATATTCAGCGACTCGCGCTCCTGCGCGTTGAGGTAAACATCCGTCCCGCTGTCGGTTACGATTTGCATATCCTTCCTCCTTTCGCGCAGGAACGTGCGCGTAAGTTTATTTTATCATGGGCATCTGAATCGGCACTCTTCCTCGTATAATTGAAAGCAATGTCCGCTTATTTGCTTCCACTCGAACAAACCCGCCGCGAACTAACGGTTGTCAACTCGCGCTTTATTGCCACGCTCGCTCCGGTTGGCAGCACTGATGAGGCCCGCGCCTTCATCAAAACCATCCGCGCTGAATTTTCGAATGCCACGCACAACGTCCCTGCCTACATCATCGGCGGCGGAAAAAACGTGATTGAATATTGTTCGGATGACGGCGAGCCGCAGGGAACAGCGGGACGCCCGGCCCTGACGGTGCTGCGCGGCTCGGGCTTGGGAGACCTGGCGGTAGTCGTCACCCGTTATTTTGGCGGGACCCTGCTCGGAACAGGCGGATTGGTCAAAGCCTACACCGAAGCGACGCAGTTGGTGGTCAACGCTGTCCCCCGCGCCCGGCGCATTCCGGTTCACCTGGCCCTGCTCGCCATCCCATACAATCTGCTGGAACGTGTCCGCTTAATGGCAGCCCGCCACAACGGGGCAGTGCTGGGCGAAGACTTCGCTGCTGATGTGACTCTGACCCTGCGATTCCCAGTCGAGACGCTGGACGGATTCCAGTCTGAACTGCGCGAACTCTCGGCGGGCAAATTGCAGGCTGAAGTTATCGAAACGGCTGAGATGCTGGTTCCGATGTGAGCGCGAATTGTGTCGAGATTCTTGTCAGTTTTTGAAAAATTTGCGGTATAATACCGCTTCGCTGTAGATAATACAGCACGGGCTTCAATCGGGGCGTGGCGCAGCCCGGCTAGCGCGCTTGCATGGGGTGCAAGAGGTCGAAGGTTCAAATCCTTTCGCCCCGACTGAACGAAAAACCGTCGCAAGGCGGTTTTTTGTTGGGGTCGAAGGTTTCCCCGCATCGCCCCCTTGTCGGGTTGAGGGGACTTCGCCATGCTTTCACCCCGACTGGCCTGAAACTAAATCAAAAATCATGACCCATCCCTAAGTCCTGGATGAGTCATGATTCAAATCCCGAATATCGAGTGTCGAATACCGAAATTACTCGTTACTCTTCCCGCTGATAAAATCCTCGGTTTTCTGGCGGCAGACATCGTCGCGGAATTGCTTGGGCGGGGTCTTGAAGAAGTACGACGATGGGCCGGTGATGGGGCCAGAGATGCCGCGCTCTAGGGCCAGTTTGGCGCAGCGCACAGCATCGATGATGACTCCTGCCGAGTTGGGGCTGTCCCACACTTCGAGTTTGGCTTCCACATTAAGCGGGACGTTGCCGAAGGTGGTGCCTTCCATGCGAATATAGCACCACTTGCGGTCGGTCAGCCACGGCACATGGTCGGAGGGGCCGACGTGGACGTTATCGGGGTCCATTTCATAGGGAATCATACTGGTAACGGCGCCAGTTTTGGAAATTTTCTTGCTTTCCAACCGCTCACGCTCCAGCATGTTCAAGAAATCGGTGTTGCCGCCGAAATTGAGTTGGTAGGTGCGGTCGATTTGCACGCCGCGGTCGACGAACAGGCTGGTGATGACGCGGTGCAGGATGGTGGCGCCGACCTGGCTCTTGATGTCATCACCCAGCACGGGCAGGCCGGCGTCCCTGAAGCGTTTGCCCCAGTATTCGCTGGATGCGATGAAGACCGGGATGGCGTTGACAAAGGCACAGCCCGCCTCGATGACCTGTTCAACGTACCATTTAGTCGCCATTTCAGCCCCAACCGGCAGGTAGCTAACCACGACATCGGTTTTGGTCTCTTTAAGCAGTCTGACGATATCGGCGGTGGGGCCTGGGGCTTTGGTGATGACGTGCGACAGGTATTTGCCGAGGCCGTCGTGAGTCATGCCGCGCACAACCGGCGCGTTCAGGTGCGGAACATGGCTAAACTTGTAAGTATTGTTCGGCTCGGCAAAAATGGCTTCGCTCATATCCTTGCCAACTTTTGTGGCGTTGATGTCGATACCGAGCGTGAATTCCACGTCGCGGATGTGGTATCCGCCCAGGTTGACGTGCATAATGCCGGGGACGGTGGCGTCATCGGGGGTATTTTTGTAGAATTCTACGCCCTGAACCAGCGACGAGGCGCAGTTTCCCACGCCAATGATTGCGACTCGCACTTTCTTTTTGCTCATGCTGTTATGTCTCCTTACGATTTTGTTAGGTTTTCGTTTCCTGCGCCTGGGTTTGCGGGAAAGAGGGGGGATTATGCCGGTGAACCTTGCGGATGAAGTATAATTTTATCCTACATCGCCTGATTAAACTATCGGTTGTCAACATATGTATACTCAACTCAAACGAATGCAGCGGCTACTCGAAATTGGCCGGACATTAAACTCTGTGACCGAACTACGGGATGCGCTTTTGCTGATTCTCGATGCGGCTGCCGAATTGACCGATTCCTTTGGCGCTTCGGTGTTAGACCCTGAGCCAGATGAAGAGAGTCTGCGGTTCCTGGTCAATACACCTGACCTACAAATGCTCCAGACCCTGCTCATCCCCATCGATGAAAGCATTGCCGGGCTGGCCTTCCGCAAAAAAGAGACGGTGGTGGTCAACGACGTCAGCGGGGTGCCCCAGCATTCCAAACGCGCCGATGAGTTGAGCGGTTTCCCGACCCGTTCGGTGGTGGCCTGTCCCATCCTGTTTCGCGGCGAAGCCCTGGGGATTTTGGAAGTCATCAACAAAGCGGGCAACGCTGATTATACCGGGGAAGATGTCACCATACTGGAGACTCTGGCTGCCCATGCCGCCATTGCCATCCAGAATGCGAACCTGCAGCGCCAACTCCAGGATACCCAGAATGACGCCCAACGGCTCGACAAAATGAAAACTGATTTCGTGGCGATTACCTCCCACGAACTGCGCACCCCGCTGGGGCTGATTCTCGGCCATTCCACCTTCCTGCGCGAACTGGTTGGGCCGGAATACCAGGAACAGCTAGAAACCATTATCCGCAACGCCATGCGCCTGAAAGAAATCATCGACAGCATGACCCGCGTGCATAACATCCAGAGTGGGGTGGCTCTAGTGAAGCGGCGCACGGTTTCAGTAAGGAAATTAGTCCTCGACGCGCTGGCCGCTGTCCGCAAGGATGCCGAAACCAAAGGCGTCACGCTTGGGTTCGACATCGAGGATTCGGATTTGATGATTGAAGGTGACGCCGATAAAATTGGGGTTGCCATCCTGAACCTTATCCAGAACGGCGTGGCGTTCACCAACCAGGGTGGCTATGTCTTTGTGGTGGCCGAGGAAGTGCCGGGCTATGTCAAACTGTCCATCAAAGACAACGGCATCGGCATCCCGGCCAAAGACCTGCCCCACATTTTCGAGCGTTTCTACCAGGTGGAATCGCACCTCACCCGCAAACACGGCGGCATGGGACTGGGGTTATCAGTTGCCAAAATGAACATCGACCTGCTTGGAGGGCGCATCTGGGTCGACAGCACCGAGGGCCAGGGCAGCACCTTCACCATCCTGCTGCCGCTCAACGCCGACCAGGCCAGGGCCGCCGATAAAGTTTTCATCAGCTAATGGGCGTTTCACTCGTTATCGCCGGGCAATTACGCCGACAATTCCTCATCCCTCCCGAAGGCAAACCATTCTTGGACAAACCGGGAGGGAATTTGTTATATGCCGCCGCCGGGACGCGCCTGTGGGTCGACTCTGTCTCCTTGCTGGCGCGCGTAGGCGAAGATTTCCCCAACGATTGGCTGCGCAGTTTCCAGCAAAAAGGGCTGGATATACGCGGAATAAAAATCGTCCCCGCCTCGATGGATTTACGCTCCTTCATGGTCTACACCGACGAACGAAACTTCCAACGTTCCAACCCGGTTTCCCACTTCGCCCGCCTGGGGCTGCCCTTCCCGAAAGGCTTGCTCGGCTACCAGCCGCCTCAAAATGAACAAGACAGCCGCACGCGCGCCAACCCCGATTCACCCAAGCTCTCAGACATCCCCGCCGATTACCGCGTCGCCAAGGCCGCCCACCTGGCCCCGCTCGACCTGTTGACCCACTCGCAGCTTGCCACTGCCTTCCGGCATGGCGGCGTTCCCTATGTCACCATCGACCCCGACCCCGGCTATATGAACGCCAATTACCTCAACGACCTGCGCTCGCTCCTGCAAGGCGTCACGGCCTTCCTGCCCTCCGAAGATGAAATCCGCAACCTGTTCTGGGGACGCACCCACGACCTGTGGGAAATGGCCGAAACGCTTGCCAGTTTTGGCTGTGACATCGTCATCATCAAACGCGGCGCGCGCGGGCAGTGCGTTTACGACAGTGTCAGCAACCGTAAATGGGAAATTCCCGGCTACCCATCGACGTTCGCTGACCCCACCGGCGCGGGAGACGCCTTCTGCGGCGGCTTCCTGGCTGGGTATGCCGCCAGCCTAGACCCACTACAGGCTGCCCTGTACGGCAACATCTCCTCGTCCTTTGCAATCGAAGGCAGCGGCCCCTTCTACCTGCTCGATTGCATGCCCGGCCTGGCCCAGGCGCGCCTGGCTTCGCTGGCAGACCTGGTAAGGAAAGTATGACAACACTCAACCGCATCCTCGACCTGGCAGTCCAAATCCAGCAAATCCCCGCGCCCACATTTGACGAAGCGGCGCGCGCTCAATTTGTTTTGGAAAAATTCCGCGCTGAGGGATTGACCGATGTAGGCAAGGATTCCGCAGGAAACGTCTTTGCCCGTTTAAGCGGCGGGACTCGGTCCCCGCTGGTTATTTCTGCTCATCTCGACACCGTTTTCCCCACTGCAACATCCCTCGCTGCGCGCCGAGAAGGGAATCGCATCTATGGCCCCGGCATCGGCGACAACTCGCTGGGTGTGGCCGGGATGTTCGGCCTGGTTTGGATGCTGCGCGAACAGGGAGCCTCCCTCCCTGGCGACTTGTGGCTGGTGGCAAACACCTGCGAGGAGGGGCTGGGCGACCTGAAAGGCATGAAAGCCATCTGTGAACGCTTCGGCCCGACCCCGCTCTGCTACTTGGTCGTGGAGGGCATGGCGCTTGGACACATCTACTATCGCGGCACAGGCGTGCGCCGTTATCGCGTCACCGTCCACACCCAGGGCGGCCACTCGTGGACGGATTTTGGCCGCCCATCCGCCATTCACGAACTCTCGAAACTGGCCGCGCAGATCGCGGCTCTCAAAATCCCCTCTACACCGCGCACCACCTTCAACATTGGGCGCATCGGCGGTGGGACGAGCATCAACACCATCGCGCCCGAAGCCTGGCTGGAGCTGGATTTGCGTTCCGAAGGCGCGACGCAGTTGAGCGACCTCGCTCGTCGGGTCGAATCCCTGCTCGAAACGGTCAACCAGCGGGGCTTGACCCGCAATTTTGAGCGGGGCGTGCGGGTCGAGAGCGAGGTTATCGGCCAGCGCCCGGCGGGTGAGATACCGATGTCGCATCCAATCATCAAATTAGCGCAATCCATCCTGCGCGAATTCGGCATCGAACCGAGCCTGACCATTGGTTCCACCGATGCCAACATCCCGCTCAGCCTGGGCTACCCGGCCCTGGTACTGGGCATCACGCGTGGCAAAGGGGCGCATACCATTGGAGAATATATCGAAACCGGCCCGGTCGCCGAGGGGATGGAGCAGTTGTTACAGTTTGTAAGCAAGGCCTGGGATGTGTAACCTGCAAGTTGCCAGGAAAGCCGAGGGTCGAGTCTGGTGTTGAACTTGTCGAAACAAGCCGGTGATCTTCCGGCGTATCGAGACTCGGAAGTAGCATTTTGGATTAAGAACCGATGGTTGCGGTACGGCGGTTGGAGAACTCCCACATCTGACAATAAAACACACCAGAATCGTGAGAGCCGGGGACGCCGACCCCGGCTCTCGTCTAAGGAGGAGAAGAGAAATCACTGTGCTTAATATAGCACGATGCTGTTTGCAATGCTTGACGCCTGCCATACGCTTTTCCTATGCTTACCCCACGCCCCGGTTAAGAAGTGGTTAAAATAAGGTTATGAAACGATTTTCAGAGAAATTGCCGCGCATTTCCCGGCTGCAATTATTCGCGCTGGGACTGGTTGTGTTGGGAATTGCCATCATGATTCCCAGGGCCTGGGATATGCTCGATTTTTACAAAAAGGTTCGCTATGCGCAGCAGCACAATTTCCAGGCCGGGAACCCCTCGCCGGACTTGTTGCAACCCTGGATGAGCACCCGGTACATCGCAGCGACGTATGCCGTGCCGCAGGGCTACCTGTTCGAGGCGATGAACATCCAGCCGAAGCGCGAAACCAGCCTGATGTCCATCGAGCGGCTCAATCGTGAACTGGGACTTGGAACATTAAACGGCCAGCCCGTCTTGCTGGGAAGTGTCCGCGCGACGATTGTCGCTTACCGCGCCAACCCGGTAGCCACCGGCCTGCTCGAACGAAAGGTCGAAAACTGGATGACAGTACAATACATCGCCAACAGCACCGGCATCCCGGCGCAGGATATTTTCGAGGCGATTGGCCTGCCGATGGAGGGAAATGCCCATAAGCCGCTGGGCTTGCTGAGCCGCGAGGTCGATTATCCCGGCGGGTCGCAGGCGCTGACCAACGCCATCCAGAAGGTAGTCGAGCCAGCCCCATGAACATCGACATCACAGCCCTGGCGCTCAGTTGGATAGCCGACTACGGCGCGCCGGTCCTGGCGGTCATCTTGTTCCTGGCCGGGCTGGGAATACCGGCTCCAGCGACCCTCCTTGTCATCGCGTCCGGCGCATTCGTCCGCCAGGAAATCCTGAACGGCTGGGTTGCGCTGCCGTTGGGCTACGTCAGCGTTGTGAGCGGCGACGCGCTGCTCTATACAGTCGGGTATTTTGCCAGTTCGCGCGTCGAGGTGCGTTTTGGTCACACTGCCGCCTGGAAAAAAGCCCGTGACCTGTTCGCCCGCCTGGGTGGGATTGCCATTTACATCTCCCGCCTGACCGCTGTAGCCGCCCCGGTCGTCCTGGTGGCGGGCAGCAGCCGATACCCGTTTTGCCGCTTTTTGGCCTACGACGCGCTGGGAGAATTGACCTGGATTTTGCTCTACGGTAGCCTGGGATACGCCTTCGGCAGTCAGTGGGAAATCATCAGCGACTTCGCCTCCGACTTCAGTGGATTTGTGACCGGCGCGCTGGCGCTGGCAATTGGCGTTTACCTGTTTGTGAAGTTGCGGCGCAAACCGCGCAAAAACGCCGATGCGCAAATATTTCACCTTTGAAGTTGAATCCTTGTACCCTGACCTGATGCCAGCCTGTCCTGGACGGCGGACAGTCCAGGGTGCAGGCAAAATGCAAGAAAACTTAAACACAAAGTACACGAAGGTTTTAAGAGCTTTTAAGGGTTTTCCTTTGTGTCCCTTCGTGACCTTCGTGTTTAAAGGTTTTGCTTTTCCGGCTTGTCCGGGTTAGGACGTTCGCTATGCGAAAAATTTCCCTGCCCCGTAACGTGTGGGTTCTGACGGCCACCTCGTTCCTGACCGACATCTCCTCCGAGATGATTGCCAACCTGATTCCGCTCTTCCTGGCGAACGTGCTGGGCGTGCGGGCGAGCGTCATCGGCCTCATCGACGGCCTCGCCGAAACGACCGCCAGCCTGCTCAAACTCTATTCCGGCGCGCTTTCCGATAAACTCGGCAGCCGCAAATGGCTGACGGTGGCTGGCTATGGTCTCTCGACCCTCGCCAAGCCGTTCCTGTACTTTGCCTCCGCCTGGGGCTGGGTGCTGGGGGTGCGCTTCGCCGACCGGATTGGCAAGGGAATTCGCACCGCGCCGCGCGATGCGCTGCTGGCGGGCAGCATTGACGAAAAACAACGCGGACTGGCCTTCGGCCTGCACCGCGCCGGGGATACGGCCGGGGCGTTTACCGGCCTGGCGATTGCCGCCCTGGTCATTTACCTGACCCAGTCTGGCACGGCCCAACTGACCCGCGCCACCTTCCAGACGATTGTGCTGGTCTCCATCATCCCGGCGCTGCTGGCGGTGCTGGTGCTGGCCCTGTTTGCCCGCGAGGTGGTCGGGAAAGCCAAAGCCTCCGCGCCGACCCTTAGCCTGGCGGGAATGGACAACCGCTTCAAACTGTTCCTGCTGGCGGCGATTTTGTTCACCCTGGGAAATTCATCCGACGCCTTCATCATCCTGCGTGGGCAGGAACGCGGCCTGAGCGTGTTGCAAGTGATGGGTATGCTGCTGACGTTCAACGCCGTCTACACCGTGCTGGCCGGGCCGCTGGGCGCGCTCTCCGACAAAATCGGACGCCGCAAACTCATTCTGGGCGGCTGGCTGGCCTACGGACTGGTCTACCTCGGCTTCGCCGCCTCGCAAACCGGGGCGCAGGTCTGGGTTTTGTTTGGATTGTATGGGATTTACTACGCCATGACGGAGGGCACGGCCAAAGCCTACGTCGCCGACCTGGTCCCCGCCGAACGGCGCGGCACGGCCTACGGCCTGTACAACGCCGCCATCGCGCTAACCGCCCTGCCCGCCTCGTTGATTGCTGGTATCCTGTGGCAGGGACTTGGCAGTTGGAGCGGGTTTGGCCCCGCTGCGCCGTTTGTTTTTGGGGCGGGGATGGCGCTGGGGGCGGCAGGTGTGTTTCTGTTTGCGATAAACGACAGATAAGAAGCGTTTTTTGCGTAGGGTATAATCAATTTACGCTTATTCTTGAGAAAGTGAAGGTGTTCTCATGCTTGGAAACAAGGTTTCTGACTTGACCGTTGACGAATTGCGCACAATTATCCGTGAAACAGTCCGGCAAACCCTGGCTGAGATGATGACGGACCCAGATGAAGGATTGGAGTTAAAGGCAGGCGTCGAAACAGCCTTGAAGCGCTCTATCAAAGTGGTCAAAGAAGGCGGCGCAACCTATTCTGCTGAGGATGTGGCTCAGAAGTTGGGGCTGGAGTGGTGAATGTACAGGGTCAGTTTTACGCCCGATGCCCTGGAGCAGATGGAGCAATTAAACAAGCCTGTCGCTCAGCAGGTGCTCAAAAAACTGCGTTGGATGGCTGAGAATTTCGATCAGGCCACGCATCTGCCGCTGACCGGCAACCTGAAAGGAATTTATAAGCTGCGCGTGGGGGATTATCGGGCGCTTTACACGTTTGAATCCAACGAACAAACCATCATTGTCCATGCCGTTCAACACCGGCGCGAAGTGTATAAAACCAAATAAGAGGGGAAGGGATGACGATTCTGTCAACGGGGAAAGAGAATAATAATGATGAGTGACGAGTGAATTACGGCAAAGGAACTTCCTGGTAGATGATTTCATCGGCTGATTGCGCCACCGCATCAGCCGATGTCTGGTAAACGCCCTCCTCTTCATGAATATTCCCACCGGTTCGCTGTTGGGGGACCATCGTCACGAGCAAACGCACAATTGGGGTCGTCAATTGGATACGGTGTTGCGAAATTTCATCGCCAAGCACATGGTGTGCTTTGTAATACCAATCACGACTCTCACGAGCCGAACCGAGCGCGTATTCGAAAAACCGCGCCCGGTCTTTGCCCGTGCTTTTGGAATACCCTTCGGCGATATTCGCGCTGATGGAGCAAACGGCGCGATAGAGTTGGTTGGCCAGGTTGCGCATTCGCTCGTCTTTCCAGAGTTTGCTCATATCATGCCAGGCAACCTCTGAAAGAAAAAGCGCCAACCGATACGCTTCCACCTTCCAAAGCGCATCTTCCGTGATTTCTACCGGCAACCCTTTCGCCCACTCACTATACTTCATCAAAACATCCTTTCATCACTCATCACTTCTCACTCGTCACTTCAAAATCCTGAAAATCCTCCCCTCCGTCGTTCCCTGCACTTCGGGGAAGTAGGCCAGCCAGGCGTGGGCCGGTAAAACGCGATACTCACCCGCCAGCGAGGGGATGATGGTGTAGGTCAGCACATACGTCCCGGCGGGCAGGTAGTCGGCGCTCCATTGGATTCGTTCGCGGTAAATTTGCGGGCGGTTGAAATACCACCAGCCCCAGCCCGCGCGGAACGGGTCGTTCTCGTCGAACTGGATGTCCACCGATTGGCTTTCCTCGCCCTGCTGGCTGGTTTTGAGCGACGGGTCGAGGATGTCGGCCCCGGCGGGGACGTAATCTTCCACCAGGAAGTAATACACTTCGTTGGGAATCGTCACGGTCACGCGCACGGTGATGCGGCCCGATTCATCCTCGCGCATCTGGTAGGAATTGACCGGCTGGCAGTCGCTACCGTTACATTGCAGGTATTCGCGGCTGACGGCGATACCGCGATTGATGGCGGGCGCCGTTTCGACAGGCCGCGCCACCGACAGCATGGCGCGGTAATACAGGCGTCCCACCCCGGCCCCGCGGCTGATGGTCAACTGGTTCGCGCCGTTCAACATCATCTGGCTCAAGGGCGTGATAGTTGTGACTGTCGTCAGGTTTTGCGGCCCGGCAGCTTTTCCCTGGGCAATATCTACCCCGTTCAAACCCGCTGAAAACGCAAAATCAGCGCGGAATTCGCCAGTGGCGGCCATGAAACGGTTCAGCGCCAGGAGTATCCAGGCGCTTTCATAATCGGAAGCCCGCCAGCCTTTTGGCCCGCGCTGCGCGGCCAGGTAACGCGCCGCGTCCGCCGCCAGCGGACTGGCCGGGTCGCGCTCGGTCAGGGTGTAGACGACCATCGCGGTGGTATAGAGCGGGGAGCCGGGCGTCAGCCAGCCGCCCTGTTTGCTCTCCCAGTGAACACCGGTCGCCGAGCGGATGGCGGTCGCCTCGAGGTCTGAAACCAGGGTTTTGATGCGCTCATCCGCCGGGTTGACGCGCGAGAGCGTCGTCGCCAGCATGGCCCTGGCCCAGGGGTCGAGCCGTTCACGTTCGCTGTAGAGTTCGTCGGCCAGGTAGCCGAAGTTGTTCAGGCTGCCAGTCTCTTGCAGGACGAAGGCGTAGAATGCGGCGCGGTTGGCCCAAAAGGGGTCGGTCAGGCTGACGGCCCCGGTGAACGGCTCGGCAGTGGAAAACAGGTAATCGCGCCCGCGCTGGATGGCTTCCAGCAGGGCCGCGTCGTCGCCCGCCAGGCCGCTCTGGCGCACTTTCTCCAGGCCGTAGACAATGTAAGCCGTCAGGTACGCGTCGGTCTTGTCGCTGCCAAGCGCCCAGGGCCAGCCGCCGTCCTCGAACTGCGCGGCCAGCAGGCGCTCGGTCCCGGCGCGGATGTCACGTTCCAGGCGCGCGCGCAGGGCCGGGTTTTCGATGCCCACGCTTTGCAGGGTCAGGTAAGTAACGGTATTGGGCAGCAGGTACGAGAGAAGCTGTTCACTGCTCCAGGTTTGGTCGGGCAAGGTTCGGGCTTCGAGCGCGCTCAAAATCGCGGAAGCCAGCGAAGGCGAGAGTTCGAGGGTTAGTTCCCCGCCCAGTGGGTGGAAGGTGCGCGGGACGGCGAGTATCTCGGTCAGCGTGGAATCCGAATCCGCCAGGATGCCGGAGGTGCTGAAAGTTTGCGGGGCGGTGTAACGCAGAACCGGGATTGCCCCATCGTTCGGGCGCGCCGCATCCTGGAATTGGGCGGATTGCACCGTGAAGACCGGCTCCAGCGCTTCGACATCCTGAACGACGCCGCGCCAGGCCACCCGCGCGCGTCCATTGGCCGGGATGGTGACTTGCTGCTCGGCGCTGACGCCCTCCTCCAACCGGAAACCGTTTGCGGTCAGCCGGACGGTGGCCTGCTGCTCCTGGGTTGTGTTGTTGTTGACAATCGCCGCCAGCTCGGCCTGGTCGCCGACGACCAGGAAACGCGGCGTCTGCGGGCGAATCAGCAGGTCTTTGGTGGTCACGACGCGCACGCGGGCCTGCCCGACCTTTGTATCCTTCGTTAGCCCGCGCGATTCGACCTGCCAGGTGGTCAGGCTGTCGGGCAGGGTCAGCGTGATTTTGGCCTTGCCCTGCGCATCGGTCAGGATGTCGGCCTTCCAGTAGGCGGTATCGGGGAAGTCTTCGCGGATGGTCAGGATGCCGTCGCCGCCGCCCCCGCCCATGCCC
>Ga0209835_1001133_pt1 | contig 15368 bp, 14 predicted proteins | sample LakKivwa52mmetaG_FD_184138 | JGI IMG/M metagenome (GOLD analysis project Ga0209835, IMG submission 184138) | Anoxic lake water microbial communities from Lake Kivu, Rwanda to study Microbial Dark Matter (Phase II) - Lake Kivu water 52m metaG... | ecosystem: Environmental > Aquatic > Freshwater >...
CCAAAATCTTCGCCGGGATGACCGCTCCCATTTGTTGTACCTGCCCGAGTCCTGGAAAACCCGCGTGGATACACCATCTCAGGGATGTCGGTCATCTCATTCCACCGTAGGATTTACCGGAAGAGCCAATACGCTGGATCAATCACCCCTGATCCATGTTGGGTTTACTTCTAAAGATATACATAATGGATGCTCGTCGCGTATCGCTCGCATGAATACTGAAGCCACCTTTCCGCTGATCACCCTGCAACCGGCCTTCAATGCCGGCAATGCCTGGGTCGCCCTGTTGCTGGATGCCGACCAGCCGCTGGATAATGCCGCGCTGGCTCATGTGCTCAAGAACTATGCGCTGGCTGACCTGCTCGCCGAGATTCCCTGTGTCGTGCAGGCCGATCCCCGGCAGGTCGATCCCGCGCTGGCGACGGACTTGCCGCGTGATCGGTTGATTCTGCGGTTTCCGATCGCGCAGGGCATCGATCCGGATTACCGGGAGTCGCTGACGGCGCTCCACAAGGCCGGCTTCGGCCTGATGGCGACCGGCATGCCCGAGAGCGATGCGCCGCTTGCACCCGAGATCAATGCGCTGGCAATCGCCTGTCCCGGCAGCAGTGCGCCGCAGAGCCTGATCAACTGGCTGAACCGGCTCCATGGCCCGCATCTGGCGCTGGGTACGACCGACAGCGTCTGCCCGGGCTTCTGCAAGTTCCACTGGCTGGCCGGCCACTATGCCGGCATGGCTTCACCCACGGTGAAAGGCGATCCCACGGCGCGCAGCCTGCTGCTCAAGCTGCTGTCGCTGGTGACCCGCGATGCCGAGTCTGCAGAGATCGAGGCGCTGATCAAGCGCGATGCCAACCTCGCCTACAAGTTGCTGAAGCTGGTGAATTCCGTCGCCTTCATGCCGGGCCGGCATATCTAGAGCTTCACGCAGGCGCTGGTCCTGCTCGGCCGCCGGCAACTCCAGCGCTGGCTGATGCTGCTGCTCTTCGCCCGCCCGCCGGGCAGCGAGGCGGCGAGTCCGTTGCTGCCGCAGGCGGCCTTGCGGGCGAACCTGATCGAGGGTATCGCCAAACGCAAAGGCATGTCGCGCGATGACTGGGATCATGCCTTCATGATCGGCATGTTCTCGCTGCTCGACACGCTGTTCAATCAGCCGCTGGCCGAGATCATCGCCCCGCTGCATCTCGCGGACGAGGTCAGCCACGCGCTGCTCGAGGGCAGCGGTCAACTCGGCGCCTATCTGAAAGCGGCCAGGCTGGGCGAAGGCGAGCCGACGGCCGAACTGGCCGCGGCGCTGGCCGGGATCGGGCAGAGTCATGAGGCGTGGGCCGCCACGCTGGTCGAGGCGGCCCGCTGGGCTGTCATGGTGAGCAAGGAAGCCTGACAGGAGGGACATGGCCGAACCGCAGACTATCTCTCTCGTTCCGGCCAACCCCGATCCCGCGCTGGCGCGCGCAATGTGCGATGCCGCGCGCAACGTGCCCGGCGCCTGCAAGCTGGCGAGCCAGGTCAAGATCCTCGACCAGATCCACGAGTCGGTCATCACGATGGATCTCAACGGCTACATCACCGGCTGGAACAAGAGTGCCGAGACACTGTTCGGCTACAGCGCAGCCGAGGCGATCGGCCGGCATATCCTTTTCCTGTATGCCGATCCCGACGCCGATGACGACAGCGAAGGCTTCCAGGATGCCTTCCTCGAAAAGGGCGGGCGCGAACTGGAGGTGCGCCGTCGCCGCAAATCGGGCGAGGTCTTCTGGGCCAGCCTGCAACTCTCCCTGAGCCGCGACGATGCCGGCGAGCCGGTCGGGCTGGTCGGCTATCTGTCGGATATCACCGCGCGCATCGAGGCCGAGAAGACCCTGCGCCTCCAGTCACGCATCTTCGAGCACAGCGAGGAAAGCATCATGATCACCGGGCCGGATCGCCGCATCCTGTCGGTGAATCCGGCTTTCAATCACATGACCGGCTACAGCGAGGAGGATGTGATCGGCCGCCTCCCCAGCCTGCTGCGCTCCGCCCGGCATCCGCTGCATTTCTACGAGGAACTCTGGCAGTGCGTCGAAAAGGACGGCGGCTGGCATGGCGAGGTCTGGACGCGCCGCAAGAACGGCGAGGATTTCCCGAGCTGGGCGTCGATCAGCCTGGTGCGCAACCGGGAAGGCCAGGTCTGCAACTATTTTTCGATCTTCACCGACATCACCGAGCGCAAGAAGGCCGAGGAACGCATCCATTACCTCGCCTACTACGACAGCCTGACCGGCCTGCCCAACCGCACATTGCTTTACAAGCTGACCGACCAGGCGCTGGCGGAGGCGCGGCGCAACCGGCTGCATGGCGCGCTCCTGTTCATCGATCTCAACCGCTTCAAGCCGATCAACGATACGCTCGGGCACGGTGTCGGCGACCGCCTGCTGCAGCAGGTCGCCGAACGCCTGCGCAATGCCGTGCGCACCGAGGATGTCGTCGCGCGCCTTGGCGGCGACGAGTTCGTCGTCGCGCTGTTCGACATCTCGCGGCGCGAACATGCGGCGATGGTGGCCCAGAAACTGATCGCCTCTCTCGACACGCCCTTCCTGATCGACGGACACGAATTGCGCATCGGCGTCGCCATCGGCATCAGCGTCTATCCGCGCGACGGCTTTGAGACCGAAACCCTGCTGCGTATGGCTGACATCGCCATGTATCGCAGCAAGGAAACCGGGCAGGACGGCTACACCTTCTACAGCCGCGAGATGAACCAGCGCGCGCTCGAACGCCTGCGCATCGAATCCGGCCTGCGCCAGGGCATCGAGAAGAACGAGCTGCTGCTGCACTACCAGCCCAAGGTCGATATCGCGACCGGCCGGATCGTCGGTGCCGAAGCGCTGGTACGCTGGCAGCATCCCGATCTCGGCCTGATGCCGCCCGACGCCTTCATTCCGATCGCCGAGGAATCCGGTCTGATCGTGCACCTTTCGGCCTGGGTTATGGAAGCTGCACTGGAGCAGACGCACGCGTGGAGCGCGGCGGGCCTGCCCGACTTCAAGGTGGCGATCAACCTGTCCGCGCGAGATTTCTCGCCGGGCCTTGCCGAACGCCTGCGGGCCCTGCTGGCGGAACACGCGGTGTTACCCGGCCAGGTCGAACTCGAAATCACCGAAGGCATGCTGACCCATAGCAGCGACGACGTCATCGCGATGATGGACAGCATCACCGCGCTGGGCGTGTCTCTGTCGCTCGACGATTTCGGTACCGGCTACTCGAGCCTCGCCTATCTCAAGCGCTTCCCGATCGATACGCTGAAAATCGACCGCTCATTCGTCACCGGGATTCCGCAGGATGGCAACGATTGCGCGATCGCCGGCGCGATCATCAGCATGGCGCAGCGCCTCGGTCATCGCGTCATCGCCGAAGGCGTCGAGACGCGCGAGCAACTCGAATTCCTCCGCAGCCTCGGCTGCCAGGAAATCCAGGGACACTATTTCTCGCCGCCGGTGCCCCCGAGCAAGTTCGAGTCGATGCTGAAGTCGGGCCGTACGCTTTACTCGTACTAAGGCTTACCTGCCCGTGCAAGCCTTTTCGATGCGTTCCAGTGCCGTGTCGAGCAGCGCGCGCGTCGTACCGAAATTGAGGCGCACATACTGCGCATAGGCCTGTCCCGGTCCGAAGGCGACGCCATCCGATAGCCCAACGCCAGCCTTTTCGAACAGCTGCGCGGGATGCTCGATGCCAAGATCGCGACAATCGATCCAGGCGAGGAAGGTGGCCTCGATGCGCTCCATCGACAAACCGGGCAGCTTGCTGATGACCTGTTCGACGCGCGCCGCATTGCTGCGCAGCGTATCGAGCAGTTGCTTGCGCCATGTGCCGCCGTCGCGGAAAGCGGTCTCGCAGGCAGACAGCCCGAGCACGTTCGGGTGCGGCACGATGCCGTGCATGGTCGTGGCAAATGCGCGCCGCAATTGCGGATTAGGAATGATCGCAAAGGCGCAGCCGAGGCCAGCGAGGTTGAAAGTCTTGGACGGCGCCATCAGTGTGATCGTGCGCGCCGCGATCTCGGGCGAGAGTGTCGCGAAGGGCCGATGGCGGCCACCATGTTGTCCAATGAGCGTCAGGTCGCAATGGATTTCGTCCGAGCAGACGACGAGATCATGTTTCTCGGCCAGTGCGGCAAGCTGCCACAGTTCATCCTCGCGCCAGGCGCGGCCGACCGGATTGTGCGGGTGGCACAGCAGGAATAATTTCGCGGCTTTCATCACCGCGTCGGCGGCGGCGAAATCCCAGCCCCAGCCAGATTCGGTACGCACCAGCGGCAGGGTGAGCAGACGGCGATCCGATTCCACCGGCGACGACAGGAAGGGCGGATAGACGGGCGTGGCCGTGAAGACGCCATCGCCGCTTGCGCCGACGCTGCGGCAGGCGACATGCAGGCCCGACACCAGCCCGGGCAGCCAGACCAGCCAGTCGGGCTGGATCGCCCAGTCGTATTCGCGCGCGCAATGCTCGACGACGGATTCGATCAGCGACGGCCACGGTTCGCCATAGCCGAACAGCCCGTTGGCGATGCGCTGCTGTAGGGCACCGACCACTTCCGGCGGGGCGGCGAAATCCATGTCGGCGACCCAGAGCGGAATAACATCGCGGCCGGCGTATTTGCGCCAGCGGGTCGAGTCGTGGGACGGTGTGAAATCGTGCATGCTCACTCCATGTTTTTCAGGTGCTGGCCAATGGATAGCGCGGCGCCTAGCCAGCCGAGTGCGGCGGCGGTGCCGAACAGTAGCGCACTGGCTTGGGGTCCGGGCAGCGCCAGCATGAGGTCGATGCCATAGAGGCTGGCGAGTTCGGCAAGCGGCAGACGCAGCCAGAGGATCGCCGCGGCGACGATCAGCCAGGCGAACAGGCCGCCGGCCAAGCCGAGCAACGTGCCGTGCCAGAGGAAGGGACGGCGGATGAAGCCATCGGTCGCGCCGAGCAGGCGGCTGACCTCGACTTCGTCACGACGCGTAAGGGCCTGCAGGCGAATGGTGTTGAAGACGATCGCCAGCAGGCCGACGCCGAGCAGGCTGGCGAGGAGCAGCACGCCGGTCTTCGCCAGCCGGATGAAGGCCGCGAGGCGGCGTGCCCAGTCGGCATCGACCTGGACATGCTCGATGCCGCGCCATTCCTTGGCATTGTGCAAGGTCGCGGCGAGTGCGTCGATGGCGGCGGGCGCATCATCGGCCGGCGTGATCACGATCGCGTCGGGGAAGGGGTTTTTCGGCAGCACGCCGATGGCATCGGCGAGGCTTCCCGAAGACTTCATGCGCGCAAGCGTGTCCTCGCGGGCGAGCAGTTGGGTAGTGGCGACGGCGGGATCCGCCTTCAGTTTCGCCTCGATCTCGAGCGCTGTCTTGCGCTCGGCATCAACCGGCAGGAACACGGTGATCTGCGGTATCGCCTTGAATCCCGTGCTGCCTTGCGCCAGTGTCGTGACCTGGCCGAGCAGGACATAACCGGCCGCCGGCAGAGCGAGTGCGATGCCGATGCCGAGCATCGACAGCAGGGTGTTGAGCGGGGTGGCCGCCAGCCGGCGCAGGGCCAGCAGGAAAGCACGGCGCTGGGCGACGACCCACTTCATGCGAGGTGTCCGTGGTCGAGGCGCAATTGCCGCGCGCCGGGAAACAGACCGCTGTCGTAAGTCGCCGCCACGACGGTGACGCCGACGCGATGGAATTCGAGGAAGATCGCCGCGACGTCCTGCGCCGTTTCGGCGTCGAGGTAGGCAGTTGGCTCATCGGCCAGCAGTAGGGCCGGGCGATGCGCCACGGCACGGGCGATGGCGAGACGCTGCTGTTCGCCGCCCGAAAGGGCGATCGGCAGCGCGCGTGCGCGCGCAAGCAGGCCAACCTTGTCGAGGGCGGCTTCGGCACGGCGCTTCGCTTCCTTGAGCGGGAAGCCGGTGATTTCGAGCGGCAGCAGTACGTTGTCGAGCGCGCTGCGGTCGAACAGCAACTTCTGGTTCTGGAAGACGAGCCCGATGTTGCGGCGCAGGTAGGGGAGCGCGCTGCGCCGCAGGCCGCCGACATTCTGCCCATTCACCAGCAGCGAACCACTGGTGGGGCGTTCGATGGCCGGAATCAGGCGCAGCAGGGTCGACTTGCCCGCGCCGGAATGGCCGGTGATCGTCACCAGCTCGCCGGCGGCGATCTCGGTGTTGATGTCGGCCAGCGCGGTGATGTCGGGCGGGTAGCGTTTGCCGATGCGGTCGAAGCGGATCATGAAATCATCGAGTCAGCGCCGACTCGTGAAAGTCGGCGCTGGCGGGACGGCATGGTAAATGGCGAAACGGTGCTCAGGCGCGGAACTGGGCAGCGAGGCGCTTGAGCTTGTCGGCCAGCATGCCGACCTGGCGCGCTTCGTACGAGGAGTTCTGCGCAACCTGGGAGTTATTTTCGGCGGTCTGCGAAATGCGCTCCATGTTGCCGGCGATCTCGCGCGTGGCGGCGCTGCTCTCGGCCAGCGAGTCGCTGATCGATTGCACGGCCCGGCTGGTCTGGTCGACCGTGGATTCGACGGCCGCCGCCATGTTGCCAGCCTGGGATGCGCTCTTCGCACCATCGCCGACTTCCTTGCTGCTGGCGGCGACTTCGTGCGCGACCGAGCTGCTGACATCCTGGATGCGCTGGATCATCGCGGCGATTTCCTGCGTCGAGTTGCCGGTGCGCTCGGCGAGCTTGCGGACCTCGTCGGCAACCACCGCGAAGCCGCGGCCCTGTTCTCCGGCGCGGGCTGCCTCAATGGCGGCGTTGAGCGCCAGCAGGTTGGTCTGATCGGCGATTTCCTTGATGACCAGCACGACACGGCTGATTTCCTCGGACATCGTCGCCAGCTCGGCGATACGCTGCTCGGAGTCGGCCACCACGCGGGCGGCGGCATCGATATGTTCGGCGGCATCGCGGCTGGTGGCGGCGCTCTCGCGTGTGGCCTTGGCGGAGCTGTCGGTCGCCTGCAGGGCATCGCGGGCGTTGCTTCTCATCTCGTCGGTGGACACCGACAGCTCTTCGACGGCGGCGGCGATGCTGGAAATCGCGGCGGATTGCGCCTCGGCGGCTTCGACCGTGGCACTGCTGGCGGCCGAGAGTTGCTGGCTCGACGCGTCGAGCGAACGGGCGGTCTGGTGGATGAGGCTGATCGCTTCGTGCAGGCGGTTGCGCAGCATGGCGACGCGGGTGAGGATGGCGCCGAATTCGTCATGACCGCCAGACCGGATCACCTTGGCGAGATTGCCGCCGGCGACCGCCGAGACGAGGCCTTCGGTTTCGCGCGCCTGGCGGGCGATGCGCGCCAGCAGGATGCCGGCGAACAGGACGCCGAGCACGACCGCGACAATGGCGAGGATCAGGCGGCGCTTGGCGGCGGCATCCGACTCGGCCTTCAGGTCGGCAAGCAGCTTGGGCGTCGCTTCGTCGAGCCGCTTGACTTCATTGAGCATCAGATCGCGCATTTCGCGCCATTTCGGCGTTTCCGTCTTGGTCAGCAAGGACTTGGCTTCTTCGAACTGCTTGTTCTTGATCTGTTCGGAAATCTGGTCGTGCATGACTCTCAGTTCCGCACGGAGGGCGATGATGCGTTCGGGCAGCCCGGACCTGACGATTTTTTGGTCGAGATCGCGTGCCTGCTCGGCCGCCTTGTCGAAACTCGTGGCGGCATTCTTGTAATTATCGTAGGCCCGTTTGTTTTCCGGATCGAGCATGATATTGCGCAGCGCCTGGCCCATCTGCAGGCCTTGGGCGTACATGTTGTAGAAGTCGGCGCGCCGCGCCACGTCATGGTCGATGTAGTCGCCGTAGGCGTTTTCGATCTTGCCGGAGGAGCGCTGGCTTTCGAATAGCGCACCGACCAGCAACACCATCACCAGCGCCATGACCAGCGCAAGGCGGTTGCCGATGCGCATGTTGTCGATCCAGGCCCAGAAGTCAGTTTTCGCTTCCTGGCCCTCGTGCAGGCGGATGCCGGGGTTCTGACGCATGCGCGCATAGAGCGCTTCGGCGGCGGAGACCTCCTCGCGGCCGGGTTTGACGCGTACCGACATGTAGCCGCCATCGAGCTTCGGCGTGACCGAGGCACGTACCCAGTAGTGGTCGCCGTTCTTGCAGCGGTTCTTGACCAGCCCGGCCCAGGGGCGACCCGCCTTGATCGTTTCCCACAGGTCGCGGAAGGCTTCCGGCGGCATGTCCGGGTGGCGCACGATGTTCTGCGGCTGGCCGATCAGTTCCTCCTGCGTGAAGCCGCTAACCTCGACGAAGTCGTCATTGACGAAGGTGATCAGGCCCTTTTCGTCGGTGTGGGAAATGATCGCGATATCGGCGGGGTACTGGCGTTCGGCCCCGGTGACAGGCTGGTTGTTGCGCATCTGGTTCTTCTCGGAGAGGCGTTGTTTATCGCGTAATTCTTACATTGATTCGCCAGACGCAGAAAGCAAATTAAGGGCTAAGGCTTCAGCTACTTCGATACCATCGACAGCGGCGGAGAGGATACCCCCGGCGTAACCAGCCCCCTCACCCGCTGGAAACAGGCCCTTGACGTTGAGGCTCTGGCAATCCTTGCCGCGTGTGACGCGCAGCGGCGAAGAGGTGCGCGTCTCGACGCCGGTGAGCAGCGCATCGTCCAGCGCGAAGCCGCGAATTTGGCGGTCGAAGGCCGGAATCGCCTCGCGCAGCGCCGCGATGGCGAAATCGGGCAGGGCGGTCGACAAGTCGGTGAGCTTGACGCCCGGCTGGTAGGAAGGTGCGACTGCGCCAAGATGCCCGCTCGGCCGGCCGGCGAGAAAATCGCCGACGCGCTGGCCCGGCGCATCGTAGTTGCCACCGCCGAGTTCGAAGGCGCGCCGCTCCCATTTGCGCTGGAACTCGATACCGGCCAGCGGACTGTCGCCCTCGAAATCCTGCGTGGACACATTCACGACGAGGCCGGAATTCGCATTGCGCTCGGCGCGCGAATACTGGCTCATGCCGTTGGTGACGACGCAGCCGGGCTCGGAGGTGGCTGCGACCACCTGACCGCCGGGACACATGCAGAAGCTGTAGACGTCGCGCCCATTTTTCGCGTGATGCACCAGCTTGTAGTCGGCCGCGCCGAGCAGCGGATGGCCGGCGAAATTGCCATGGCGTGCACGGTCGATCAGCGACTGCGGATGCTCGATGCGGAAGCCGACGGCGAAGGGTTTGGCCTCCATGAACACACCGCGCCGATGCAGCATTTCGAAGCTGTCGCGCGCGCTGTGGCCGAGCGCGAGGATGACGTGGTCGGCGCGGATTTCTTCGCCGCTGGCCAACACCACGCCACAGATATTTCCCTCCTCGATGCGCAAGTCCTCGACGCGTGCCTCGAAGCGGATTTCGCCGCCGAGCGACTCGATCTCGGCGCGCATCTTCTCGACCATGCTCACCAACCGGAAGGTGCCGATGTGCGGGCGATTGACGTAGAGGATTTCCTCCGGCGCGCCGGCCTTGACGAACTCGGTCAGCACTTTGCGGCCGAGATGGCGCGGGTCACGAATCTGCGTGTAGAGCTTGCCGTCGGAGAAGGTACCGGCGCCGCCCTCGCCAAACTGCACGTTGGATTCGGGATGCAGGTTGTGCTTGCGCCAGAGATCCCATGTGTCCTTAGTACGTTCGCGTACCTTCCTGCCGCGTTCGAGCACAAGGGGACGAAACCCCGACTGCGCGAGGATCAGCGCGGCGAAGATACCGGCCGGGCCAAAGCCGACGATGACCGGTCTGAGAGGAAGATTGGCAGGCGCCTGCGCGACGAACTTGTAGCTCATGTCCGGTGTCGGCTTGACGTGCGGATCATCCTCGAAGCGCTTCAATATCTCCGCTTCGTTTTTCAGCTCAAGATCGAGGCTATAGACGAACAGCAGCGCGCTTTTCTTGCGCGCGTCCGGGCTGCGCTTGTGGATCGTTAGCTTGAGCAACTCGGCCGGCTGGAGCTTCAGCCGTTGCAGGACGGCGGTGGTGAGTGCTTCCGGTGCGTGTTCGAGCGGCAGGCGCAGCTCGGTGAGTCTGATCATGCCCCGAACAGCGCCTCGACGAATTCGCGCGCTTTGAAGGGCTGCAGGTCGTCGATGCCTTCGCCAACGCCGATGAAGCGTACCGGCTTCGGACACTGCCGTGCAATGGCCGCGAGTACACCACCCTTGGCGGTGCCGTCGAGCTTGGTGACGACCAGGCCGGTGACGTTGATCGCCTTGTCGAAAGCTTTCACTTGCTGGATGGCGTTCTGGCCGATGTTGGCGTCGAGAACCAGCAGCACTTCATGCGGGCCGGTCGGCTCGGCCTTCTGGATCACGCGGCGCACCTTGGCGATTTCTTCCATCAGGTTGAGTTGGGTCGGCAGGCGTCCCGCCGTGTCGGCCATCATCACGTCGATGCCACGCGCTCTCGCCGCGGCGATGGCGTCGAAGACCACGGCGGCCGGGTCGCCCGATTCCTGCGCGACGACGGTCACATCGTTGCGACGGCCCCATTCGGCCAGTTGTTCGCGCGCCGCGGCGCGAAAGGTGTCCCCGGCGGCGAGCAGCACGCCGTGGCCGTCCTTCTGGAACTGCTTGGCGAGCTTGCCGATCGAGGTTGTCTTGCCGGCGCCATTCACGCCCGCGATCATGATGATGAAGGGGCGCTGGCTTTGCGTGGGATGGTTGAGGTCGAGCGGCTGCTCGAGCGGCGTTAGCAACTGGGTGAGCAGGTCGATCAGCGCGGCGCGCAGTTCGGCCGGCGACTCGATTTTCTCCTTCTTGACCTTGGTCTTGAGTTCGGCCAGCAGCCAGGTTGTCGCATCGACACCGCAGTCGGCCATCAATAGCGTGGATTCAAGCTCTTCGAGCAGCTCGTCGTCGATCTTCGCACGGGAAAACAGTTCGCCGAGGGGGGTGTTGAGGGCTGCACGGGTACGCGCGAGGCCGGCTTTCAGGCGCTCCGTCCAGGATGGCTTGGCGGCGGGCGGCGCATCCGTGGCGTCTTGATTCTTCTTGAGGAAACCAAACATGGGGGATTCAGTCCTAGGCAATTCGCGCACGCTCGTTTCGCGTTTATGATGCGCCCGACAATTCTAATTCAGAAGCCTGCAGCCCTATGAAAATCAAACCGTTATTGCTGGTTTGCGCACTCGGTGCCGTCTCGTCAGCGCCGACTTTTGCTAACCCCTACGAAACTACCCTGAAGAACGGCTTGCGCGTGATCGTCAAGGAAGATCGCCGTGCGCCGACCGCCGTGCACATGGTCTGGTACCGCGCCGGTGCGATGGACGAGAAGGATGGCACCTCCGGCGTCGCCCACGTGCTCGAACATATGATGTTCAAGGGCACGAAGACGCACAAGTCCGGCGAGTTCAACAAGCGCGTGGCAGAAGCCGGCGGGCGGGACAACGCCTTTACCAGCCTCGATTACACGGCCTATTTCCAGATTGTGCCGAAAGGCGTGCTGCCCGAGATGATGAAGCTGGAAGCCGACCGCATGGCCAACCTCCAACTGACTCCTGAGGAGTTTGCCAGCGAGATCCAGGTGGTCATGGAAGAGCGCCGCCTGCGCACCGACGACAATCCACAGGCGCTGACCTACGAGGCGCTCAACGCGGCGGCCTTCACCGCACACCCTTATCGCCGGCCGATCATCGGCTGGATGGATGACTTGCAGAACATGAGCTGGCAAGATGCGCGCGACTGGTATCGCAGCTGGTACGCACCGAACAACGCCTATGTCGTGGTCGTCGGCGATCTCGATCACAAGGAAGTTTTCCGACTTGCTGAGCAGACCTACGGGAAGCACGTGGCCAAGCCGCTGCCGGTGCGCAAACCGCAGAACGAGCCGGCGCAAACGGGCATGCGCCGCGTCACCGTCAAGGCGCCGGCGCAGCTGCCCTACCTGCTGATGGCGTGGAAGGCACCCAAGCTGGTCGATCTCGACAAGGATCGCGACCCGTATGCGCTTGAAGTGCTGGCCGCGCTGCTCGACGGCAACGATGCGGCGCGCTTCCCGAAGCGGCTGGTGCGCGGCGAGAAGATCGCCCAGTCGGCCGGCGCCGGCTACGACGCCACGCTACGCGGCGAAACGAAATTCATCCTTGCCGGACAGCCGGCCGCAGGCAAAACGGTTGCCGAGCTGGAAGCCGCCTTGCGCGCCGAGCTCAAGCGCATTCAGGATGAGGGCGTGACCGAGGAAGAGCTCAAGCGCGTCAAGACGCAAACCATCGCGGCACAGGTGTACAAGCGTGACTCGCTGATGGCGCAGGCGATGGAAATCGGCCAGGCCGAGGCGTCCGGCCTGCACTGGCGCGATATCGACAAGCTGCTCGACAAGCTGCGCGGCGTCACCGCCGAGGAGGTGCAGGCGGTGGCGAAGAAGTATTTCGGCGACGATACCCTGACCGTGGCCGTGCTCGATCCGCAGCCGCTCGACAGTGCGCCGAAGCGAAAGTCCGGCTTTGCCGTGCGTCATTGAGGAGCGGGCCATGCGATTTCTGATCATCCTGTTTTCACTTTTTGCCAGCTTGGCGCAGGCCGGTTCGCAAATCCAGCACTGGGTCGCGCCGACCGGCGCCAAGGTGTATTTCGTCGCAAGCCGCGACCTGCCGATCCTCGACGTGCGCATCGACTTCGTCGCCGGGGGGGCGCGGAGTCCCGCCGGCAAGTCCGGCGTTGCGAGCCTCACTGCCGGCCTCCTCGAAGCCGGGGCGGGCAGCCTGGACGAAGAACAAATCTCCGGTCGCCTCGTCGACCTCGGCGCGCAACTGTCCTCGTCATCCGATCACGACATGGCGAGTGTCTCGTTGCGCACATTGAGTTCAGTCGAGGAGAAAGCCGGCGCGCTGGCGCTGATGCGTGCCGTCCTGTCAGCGCCGACTTTTCCCGAGGCTGTGCTGGCGCGCGAAAAGACCCGCACCATCGAAGCCCTCAAGGAAGCCGACACTCGGCCCGACGCCATCGCCGGCAAGCGCTTCACGCAGGCGCTCTATCCGAATCATCCCTACGGCAATGTCGCGACGCAAGACAGCGTGGCGGCGATCACGCGCGACGATCTGGTCGCTTTCCACAAGACCCATTATGTGGCGAAGACCGCTGTCGTCTCGATCATCGGTGACGTGTCGCGTGCCGAAGCCGAAACCATCGCGGTCCAGCTCACCGAAGCGCTGCCCGCTGGCGCCGGTTCTGCCACACTGCCTGCGGTCAGCTTGCCGCAGCGCGAAACGATCAAGTTGCCGCATCCCGCCGCGCAGTCGCACATCCATGTCGGTCTGCCAGCGCTGGCGCGCACCGATCCCGACTACTTCGCGCTGCTGGTCGGCAACTACACGCTCGGCGGCGGCGGTTTCGTCTCGCGCCTGATGAAGGAGGTGCGCGAAAAGCGCGGTTACGCCTACAGCGTCTATTCCTATTTCGCGCCGCGCGTGCTGCCCGGCCCGTTCCAGATCGGCCTGCAGACGAAACGCGAGCAGGCGCAGGACGCGCTCAAGGTCGTCGACGAGGTGCTGACGAAATTCTTGGCCGAGGGTCCGACCGCGCAGGAACTCGTCGCCGCAAAGAAGAACCTGATCGACGGACAGGCGCTGCGCATCGACAGCAACGCCAAGCTGCTTGGTTACCTGTCGCTGATCGGCTTTTACGGACTGCCGCTCGACTACCTCGACCAGTTTCCGCGCAAGGTGGCTGCCGTGACACGCGATGACGTCAAGGCCGCCTTCCTGCGCCACGTCAAGCCGGAGCATCTCGTCACCGTCATCGTGGCGGCAGATTGAGCACGTATTGAGCAAGATTCGCATCACCGGCGGCGAATGGCGCAGCCGCCTGATTCAGGTCGCGGACGCGCCCGGCCTGCGTCCGACGCCGGATCGTGTGCGCGAGACCCTGTTCAACTGGCTCGGGCAGGACCTGAGCGGCTGGCATTGCCTCGATCTCTTCGCCGGCAGCGGCATCCTCGGCTTCGAATGCGCTTCGCGCGGCGCGGAAAGCGTCGTGCTGGTTGAGCGCGATCAAGGCGCGTTCGCCCGGCTCAAGCAGAATGCGGCCCTGTTCGCCTGCGAACGGCTGCGGCTGCAAAAGGCGGATGCGCTAGAATTTGCGGCGAAGTCAGGCCTGACGTTCGATCTGGTGCTGCTCGATCCGCCCTACCGCCAAGGCTGGCTGGAAAAAGTGGCGCCGTTGCTGCCAGCGCTGGCCCGGCCGGGAATGCGGGTTTATGCAGAAGCGGAGCATCGCCTTGAAGCGCTGGGTGATTGGCGAACGGTGAAGCAGGGTCAGGCGGGTCAGGTTTTCTATCACTTGCTGGAACATTCTCGGGAATGCACATGAACAACGGCATCGCCGTCTATCCGGGCACCTTCGACCCCTTCACGCGGGGCCATGAGGATCTGGTGCGCCGTGCGGCACGCCTGTTCGCCCATGTCGTGGTCGGCATCGCCGAGAGCCACGGCAAGCGCCCGATCTTCACGCTCGCGGAGCGTGTCGCCATGGCGCAGAAACTCTGTGCCGACATGCCGAACGTCAAGGTGGTCGGCTTCGATGGCCTGCTGATGGATTTCCTGCGCGAACGCAACGCGCGCGTGATCATGCGCGGCCTGCGCGCGGTGTCCGATTTCGAATACGAATTCCAGATGGCGGGCATGAACCGCAGCCTGCATCCGGATATCGAAACTTTGTTTTTGACGCCGGGCGAACAGTACATGTTCATTTCGGCGACAATGGTTAGGGAGATCGCAAGCCTGGGGGGCGATGTCTCTAAATTCGTGCATCCGCTGGTGTCCGAAAAGCTGGCGGTGAAGTTTCAGAAACGTTCTTGAAAGCGAGAGGTAATTAGCAATGGCCCTGATCATCACCGACGAATGCATCAATTGCGACGTGTGCGAGCCCGAGTGCCCGAACGGCGCGATCACGCAAGGTGACGAGATTTACATCATCGATCCCGACAAATGCACCGAGTGCGTCGGCCACTTCGATACTCCCCAGTGTCGCGAAGTCTGCCCGGTAGACTGCATCCCCGAAGATCCGAACCACGTCGAGACCAAGGATCAGTTGATGGCGAAGTTCAAGAAGCTGACGGGCGGCTGAGCCCTAACGCTGGCAGCGCGGGCAATAGTACGTGGAGCGCTGCCCCTGCCGAACCTGCCGGATCGGCGCCCCGCAATGGATGCAAGGCTTCCCCGCCCGATCATAGACTTTGTGGCGTGTCTGGAAGTCGCCCATTCCACCCTCGGTATTGCAGAAATCGCGCAGCGTGCTGCCGCCTGCGCGAATCGCGGCCTGCAAGGTCCGTTTGATCGCCGGCACCAGTTTTTCGAGGCGTGCCTGCGACACGCGGCCCGCGGCACGACGCGGGTCGATGCCTGCGTCGAAGAGGCTCTCGGCGGCGTAGATG
>Ga0209835_1001134_pt1 | contig 15366 bp, 14 predicted proteins | sample LakKivwa52mmetaG_FD_184138 | JGI IMG/M metagenome (GOLD analysis project Ga0209835, IMG submission 184138) | Anoxic lake water microbial communities from Lake Kivu, Rwanda to study Microbial Dark Matter (Phase II) - Lake Kivu water 52m metaG... | ecosystem: Environmental > Aquatic > Freshwater >...
CCTGGAAGGCACAAACAACAAAATCAAAACCATGAAACGAATGGCCTACGGCTTCAGAGATATGGAATTCTTCAAACTCAAAATTATGGCCCTTCACGAAACGAAGTATGCTTTAGTCGGATGAACCTAAAATCCTTGACTCCGTCCCCGAGTCATAATACACTGGGCTAAAAAGGAGGATGCATTGATACCGAGATATTCCAGAGAGAAGATGACCGCCATCTGGAGTCCGGAAAACCGGTACCAGAAGTGGTTGGACATCGAGATTCTGGCCTGTGAGGCTATGGCTGAAAGGGGGGAAATCCCGGAGGATTCCCTGAAAAATATCCAGGAGAAGGCCGGATTTGATGTTGGCCGGATCGATGAGATTGAAAAGACGACCAAACATGATGTGATCGCCTTTCTCACCTCCGTGACGGAAAAGGTCGGCCAGGACGGACGCTTCATTCACATGGGGCTGACCTCATCGGACATCCTTGATACCTCCCTGGCCCTTCTTCTGCGTGAAGCGGCCGATATCCTGATCGACGATCTGGATCAGCTTCTTGCGCAGTTGAAGAAGAAAGCTTACGATTACAAAAATACCCTCATGATCGGACGGTCACACGGCATCCATGCGGAACCGATCACCTTCGGCCTGAAGATGGCGCTCTGGTACACGGAGATGGAGAGAAACCGGGAGCGAATGATACGGGCCAGAGAGACGATCAGTGCGGGAAAACTCTCCGGGGCGGTGGGGACATTCTCCTTCATCGATCCGAGTGTAGAGACCTATGTCTGCAGAAAACTGGGACTGAAGCCGGCCCCTGTCTCCTCACAGATCGTCCAGAGGGACCGCCATGCCGAATATTTCACAACCATGGCCATCATCGCCTCTTCCCTTGACAAGTTTTCTCAGGAGATTCGGCTCCTTCAGCGGACCGAGGTCCAGGAGGTGGAGGAGTATTTTTCACCCGGACAGAAGGGGTCTTCTGCGATGCCGCATAAACGGAACCCCGTTCTGTCGGAAAACCTTTCCGGTCTTTCCCGTCTGATGCGTTCTTATGCCCTGTCCGCGATGGAAGATGTGGCCCTTTGGCACGAGCGGGATATCAGCCATTCATCCGTCGAGAGGATCATCGGACCGGACGCAACCATCCTCCTCGATTTCATGCTGAGCCGTTTCACGGGATTGGTTGCACAGCTCGTCGTCTATCCGGAGCGGATGCTTGTCAATCTTCAGATGACCAAGGGGGTGATCTTTTCCCAGATGGTCCTTTTGAAACTGATAGAGAAGGGGGTCACCCGGGAAGAGGCTTATGCCATCGTCCAGCGCAGCGCGATGCGTTCCTGGCAGGAGGGGGTTGAGTTCCGGGAGCTGCTTTCACAAGATGGCGAGGTCAATTCGCGGCTGGGGCAGGATGAGCTGGCTGCCATATTCAGAGTCGAGAATTTTCTCACACATGTGGATTTTATCTTTAATCGTGTTTTTGGAGCAAAAACATGAAACGATGGATCCGTCTTTTGATTTTATCCTTTTGCCTTGCCGGTATCGCGGCGTGCGGCCATCTCGAGAATTACCTGGAAATCACCCGGGAAAGAGGGATGTCCAGGGAGTATACGGCCACCTTGGATGAGTGGACGCGTTCCCATGTCATCTATTCACAGTTCGAAACACAGGCGCATATCAGCGCAACCTATCAGAGTCCGGAATTTAACCGGGCATATCAAGAGGAACATTCCCGGATCTACCATCTGAAAGGGGAGGATCGAAAAAAACAGGAAGACACTCTGAAGGGGGCGACGGCCGATATCACCGAGTTCGTATTTTATGCCGCGATCCCGGAGAAAGCCTCCAACGACTTCGACCGGCGGGGGTCAATATGGACCATTTTTCTGCTCAACGGGAAGGGAGAAAGGATCGATCCCTGGGAAGTGCGGAGGATCGAACCCGTTACACCATTAATCACTAAATTCTTCCCCTATGTCAATCCCTATTACGGAATCGCATACCGGCTCCGTTTCCATCCCGTGACGAAGGCAGAGGCGGACTCCCTGAGACTGGTCATTACGAGTGTCCTCGGAAAGGCGGAGCTGAAATTTGAGAGGCGCTGAAGTGCCGTCATAATCTATACGAGAGCTTTGGAAATCACGCTCCCTCCGCACGCTGGACATTTTTCGACCCTGCACCTCCTCGCTTCACTCAACGGAAAATTAGGGACAGCTCCCTATTTTCCGACGGCAAAATAGGGAGCTGTCCCCATTTTCCGTGATGGCACTGCGCTGTGGGGGCAGGGGGCCCCGAAAAATCTCCAATGCGTGCTTCCGGGACATGATTTCCAAGTTGCGCAAAGGTCTCTAAGCTATAATTTCTCGCGTGAAATGACAGTGTCATTCAACCAGAGGCGATCATCCTTTTCGGGGTAGTCGAGATTGTAGTGCAGCCCCCGGCTCTCTCTGCGCATCCTGGCGCAGGACACGATGAGCTTGGCGGCAACGACGATGTTCCGCAGTTCCAGAATGTCCCGCGTGATGAGGAAATTCCAATAATACTCTTCAATCTCCCGGCTGATGAGATCGATCCGGCGTTGCGCCCTCTCCAACCGCTTGTCAGAACGGACTATTCCCACATAGTTCCACATGCAGCGACGAACCTCGTCCCAGTTGTGGGAGACGACGACCGATTCATCGCTTTCCGTGGCGCCCTTGGGATCCCATGTCGGGACGGGGATCGGGTCATCCGTTGCCCCGGAGATGAGATCTGCAACCCGGAGGAAGGAACGATGCGCAAAGACCACCGCTTCCAGCAGCGAGTTACTGGCGAGACGGTTGGCGCCGTGCAGGCCGGTGCAGGCTACCTCGCCGCAGGCCAGCAGACGATCGATGGTCGTTTCACCGCTTGCGTTTACCCTTACCCCGCCGCAGAGGTAATGCTCCGCCGGGACGACCGGGATAGGATCCCGCGTCATATCGATGCCGAACTCAAGACACTTTTCGTAAATATTCGGAAATCTTGACGACAGGAAATCTTTGTCACGGTGGGTGATATCCAACAGCACATACTCGTCGCCGGACTTCTTGAGCTCCGTGTCTATGGCCTTGGCAACGACATCGCGGGGCGCCAGGCTCTTCATCGGATGGTATTTTTCCATGAAAGCGGCGCCGCTTTTCGACTTCAGAATTGCCCCTTCACCACGGACCGCTTCGCTGATCAGAAAAGACTTGGCATCGGGATGGTAAAGACAGGTCGGGTGAAACTGGATGAATTCCATATTGGCAATCTCTGCACCGGCCCGGTAAGCCATGGCGATCCCGTCGGCGGTGGCGATGTCGGGGTTCGTCGTGATCAGGTAGACCTTGCCGGCGCCCCCAGTCGACAGCATAATGAACTTTGCGCGGAAGGTATGGACTTCGTTTCTATCGATATCCAGGACATAGGCGCCGAGGCAGCGGTCGCGGCTCTCTGTTTTCTGTCCGACTACGGATGATTTCATGATAAGATCGATGGCGATGTGATTTTCAAAGATACGGATATTCTTCTGCCGACCGGCCTGTTCATGGAGCGCCCGTTCGATTTCTCTGCCGGTCAGGTCCCGCGCGTGTATGACCCGCCGCATGGAATGACCCCCCTCCCGTCCGAGATCGAACCGATCCGGATCTGCAGCCGAGCGGGTAAATTCAACCCCCCATTGTACCAACTCCCGGATTCGTTCGGGACCTTCCATAACCACGAACCGGACCACTTCTTCGTTGCAGAGGCCTCCTCCGCAAATTAAAGTGTCATTGATGTGATACTCAAAACAGTCTGTCTGATCCTGTACGGCTGCGATACCTCCCTGGGCCATATTGGTATTCGAGTCGGTCTTGTCTTTCTTGGTGACCATGGCGACGCTTCCCAGCCGGGAAGCCTTGATGGCAAAGCTGAGTCCTGCAATGCCGGTGCCCAGTACGAGAAAATCGGTACGGATTTCCAACGGGACCTCTTTCCGGAAAAGTTTGTTTACAAATACTCCCCATTCTATATATACTTCCCGGTGGTTTGTAAAAGAAAATTTAGCGGGGATGACCAGTGGTGATTTTGGGTATCGAATCGTCATGCGATGAAACGGCAGCGGCTGTCGTGCGGGATGGGCGGGTTCTACTGTCGAGTGTGATCGCCTCTCAGGTGGACGTGCATGCCCGTTACGGCGGCATTGTTCCGGAAATTGCCTCCCGAAGGCATATCGAAGCGATCGCGCCGGTCATTCTGAAGGCCCTGAAGGATGCCGGATTGACACTGGATAAAATCGAAGGGGTTGCGGTGACGCGAGGGCCGGGATTGATCGGTTCTCTCCTTGTGGGTTTGTCTGCAGCCAAAGCCCTGTCCTATGTCCGACATCTGCCCCTGGTCGGCGTCAATCATCTGGAAGGACATGTTGCGGCAATTTTCTTGACCGACACTCCTCCCGCGTTTCCGTTTATCGCCTTAGTGGTCTCCGGAGGCCATACGACGATCTATCTGGTGGAGGATTTCCACCGGTTCGGCATCCTGGGTCAGACCCGGGACGACGCTGCAGGGGAGGCATTCGACAAGGCGGCCAAACTCCTGGAGATCGGTTATCCGGGTGGGGTAATGATCGATCGTCTGGCCAAACAGGGAAATCGCACAGCCCTTGCCTTTCCCCGTGCGATGAAGGAGAGTCTCGATTTCAGCTTCAGCGGTTTGAAGACCTCTCTCCTGATGCGGCTTCGGAAAAGAGGGACGCCATTTTCGATCAAGGAGTTGCCCGATGTGGCTGCTTCCTACCAGGAAGCCATCGTCGAGGTCCTGGTGGAAAAGACCCTCCGGGCCGCTGCGCTGAATTCGGTTTCACGGATTGTCATCTGCGGAGGCGTAGCCTCGAACACGCGTCTGCGGGAGTTCTTTCGCGACGAGGCGGCGCGCTTCGGTATCGACTTCTTTGTCCCCCCGCCGGCTCTTTGCACCGACAATGCGGCCATGATCGCCGTCGTCGGCGAACACCTCCTCGGGAAAGGGTGCAGAGACGGCCTCGACCTGAACGCGGTTTCCCGGTGGCCTCTTGCCCGATGATCCGGGATAGAGAAGAGGGTGCGAGAGCTTTGGAAATCACGCTCCCTCCCCCACATTTCCAATGCGTGCTTCCGGGACATGATTTCCACGTTGTGCACAGGTTTCGATGCATGAATTCCGTAAGAAAGACGCTCGCTCGGTATGATATTCGTCCCCGTAGGAGACTGGGACAGTCTTTTCTCGAGGATATGAACATGGTCTGCCGAATCTCCGCCTTGGCGGAACCGGAAATGGATGAGACTGTAGTGGAGATCGGCGCAGGTCTGGGGCTGCTGACAGGCGAACTGGCAAAGAAAGCCGGCCGCGTGATCGCGCTCGAGATTGATCCCCGTCTCATCTTGGTTCTCAAGGATAAGTTTGCCGGAGATGACAGGGTGGAAATCATCCAAGAAGATGTACTGATGTATGATTTTTCCTCTGCCTGTCCTGGAAAGCGGATCAAGGTCGTCGGCAATATCCCATACCATATCTCGACACCGATCCTTTTTCGTTTGCTTGAATTCAGAGGGATGATCAAGTCTATGGTGCTGATGTTCCAGAAGGAATTGGCGGACCGGATCATAGCGCGTCCCGGAAAAAAAGATTACGGAATCCTGTCGCTTATGTTCGCCCGCCATGGTTCGGCGGTCCGGGAAATGACGATTCCCCCAACCTGTTTTTATCCCGTACCGGGTGTTGTCTCGTCGGTTCTCCGAATAATGATGTCTGATGATCCGGGAACGCCGGAGGAGGAGTCGTGGTTTGTCATGACAGTCCGGGCCTCTTTTTCCCAAAGAAGAAAAACCCTGCGGAACAATCTGCGCGCTGCCGGTTTTGCGGATGACGCGCTGGACAGGGTGCTTGTGAAAACGGGCATCGAGGGTGTGAGAAGGGCAGAAACCCTTACACTCGTTGAATTCCGCCTCCTTGCAGCAGAACTGGCCGCATGCGGCGATGCCCATAAAATCCTTGACAAGCGGCGGGGTATTTGATATATGTAAACTTGCCTGGATCAGGAGCAAGGACTGGGACTGCCGGATGTGACGTTCAGAAAACAGGAAAAGGCCTCTCGTTTATGACGCAGGGGCCTTTTTTGCTGCGGGAGTAAATGGTTGGAGATCATTCGATCGATCAAAGAGATGCAGGCGGTTGCCGACCGGGAAAGGTGTCGGGGAAGCAGAATCGTCCTGGTCCCGACCATGGGGTATTTCCATGAGGGGCACTTGAATCTGATGAGAATAGGGCGGAAACAGGGGGATTGTCTTGCCGTAAGCATCTATGTCAACCCCACCCAGTTCGCCCCGACCGAGGACTTTGAGGCCTATCCGCGGGATTTCGAAAGAGACAGATCGCTTGCGGAAGGGGTCGGTGTGGATTGGATATTTTTCCCGGACAGCCGGGAGATGTATCCGGAAGGATATCAGACCACCGTCGGGGTGGAGAGGGTAACCAGCAATCTTTGCGGCATATCCCGACCTCATTTTTTCAGAGGTGTAACGACGGTCTGCATAAAACTGTTTCATATCGTGAAGCCCCATGTGACCGTCTTCGGCAGGAAAGATTTCCAGCAGTATGTGACCGTCAAAAAGATGGTGCGGGATCTGAATATGGACATCGAGGTCATCGGCATGCAAACCGCCCGTGAATCCGACGGTCTGGCAATGAGTTCGCGGAATATATATCTTAAACGGGAAGAGCGGGAATCCGCTCTCAGCCTGATCCGCTCCCTCCTGATAGCCAAGAAGCTCTACGAGAAGGGCGAGAGAGATACCGACCGTATTCTGACCGAAGTGCGGGAGTTCATTGATAGTCATCCATATGTACGAATTGATTATGCGCAGATCTGCGCTACGGCGACCATGGAGAATATACCCCGCATTGACCAGGAGGCCGTGCTCGCGCTGGCGGTTTGGGCAGGGAAAACCAGACTGATCGACAACCATGTCTTTGGCGAGACTCTCGATATCTGAGGTTCAAGTTTAAATAAAGGTTGTAAGTATTAGTTAGTTCTGCTATTTTATCACATTATCACTGGGAGGCGTATTGAGAGAAAAGCGATGTTGAAGAAAAAAATGAAGCGAATATTTCTAACCGGCCTCGCGGTTGTCATTCCGGTGGGACTGACGATCTATATCCTCTCTTTTATCATCAGTGTCATGGACAGCCTTCTGCGGTTCATTCCGGCCAATTACCAGCCGGATAACCTGCTCGATTTTCATATACCCGGTCTCGGGGTGATTGTTACGGTATTTCTCATCTTCATTTGCGGTCTCGTGACGACCAGTTATCTCGGGAACCGGCTTGTCGGTTTCGGGGAGCGCATCGTCGGTAGAATTCCGTTTGTCCGGAGCATCTATCAGGCCATCAAACGGATAGCGGATGGTTTCTTCATGGACCGGGCGCAAAGCTTCAAGAAGGTGGTCATCGTCGAATATCCCCGCCGCGGGATATACAGCATCGGCTTTATTACAGGGACGCCCAATGGTGAAATACAGCAGCAGTTGAGACAGAGTCAACCCTGCGTCGGGATTTACATCCCTTGCGCTTTGACGCCAACCACGGGTTTTTTTGTCATGGTTCCCCGTGATGAACTGATCGAGGTCAACATGACGGTGGAAGAGGCCTTTACCCTGATCATTTCTGCCGGTATTGTGACACCCTTGGAGCATGGAACGCCGGGAAAATTTAAGCCTGTCGCCGTGATCGAAAACATACCATGACGCTTGGACGATCACCGATGATTGATCTTCAAGCGGTGAAATTGCCACTATAAGAGGAGAAGATTATGAAATTCTTGAAATTGGACAAAAGCTTGTCTCACCGGATTGCGGATCCTTCCCTGGCGAACTGGGGCAGGGAGGAGATGCGTCTTTCCGAAAATGAGATGCCGGGACTGATGGCCCTCCGCAAGAAATATGGTTTGAAAAAACCACTCGAGGGCATGAAGATCTCCGGCAGCCTACACATGACCATTCAGACAGCGATGCTGATCGAAACGCTGAAAGAACTGGGGGCCGATCTCCGCTGGGCCTCCTGCAACATCTTTTCCACCCAGGATCACGCCGCGGCTGCTATTGCCGAAGCGAACACGGCGGCGGTTTTTGCCTGGAAAGGAGAGTCCCTGGAGGAGTACTGGTGGTGCACCGAGCAGGCCCTGACCTGGCCGGACGGCACGGGACCAAACCTGATCGTTGACGATGGCGGGGATGCGACACTGTTCGTTCATGAAGGTGTCCGGATCGAAAAAGATCCTTCTGTTTTGAATCAACCTTCCGAAAACAAGGAGATGAAAATCATCCGGGAACGTCTGGCCCACAGCCTGAAGCGATCGCCGCGGCATTGGCAGGAGGTCGCTGCCCAGATCAGAGGGGTTTCCGAGGAGACCACCACAGGGGTTCACCGCCTTTATCAGATGGCAAAAGCGGGAGAACTCCTGTTCCCGGCGATGAATGTAAACGATTCGGTCACAAAGTCCAAATTCGACAACCTTTACGGCTGCCGGGAATCCCTCGCCGACGGGATAAAACGGGCCACGGACATCATGATAGCCGGTAAGGCGGTGGTGATCTGCGGGTACGGCGATGTCGGCAAGGGGTGCGCCCAATCGATGCGGGGATTCGGCGCGCGCGTCACCATCGTCGAAATCGATCCGATCTGCGCCCTGCAGGCGGCCATGGAAGGGTATGAAGTGACGACCCTCGATGACTGCATAGCGAAAGGGGACATCTTTATCACGGCGACAGGCTGCTGTGATGTCATTACCGGCAGTTATATGGAAAAGATGAAAAATGAAGCGATTGTCTGCAACATCGGACATTTTGATAGCGAAGTGGACATGCACTACCTGGAAAACACACCCGGCTGTGTCAAGCGGACCATCAAGCCCCAGGTCGATAAATGGACTCTCAAATCCGGAAAAGCCATCATCGTCCTGGCCGAAGGGCGTCTGGTGAATCTCGGCTGCGCGACCGGCCACGCCAGTTTTGTGATGAGCAACAGCTTTACCAACCAGTGCATTGCTCAGCTCGACCTTGCTGCGAAATTACGTAAACCGGGCGTCTACACGCTGCCGAAGAAACTCGATGAAGAGGTCGCACGTCTTCATCTCAGCCGTCTGGGGGCAAAGCTTTCCCGACTTACGAAAAAACAGGCAGACTACCTTAATGTGCCCGCTGACGGACCCTACAAGCCGGACTATTACCGTTATTAACGTAAACCTGTAGCGACTGGAATGGAAAAAAAAATTATCATCGATTTTGCCTTGCCTCTCTCTGTGGCTATTTTTTTAACCGCCGTCTTGCATGCGACCAATGCCGATATAGAGGTTGAAAAATGGTTCTATTCTCCTGTATCCGGCTGGTTTCTGGGTAAGGAAAACCCGTGGTATTTGCTCTATGAGTACGGGAACATCCCGGCCTTGCTTTTATCCATCGGCGGTCTTGTTGTCTTTGTATTGAGTTTTTTTCGGAGAAAATTCGTTTCTTATAGAAAAATCGGCCTTTTTCTGGTCACTTTCATGGTACTGGGACCGGGGTTGCTCGTGAATACTGTATTTAAGGATCACTGGGGCAGGCCTCGTCCCATCGATACAGTGAACTTTGGCGGAACAGAGGTGTTTCGTCATGCCTGGGATAAAGGGCAGCCCGGGCAGGGTAAGTCGTTTCCTTCGGGGCATGCTGCGGTGGGTTTTTTTTTATTTTCACCCTTTTTCCTTCTAAGAAAGACATCCAGGGGGTGGGCGGCGTTTTTTCTCTGTTTGGGAATCTCTTACGGGATTTTGATGGGCACGGGAAGAATGATTCAGGGGGGGCATTTTCCCACGGATGTCCTCTGGTCAGGCGTATTTACATACCTTACAGGGCTGATCCTTTATTACGTCTTTGGGTTTAATCGGTAAAACCGATCTCTGGTTTTAGGTTTTTAGACGCAAAAACAGCCAGAGCGAAGCGATACCGAAGAAGATATTTCCGAACCAGGCGGCGATAAGCGGGGGGAGGGCGCTTGATCGGCCGAGCGACATCCCGAAGGCGTAGACCAGCCAATAAGAGAATCCGATGACCAACCCAACCCCGATGCCCTGTGCGATGCCTCCGCTCCGCTCGGACCTCAGTGAGAAGGAAATGCCGATCACGGCAAGAATGATGCTGACCAACGGGAAGGCGATTTTTCCGTGAAGATCGACGACGTATCGTGTCGCATCGTACCCTTCTGAGCGAAGTTTTCCGATGTATCGCTTCAACTCAAAGTAACCCATGGTCTCGACATCTTTCTGAACCACCTTGAAATCTTCAGGCTTTTCCGGAAGATCGATAACTTGCTGGGTGATTTTCTCAAGGGTGGGAAATTCACCGGCAGGAAACCTGGTGATCAGTATGTTGTGGAATAGCCAACGCTCCTCTTTCCACTCGCCCCATTCCGCATCGAGGCGCATATTCAATTTCATTTCGTGGTCCAGGTAATAGATGGCGATCCCGCGGAGCCTGTTGCTTTGGGCATCAAACAGCTTGATATTGTAAATGCCTTTCTGGCCCCGGTACCATATCTGATCCTGTTTGAACGTTCCCATGGACCGCCGTTTTTGCACTTCTATCAAACGGATATGCTCGGATCGTTCATTGGTATAGGGGGTGATCCACTCGTTGAGCAGAAAGACCAGAAGGCATGTCGACGCGGCAATGGTCAATATGGGAAGGGATACCCGGTAAAGGCTGATGCCGTTGGCCTTCATGGCCACGATCTCGCTATGCCGCGACAGATAACCGCAGGTCATCAGCGACGCAAGGAGGACAGCGGCCGGCAGCATCTGAGACAGGATCATGGGGATGCGGAAGAGAAAATGTGCGGCCATCTGCTGGAAGGTAGCATGGTTGCTGAGAAACATCCTGATTTTTTCAAAAAAATCAATGATCAGATAAAGCGAGATTAAACAGAGTGTAATGAAAATGAGATTCCTGGAGAATTCATAGGTCAGGTAACGATGCAGTATTTTCATGATGGCATTCCCGCCTTCTTCCCGCTTTCTTCGGGGGGTGACACGCAGGTAGAAAGAGGTTTCCGGTGCGCCCAGGGTGATTTTTCCCGCGCTGCAAAATAGAAGAACAGAATTCCGGCGACGGCAAAAATCCCATTGGGGGCCCATGCGCCGACGGTAGGTGAAAGCCGTCCCGTTTCGGCAAGGGCCTCACCGCTGAGGCTCAGCAGGTAGTATATGAGGATGAGGACCACGCCGATTGCGAGTCCCCGCGATCGGACTGCGCGATGCGCCCGGATGCCGAACGGCAGGCCGAGGAGGCCAAAGATGAGGCAGGAAAGGGGGATTGTCAGTTTCTTGTTGAGCGCCAATGACATTTCCCGAAATGCCTGATCGTCGACCCCATGGCTCCTCAACTTGGCGGAGAGTTCCGTTACCGTCATATCCATGCTGGATTTTTCACCGGGCTTTGTTTCTGCAGAGAAGGATTCCGCAAGGTCGAGGCGGACGTCATAGAAGCTGAAATCCATTTTCCGGTAACTCTTCAGACCTGCATCGACGGTATGCGTGCTGCCGTCCTCCAGCCTCAGGGTGATTGCCCGAGTATCCGTATCCGATATGAGATAGGCCCTCCGAGCGATGATCGTGTTCGGCTCGCGGATGATCCGGTTGTCCGATATGAGAACCCCTTCCAGGAAATCTCCGTGGATCGGTATTTTTTCCGCATAGAGGAGGATCCCCCGGAAATCGTCGATGAACACCTTCTCTCGGATGCCGATGCTGGCTTTCTGCCTCGCCACATCGAACAGGAGATTCTTGGTTGCGATGTTTCCGTAAGGAACGAGAAAGAAAGTCGTTGCCGCGGTCAACAATGCAGCGGTCAGGGCTGCACAGGCAACCGGAAACGCTATCTGATAGAGACTGACACCGGACATCTTCAGTATGGTAATCTCGTTATCACCGGAGAGGCGACCCAGCCCGATGAGGATCGCTATCAGCAGGGATATGGGGATGGAAAAAATGAGGAAGGAGGGCATCAGAAAAAGCGTCATCTGTGCGATGATTTTAACGCTTATCCCTTTGTTGATCATCAGATCCATCAGTTGCAGGATCTTTCCCATGAGGAGGACAAAGGTCAGCACAAAGACAATCATACAGAAGATGATGGCGATTTCTTTCAGGATATAGCGGTTAATCAAACGATGCATTGCGGAAAAATCACACATATCGGTTTCTATGTCAAGAACAATGCTCAAGAATCACATCAATCCATTGACACTCCGGCAGGATTAAGATAAAGCCGGCATCATGAACGAGCATAAAAACGTCCAAGGACTGGCGAATGGAAAATAACCGGCGGGCCTGGGGCCTCTCTACCGGGGCCGGTTTGGTCATCATCATTTCCTATTTGTTCATCGATCTGCCCGTTGCCCGGTTCCTACATGCCCTGAGCCAGGAAACCCGCGATGTCTTCGAGTGGATCACGAAAGCGGGGGTATCGACAAGCTATCTCGTCGTCTCCTTTGGTCTGTTCATTTTTTTTCGCTGGATACGGAGAAACCGCCTCTACGCGGATCGCACTTTGCTATTTTTCTCCAGTATCGCTCTCTCCGGTATTGTGGCGAATATTATAAAGTTCCTGGTCGGGCGGCTCCGGCCAAAAATGTTTTTCGAGAGAGGCCTATACGGTTTTGAACCCTTTCATATCGGCTATGAATTCAATTCGTTCCCCTCGGGCCATGCAACGACCGTTTTTGCTATTGCGACAACCTGTTCGATTTTTTGGCCGAAATATCGTATACCTCTCTATCTGTTCGCTATGATCGTCGCCATCAGCCGTCTTGTCCTGACCGCCCACTATCTCAGTGATGTCCTTGCAGGCGCCTGCATCGGAATAATGACGGCGATCGTGATGAAGCGTTACATGCCTTTGAAAGGAGGAGTATGAGGGAAAACAATCTGCTGGAGAAACTGGTCGAGATAAGCCCGGGGATGGAGATCTGGTGGGATTCGTCGCCCTTGGTCTTTGAAAGCTGGCGCCGGAAGATGCTTGCCAAGGCAGAAGAAGGCGATAGAGAAACCTTGAATCGTCAATTCGGCAGGATGATCAACAGGGAAAACCCCGAGGCGTCGCTGTTTCGCGGAGTCACTACCAATCCCCCCTTGTCGCTCGAGGCGATCAAGGATGATGGGCGGTACTGGAAAGAGGTGGCGACAGGGCTGATAAGGGAAAATCCCGGGATAGACAAGGAGTCCCTCTTCTGGCTTCTTTACAAGTCGGTGGTGAAACGGGGCTCCGAAATGTTCCTCCCGCTGTTTGAAAAAACACACTTTCGTGAAGGCTTCCTCTCGGGTCAGGTGGATCCGAGGAAGTCATTCGACAAGGAAGCAATGTTGAAACAGGCTTATGAGTTAGCGGCCATCAACCCCAATGTCATGGTGAAAGTACCCGGGACAAAGGAAGGGTACGAGGTGATCGAGAGTCTCACATCCCGAGGGATCGCCACCAATAACACGCTGAGCTTTGTCCTGCCGCAACTGATGGACTGCGCCGAATCGGTGCAAAGAGGCCTGGAGAAAGCGAGGAAGAACAATCGGGATCTTTCCCGCTGGCGGTCAGTCATTACCCACATGGAGGCCCGTTACGGAGATTTGGGAGGGTTAAGGGATTTTGCCCGAGAAAAAGGAATCGAGCTTTCCGATGCTGATGTACGTTTGGCCGAACTGGCGATCTTCAAGAAGGCCTACCGGTTGCTCAAGGAAAAGAAATATCCGAGCAAGCTCCTCTCCTGTTCGCTTCGGGTCGGACCGAAAGTGGATGGACTCTTGAGGCTCTGGCATCTGGAAGAAAAAGCCGGCGCCGGCGTCGTCGTCACCTGTCCCCCGTCTTTTATCGATGAGGTGATCAATTTCCCCGGCCAGGAAAAGATCTCCTTTATCAAAGGCCGTATCGATCAGGATATACCCGAAGAGGTGTTGGATAAGCTGCTGAGGATACCCTATTTCGAACGGGCTTACGCAGTAGACGGCTACACAAGGGAAGAGTACAACTATCATCCGTCGCTGGTAAAAACTGCACAGCAATTCTCAAAAGCAACCGAGGAGATGGTGGAGTTTGCCGGGAAGTGCCTTGCGGAGTTTTCTGCTTAGATCCAATTAGAGTATTTTCGGTAAATTCGAGTAATCATCAATGATATGATCAGCCCCGGCCTTAAGAAGCTCAGTTCGCAAGCTCGTCCGATCGGGAGACGAAAGGACGACACCCACGCCCCGGTAGCCGGTTTGTGATGAATGGGCGGCCAGCATATCGTCAGGCGTGTCGCCGAGGTAATAACATTCGATGAATTCCTTGCCGGCCAGGCGGGGTATCAGATCGAGCATGAAGGGGTTGGGCTTACTCAGAGAGATCCGTTCGCCGCGTTCTTTGAAAACCTTTCTTTCCTCCAGAGTGCAATCATCCAGGGTGATCACCATTTGGAAATATTCCTTGATGGTAAAATGATCCAGCGTGTAATCTGCCTCCACCCGCGGTCGACCGGTGGCAATAGCCAAAAAGCGCCCCTCGGCCAGACGTTTGAGGATAGATCGCTCGATAAGGAGGCTTTCCTGATGGATCAGGCCTTCCCCGTTCCAGAACCTTGGCTTGAATCCATAAATTGCCGGGAATAGGATTCCGCCGAGATATATCTCCTGGAAGAGCTGCTTGATGATATTTCCGGCGCCCACATCTCCTTTAAACCCATGCGCTATAAAGGGGTCTTTTCGCCTGCCGTGCCTCATGAAAAGATCCATCAGCGGGGCCGAAGATGTCTTGAGGAGGTCGGCCAGCTCTGAGGCGTCACATCGTTTGATTGCCTCTTCATGGCATAAGCCGGTCTCGGATGCCGCCGGATCGATAGGCGCTTTTACGAGGGCAAAAAGAAGACTCAGGGCCTGGAAGGTAAGATCCCAGTCGTTGTTCAATCCACCGGTTTGTTTGAGCCTCGCCAAATCGACCAGCGGAAACAGGGGGTCGGGAAGCGTCTCGAAGCTTTTCGCCCCCTGAAGAAAAAGTCGCGTGGTTTGTCGCACCGTTTCTCGGTAGGACCGGGAAACATCGATGATCACTCCATCCATATCAAAAACAATAAGCTTCTGTTGTTTCATTGCATCCTCGGTATCCGTTGCCGACCTTATTTACCGGGGGTTACTTATTCCATAGGTTGGACCGCCTGTCAAATAAGGATTAAAGATTCTCCGCAGCTTGCTGCGGAGAATCTTCAATTGCAATTCAGACAGTAGCGATTGCCCACTGAACGGATTGCTTGGAGGTCTCGTAAGCCCGCAATAGCTCTTGATTCGAGTGACGGGAGTATTTTCTTCGCAC
>Ga0209835_1001135_pt1 | contig 15358 bp, 38 predicted proteins | sample LakKivwa52mmetaG_FD_184138 | JGI IMG/M metagenome (GOLD analysis project Ga0209835, IMG submission 184138) | Anoxic lake water microbial communities from Lake Kivu, Rwanda to study Microbial Dark Matter (Phase II) - Lake Kivu water 52m metaG... | ecosystem: Environmental > Aquatic > Freshwater >...
AGGCGGGCCTTATATTCAGTTTCAGTTATCACATTCTGGTTCCTTGTTCTTTATTGAGTATATATCGTCGATATATGAAGTTAGCTATTTTCATTCTTTTTTGTAACTCTTTTATGTCATTTGCCCCCGCTGCGTAGCCTGCATGTATCCATGTTTTTATGTATGATTTGCTATGCTGCCGTCCTTGCTCATCAAAATAGTATAGATTATCGTCGAGTTTATCTACTAGCTTTTGCAGGCGGGCCTTATATTCAGTTTCAGTTATCATGGTCAGTCCGCATGTTCGCCATTGAGTATATATCGTCGATATATGAAGTTAGCTATTTTCATTCTTTCGTATATTGCATCGTGGCGCCATCGGAGCGATGCCATTACATCTGCCGCCCATGATATTTCATAACCACTTTGTATCCAATCTTCCACCATTTGTTTTGTTACATAGCTATCATTTCTACAATCCACAAAATAGAATGCATTGGGTGCCATCTTATTAACTAGATGGGTTAGTTTTGTCTTGTATTGTAATTCAGTTATCACGTTTTGGGCTCACATTATCATATCTGTTTGCGCCAATCCTGGTAGAGCGCGGAGTTCATGAAATTCCATATTTGATTGGCGCGGTACATTATTTGTATTTTGTCTGACAGCGTATAATCGTCCCATTCAAGCATCCATTTTATAACAATATCATGCTGCATACAATACTTTGCTCCGTTTTCATCTTTTAATATGAAAAATGTACCATATGCCAAGACTGACATCCGTTCAGCCAACCGTTGCAATTTCGCTTTTGCTAGTTCAGTTGATATCATCTAACTTGTTTCCATAATAAATTTGCCAACTGCATTCGTCTGATTAGCTGCCAGCTTGCGCAATCGTAAGGAGACTCTGGAGGCGGGCCGGTAGTCCTGTTCACCAAGCATTTATTAGCCACCATATTTCATTTGCCCATCGCATGATTTTTCTTTTATCTTCAGGCGCATATGCATCCCACTGCTGCTGCCAACCATCCACAGCATCCTTGTTAAAATAGACCACCTCTCCATCTGAATCGGGAGTGGATGCTTGATAGTTATATTGATAGTTATAGTGGTTAGACCCCATCCTGTCCTTCAGCTGTTTGAGTTTTTCTTGAGCCCTGTCACTGGTTATCATGCAGCCGCTTCCATAAGATATTTGCCAAACGCATGGCGTGAGTTTGGAATTGTGGGCTTATAAACGTTACCCAAACCAGTATATCGCTTCGAGTGTAGCCATCAACTCCTACCCAATAGCGTTGATTTGGTTCCATTTGGTCTGCCAACCGTAGCAATCGTTTTTTATATTCAGGCAGTTCTATCAAGATATATACCCTATATATGTTTTATATATTTTTACGCCGCCTCGGCGACGGTCTCCCCCACGAGCAAGACCCTGCCGATAAGTCAATACTTCCCTTCCCAAATATTTTATTCAATATGTCATTTGCACGTGCATAGAATTTGTCTTTGGAAAGTCGCTGAACCGATTCATACCAGAAGGGTCTCCACGTGTTTACAAAATAAGTTATTTCCATAGAATCATGCTCAGGATTAATTCTCCACACTTTGATTCTTCTTTTAGAGACAGAAAGCACCAAATAATATCCAAAATGGTCTCGAACGCAAGTTCCAACTTTAGGTATTTCTTTCATGTTAGTTTCCTTTCGTGATATATATGTGTCATATATACACTATACAAAAAATTTATTTTAAAATCAACTGCTTCCCTACTTGATTGACCATTTGATTAAAGGTGAGTACCCCCTTTCTTCCTTTAGTAGTATCTTCCACAATTCATTGGCTAATTGCATACATCGGGGGCGGAGGTCATCAGCAGCCCACTTCCAGCCAACCACGGCGGTAATGCCATAAAATATCCCATTACTTAACTTCCACATGGGGCGACCCCCCGCGTGAGGCAAACGGAAAACTTGCGCAGTTGAATCTTGCACTGGCGCACGATACATCTTGAGGATGAGAGCATCAATACGTTCACGATATGTAGATTCATTTATCATTCAATTGCTTCCAAACTTGATTGGCTATGCGCATTATCTGCCGAGGAGTGTAGAGTGTGTCCCAACGAATGTGCTGCGCAGGACCTTTGGTTGATTGTATCCAATGCATAAAAAGGAGCCGTGAAACTGGTGCGACGATAAAGCGGCATGGTATTAACAACCGTTCCAACGGGCTTAAGCCAGCGGGCTCGGTTTTGTAGACCACACTATAGTGGTCTAGGCCCATGCGTTCCACCAGCCGCTCCAATCGAACATGTATTTCACTGAGTGCTATCATATACTACCCTATATATACCCTATATATGCCCCATATATGCCCAAGCCCTTTGGGCTTGTAATTGCTTCCATACAAGGTTCATCATTCTCATAACATCTTGAAGCAAAATGGGATGCCGGTATACTTGACGACATTGAGCAGCCAATGCAAAGAGTTGTGCCTGATTAAAGTTTTCTGGAGTTCCATTTGCTACTCTACTGGGCAGCATAACTTCTTCGGAATCCCGCATTTGATGTGCCACCCATTCAATGCGTTTAGCTATTTCAAGATTTGAGAGCATCAGACTTTTCCTTTACCATTCTCCACAATTCATTGGCAAGCTGCATACGTAGACGTAGTAACTGTTCGGGAATATCAGTCCCGCTGAAATGCCAAGTAACCACATCAGTTCGACTATATGCGTTGCCATCACTCAATACCCAGCATCTTTCTCTTTCGTTTTGCAGAGGATGCGGCAGTGTATCCATGATAAGGTGGAGGCGGGCTCGGTATGTGTCGTTATCTATCATATGTTAATCCTATCACACCATGATGTGATTTTGAAATTTATAAAAATGTTATGTGAAGTTGAACCGTGTGACACTCCTTTTCATGTCTACCCCCAATGTTAAGAAATCTTTAAATCAAAGTCAAGCCCCTTGACAATGAATTTTTTTCTTAGTATCTTTGTATTGGTGAGGGATGCGGGTCCTTTTGTAAAAAGGGACGGATTTCCGGTTCGAATGCGCGTCGCGACTAGCGACTACCTGCCCTCCGATGTTTATGTTGAGAACAATATAATAGGTGAAAAGTGAAAAGTCAAGTGGCTAGTGTTAAGTTTGTGTTAACAAAAAAAAGGTTAAAAGGACTTGACTTTTGAAAAATAGTGTTTTATATTAGAACCATGACACATGAAGAATGCATACATAAATTGCACCGACTCGAAGCACTTATCTGTGAGGTGCATAGAGCAAAAAATCCGCATCTCATAGACTATGATACATATTATCTGTTAGAATATGAACCCAACCATCCTCCCTATGAAATGGGTGATTGGCATTTTATAAATGATACGATACAACTGTGTCTGCGAAATCGGTCAATTGTCAATAGAGAACTGATGCGTGATTTTAATTGGTTATGGCGCAGATTGAACAAGGAGTATTGAACAAATGACTAATGCCGAAATTCTTAATAAATTAGAAAAACTCTCCTCAGTTTTGTCGTGGATGGCGGTTCGTGGTATCAATACATGGCATCTCGAAAAAACTTCGCTTGGTGGGAGGGAAAACAAATATAGCGACCATATGATTGTTCACCTACTATTTAGACAGCTGTGTCACGGCAAACCCAATGAAGAGCAGATTGTTTTGACTAAATATGGCATGCAACATCTCAATAATTTGTGGCACGAATTAAAAAAATTGGGACACCGTGATTGACTTTTAGAAAAACGCATATTATATTAAATCCATGATATTCAGACGATACACATTATCTAACGGTTCATCAAACAAATTCTATACCCTAATGGAGAGAGGTGATGGAACATTTGATGCTAATTGGGGTCCGCTCGATGCCTCATGGTCAAAAACACAAACACTCCCCATGATAGAATGGAATTCAAAAGAGCATGCGCGAAGGGCTCATGGATATACGATGGAGACTCAGTATCCTATTGATGATGCATATGTAAAACGCTATCTAATGTGTAAAGAAAAAATTGATAAGCTTTTTGAATTGAAGCATTTAATGGATGCTTCTGACCTGAAAATAGCGCAAATATTAAAAAGCGTGTTGTTCAAGCATGGTGCCATTAGTACACCGAGTATGCGGGATGCTAACAAAATCTATAAACGAGCAAAGGAAAAACAACGTGAAAATCATTGAAGCTGTCACAGCAGTGGCATTGGCTATCACCCTAATGCTGGTGCTGAGTTTAATCTATGCCATTCCAACATGGCTATTGTGGAATTGGCTTGTTGTTTCCATTTTTACAATTCGTGAAATCACACTCATCGAAGCGTGGGGCTTACTCATTTTGTGCGGATTTTTATTCAATCGTACTCCATATAAAGGGACTCAATCATGAAAAACTACGAGCAGATGTTTGAAAGCGTTTTTACTGAATATCTCATTGAATTGTTAAAATTAAATGACACTCTAGATGTGGACGCTGTGAGCAAGCGAATTCGACCATTTTTCAAAAATGGCTTTGATGCTGGACTCTATGTAGCTGAAATGTCTCAGCGTGGCTACACTTTTCCCGAACCCAGTGTGAATTAAGGAGAAACCTATGCGCATGTATATCATAAGCGACTATGATGGCAACGATGAATTTGTGGTGGCTGGCAAAGATGAATTGGATTGCCTGCGTGAAGCTCTGTATCAGCTGGGCTGGAACTATGCCATAGACAAGGAAGAAGAAGATGAAGAAGAAAGTTGATATTATTTTCAAGGAGTGCCAAACGCCCAATCCTAGGCGTGTAGGAAAAACTCCGCCCAGCATGTATAGAACCGACCACCTAATCCCCATAAAATATCGTGCCAAACGAAAATGGTGGGAATAATCCCCAAACTCAGGATAAGGGGCGCAGGCTCGATGCGCCCCTGCGCCTGCTCCAAAAATGCCCCTCTAAATGACCAGTATTGTTCAGCCCAGCCCCCCTGTGATTCTTAACAATTTGGTAACATGGGGGACTTGACTTTGGTGATGAGGTCTATTATATTGGTGGTGTAATTAACGAAAGGTATTTGGAATGGCTAAGAAAAAGAATGTGAATCACAGTCAATACTCGTCATTTTGGTTCGATGAGGATGATTACTCATTGGACAATTGGGGAATAGATGCGGATGACGATATTTCAGACGAAGAACTCAAACGAGAAAGTGCTCTACAAATACGCAAAACTGAGCGTATGGTGGAACTCATCAAGTTGGGTGCATTTATGAGAAGTGCCAAAAATTTTGTGGGTATTCTCACCGGCCGACAGGATATTATTGTTCGTTATGAGGACGGGGATAATTCATATACAGACGGAAAGGCAGTTACACTATCGTCAAAGGTTGAGGGAAATTTTGATTCAACCATTGGATTGGCTCTGCACGAAGCATCACACATCGTGAAAACAGATTTTCATCTTCTCAGGGATTTGTTTGGTGATAGCAAATTTCGTAGGAAGCTTATTTCCAACGAGATGATTGAAAAAGTGATTAAGTTAAATCCCAAAATTGAGAATTGGGCATGGCGAAATGAAATAGGCGGTCATGTGGATTTTCAATCGTCTGCTTCAGATGCACACAAAGCTGCAGATGTTTTTCTTACACTTCAATTCAAAGACATTTTGAATTGGATTGAGGATAGACGTATTGATAATTGGGTTTATAGCACTGCTCCCGGTTATCGAGGGTATTATGATGCTCTCTATAATCGGTATTTTTATAGTGATGAGGTGAGCAAGGACCTTGAGAAGAACGAAACCTTCAAGGAAGAAACTTTTGACAGCTATATGTATCGTTTAATCAATCTTCTCAATCCCAAAAATGATTTGGATAGTTTGAAGGAACTCCGAAACATTAAACGTGAAATTGATGTGGCGCACATTTCTCGGCTCACATCTACTCAAGAAGTAATGGAGCTATCCCAACAAATTCTTCAACGAATTGTGGATGCAGTGGAGGGGATGAATTTTGTAGAAAACAAATCCAAAAAATTTCAGTTGGGTAATGGAACAATGAGTGAGGGTGATGGTGTAACCATCGACATTGACAGTTTGACTGATGAGCAGTGCAAAGAAATGTTTGGTGTGAGTAAAAATAAACTGAAAAAACTTCTCAAAGAATTTCAGGGACAACGAAATTTTGTTCGCGGTGAAGTAGATAAAAAGAAACTGAGCCGAACCGAAGCCAAACAAATGAATGCACTGCAGGAAAGCGGTGTTACATTGGAATTGGCAGGCGGTGAGGAATTTGATGGGCGGCAAACGCGAGTAATTCTTTTGAACAAACTCACCGATGAGATTGTGAATAGTGATGAATTTTACGGAGTGTTTTCTTCCCATGATGAGTATCAGAAACGAATGCAGGATGTGATTGATAAAGGGTTTGCTCTTGGTAAAATGTTGGGACGTAGATTGCAGGTTCGTAACGAAGAGCGAACTTTGAAATATACTCGTCAGGATAGTGGTAAAATTGACAAACGATTGGTTCACAGTCTTGGGTATGATGTTGAGAATGTGTTTAGCAAAGTTGATGTGAACAGATACAACAAAGCACACATCCACATCAGCGTAGATGCATCAGGTTCAATGAGTGGAAGTAATATTCAGAACGCTACGAAAATGAGTATTGCTATCGCAGTGGCGTGTAAAATGAACTCCAATTTGGAATGTGTGATTAGTTTCAGAACAACCAGAGAAAATTTACCATTAGTCTATGTGGCATATGATTCACGAAAAGACGGATTGGCACACATTCGTAAATATTTCCCTTACATTGATGCGACAGGAACTACTCCCGAATCATTGTGTTTCGAAGCAATGATGCGAAAAGTTTTTCCTATGGTTGGTCGTGATAGTCAATTCTTTTTTGTGAATCTGAGTGATGGTGAACCTTACTTCCATGATAGTCGAGAGGGTTTCCGTTATGGCGGAGAGGGAGCATACCAACACTGCAAACGAATGATTAACAAGATGCGACAAGAAAAGGGTGCTACCATTATCAGCTATTTTATTACTGGGTGGAGTAGTGATGGCAAACCTAGTCATGCGTTCTGTGAAATGTATGGAGCAACCAATTCGTTTTTAGTAGATTCAGACAGTGTGGTTCAAATTGCACATGTGATGAATAAAAAGTTTTTGGAAAATAGTGGAACAAACAAAATAGAAACTTCAATTTAATTGAAAGGAATAATTGTATGGGTATGGGACATTGTGCATCATCAAGCTGGACATTGAAAGATACTACGCTCATTGAAAAAACATGTCGAAAAGAATGGAATGCTTTTAATGATTTGATGAAGAAACACAATATAACATTGCAAGATGTAGCACTACATCTGCAAGACCGTCCTGACGTGAATGTGGATGATGACGTGCTCAAGGCTTTTGACGTATTGACAAAACAATTCAAAAAGAAAACCAAATTGGAATTGGAATTGGGATTACATGATTCTCCAAATGATGGCGACAGATATGATGACGTGGATGGTACATTTTGGATGATTGGAGATGTAATGAAATTTACGCCCGCAGGTAAAAAGTATTCAAAATATTTGACCTATTCTCGCTGGGTAACGTTTGGATAGTTAACAATTTCTTAACATTGGGGACTTGACTTTTACAATCCTATGTTATATCTTTGTAGTGTAATTAACAATACATATTAAGGAGCCCTAACAGTGAATCTCTCGCATATTCATTCCACCGATGAAATGACCAAGACCCAATTAAAAAGGGGTCGGGGTGTTGAAACCACCGACATTCCCGCGTTCATCAAGGATAGTTACAAACTCAAACCTGATACGCTCATCATGGATGAGCTCACATGGAAATTTTCAGTACGAAATGTTTTGCGTGGTGAAAATATACTTTTTGTAGGTCCAGCCGGCAGTGCCAAAACTCTCGCGGCACATTGTCTTGTGGATGCACTCAAACGTCCATTTTTCAACATTCCATTAGGCTCTACGCAAGACCCCCGTGCTTCCCTCATCGGGAACACTCACTACAACAAAGAGAAGGGCACCTACTTTGCCGAGTCGCTCTTTGTTCAAGCAATTCGCACGCCCAATGCAATCATCTTGTTGGATGAGATTAGCAGGGCGCATCCCGAAGCATGGAACATTTTGATGCCGGTTCTTGATGCAACTCAGCGCTATCTTCGTCTTGAAGAAAAAGAGGACGGTGCCACCGTTCCGGTGGCTGATGGTGTGAGCTTTGTGGCTACCGCAAACATCGGTAACGAATACACCTCTACTCGTGTTCTTGACCGAGCTCTTGTAGACCGATTCACTATCGTGGAGATTCATCCGCTTGATGTGGATAAGGAGCACGAACTTTTGAAAGTTCGTTATCCCAAAGTGGATGAGAGTGTGCTTCGTAGTGTTGCAGAAATCGCGGCACAAACTCGTAAAGAGTGCCGTAGTGAAGCGGGTAAGGTTCAAACAGCTATCAGCACACGTGCCAGCGTCAAAGTAGCAGCACTCATCAATGACGGATTTACTCTGCAGGAAGCAGCAGAGGTTCAAATCTTTCCGTTTTTCTCGGCAGATGGCGGTGCAGATAGTGAACGCACTTGGGTCAAACAACTCGTGCAAAAGTTCTGTGGTGAAGTGCCCAAAACTGAGCAAGGCACTGATAGTGAAGATTTGTTCACCGAAGAAGATATGAAGTAGTGCGGGAGAGAGCGGGTGGGGGGCAGTGGTGGCTCCCACTCTCTCACCCGCTAATGATAATCAATGAATTGAAAGGAATAATTGTATGGGTAGGGACATTGTGCATCATCAAGCTGGACATTGAATATGTCAGACTCTCAGATACAAAAAATCATTAAAAAATTAAATATACTTAGACGCTATGTTGGGGAAGATACACATTTTTTTAAGACCCTGTGCGGACTAAGTGGATATGACCATGACGTAGATGTGATTGATACACTTATTCGCTGCATAGAGAAGGGGAATTTTTCACGAAGCATATTGAATAGGTATCTTAACCATTGTAATATTATTTGGAAGCAGGTGCAATGACACGAGAGTATTTTGTTGAGCGATTAACCAAGCTTCGTGATAAAATGCAAGAAGGTATCGACTATACCGACCGAGATGGATACACATATAATCGTTTCGAAGTTCAAGTGTGGATTGACCAAGTGAATGAGCTTCTTGAATTTGTTCGAAAGGATTGGAAAGGTGTGATGCAAGTATGTAATGATATTTGGAAAAAGGTACGATGACCAGACAAATTTTAATTGAACGATTAGAACGGCTATACAATAGAATGAGTCCTGGCATAGAATACATGGACAGAGATAATGTTATTTTTACTAAAACTGATATCAGAAATATAATTTATTCTATAAAAAATCAAGAACGCAGTTTGTTAAGTATTTCTGATTCGAAGTTAATTATGACAGTAGCAAACGACATTTGGAGGCAGGTGCGATGACGCCAGAACTCTACAACATGATACACGAGCGATTAGAACTTCTACTCAAGCGCATGGATGTGGGCACCGAGTATGAGGTAGATGACAGAGCGTGGAACGTGACCAATGTAAAATTTTGGAGCGACCATGCCCGATTACATAAACCCATCATTGAAAAAAATGCTGAGCAGTTTTGGAAAAATTATGTGATGCATATCTCCAATGAAATTTGGAAACAGTTACGATGACCAAAGAACACTTCATTGAACGGCTACGTTTGTTATACGACAAAATGGATGAAGACATTGTTTACACATCTTCAACAATGGGAGCTATGTATAAAAAAGAAGATATAAAACTAATAATTGCACACCTGAAGGGAGTAAATATATTTGATTCTGCACGATGGAAAAATGTTATGCTGAGGGCAAACGACATTTGGAAACAAGTAAAATGACCAAAGAAATTTTTATTCAAAAACTCAAACGATTGTATGTTAAAATGCCGAAAGAAATATCTTACAAAGATAAAGTTGGAATTTCACTTAATAGATATCATGTGTATGGGTGGATTCGGACGGCTACGGAGGAGAGTGATGAAGAATTCTACGCAACAAAGATGGTATGGAATAGTGTAATGCTATCTGCAAACGACATTTGGAAACAACTAAAATAAAACAACTAACAAGGATAGCATCATGGAACACCGCAATGAAAGAATGGAACGCGAGCAGAGACACTTCAAGAAGAAAATGAAACGCTTGTCAGCACATAAACGCAATCGTGTACGGCGTGAAGTAAAAGAAGCGGAGGAACGAGATTGGAAGAGACGAGATTGGAAGAGAATCATCACTGAAGAACTGAACAGTCTGTAACCCCATATATATCAACCATATATCAACCATATATCAAGGATATATCATGGCTAAACGAGGTAGACCACGTAAACAAGAACACGAGCCCAGCAAAACAGAATTGCGAAAAGCAGAACGTGAAGCAGAGCAGCTCAAGCAAAAACTAGAACAGGATATTCGAGAGCTGCGAGAATCGCTCTATGAAGAAGATGAAGATGACTTCTAAAGAAAACACTATAGAAAAATTAAAACGTCTTCAGCGTTTGCTTAGTGATTTGTAACCTGCTGACTCAAGGCTATTTGCCAAACATTGCAACTATAGTAATTACGCAACAGATATGGATATTGTTGGCTCTTTTATTATTTGGTATGAAGTTAATAGTAGAGAAATCACCCCCCCGATGCTCACAAAGAGGTAATGAAAAATTGCAACATCATATGGAAACTACTAAAGGAAATGGAACGTGCGAGAAAAGATACTTGAGCAACTGCTTGAAGAGGCGCAGCAACATGGTGAGGACTATCCATTGGAGCAGCTGCTTGCTCAGCTGGAAGCCATGACGCTTGACGAACTGCGTGATGCCACGGGATGGCAGCATGAATAACCTGAAACATACGCAACAGTTTTCAAAAAGTCAAGAGAAAAATAAAAAAAAGATGTATTAGAACGTGATACATCCAAAGGGGCATATTTCCGGTTCGAATGCGCAGTTACAAGTAACGTACCGTAATTCCAATATAATATGAGAACAGTCAAAAGTCAATACACTTTGTGTTAAGTTATTGTTAACAAACAAGTTAACAATTTGGTAACATGGGGGGACTTGACTTTTAACATTCCGCATTTTATATTGAATGTAACAATGTAAGGAATTGAACATGGCAACGAAAAAAAATCGTGTTGTATATTGCACTGCATATTAGAGAAGAGAGAATGAAATGAGAGCAGAAACGGGAAGTATGCAATTTGGGAATGATTGGAGGGGCGTATTTATTCGTGGCGACTACGCCTGCTACTACGCCACCACCATCAAGATAATGTTAGACTTTCTCGAAAAGAACCCTCCAGGGTCAACCGACTTCTGGATTCTCAGACAAGAACTTGTGGAATTGAAGTGTACGCTTGAGCAGGCACACGCGCAAACAGACCCTAACGAAACTATTCAGCAAATGAAACCCTTTGAGGAATGTGTCCGAGAGGAAGGAAAATGAACATGGCAGGTATCTTGATATTGGTTGGAATTGCAATCATGGCAAGCATAGCCATCTGGTTGATACGACACCATGACGGAGACCCCCGATGAGTTCCAGCATCCTCAGAATTATTAACAATCTGTTAATAAAAAGAACTTGACTTTTAGAAAACTTTGTTGTATGTTAGATGTAACAATTTAAGAAAGGGTAACCGAGTGGGACTTGATATGTATTTGTACAAAAAAACTTTTGTGGGTTCATACTACCCACATCTCAAAATCAAGGCAAAAATTTCCATTACCGAAGATGGCAAACCCATTCACATCAACGAAACACGCATCAGCGAAATTGTGGAACGCGTAGGTTATTGGAGGAAATCCAACGCTGTTCATGGATGGTTCGTCGATAATGTTCAAGCGGGTGAGGATGATTGCCGAGAATATCCCGTTAGCATAGAGCAGTTAAAGGAATTATTGGAATTGTGCTACGAAGTTTTGAAAAATCCTGACGATGCCGAACACATTCTTCCCGCTCATCAAGGTTTCTTTTTCGGTAGCTATGATTATGGCATAGACTATATGACCGACATCAAAGACACCATCAAAATTCTTGAACCGCTTCTTCAGGAACTTAAAGAAGAAAAGAAACAAAACATTTATTCTGAAATTTATTATCAGTCAAGTTGGTAGGAATTGACTTTCTCAAAAAAGGTTTGTATGTTTGATGTAACAAGTTGAAAGGATATTGATACAATGACCAAGACACAGATGAAGAAATCACGAGAAGATAAGGTGGATGCGTTGCTCCCTAACATCAAAGAACTTTTGTCTGACCTCGATGCGTCTATGGATGAATTCGAGGGCAACAAAATGGTTTTGGAAGGAATTCGTGATGATATTGACAATATACTCGAAATGAGTCCTGATACTATGGTCAAAGAAGAGCCTTCCCTCTATCGGGTGGATGAGGCGGAATTCTACAGCGAGCAAATGCTCGCTGAGGCACACCATATAAAAGATGTGCAAAAAGAATTGCACAAAAAAATAAAAAGTTTGAAGAAACTGACGAAAAATTGGAAGAAAGAACTGATTACATTATTGAATACAATGCCAAATATTTGTCGCCCTCTTGACCATTATCTCAAGGGCGTGATGTGATGTGGTGGGTAATTGCGTTCATATCACTCGTGGTTGTGGGTTTCTCAATGTTTCGTATGTGTGCTGACGCAGATAAACGAATTAAGCGAATGATAAATGATACACACAAAAATAATCAGTGAGCGATTACGCAAGTTGCATAAACAAATGCCAACTCAAATGACCTACAAAGTTAATGGTGCAATTCTCCATAGAACGGATGTGTGGCTATGGATGGAAGAAGATGTATGGGATTCGCTAACTCACGAACAAAAACAAGAACGAATGAACTTGGCAAATATACTGTGGAAAATGGTTGTGAAATGATGAAGGGCTTGACTTTTTCAAAAAAGGTTTGTATGTTTGATATAACACTTTGAAAGGTTGAACGTGAACTTCGAACAATCTTTAACAAGATTTCTTTATCTGCTTGAGAAGCGAGCCAAAAAACATTGGGCTGAGCATTATCCAAACCTGACTCCACCCAAGTACATGGCAATGCGTAGAAACAAGTATATCAAAGTGGTGGAGCATGATTGGGAGGGAGGAAAGCGTGCCTATTGTTGGCTAAATACCAATGGTGAAATACTTAAGGGTGATTGGAAACATATTGTGGATAAACGCCCACGAGGAAACATATTTGATATCAACCCTCTCAAGGGAACAAATGTTTTTGGTGTAGACTACCTAGTTTGAACATAACAATTTGTTAATGTAGAGGGACTTGACTTTGGGAGTTCAACGTATTATATTGGTGGTGTAATTAACGAAAGGGAAATGTAGTGAAACTGACCAAAGGTGAACAAAATCTTCTTGACAAGTATCGGTTGGATGATAACCGAGCCCTTGAACCTCGAACCATTGAAGTGAGCAATCCATTGGGATATGGAACTGCACTGCTCAATGATTTTGAATTCAACCTGTTCTCACTCATCATGGAAAAGTATCAAGACTATCTGAATGGAAACCATAAGGCAGTGAAAGAATATGATGCTCTCAAGTATCTGTTTCTCAAATTCAACAGCTCTGCTTACACGACACTCATTGACTAAGGGAAACACATGAACGAACTGGACTTGACACCACAGCATCAAACCTTTGAAAACCTTGAACTCTACCGAGAGTATGTGGTAGAGGAATTGAATCAAAACCGAGAGCCCCTGCTTTATTCTGATTTTGTTAAATATTTCAACGAGTAATCCTATGCCCAAACTCAAAGCAAAACGACCCTATATCACACGTTTCAGTGATTTGAGCGACCGAAAGCTATTCAAATTCGTAAAGCTCATAGACGAGGCGGAAGATATCTATGGCTATGATGTGCTGGATGAAGAAACACGAAACGACCTTCACACTGAGGTAGAAGCTCGAAATCTACCAGACATCAACAAGTACATGAAAGCAAGAACTCGATTTTTTGAATCATTTTGAATGTAGCACCTGTCAGAAAAAGCTACGTTTCAAGACGTAGTTACTTCTGGATGAGATATGCACATCACGACGTGTACTGTAGCTGACGTTAGGTTGGCCGTACCATTAGCCGTGCTGGGGTCATAAAGGGAACTCTGATACCGAGACCCCTCTCATTTTGCTTGAACAGACAGGCGCTTATTTTTGAAGCCTCCCAGCCATTAGCACGTATTGCAGGCTGGGGGGCTATCAAAAAACAATAGGTATATACAACATTTATACAGGATATTACTTAACAATTTTTTAACTTGACTTTTACCTATCCCTGTTGTATATTGAACCATAGACGAAAGGGAATACACAATGTATGACGTAACATGGTTCACCGACTATAAACTGGAACAAGCACTGAAGGATGCAGAACAGCTCGAACAAATTGGCATCCTCACCAATGAAGATGAAGCTTACCTACAAGCTCTTGAACAAGAACATCTTAGACGCCAGCTGTTGCAAGATTTGAATTTTCACAAAAAGTAAGAAACTTCCCCATGAATCACATAACCATCGTAGCAGTGGACAAAGATTCAAACCAAATCTTTTCGCAACAGTTTCCTCTCAACCAAGAATTGGAAGTCCACCTTGAAGAGTTTCAAAAGGATGTTCCCTTTAGACGATACTATTTGGATGCCTTCCTTGAGGACGAGCCCTCTCCCGAAGAAAAGCAGCTTCTACAGGAGGTGGGGCTGTGGTGGATGGTTGAGGAATAGAAACTCCCAAAAGTTGCCTGATACCCCGAACAAAAACTCTTCAATGTAAGAACTCTTTTTTCCAAAAACAAGTGACCTTTCATTAAGAAATTGTTAATAAACTTGTTAATAATTTCATAACATTCATCCCCTTGACTTTTAATGTTTGACCTTGTATATTGGGTCATACATTAAACGAAAGGAAACTTCATGAAAACATTCGGTGAAACATTCATTGAAGCTATTGAAAATTCGATGGAAAGGGTGAACGAAAATCTTACCCCAGCCGATTGGAATCTTTCACTTTGTAAAGGATATGAATACACTTCCAACGTGGGAGGTGAAAACTCCTGTATGTTACATGTTTGTAAAGATTTATATACAATGGGAATGATTGAGTTGGTTTGGGGGATACATGAATATAGTATGGTTCTCTACAAAAAGAACCAAGTATATGTAAAATTCTTGGGTGTGAACTATATGAACAAAGAAGAAGATAACATCTTCAGTATTCTACATGAATTCTTTACGGTTCTGTGTGAAACAAGTGGAGATGGTTCACCACTTCCTGATTAACAAAGAG
>Ga0209835_1001136_pt1 | contig 15353 bp, 13 predicted proteins | sample LakKivwa52mmetaG_FD_184138 | JGI IMG/M metagenome (GOLD analysis project Ga0209835, IMG submission 184138) | Anoxic lake water microbial communities from Lake Kivu, Rwanda to study Microbial Dark Matter (Phase II) - Lake Kivu water 52m metaG... | ecosystem: Environmental > Aquatic > Freshwater >...
CTCTTGGAGCCAGGCAGCTTTATGGAGCCGTTTGCCTGCGTGACGGGTTTAAGTAAAAGTTGTTCCATGTGTTAATTTCTAATGGCATTAAATTCTTAAAGAATGGGTTGTGTTGAGTTGAATGCTCAATTTTATTGGCGTTTTGCCCAATCGTTACGGGCAGTGCTGGCACGCTCAAATAAAGCTTGCAAACCAGCACCATCTTCGGCTTCGAGCAGTTTTTTTAACTGAACTAGTTCTGCCTGATAAGCCGTTAACTCAGCCAGCAAGGCAGTTTTGTTCGCCAGACTGATATCACGCCACATTTCTGGATGGCTGCCTGCAATGCGTGTGAAATCGCGAAACCCACTGGCGGCAAAACTGAATAATTGCTCAGCATTTGGACGTGAGGCAATATCATCCACCAGCGCGAAAGCCAGCAAATGCGGTAAGTGGCTCACAGCTGCAAATACGCTGTCATGCGTTTCAGCTGTCATCTCACTCACATTAGCACCGCATAACTGCCATAGCGTTTTAACGCGTGAAATTGCTTCGGCGCTATTTTTCGTGGTAGGTGTAAGAATCACATTTTTGCTGCGGAATAGGTCTGCATTCGCTGCAGTAACCCCGCTTTTTTCAGCCCCTGCAATCGGATGGCCGCCAACGAATTGGCTGGCACGCTCTGCCAGCACATCGCTGGCATAGGACAGAACATCACTTTTTGTGCTGCCAGCGTCGGTGATGATGGTATCCGTACCAAGATGCGGTTTAATCGCAGAAAGGATGACAGGAGTTTGTGCGACTGGTGTTGCAATGAGAATTAAATCGGCATCACTCACGGCTTGAGCAAGATTAGTGCTTGCAGCATTAATGACACCTAAATGCAGCGCGGTTTGCAGGCTTTCTGTACTGCGACCCACGCCAGTAATCTGTGCAGTGCTGCCGGCTTTTTTTAACGCTAGCGCTACTGATCCGCCTATCAAGCCTACGCCGAAAATAACAATTTTTTTCAAGGTGTTAGTGTGTGGTTTTAATTAATATAAGCCTGAATTGTAGCATTTAACCCTAAACCCATTCACCATCAATAAGTTTTTCCAGCGGTTTGAAGTTTTGTTTGTAAGTCATTTTTGGGCTGTCTTTAATCCAGTAGCCCAAATATAAATAGGGCAATTGCAAGGATTTAGCCCACATGGCCTGCCAAACCACGTTATATGTACCGTAGCTTGGTCGCTTTTGCTGGTTGGCTGCATCAGTATCGTAAAAAGTGTACACCGCCGAAATGCCATCTCGTACGATATCAATCACACTCACCATTACGAGTTTGTCTATGTCTGGGTCACGAAACTCAACCAATACGCTTTCTACATTGGTTTGGCACAAAAAGTTGCGATATTGCTCAATTTCGGTTTCTTCATCTGTGCCTGCATCGACCTTCGTGCCATCGTCATGACGTGCACGCTGATATTGCATATAAAGCGCATAATGTTCTTCATAAAAATCTACTGGCAGGATGCGTGTGGTCAGGTTTTGATGTTGTTTGACTGCGCGTTTTTGACTGCGGTTTGGTGTGAATGCATCAATCACAATGCGCACCGGCACACACTCGCGACAGGTTTCGCAATGCGGGCGATAGGCGAATTTTCCGCTGCGTCTGAACCCTTGCTGAATCAAGCCACTGTAAACATTTGCATTTACTAAATGCTGCGGTGCTGCAATGAGGCTTTGCGCCAGTTTATTGGGTAAATAGCCGCAGCTATAGCCAGTGGTGACATAAAACTGCAGCTTTTGTAGAGATTGATCGCTGGGTAAAGTCATGATGCAAGTTTATTACGAATTTTGCTGATTGTGGCAGAGCAGTTGGAGTTTTTGCATGAATTCCGCACGGTGGATTTCTCGTGCGCCAAAGCGCGCTAAATGTGCTGTTTTCATCTGGCAGTCAATCATGCCCACTTGCATGCGCTTGAGGTGTGTGACCAAATTTACAAATGCGACTTTTGAAGCATCGCTGACATGATGAAACATGCTTTCGCCATAAAACATGCGGCCGATTTTTACGCCATAACATCCCCCCACGAGTTCGCCGTCTAACCAGGCTTCGCTGGAAATGGCATAACCAGCCTCATGCAGTCTGCAATAAGCATCGATGATATCCTGCGTAATCCAGGTACCGTGTTGGTCAGGCCGCAGTGTACTGCTGCAGGCAGTGATGACTTCACTAAATGCAGTATTCAGGCGTAGCTCGAACTTCTGCTTTTTAATGATTTTTTGCAATGAGTTGGCAATTTTTAACTCGCCCGGAAACAGCACCATGCGCGGGTCAGGGCTCCACCAGAGGATGGGCTCCCCGTCGCTAAACCAGGGAAATATGCCTTGCTTGTAGGCTGCGAGCAGTCTGTTCAGAGATAAATCACCGCCTATCGCAATGAGTCCGTTTGGTTCTTTCAGTGCATGTTCAACCGGTGGAAACGTGCAGTCACCATCAATACTGGCAACACGACCTTGTGGTAGTTGATAATAGCCATGACTCATACTTTAAATTAGCACTTTTAGTTGATTATGGTGTCTTAGTTGTAATATGCTGACAGATATAAGCTTTGATTCAAATTAAACCACATGCCGCGATTTAAACATCATTTTATGCGCATTTTTGTTACCTTGCTGGTGACTGTGTTTTTTGCAAATACAGTGTATGCAGGGGGCATGATGGTGTCTGCAAATATCGGCGAGGCTCAGCTAGTCTCTGCGATTAATCATAGCCATGAAGACACTAGTTTTGTGGATGAGGCACATGCGTAACATCATCAGCACATCCCAGCCGCCAACCAAGATGGTGATGTTCACGATTCAAAATCACATACTGCTTGTAAACAGTGCAATCATTGCTTGGCATGCTTTTCCATACTGCTGCCATCAATACCGGAAATGATTGCTAACGCTGATAAACCAGTGTTGGCGATGAGTGTGACGTCTCTGTATTTATCTCCTACTAGCCCTCTGCTGCAACGGCCTCCTGTCGCTTAGCACTTAAATTGTTTCTTTGCCAGGCACTGTCTGAGCAAAATTTAAGTGTTAAACGGAGGTTGTATGGATTCCCATAAACATTATCCTGCCTGCATCAAGGTATTGCTGCTGTTCGCAATACTAGTGCTGAGCGGTTGCGCCACTTTCTCAAAAGACGGTGGCTTGAGCGATGTGCAGTCGCTCACAAAACAGCATCTACCACAACAAGTGGTGTGGCCGAAAACCGAGTCTGAGTGGCAATCAGTGAATGAGCGCGTGAGCCAGCTGCTGCAGACAGAGCTGGACGTTGAAGCCACTGTGCAGCTTGCGCTTTTAAACAACAAAGGGCTGCAGAGAGATTTGTATGCACTTGGCATTTCAGAAGCCGACATGGTGCAGGCGGGCAGGCTGCCGAACCCGCGATTTTCCATGTTATATGCCAGAAATAATGGTGACTACAAAATTGAGCAGGCGCTGACTTTCAATATCTTTTCCTTGCTCACCATGCCAAAAATGCTGGAAATTCAGCGATTGAATTTTGAGCAAACCAAGCAGCAGGTGGCGATGAGAGTGCTGCAACTCGCCTTTCAAACGCGGCAAGCCTATCTCAATGCAGTGGCCTCCAATCAGCAGTTTGACTACAGCCAGCAAGTGAAAGTATCTGCTGAAGCGAGCTTTCAACTGGCGCAGCGCATGGTCAAAGCCGGCAACTGGAATCAGCTTGAGTTAGCCAGAGAGCGCGGCTTTTATGTAGAAGCGGTTTTAGATGTCGTGCATGCAGAGCAGCAGAAAATTGCCGCATATGAAGCCTTGTCAAGGCTGTTGGGTCTTGAGTCACAGCAATTCAAGCTGCAGACACGTTTGCCGGATTTGCCTCATGCACTGTACGACGATCAAGCATTTAGCCAGCGGGCAATTTTGGAACGGCTGGATTTGCAGGCTGCACGATTGCATGTGGAAAACAAAGCTAAGCAGCTGGGCTTAACTAAAATGACCCGATTCATCAACGTGCTGGAAATTGGCCCGGCACGTGTGTTGGAAGGCACGCGCAGTGAACCTTATAAAAAAGGGGTGGAAATCGCATTTGAGCTACCGCTATTTGACTGGGGCAGTGCAAGGGAGGCGCGTGCCGAAGCCCAGTATATGCAAACACTGAATGAAGCCGCCTTGATAGCCAACAATGCCCAATCCGAAATTCGTGAGGCCTATGGGCGTTATCAAACCAGCTACAACCTAGCGAGACAGTACCGCGATGAAATTGTACCGCTGCGCAAAAAAATCCTGGATGAAAAACTGCTGCGCTATAACGGCATGTTAACCAGCCCGTTTGAGCTGTTTGCAGATGCGCGTGCACAAGTATCCGGTGTGAAAAATTACATAGAAAAATTAAATGCATTCTGGCTGGCAGAAAACCGATTACAAATGACACGAATCGGAAATTTATCAGTGCAGGCAGAAAGTGAGTAAATGATGAACAGACGAGATTTTTTTAAACTGGCAGGTGCAGGTGTTGCCCTTAGCGCAGTCACCAGACCTGCATTGGCCGCTCTGCCGGAAATAGTCAGCGCCGACAATGCCAATACCCAAGCACTGCTTTATCCTGACACCGGCAGACCCTACAATCCGGTTGTGACGCTCAATGGCTGGAGCCTGCCGTGGCGTATGAAAAATGGCGTGAAAGAATTTCATTTGGTGGCCGAGCCAGTGAGGCGCGAAATTGCACCGGGCATGGTGGCTAATCTTTGGGGCTATAACGGTCAAAGCCCGGGGCCTACCATTGAAGTGGTAGAAGGCGACCGAGTGCGTATTTTTGTGACCAACCGCCTTCCCGAAAAAACCAGTGTGCATTGGCATGGCCAGCGTTTGCCTAACGGCATGGATGGCGTGAGCGGCTTGACGCAGCCAGCGATTGAGCCTGGTAAAACTTTTATGTATGAATTCGTGGCCAGACGTGCCGGTACGTTTATGTATCACCCGCATGCCGATGAAATGCTGCAGATGGCGATGGGACTGATGGGCAGCTGGGTGACGCATCCTAAAGACCCAAAATTCATGGCCGTAGACCGCGACTTCATATTTCTGCTGAATGCCTATGATATCCAGCCGGGGAGCTATACACCCAAAATCAGCACCATGCTCGATTTCAATTTATGGACATGTAACAGCCGCGCTTTTCCGGGTATCGACCCCATCGTGGTGCGTAAAAACGATAAAGTACGCATTCGCGTCGGCAATCTCACCATGACCAATCATCCGATTCATCTGCACGGACACGAATTTACCGTGACTGGCACCGATGGTGGTTGGGTGCCGCCAACAGCGAGATGGCCGGAAGTGACCACCGACATTGCCATGGGACAGATGCGGGCGATTGAGTTTGTGGCCGATGAACCGGGCGATTGGGCTTTGCATTGCCACAAAAGCCATCACACCATGAATGCGATGGGGCATGATTTCCCGACCATGCTAGGGGTGAAGCAGGGGGACTTGGTGAAAAAAATCAGAAATCTGGTGCCGGATTATATGACGATGGGTGAAACCGGTATGTCGGAAATGACTGATATGGCGGCCATGATGGACATGCCGTTACCGGAGAATACCTTGCCGATGATGACAGGTACAGGTCAATTTGGGGCCATTGAAATGGGCGGCATGTTCACCACCGTGAAAGTGCGTGAAGGTCTCAAGCGTAACGACTACCGCGACCCAGGCGCATATACACACCCTAAAGGCAGGTTGGCGCGTGAGTACAACGATGAAGACAAACTTCCGCCCGCTACTCAAGCACCAGCCCAGAAACATGCAACAGAGCCTGCGCTTGAAGTAAAGGTGCGTAAGCCAGGTGCGCATGATGAACATTCAGCTCATTGATGCCGATGAAAGTTGGTTAGAGCAAAGCCTTGTTTTAAAAGTGGATATTTTAATGTAAATATTTGGTAAATAAGCTTTGTAATCAGAGAATTAGCGCGTAAAATGCGCGCTCTTTCGTTGAATCCGGATACCCCTTGGAACAATATACCAGCATGCTCGCAAAACCGATTCAAAGCTATCGTCCTTATTGGGCGAAACGCTTTGGCACGGCCCCTGTTCTGCCCATGTCGCGTGCAGAGATGGATGCGCTTGGCTGGGATAGCTGCGACATTATTCTGGTAACAGGTGATGCCTACATCGATCACCCTAGTTTTGGTATGGCGCTGGTTGGCCGTCTGTTGGAAGCGCAGGGTTTCAGAGTGGGCATGATTGCCCAGCCGGATTGGCAAAATGCCGATGCATTTAAAGTGCTGGGCAAGCCTAATTTGTATTTCGGCATTACCGCCGGCAATATGGACAGCATGGTCAATCGCTATACAGCCGACAGAAAAATCCGCAGCGATGACGCCTATACTCCGGATGCAGCGCCTAACAAGCGCCCAGATCGTGCAGTGTTAGTATACAGCCAGCGCTGTCGTGAGGCTTTTTCAGATGTGCCGTTAGTGATTGGCAGTATTGAAGCCAGCTTACGTCGTATTGCGCATTATGACTATTGGTCGGATAAAGTACGTCGCAGTATTCTGGTAGATTCCAAAGCCGATATTTTGATTTTTGGTAACGCAGAACGTGCGCTCGTTGAGTTAACGCATCGTATTGCTAGGGGTGAAAAAGTCGCTGACATTCAAGATATTCGCGGCACCGCATTTTTGCGTAAAAAAATTCCCGAGGGCTGGAGTCAAATTGAAAGCACCAAGCTGGATCGCCCGGGTGTAGTGGATAAGCATATTGATCCTTATGAAATGAAGATGGGCAAGGCAGATGCCAGTTGTGCCACTGAGAACGCCGGTAAACCAGATTTGCCGGCAGGCACGAATGTGGTGGAAATCGTGCGCAAACCCAAAGCTGACAGGTCTAAGCAAGTAGTGCGTTTGCCATCGTATGAAGAAGTTTCAAAAGACCCGGTTTTGTATGCGCATGCCTCGCGTGTGCTGCATCTGGAAGCGAACCCGGGTAATGCGCGGGCTCTGGTGCAGCGACATGGTGACAGAGAAGTCTGGCTGAATCCGCCACCCATTCCGCTCACCACCAAAGAGATGGATTATGTATATGATCTGCCGTATGCGCGCAAACCACATCCAGCCTATGGTGATGCCAAAATTCCGGCATGGGAGATGATTCGTTTTAGTGTGAATATCATGCGCGGCTGTTTTGGTGGTTGTACCTTCTGCAGTATCACTGAGCATGAAGGGCGCATTATTCAAAGCCGCTCTGAGGCGTCGATTTTGAAAGAAATTGAAGAAATCCGTGATAAGGTGGATGGCTTTACCGGCGTGATTTCTGACTTGGGCGGCCCCACTGCCAATATGTATCGTATCGCCTGCAAGAGCGAGTCGATTGAGAAAAACTGCCGCAAATTGAGTTGCGTTTACCCGGGTATCTGCGAAAACCTCAATACCGATCACAGCGCGCTCGTTCAGCTGTATCGCAAAGCGCGCGCGATTAAAGGCGTCAAGAAAATTCTCATCGGCTCCGGTGTGCGTTATGACTTAGCGGTGAAATCTCCGGAATATGTCAAAGAGCTGGTGCAGCACCATGTGGGCGGTTATCTGAAAATTGCGCCTGAGCATAGTGAAGAAAACGTGCTTTCTAAAATGATGAAACCCGGCATGGATGCTTATGATGACTTTAAAGCCATGTTTGAGAAATTCAGTGCTGAGGCCGGCAAAAAGCAGTATCTGATTCCTTATTTCATTGCAGCACACCCAGGCACTACCGATGAAGATATGCTGAATCTGGCCTTATGGCTTAAAAAATATGACTTCAAGCTGGATCAGGTGCAGACTTTCACTCCGACGCCGATGGCGATGGCGACCGCCATGTACCATTCCGGTAAAAATCCGTTGCGTAAAGTGACCGCAGATTCTGATAACGTACCGATCCCCAAAGCGGGCAATGTGCGCAAACTGCATAAGGCGTTTATCCGTTTCCATGACCCCAATAACTGGCCGATGCTGCGCGAAGCACTGATACGTATGGGCAGGGCAGATTTGATTGGTCACGGCAAGCACTGCTTGGTGCCTGCGCACCAACCGCTCTCCAATAAGCCGGTGATGACGGTGCGTGGCGAGCAGCTGGAGCGCTCAGTGAGAAGGCGTAGCCCTGAAAAGCGCCGTAAATTTTCCTGAGTCGCCAAAACTTTTCTGACACATCTCAGTCTGTTTTTAAGGAATATATTCATAGAAATGGGCTGATATGCGAGCAAGTTTTAAAAATCATCTATTGCGTTTTGTAAGCCTGTGCCTACTTGCAGTTGCCAGCCTAAATGTTTCAGCTGCGCCGGGTTTATTCTGGAAGGCTGAAGCGCCCGATAAAAAACCCATATATCTGTTTGGCACTATCCACACCGACGATAATCGCGTGACCGAATTTTCGCCTGTAGTCATCAGTGCGCTTAAATCCATTGACGTATTTATGCTGGAAACCAAAGAGGCGCAGGACACCAAGTATCTAAATCTCACCAGCGGTAGCTTGAAAGATGTGCTGACTGAAACTGAGCTGGAGCAGGTGTATGCGTTGGCGGATTTTCATGTGATGCATCGCAATGCGGTGCTGCGTATGAAACCCTGGCTGTTGGCAGCGATATTTGATTCACCTCGGCCACTCACCCCATTCGCGCAGGATAATCTGCTGATGACCAAAGCCGAGGATTTTGCTAAAGAAGTCCGTGGTTTGGAATCTGCCGCCGAACATTTTGGCGCGATGGATAGTTTGTCGCTGGATGAACAGTTACTGATGTTGCGTGCGGTGTTAAAACGCAGCGAAGAAGAAAAACTGAAAGATTACGAGCGTTTGATGAAAGCTTATCTGGCTGGAAATAGTGCAAAACTTGCAGCGCTGGATGATGAAATCACCGGTGGCATGCTGCCACGGGAATTATGGCAACGCATGCGCGTGAAACTGCTGGACGAGCGCAATCAGCGTATGACGGCGCGTATTTTGACGGCTTCGCAAGATAAAACCTTGTTTGTGGCAGTGGGCGCATCACATCTTGCGGGTGAAACAGGTTTAATCGCCACCCTCAAGAAAGCGGGCTATCAATTACAGCCAATAAAATAAACAGGCAGTGAAAAATTATTGCGTCACGTGTTTGCCAGCGTCGTAATTCTTTACCGCCTCAGTTTGTGGCACATAGATTAATTTTTCAGTGGCAAAGCCCAGCTCTTTTGCTTTGGAAATCAAGTGCTGTTTAATCGGATAAGGCAATTGCGGCGTACGTGACAGGATCCAGAAATAGGATTTATCCGGTCCACATAACATGACATAGTTGTAATAAGGTTTATCCAGCTCGATGATGTTATAAGCCCCATAAAATGGTCCGAAGAAAGACACTTTTAATTTTCCGTTGTAAGTGCCGTCCGCATGTTTTTCATCTATAAAATAAGCTTTGCCAATGGCCTCTTTCCATTTTTGAGTTTCCGGGTTGTAACCGCGATTCACGACTTTAATCCCACCATCTTCGCGCATACTATAAGTGGCCGATACATTCACCAAGCCACGTTCAAAGCTGTGATCCAACCGCGCAATTTCATACCAGGTGCCCAGATATTGATTGGCGTCGATATGATCGACCACTTTGACATCTTCAGGCACACCTAGGCAGGCAGTGAGTAGCAGAGAAGTAATGGCGATGAGGGAGTAAGTGATTTTTTTCATAGGTGTCTGATTGAATTAAATAAGTAATGAGACCGATTTTTGATGAACGCGTTCTATTCCGGCTTGAGCATTTCCATATCGCTTGCTGTGAGCCAGCGCCATTCGCCTTCTTTTAAATCTTGAGGCAATTGGAGTCTGCCAATCTGGATGCGTTTTAGTGCTTCAACGCGGTTGCTGATGGCCGCCACCATGCGCTTCACCTGATGATATTTGCCCTCTGCCAGCGTCATGTGGATGACATGGTCGCTAATTTTTTCACAGGCCAATGCGATAATCGGCGCTGGTTCGTCTACCAACTGCAAACCTTTCAGAATCTGCGCGATTTTTTCATCGCTCACCGGGTGTTTGCAGGTTACTTCATATATTTTAGGCACTTTCCATTTGGGTGAGCTCATTTTATGAATGAATTGGCCATCATCCGAAATTAGAATAAGCCCAGTAGTATCTTCATCCAGCCTGCCGATACACTGTACACCGCGTTCGACCAGTGGATATGGCAATAAGCTGTAAATGGTCGGGTGGTGCTGGGTTTTGTGTGAGCACTCATAATTAGCCGGTTTGTGCAGCATCAGATAAGACGGCTCATGGTAATCCCAGTGTTCACCTTTCACGGTGTAATGCAGATTTTCTGTGTCAAAAGTCAGATCAGGGTCATCACATAACTCACCGTTGACGGTGACTTCCTCGTTGATGATTAAAATGCGACACAGTTTGCGCGAGCCAAAGCCTTGATTATGGAGGATGCGTTCGATAGAGAGTTTTTTTGCCATGCCAGCATTATAGCGCTTTCGGTTAAACTAACGTTTTATCAAGCGATTTCAGCATTATGTCTTTTAAGCACATTACCTCTCGCGATAACCCGATATTCAAACAACTCAAAAAGTTTGCAGATAATGCCAAAGAGCGCCGCAGCGAGGGTAAAACACTGCTGGATGGCGTGCATTTGATTGAAAGCTATATGCAAGCGTTTGGGTTGCCGGATGTGCTGATTATTCCTGAAGGTAAAAGCTCGGTGGAAGCTACCGGGCTGATTCAGGAGTTGACAGATGTTTCAACGGTGATGCTGCCTACCTTAATGTTTTCCGAGCTGACGCCTGTCGCCAGCTCAACTGGTATTCTGGCGCTGGTGAAAATTCCGCAGCTGCCAGTGCCAGAAGCAAAGAGTTTCGCACTGATGCTGGAAGATATTCAAGATCCGGGTAATCTGGGTAGTATGCTGCGCACAGCCGTGGCAGCAGGCGTGCAGGTGGCTTATTTGAGTACTGGCTGCACTGATGCCTGGTCACCCAAGGCGCTTAGAGGCGGGCAGGGTGCACAGTTTGTGCTGCCGATTGTCGAGCGTGCAGATTTGATAGCCGAACTGACAGCGTTTAATGGCAACAGCTTTGCCATGGCAATGCAGGGAGAAAATTTGTATCAGCAGGATTTGAGCCAGGCCACTGCATTTGTCATTGGCAATGAGGGGAATGGCCTGCGTAAACAGACCATTGCTGCTGCCTGCAAAGCGATCACTATCCCGATGGCAGAAAATTCAGTGGAATCGCTCAATGCAGGTGCAGCGGCGGCAGTCTGTCTGTTTGAATGCAGACGTCAGCGCAGTTAGTGAATTTGTTTGCTGCTTTGTGAGGCTACTTCAGTCGCCAGTAATTGCGTAGCATCGATTTGGTCAAAACTATAGTGCGTGTTGCAGAAGTCACAATTCACTTCAATTTTGCCTTGTTCATGCAGAATGCTGCGGATTTCTTCTTCACCTAGCATACGCAGCATATTGGATACACTGGCTCTGCTGCAGCTGCAGAAAAATCGTGTGTTACTCGCCTCAAATAGCCGCACGTTTTCTTCATGAAACAGTCGGTGCAGCAGCGTTTCAATCGGCAGATTCAGAATTTCTTGGTTGGATACCGTATCCGCCAAATGTCCAATACGGTTCCAGGCATCCAAATCTTCCGCTAATGCTTCATGCTGTTTAGTGGTTTGGTTCATAGTGTCGGGTAGCTTTTGCAACAACATGCCTGCTGCGGTGTTGCCATCACAGCTTAGCCAAATTTTAGTGTCGATCTGTTCAGAGCGCAGCATGTAGTTTTCGAGAATGGTGCTGATGCTGTCACCTTCAATCGGCACAATGCCTTGATAAGTCTGACCGCCATCTTTGGGGTCTAGCGTAATGACAAATTGCCCTTGCTCAATCAGCTCAAACAAGTTTTGTTCATCATGAACGTCTCCATTGAATTTCGCGGTTGCACGTATGCCGAAATCGGAAGTGCACTCAACCACTAACAATTTCAAAATGCCTTTGCTCTGAATTTGCAGCACCAACGCACCATTCATTTTGAGTGTGGCAGTGAGCAGGGCGCTGGCTGCCATCAGCTCGCCCAGTGCGCGCTTTAAGCCTTTGGGCAGATGCTGCTTGTTGAGCGCAAGCTGAAACGTACTGGCAAGATGCACAGAGTTGCCGCGGATAGGGGTGTGTTCAAACAGAAAGCGGGAGAGGGTGTCGTTCGATGGATTCATAGCATGATTTTAACATAGCCATGATGGATGAGGCTGGAGCCATTTGTTTTGGTGATGGTAATACCGGGCAAAAAAATCCCCGACACGAAGGTCGGGGTCAAGGAGAGATAACAAGAAATTAAATTTAATGATTAGAAGTTATAAATCATGGTCGCGCGGGCGGTGAGTGGTGAACCCGGAACGATGTTGTTATTGTTATGCGCACTTAATGCATACTCTTTGTTGGTCAGGTTTTCCAGATTCAGCTGCAGACGCAGATTTTTATCCAGTTTGCCGTAGACAGCAGCATCAATACGGGTATAACCTGGTAAGACGGTGCTTGAAGCAGCATTTGGCGTTGCTGCATACATGTCAGAACGGCTGATTACACCGATGGCGGCACCCCACGTGTCATTAAAGTCATAGCGATTCCATAATGAAAAAGTATGGCGTGGTGTTTGGCCTAATTGTGTTCCGCTCACAAATACATTAGTGTTAATGGTCTGATTTTTTGTGAGTTCTGCATCTTGAAATGCGTAGCCACCGAATACGCTCCATTTGTCGGTGACTTTGCCTGTAACACCCAACTCTGCGCCTTTGGTTTCTTGACCATCAATTACGATGGATTGGCCATTTACTTGAGGATCTGCAACCGCAATATTTTCACGTTCCAGTTTGTAAATTGCAGCCGTCAAAGATAAGTCAGGCGTTACATCAAACTTTGCACCAACTTCCTTATTAATGAATTTTTCAGGTGACAAATTTGCTGTTGTTAGACTCAAGCTCGTGAGCTGGTCGCCTGCTCTGGGCACAAAAGATTGGCTATAGCTCGCATACAGAGACAGATTTTCCAGGGGTTTGAAAATCAGGCCTGCACGTGGAGAGAGTTTATTGTCGGTGACATTAAAAGTACGCTCGGCAGGAGTCGCCCCGTTCAAATTGTTGAAATCAACATCAAAGCGGTCATGTCTCACGCCCAATACCATTTCCCATTTTGGAGAAAGTACAATTTGGTCTTGTAAGTAGAATGCAGTGTTAGTGGCATCGCTTCTGACGTTGATTCTTTTGTTAGTCAAATTGAGCGCACCGCTGAATCTTGGGTTTTCCGCGCTTACAGTGCCAGACGGTCCGGGAATATTGTCATTTGACATAGAAGGCGATCTTCTAATGTTGTCGGTATCTTGCGTACCCAGCTCCATACCTACCAGTAGCTTGTGTTCCAAACCGCCTGCCTTGAGGTTGTAAGTGATATCCGTTTGATTAATCAGATTCTGACGTTCTGTATCGTCACGGTAAGCACCTAATGCAACCTGACCATTGTTGACTTGACCGCGTGCATAAACGTTTTGGTAGTACTTGTCGTAGTATGCATAGCGAGTGTTGTTGCGTACTTTTACACCATTATCAAACGCATGTTCAATTAGGGCATTGAATGCCGTGGTTTCGGTTTCATTCGGGCTTAAACGCGCACTGCCAAAGAATGTACTGTGGTCGCCGATATCATATGGACGGTTTTTGAGACCTGTTCCGATAGATGGCATGCCGCGGTCACCGATACGCTCGTCTTTAAAATATTCGGCACTCAACACGATTTTGGTATTGTCGCCAGGCCTGATAGTGAGGGTTGGTGTGATGCCATAACGCTCCAGTTCAACGCCGCTTCGATAACTGTCAGAGTTTTCATACACTGCGTTCAAGCGAAATGCTGCCACTTCATTAATCGCATTGCCGATATCGATTGAACCGCGTTTTTGGTTGTAAGCACCGTAAGACAGCGATAATTCACGCACGGGATCCCAGCCTGCTTCCTTAGTGACGCGGTTAATCACACCACCCGAACCCCCACGGCCAAAAATCATCGCATTGGCGCCGCGTAGCACCTCAATACGATCAGTGTTATATAAATCGCGATACGTCTGAATATCATCACGAATGCCGTCTTGATAGAAATCACCTGTAGTGACCCCTGCACCACGGAAATTCAAGGCGTCACGATTGCCTTCACCTTGTGATGCGGTCACCCCTGGAATATAGCGTACAGCTTCGCTGATGCTTTGAATGGATTGGTCTTGAATCACATCTTGAGTGACTACAGAAACAGATTGTGGCGTATCTTTTAAAGCTGTTTCTGTGCGTGTGGCGCTGCGGCTCTTTTTAGCGTTGTAGCCTTTAACTGGGCGCGTGTCGCTTTCCGCTTTGCCAACCACAGACACATCTTGTAGCTGAATTGGCTCAGCCATTTTTTCTTCTGCAATGACTTGAGTGGCGATGGTGGATAAACTCAAACTCACGAGCGCGAGCTGAATGGCTGATTTGAGCTTAATGTTTCTATATTCAAATGAATTGCTAGTCGATGATACTCGATGGCGTTGCATGATGTGTCCTAATAAAAAGATTGATTTTAGTGAAAGCGTTAATTGCAAAATATTGTCGAATTTTTCGCAATGATAATGTAAATGAGAATTGTTATCAAGTAGATTAACACCAACTAGAAAATTTATTAGGTTTAATTTTTGGAGCAATGGCCGCTGAGGCTAGAATAAGTGCGTTACACAGATCTGGATTTAATGGCAGGCACTTTATTCAGCTGCCAATTTGCGAAAGCCCATTGCCAGACCATGTGCGTTGTTTCTAATTGAAGTGACTCGGGTGGGCATTGACCCAAAAATTGCAAGGCATGAAACAGCAGGTCAGCACAATTTTCGGTGTTGATGGGCTGAGCCAGTGTTTGTTTGCTGAGTTTTTCTCCTGCCGCATTACTCGCAACCGGAACGTGTGCATATAACGGGGTGGGATGGTTTAGCATTTGCTGCAGAAAAATCTGTCTTGGGGTTGAGTTAAGTAAATCAGCGCCGCGGACAATATGCGTAATGCCTTGTTCGGCATCATCGACAACCACGGCAAGTTGGTAGGCAAAGACGCCATCTGCACGTTTTAAAATGAAATCTCCAATATCTTGTTGTAAGTTTTGGTTGATGCGACCTTGAATCGCGTCGCGAAAAGAAGTCATTAGATCAGGTGTTTTGATGCGCCAAGCTATGGTGCCACTCTGTTTTAATGGATTTGTGAGGCAGGTGCCAGGATAAATGACGCCTTCGATACCAAGGCTGGTACTGGAGTCGGCAATTTCTTTGCGAGTACAGGTGCATGGGTAAACTAGCTTATTTTGCTTGAGTTGTTCCAGTGCGGCCGCATAAGCT
>Ga0209835_1001138_pt1 | contig 15337 bp, 13 predicted proteins | sample LakKivwa52mmetaG_FD_184138 | JGI IMG/M metagenome (GOLD analysis project Ga0209835, IMG submission 184138) | Anoxic lake water microbial communities from Lake Kivu, Rwanda to study Microbial Dark Matter (Phase II) - Lake Kivu water 52m metaG... | ecosystem: Environmental > Aquatic > Freshwater >...
CTTTTTACGGGCCGTCCCTTATTTTCACGCCTTTTTAGACTTCTTCCGAGATCATTTAAAAATACATTTTCGTGAAAAGGCAGCGCTAGGGCAGGTGCTGCGGACGGAGGAGATCTGTAACGCTCTTCACCGGATTGAAAGTGACCAGAGGCACTTCGACGAAGAGGGTGTTCCAGTAGGCCATTGACCCGTTCCATAGACCGGGCCGCTCGAGTGCCAGAAGGTCTCTTCCTTGCTCCGACTTACGGGAAATGGTTGACCAATCCTGATCGATGAAACGGGTCAGATCGAATTTTTCCCCCCGGTAATCACGGACACCGCAGACGAGATCGACAGGATTAAAATAGGTGGACGACTCCCAGAGGGTTCGCTGTCCGGATTCGTTCCGGTCGATCTGCGACTCCTCGACGATCTGGAGCGACAAGGCGCCCGTCCCGTCCGAATGATCGACCCAGAAGGGGCCGCCTCCCGGTTCCCCCTCGTTTTTCACCATACCGCAGACCCTCAGCGGCCGGTTAAGTTTTTCAAATAGGAAGGATCGCCGCTCGGCCGGGGATCGTTTCGAAAACCCAGGCGGGATCACAAGATGGAGTTTCTTCCGGCAGAACCGGGCGATCTGGGCAAGGTCCGCTTCCCCGGGATTCCCTGCCGAAAGAAGGCGGAGCCGATGGAATATCCCGTCCTGCAGTGTGATCAGATAGCCGGCCAGGATCTTCTTCCAGCGGACGGTTTGAGGTTTCAGACGATCCGGGACGCAATTGTCGATATTTTTCAAAAAAACAATGTCCGCATCGAGGTCGTTGAGGTTCGCCAGGAGCGATCCGTGACCGCCCGGGCGGAAGACCAGGCCTCCTCTCTCGTCCCGAAATGGCCGTTTCCCCAGATCGACGGCCAGGGTGTTCGTTCCCGTTGACTGTATGGAGAGGCCGACCTCGAAGACCGTATTCAGGCGGGATTCGTATGTGCCGATCACCTGCTGCAGGTGCTTTCGAACGGCGTTTTGGTGTTCACTGGAGACCGTGAAATGGAGATGGGAACAGTTCTGACCGTCCCGGGTGTAGAAGGCAGCCTCGACAAGGTGTTCCTCCAGGGGGGTCCGGCATCCTTCGGGATAGGCGTGGAACTTTAGAAGCGCCTTGGGAAGACCCCCGTAATTCAAACCCTCTTCAGTGAGGATCAGCCTCAGGATTGTCGCATATTCCCGTTTCTCTATCGCCTCCTCCGGATCCCGCCCCTGCCCTGCGAAAATCTCCTGCAGGTCGGAAAAGAAGCAATACCGCTTCAGATCGCGAACAAAGGCATCTCCTTCGGCCTTTTCCGAAAATCCTCCTTCACCAAGCCATCGGTACCACTCCTTGAACATGCGGCTCGCCGCGCCGGAAGCCGGGACGAATTTGATGAACCGTTTTGTCCGGAGGGCCTCTTTGTAGACCTTGAGCAGCTCCTCTTCCTCCGTCGCACGGAGGGAAACGATCCCGTCCCCTTCGCGGCAGGGCCGGTCCAGGCGAACCGGCGAGACGCCCCGCTGGAAGAGCGCCAGCTCCCTTTCAGCCTCTTCTACGGTCAAGCCCTCCGAGGAGACCCGTTCCAGGTCCCTTGCAGACCATTCGCCTACGATTTGACTCACTTTTTCTTTTCCTTGCTCTGTTTACGGATTTTTCCCGGCGGCGGAATCTGCTTTTTCCCCCGGATAAGCCGGGAGATATCCTTCTGTCTGCGGGTGACCTGTCCTTTCGCCATTGTCCTTAACCCCATACCCCTGGTTTCAGGCCCTAAACTGTCTCTTCCATCGGCAGGAGAAAGCTCCGGACACCGGCGCGGGGGTGATCCTGCTTGATCTCGCGGATCCGCTGACTGATTGCAGGGATCTCCTCATCAGCCACGGCCATCAGAAGGACGTTGTTCTTCCCTGGCCAGAAGTGGGTCCCCAGCTTCGGTTCGGTTTCCGTCCCCTCCCCTCTTGCCTCCACCATCTTCGTGTACGCCCGGATTCCGGCCTCCTTCAGCGCGGCGATCACATATTCATCCGCCGCTTCGCCGTAAATGATCAGAAACATCTTCATGGCGTTTCCCCTCCCTGGTGATCATTTTGACCTTACGGTTTGTAAGTCAACATCGGGGGATTCCTGCAGCCCTTCCTGTGGACTGTGCTTCCGTGAACGACGTCTCGCGAAGAACGTCTGCCAGTCGTCGAAAAGGTCATAGGCGGCCGGCACCACCACAAGCGTCAGAAACAGCGAAGTCAGGAGTCCTCCGATGACTGCGATCCCCATTGGAGCGCGGGTTTCCGATCCTTCCCCCACGCCGAAGGCAACCGGCAGCATCCCGAAAATCATCGCAAAAGTCGTCATCAGGATCGGCCGGAGCCGGACCGGTCCGGCCTGGAGGATCGCCTCCCGCCGGGGGATGCCCCTCCCCCGGAGGACATTCGTATAGTCGACGAGCAGAATCGCATTTTTCTTCACCAGCCCCATAAGCAGGATGAGGCCGATGAAGCTGAATATATTCAGGGTATTTCCGGTCATCAACAGCGCGCCGAAGGCGCCGATGAAGGAGAGGGGCATCGCCAGAAGCACCGTGAAGGGGTGGACGAAGCTCTCGAACTGGGCGGACAGGACCATGTAGGCCATGATCACCCCGAGGATCAGCGCGAACATCAGGTACTGGAAAGATTCGCCCATCGTTTCCGCCGTCCCTTTGTATTTGGGAAGGTAGTCGGGGGGAAGGATCCGCCCGGCGATCGCGTTCAGTTCCTCGACCGCCTGCCCCAGAGGCTTCCCTTCGAGGCTGGCGAAGAGGGAGATCGAGCGCTGACGGTCGACCCGGTTGATGACGCTTGGCCCGCCCCCCTCCTGGATACGGACGAGGTTCCGGAGTTCGACCAGCCGACCGTCGCGCGAACGAACATAGAGTCTGCTCAGATCATCGGGATTTCTCCGTTCCTCAGGATTCAGGCGGATCCGGAGATCGTACCGCTTCCCCCGGCTCTCGTCCTTATACTTTGTCACCTCGGTCTCTCCGCTGATCAGCAGGTTGATCGTCTCGGCGATGGCGGCGACATCCACCCCGAGATCGGCCGCCTTGTCCCGATCAATGAAGACCTTGAGTTCCGGCTTTCCCATCTCCAGCGATGTGTCCACATCCACGATACCCTGCAGCTTCGAGAACTCGCCGGCGATCCGCTTCGTATAATCCTGGAGTTCCGACAGGTCACGTCCGCGGACGCTGTACTGGATCGGCACCTGCCGCTGCCCGCCGCCGATCAGCGACACATCCTCGGCGGATACCTTGAGCCCCGGAAATTTTCTCAGCTTGTTGCGGATCTCCTTTTTGAGCGCTTCCTGGCTCTTCTTCCGTTCGGCCTTCGGGACGAGACTGACCATCATGATCGCCCGGTTGACGGCGCCTCCGAGCCCCATACGGTAGTAGACCGTGCGGATCTCCGGTGTCTCCCTCAGGATCTTTTCCGCGGGCTGGAAAAGCTCGTCCGCCTTGTCGATCGAATAGTCGATCGGCGCCTCCAGGCGGACGATGAACTGTCCCTGGTCCTCCGGCGGGATGAACTCCTTGCCGATGAATGTCGTCAGGTAGAGGCTTCCGGCAAAAAGAGCAAGGGCCCCGATCAACATTGCACCGCGGTGGCGAAGCGAAAAGGCCAGAAGCGGCCGGTAGCCCTCTTCAATCTTTTTATAGCCTCGGTTGAACCAATCCGCAAAACGTTGCATCGGTCCGACTTTCTCAGCGGCGCCCGTCCCGGTATTTCCGCGCCGGTGGTCGATGCGCTTCAGGAAGATCGAGGCCAGCATCGGCGTCAGCGTGAAAGAGACGAGGAGTGAAACCAGCACCGAAAACACGACGGTCAGCGCAAACTGCAGGAAAAATCGTCCGATGATCCCCTTCATGAAGGCGACGGGAAGAAAGATGGCGACAATGGCGAAGGTCGTCGCCATGACGGCCAGGCCGATCTCAGAGGTCGCGAAGGTCGACGCCTCCCGCGGCGCCATCCCCTCTTCCACGTGACGGTAAATGTTCTCGATGACGATGATCGCGTCGTCGATGAGCAGACCCACCGAAAGGGTGAGCGCAAGCATCGTCATGTTGTTGAAGGTGAAGCCGAAGGCGCGGATCAAAGCGAAGGTGGCGATGATCGAGATCGGGAGCGCGACCGCGCTGATCAAGGTGGTCTTGAAGTTCCACAGGAAGATGAATACGGCCAGGACCGCAAACAGGCTTCCGATGATGAGATGCTTCTGCACCTCATCGATGGACCGCTTGATGAAGGTCGACTGGTCCATCGCGATGTTCAGCTTCATCCCCGGCGGGATCGTTTTGTTGATCTTGGCAATCTCCTCCTTGGCCAGGTTGACGACCGCCACCGTGTTGGTCCCGGACTGCTTCTGCAGCCCCATCGCGATCGCCGGAACCCCGTTGTAGCGGACCATGGTGCGCTTATCCTCCATCCCGTCCTCGGCTTTTCCGACATCCTTAAGACGTACGGGGACCCCCTTGTCATAGGCGATGACCAGGTCGTTTATTTCCGAGATATCGACGAACTCCCCCTTGACCTTCACCGTGTATTCCTTAGAGAGACTCTCGATCCGGCCGCCCGGAAGCTCAACATTCTGCCGCTGCAGTGCGCCCATGACATCTTTCGCCGTGATTCCGTAGGCCCTGAGCTTGTCGGCATCGAGCCAGACGCGGATCTGCCGCAGGCGGAGTCCCCAGATCTGGACATCGCCAACACCGTTGATCCGCTGGAGCTGCTCCTTGAGCACCTCATCGACGTAGGTGGATAGGTCGCGGACCGACTTTTCTCCCGAAAGATTCATCCAGAGCACCGCCGTCGCATCGGGATCGACTTTGGCGATCCTCGGTTCGTCGATATCCTTGGGGAGCTTGTTCCGGATCAGGGCGACCTTCTCCCGGACATCCTGGACGGCGAGGTCAATGTTCCGCTCGAGGACAAACTCCACCGTCACCCGGGAATCCCCTTCCGTACTGCTCGAGGTGATGCTCTTCACGCCGTTGATCGTGTTGACCGCCCCTTCGATCTTGTCGGTGATGTCGACATCGATCACCTCGGGGCTCGCCCCCTTCAGGCTCGTGTTGATATTGACGATCGGAAAATCGACCTTCGGAAAGAGGTCCACGCCGATCTCCGGATAACTGACCACACCGAGGACCACCAGGGCCATGATGGCCATGGTGGCAAAAACCGGCCTCTTAACCGAGGTATCAGCGAGCCACATTAACCAGCACCCCTTCCATCAGATTGTTCTGCCCCACGATTACCACGTTCTCTTTCGCCTTCAATCCCTCGGCGATCTCCATGAATTCACCGTATTTACGCCCGATCTTCACCGACTTTTCCTTCGCCCGGGTTCCCTCGACAACGAAGAGTTTGGTGCTGGAATTGTCGTAAAGAATAGCGGTAATCGGGACGATGACCCTATTTTTTGCCGGCCCGGTGTAGAGCGTCACGCGCGTGAAATACCCCGGTTTCAGGCTTCCGTCATGATTTGCGACCTGCGCCTCCACCTGAAGCGAGCGTGTCTTCTCTTCGATGTTGGGATAGAGCGTCTTCACACTACCTCGAAATTCGCGTCTGGGGAATGAATCCACTGTAAATACGATATCCTGCCCCTCCCGGAGGCTCCCCACATCCTTTTCGGGAACACTGAAGACGAGCTTCAATCGATCGATCCGGATGATCGAGATCAGATTGGTTCCGTTCCGGATGTAGTCCCCCGCCGTCACCCTCTTTTCTTTGACAACGCCTGCCATCGGGGCAAAGACCTTTGTCCTGGCGAGCTTCTCCCGCGCCAGGGCGAGGCCGCCTTTCGCCCGTTCCATGTCGCCCTGGGCCAGGGCCCGCCGGGCCGAAATGTCATCGAGCTGCTGCTTTGTGAGAAGCTCCTCCCGGTAGAGGGCCTCCTTGCGCTGATGCTCCTGGTTCGCGTTCGCCAGACTCGCCTCCGCCTGTTTGAGGGCAGCCTCCGCCCGTTCCGCTTCGAGGCGGTAATCGGTCTCCTTGATCTCGGCAATGAGCTGACCGCGCGAGACGGCGGATCCCTCGTCCACCAGAACCGACTGGAGGATTCCATCCACCTCGGAGCTGACGATGACCTCCTCGAAGGGCTTGAGGGTTCCGACCGACTCCACGAAAGGCCTGAGGGAACGGGTCTCCGCCGTCCAGACACGGACGTTGATCGCGCGCTCCGCCACCGCTTTCTGCTCCTGTTTTTTACAACCGGTATTCACAGACGCCGCAGAGCACAGCAGCAGCGCAAGGACCAGCGAACCGGCCCGGACCTTTTGCCGGTCAGTCTCTTTCTTTCCGGTTAAAGACGATATTCGTCCGAACATGCACATCTCCTCTCTCACACGCCAATAATGATGATAAATAGATAAATATAAATAGTTATTTCTCCACCGTCTCGAGTAGCGTCCCCGCGGCCTTCTTCAACCTCAGGAGGGCAATCCGGTAATTGTAGCTGGCCGATGCCACCTTCTGCTCTGCCGACACCAGCAGGGTATTGGCATCCATGACATCCAGACTGCTGGAAAGACCGAATTCGAACTGCCGCGTCACGGCGCGGTAATTGTCGCGGGCGAAGGCGAACTGGTCATTGAGAAACTGAAGTATCCCCTTCTGTGTGACCAGGTCCAGGTGTGCCGTCCGGATTTCGATCTCGATCGATTTCTTCAGCTCCTCGTAAAAAAGCGCGGCCTGTCGCTCCCGGGCCTTCGCCTCCGCTACCTCGGCCTTCCGGAGCCCGCCTTCGAAGAAGGGGAAATTCAGGGCTGCACCTGCGTAGATGCTCTCCCGGTTGAGGCTTCCCGGCGGCGGGTTCTGATCGGCCCCGGTGTACACACCAAACAGAGAGAGGCTCGGCCAGAATGCTCCCTCGGTGAATCTGGTCTGATTCGCGACGATCTGCTTTTGGACCTCCAGGCTTTTGAGGTCCGCCCTCCCGGCAAATGCCTGCCCCTGAACGGCAGCCAGGAGAGGAATGTCACCCTCTTCCGGGGCAGACTCCCGGAGCGTGAAGGGGTCTTTGATCCCACAATTACTCGCCAGAACCGCCAGCGCCAGTTCGAGAGCGTTCCGGGCCTGGAGACGGTCCGAACGCGCGCCGGAGAGTTCCCCTTCGGCCCTAAGAAGCACGGTCCTGGTCACTTCGCCGATCTTAAATCTCGCTTCCGCCGCGTCTCTGTACTTTATGAGACGTTCCAGATTCGCGTCGGCAATCTCGAGGCTCTTCCGGGCCATGAGGGCATTGTAATAGGCGGCGGCGACATATCTGAGGAGATAATCCTCGCGGATGGCCGTGAGATCATACCTGCTCTTCGTGATGTTCTGCCTCGAGATGTCGAGCGCCGTCAATTCCCTGCCGCTCAGGGAAAAGGTCTCGTCTATCCGGATACCCCAAGAGGAACCGTAATTCGGCTGGATGACGCTCGTCCCGGCCATTCTCTTATCCGTATACCGGGTGTAACCAGCAGAGGCGGTCAGACGGGGCAGCAGATAAGAGACGGCCTTGTCCTTTCCGATCTCCGAGATGGTGAGGTTTTCCTCGGCCGCCCTGAGCTTTTCGGAACGTGTCAGGGCGATCCTGAATAGATCGTCGAGGGAATACTCCCCGGCGAGTAGGGTGGCCGGCGTGATTGCAAAAAGAAGCATCACGAGAATGCCGGGCAACCGTTTCGAAAACACATGCTTCATTGCCATTCCTTGTTCAAACGTTTATGATAAAGGATGTCCACACCCGCTTCCATGCACATCACTCCCTCCCGCTCTGCGTCACCCCCATCACCCACCCCAAATTCGCCAGTCTGATGTTGAAGTCGCCGAGGGCGTTGAAGTGGTCCGATCTGGCCTTTGTGAGGATCGTCTGGGCGTCGATGACCCCGGTCGACGTCCCCACCTGTTCCCGGTACCGCTCGGCGTTGATCCGGTAATTTTCCTCAGCCTGTTCGATCGCCTTTTTTGTCACCTGGATCTGCTTTTCCGCCTCACGCAGGAGGAGGAATGCATTTTTCACTTCCAGTGTGATCTGATCCCGGACATTGGTCAGGAGATGCGCCGTCTGGTTTTCCCGGCTCTGTCCCGAAGCCACGCGGTGCTTTGTTTTCCCCCACTCCCAGAAGCTCCAGTTCGCAACGGCCAGGATAGTCCAGCTTTCCTGGTCCTTGTACGGACTCCCCGCGACGCCCGGCGTATCACCGTATTTCGCGTAGTTTCCTATGAGGCTGATACTCGGATAGTATTCGCTCTTCAGAACTTTGACGATGCTCCGCGCCTGCTCCACCCGGAGCAGGTATGACCGGATTTCCGTCCGGTTCTCCAGAGCCTCGGCGATGCAGGCCTCCAATCCCTTTCCATAGGGGAGGGTATTGAGGATATCCTCAATCTCTACCGGGGCATTGATTTCCCGCCGCATGACCGTATTCAATTTCGCCTTGGTCATCTCCACGCCGTTTTCCGCCCGGACGAGAAACTGCCGGCTGTTGGCCAGCTCCACCTCGGCATAGAGCAGGTCGTTGCGGGGAATGAGGCCGACGTCGTAAAAACTCTGGGCTGTATCCCGGTGGGCCTTTAATTGCTCGACGGACTGCCTCGCCACGACGAGGATCCTTTCTGCTTTCAGGATGTTGAAATAGGAGACCTTCACGTCCAGGACGATGTCCTGGACTGTTCTGACTTCCTCCAGGCGGGCGATCTCTGCGGCCAGACGGCTCGCCTCATAGTTTGCCAGGATACCGCCCCCGGCGAAGAGGGGTTGCCGCGCTTCGAGAGACCAGTTGTAATTGTCCTTGGTCCCTACCTGGTAGGTATTCGGCGGTATCGTCACCGATCCCAGCGGGGGTGGCAGGGTCATAGATGTTGCCGGCGAGGTGACGGTCGGATCGGCATTGAGACGGGTATAGCTGTAAGAGGTGCTCAATTTCGGGAGGAATCCGGTAAAGGCCTCCCTCTGCTGCGCTTCGGCCCCCCGGACCCCTTCCCTGGCCGCGTGAATGAGGACGCTCCGCTTCAACGCCGTCTCGATGCACCCCTGCAGCGGCAGAGGCTTGGCCTTCGCCGCCGCCCAGACTCCGGACCCCGATGCGGCAACCAAGACAATGGCTGTTCCGCAGAGAAACCACCCTTTAGTGCGCATCCTTCCCGACCCCCTTAAAAAAATGTCGGTTACAAGAGGGACATGGTTCATCAGCGATACCCTCTCAATCATGGTCAGCCAAACCGTTTTTGTCAAGCGGAATTCATAGACGCTAATCGAGCATGTCCCTGAGCATGGGAAGCTGCAGATCCATCGCCCGCTTTCCTTCTTCGATGGACTCATCAGCACGGTTGAATTCCATGAGCCCGATATGGGCGAGTTTCGGTTTGACGAGAATGTCCGGCGGGTCGGCGAGGAGCCTCTGGCGTGTGATGGAATCCTGCATGATCTTCACGGAGGTAGCCATTACGTCGAAAAGCGACGGCCCCCGCTCCGGTTGTTCCTGGAACAGCTGCCGGAAAAGGGTGAGATTCCCCTGTTGAGCCGTCTGGTTCAAAAAGGCCGCCCAGCGACCCTGGGCCCAGGATGAAATCCCGTTCTTGTTGTTGCCGTTCTTGCTTGAGGGGTCGGCCATCCGACGGAGCCGCGGTTTTCCCATGATATCCGAATTCAGATTGACCGCAACAACGATATCCGCGCCCATCGCCCGGCAGGGCGATACGGGCACGGGATTCACAAGTCCCCCATCCACCAGCCACTGACCGTCGCGCCCGAAGGGGGTGAAAATGCCGGGGAGCGACATACTCGCCCGAACGGCGTCGATAAGGGACCCCTGGCGGAGCCAGACCTCCTTGCCTGTCTTCAGATCGGTCGCGATGGCGGAGAAAGGCACCGGCAACTCCTCGATCCTCGGATCGGACAGGACTTCCCGCAGATATCCGCTGATCTTCTCGCCTTCAATCAGTCCGGAACGGGGAATCATCACGTCCATGAAACCGATGATGTGAGACCAGGAAAGCTTCCGGACCCAACGATCCAGCGGATCGAGAAATCCGGCCGCGAAGGAACCGGCAACGAGCGCACCGACGGAGGCGCCGCATGTGAAATCGATCGGGATGCCCCCTTCAAGCAGGCTCCGGATCACACCGATATGAGACCAGCCCCTGGCAGACCCGCTTCCTAACGCAATACCCACCTTCTTTGTCAATGGACCTTACCTTTTTTGCAAATGAATTTTGCGGCACCCTATCACATTTACCGATCCTATGCGAGATCCCATCACGCGGAGAACGGATAGGGAGCCGCTCCTCGATAAGAATCATCGATAAGAATCTTGACTTTGCACGCGTTTTTTGTTCAGATGACTTTTCTTTAGGAGGAATGTTCAGGGATGTCAAAAGCAAAGATGATCCTCCGCAACCGCAACATCATTTTTCTGCTCGCATTGACCTTTGGCCTACTCGTTCCTTACGCGGTCCCGGTCACCCGGCATCTGGTTCTCCCCGCCCTGTCGCTGGCGATGGCCCTCTCTATGATGGACATCACAAGCGACCTCTTTCTCCGCCCCCGCTCCCTCTTCTTCCCAGCCCTGCTCGGGATCATCATGAGCTATATCATTCTCGGAAACATCATCATCGGCATTTCCGCCCTTGTGATTCGCGATGAGATGCTCTGGACCGGTTTCGTCCTGCTGGCGGCGGCGCCTCCGGCCGTCGCAGTGATCCCCTTTTCCGGTTTCCTCCGCGGCAACGGCCCGCTTTCCCTGATTGGAACGGTGGGCGCGTATCTGGGTGCGCTGGTGATCATACCGCTGATCTCCTTAAATCTTCTCGGCGCCGTAACGTTCGATCCTTACAAACTCCTCCTGATCGCCGTTGAGCTCATTATCCTCCCATTTGCGGTCTCACGTCTGCTGATCAGGGAGGGGTGGAACAAGCGGATCGAATCCTCGCGCAGCGCCATCACGAACTGGAGTTTCTTTGTCGTCCTCTACACGATGATCGGCTCGAACCGCGACATCTTTCTCATTCACACGACGACCCTGCTGCCTGTCGTATTCATCGCCATAATCACCATGTTTATCCTTGGTTTTTTGATCGACAGGGTCTGCCTCCTCTTCCAGATTTCAGCAGAGACCCGAACCAGTCTTGTTCTCCTCGGCACACTCAAGAATCAGGGGTTGGCCGGCGGCCTCGCACTGACGCTCTTCAGTCAGGAGGCTTCCCTTCCCGCAGCGGTTTCCACCATGATCATGATCTTCTACGTCATCTGGCTGGATTTCAAGAAACGTTGGGATTGAAATGCAAGTGTAAGGAGGGAAAACGTTATGATGGATTACCCTTTGTTGCTCAGGACGTTTCTCCTGAGGGCGGCAAAATATTTCCCGAAGAAGGAGGTTGTCTCGATCTATCCCCAGAACGAAATCTTCCGTTACACCTACGCCGATTATTTCAAACGGACCTGCCAGTTGGCCCATGCCCTCGAATCCTTAGGGGTAAAGCGGGGCGATCATGTGGCAAGCTTGGCGCTCAACACCCACCGGCATCTGGAACTCTACTTCGGCGTCCCCTGCATGGGAGCGGCCCTTCATACGACCAATTTTCGTCTCCCCCTGCACCATCTTGTTTACATCATCAATCATGCCGAGGACAAGGTCATGTTCGTCGACGAGGATCTCGTCTTCATCATCGACGCCATCAAAGACCAGTTGAAAACCGTCGAGCATTATGTCATCCTCTCGCAAAGCGGCAGGATGCCCCAGACCGAACTCAAGCCGGTCTCGCTCTACGACGACCTCATCTCCAAATTTCCTGAGACGTACGACTTCCCCGACGACCTGAGCGAATGGGATACGGCGATGATCTGCTACACCTCGGCAACCACCGGCGATCCCAAAGGCGTCCTCTACTCGCATCGGGGGCTTGTCCTGCACACCTATGCTGCGGGATGCACGCTCCGGGTCTCGGAAAACGACTGCGCCCTGCATATTGTTCCGATGTTCCACGCGAACGCCTGGGGAGGGCCCTTCGGCTGCGTCGGCTTCGGCTGCAAGCAGGTCCTGCCGGGACGGGAGACGATCAATATGGAGGCGATCTGCAAAGCGATCGCCGAGGAAAAAGTCACCTTCACCGCCGGGGTCCCCACCATCTGGCTGATGCTCTTCAACTACCTGGAAGGAGGCGGCAGATGCGACTTCTCCTCGCTCAAGACGATTGTCTCCGGGGGCTCGGCCTGCCCGCGTTTCCTGATGGAGACGCTAAACGAGAAATACGGCTTCCCTATCATGCAGGCCTACGGAATGACGGAAACATCGCCCCTGGCGCTGGTCGCCGTGCCGAAGGGCTCGATGGTCGACTGGCCGAAAGAAAAACTCTACGACGTGAAATCCAGCGCCGGCATTCTGGCGCCCGGCCTCGAGATGAGGATCGTCAACGATAAGGGAAAGGAGGTAAAGGCCGACGGAAAGGAATGGGGCGAGATCCAGCTTCGGGGACCCTGGGTCGCCAAAGAGTATTACAAGGATCCAGAGCGGTCGAAACCCTCATTCGAAGGAGGCTGGCTCCACACGGGCGACGTGGCAACCATCGACGAGGAGGGTTACGTCTACCTGATCGACCGGACGAAAGACCTCGTGAAAAGCGGCGGGGAGTGGATCTCCTCTGTCGATCTGGAGAACCTGATCATGTCCCATCCGGCTGTCTTGGAAGCCGCCGTGATCGGCATCCCCCACAGCAAATGGGTGGAGCGGCCTTTGGGCTGTGTCGTCGTTGTGCCCGGCAAGAGTGTTACGGAGGCGGAGCTGAGGGAATTCCTCAAAGATAAAGTCAAGGCTGCCTGGTGGATGCCCGACCACTTCGTCTTTCTGAACGGGCTCCCGAAAACCAGTGTAGGGAAGTTCAACAAAAAGGAACTCCGCGAAATGGTCGCCAGCGGTAAGATCCGGATCCCGGTCGAATGAGGGCATTTTCGATACCCACTTACGGATCTTTTTCTGGAAAGACGGCCCGGGTAATGGTAGGATCAGGCCGTAAAATCAGATAAAAAGGAGGAACGTCTCATGAAATGCAATGTCGGCAGAACGGACCGGATCATCCGAGTCATCATCGGACTTGCCATCATCTGGGCGGGATTCTATTATGAAAACTGGTGGGGAGCCATCGGCGTCGTCTTTCTTGTCCCAGCGGCTCTGGGCCACTGTCCTCTCTACGTCCCTTTTAAATTTTCAACCTGCCGAAAGGATGATTAGGGACGCGTAATGGGGACGGATTTCAAATCTGTCCCCATTACGTGAAATCCGTCCCCATCCATGATGATTGACGGACAGTCTATGCAAAATGATCGCGAGGATTACAACCGGGGTCACCGCCGGCGTCTGAATCAGAAATTCATGAATTCGGGAATTGAGACCCTTCATGAATACGAGGCATTAGAGCTCCTGCTCACCTATATCATCCGGCGGCAGGATGTAAAAAGACGGGCCAAGGCGCTCCTCGAAAAGTTCGTTTCCATCAAAGGGATTCTCGATGCGGAGATAGACGATCTGAAGCAGATCGAGGGGATCGGCGACCGTTCCGCGGTCTTCTTCAAACTCGTCAAGGAAACGGCCTCGCTCTACCTCAAACAGAAGGCAAAAGAGAAGAAGCAGGTCACCTGCACGACCGAGCTTCTGGACTTCTGCAGAACAGTCATGGGCGGGAAAAAGGACGAAGAGTTCGCTGTCATCTACCTGGATGTCCAAAACCAGATCATCGAATTTGAAACGGTGCAGAAGGGGATCGTCAACCAGGCCGTGGTCTACCCGCGGCAGGTCCTGGAAAGCGCCTTGAAAAAAAAGGCATCGGCGATCATCCTCGCCCATAACCACCCTTCCGGCCATGTGCGCCCCTCCGATGCCGATATCCGTCTCACCAAGACAATCCAGGAGACGGCAAAGGCGCTGGACATCCTCGTCCACGACCACATCATCATCGGGGAAAACCGTTTTTTCAGTTTCCGGGAAGAGGGGCTGATGCCCTGATATAAATAGGGACAGATACCTATTTACCAGAAGGAAAATAGGTATCTGTCCCTATTTATCTATTTATTTATTTGATGATACTTGTGGCCTGACGATCTTTCTTTATCAGGCGGCAGGTCTACTTACGCTTCTTGTCGACCCTCTCTTTGAGCTCCTTGCCGACTTTAAAGAAGGGGAGTCTCTTTGGTGAAACCTTTATGCTTTTTCCGGTCTTGGGGTTTCTACCCGTATAGGCGTCATATTCCCGCACGACGAAGCTTCCAAACCCCCTGATTTCGATCCGGCCGTTTTTTTTGAGTTCACTTGTAAATCCTTTGAATACCAGATTAATCAGGTCAATCGCCTTCTTTTCCGTCAGGTATTCCTTTCGACTTAACGCCTCAATCAGTCCAGATTTGTTCATGACCTCCTCCTTAGAATGGCCTATTGCGGTTACACCCTATGCACTAAGTAAAAAGCCTGCCTTGCTTAAATAACGTGATAATATATCTTTATTTTGGCGACTATTATTTATTTTCAATTGAATGTCAAGACAATTTTTTTACTTCTTTACGGGTTCCCGCCAGCGCCAGAAGCCTTTCCACCTCCCGCTGGGTCATCGTACGCCAGGTTCCTTCGCGGAGGGGGGCGAGAGCGATATCCGCCACGGCGACACGGATCAGGCGGGTGACGGAATGGCCTACGGAGTCGAAGGCCCGTCTGATCACGCGGTTTCTTCCGTCGGTGAGGGTGAGTGTCAGCCAGGTGCTCCCGGGGTTCGTCTTCTCAATTTCAATCGCTGCCGGTAAAAATTTTCCATCGGGAAGGTCTATCCCCTTTTCCAGGGCTTTGAGCTCCCCCTTGAGGAAACACCCCTCCGCCTTGATGCGGTAGGTCTTTGGGATTCCAAAACGGGGATGCTGGATCCGCTGGGCAAACTCCCCATCATTGGTCAGTATGAGAAGCCCCTCCGAGTCGTAGTCCAGACGTCCTACCGGATACACACGCGCCGCAACGCCGTTGATCAGATCCGTCACTATGGGCCTCCCCTGCGGATCACTGAGGGTCGTCACATACCCCTTCGGCTTGTGCAGCAAGAGGTAGATCTTCTCCGTCTCCAGAGAAACGAGCCTGCCATCCACCCGGATTTCATCCTTTTGAGGATCCGCCTTCTTGCCCGGCACGGTCATGACGATCCGGTTGACGCTGATACGTCCCTCGGCGATCATCTTTTCCGCCGCCCGGCGGGAGGAGATGCCGGCCCTGGAGAGGATCTTCTGCAGACGCTCTTCCGTCATACGCTCTTGCCTCTCTCCAATGCTAATTCTGCAAATCC
>Ga0209835_1001139_pt1 | contig 15314 bp, 12 predicted proteins | sample LakKivwa52mmetaG_FD_184138 | JGI IMG/M metagenome (GOLD analysis project Ga0209835, IMG submission 184138) | Anoxic lake water microbial communities from Lake Kivu, Rwanda to study Microbial Dark Matter (Phase II) - Lake Kivu water 52m metaG... | ecosystem: Environmental > Aquatic > Freshwater >...
TTTGTCCGTTTCCATGCGCTTCGATGCCGGAAAAAGGGAACCTCCCCAACCCCGGCCGACACCCGGCGGCTCCTGGCGTTCCTCGCCGCAATCGCCGAATTCTCGGTGAGCGCCGCCGAGCTGCATGCCCTCGACCGCATCGGCCCTGAACAGCTCGAACGGATCGACCGGTTCTATGCGACGCTGGAGGCGTTCCGCTCCCTGCTTGCCGCCGAGGGGCGGTTCTATCCGCCGCTCGAAGCGGCGCGCTTCGCCGACCTCCAGCCGGGCGACGACGAATTTTTCACCGGCCTGCCGCCGATGACCCCGGTGAACCAGCGCTTTTTCAGCCGTATCCCGCGCGACCGGCTCTTTGTCGACGCGCCCATCTTCGGCCCCCACATGCCCAAAGAACCACCCGACTACGAAACAGCCTTATCGCTCGTCAGGCATATCGGTGTCGCCGAACGGCGTGACACCGGCGAGGGGGTGAGTTTTACCGAACTCGCCGAACGGGCCGCCCTGCCGGCGCTCCTCGCACGTGAGATCAGCGCCTTTCTGCAACGACCGCGTAACGATACGGGACAGCTTTTCATCGTGCCGCTCGACGAAACGCTCTCGTTCTACCTGTGGGAACTCCTCTTCCGGCCGCTCGGCGGCCAGGTCAACTTTGTGCCGTGGCTCCCCTTTGCCCACTTCGCGGCGGCGCACCGTCTGCGCGATGCGATCCGCGGCGGAGAGGGGCTGGAGGCTGGGCGGCAGGGGCTCGTCGCCGAACTCACCGCCCGATGGAATGAACTCGACGAGGCGAACCGCGCCGCCTTCGAAGCGGCGATCACACTGTGCGGCGAACTTGTGCGGCTCCGCCCATTGATGTGCGAGCAGTGGTCACCGCTTTCCGAGTACCTTATCGCCGCAAAGAGACTGCACCTGCGCGGCAAGCGCAGTGCACCGATACAGGTAGTGGGGATGGGCGATGCGACCGGCATCCCCTATAAGCGAGCCGTCATACTGCCGATGAACAGGGATATTTTCCCGCGCAAGCCTTTCAGAGGCCCCTACCTGAACCTGATACATCTGCCACGCATCCATCGGGCGCAGTTCGAGGCCGACGACCTCGCATTGCGGCAGTTCCTTTCGTTCGGCCGCACGGCTCACATCGCCGCCCTCTATGATCAGGCGAATGGAGAGGCGCCGTCGGCCCAATTCTCGTTTCTCGCCACCGAATTCGGTAAAAAACCGGTGAAGCGGATTTTGGCCCCGACTCCGCTATACGCATCGGTCGGCAACCCAGCGATAGAGAACACCGATGAACTGAGCGAGAAACTCCGGAGGCACAAGTGGTCCTTCAGTTCGCTGAGTCTCTTTTTCACCTGTCCGTTCCGTTTCATCCTTGAACAGATACAAGCGGTGACGCCGCCCCCCTGCTTTGAAGACGAGGAGCATGCCAATCTCCTTATCGGGAATTTCCTCCACCACTTCTTCGCAAAACTGAAGGATCATCGCCCGGCAATCGAGCGGTGGCAAGCGCTGTTTGAAGAGCGGTGGGAGCGCGACGCGGAACTGCGCGCAAAACTCCCCGACTATGCGGTCCGCAAGGCGATAGTCCGCAGCCATCTGACCGATATCGCCGCATGGGAACGGGAACAGGGGATGCAGATCCTCTTTTCCGATGAAGTGACAGCGGCAGAACTCGATCTGACCGCCCCCTTCGGCGACGGCCGTTACCACATCAGGGGGCGGATCGACCGGCTGCAGCGTCATGCGGGGAAACTGCTGATCGCCGACCTGAAATACAAGGAAAAGAAAAAGCTCTCAGAAAAGGTTCGGCTGGCCGACCGGGTTGAAGAACCCAACTCGTTCGACGAACGGTTCCAACTTCTCATCTATGCCTATCTCGTCCTGCACAGCGGAACGGCGCCCCCCGGCTCGCTCGACGCAGCCTATATCTTTCTGCGGCCGAATGTGCGCGGCGACTATGAAGGCAAACTCGCGGAGACGGAGCTGGTGGACCGCGACTTGACGATGGAACGCATTGCGCAGCGGCTCGACCGGATGCTGCGAGCGGAGCGCTTTGTCCCCAACTGCCGTGCCGAATGCTGTCCCTATTGCTCTTATAAGGCGCTCTGCCTCAGGCCCGACCTCTACCGGACGGGAGGTCGCCCATGGTGAAAAGCCTCTTCGTCACCGCCTCGGCCGGCTCCGGCAAGACCTTCCGTCTGACCAAAGAGGTGCGCCGCCATATCGAACGCGATACGGCGCTCGTCGTCGCAGCCACCTTCACCCGCGCCGCGGCGGCCGAGATGGAAAAACGGATACTCGAAGAGATCGACAAAGAGACCGAGAGCGCAACCGAGAAACTTCGGTTCATCATGCGAGCAGCCAAGGTGCATTTCTCGACCATCGATGCGCTCTTTCACCAGTTCCTCGCGACAGAGGAGTATTTGCCGCAGATGGCCGACGAGCAAGAGATCGCGCTCATCACCGCCAACGCCGACGAACGTTTTTTCCAACATCCCCGCATCCTCTCCGACATCGAAAGCATCCTGATCGCGGCGCGCATCCTCAACCTGCAGCCCGAGTCGCTTATCGAAGCTCTGGACAAGGGCAAAGAGACGTTGGCGGCATGGGAGTGTCCCGACAGCCTGCTTGATGAACTCAAGAGAAGACAGGCACGCATAGTCGCTGAGTACGAGAGATTGCAAGAGCAAATACAGACGGTCGCAGAGGAAACGACGGGGAATCTCCGCACACAGGTGGTAGGACCCCTGCTCCAACCCATCGGAGAGGCGAACCTTGATAGAGCGCTGTTCCTCAAATCTGATGTGGCGGATGTAACGGTGGCTGCCTCCGATCTCAAGACTTCAGCCTACTCCACGCTGCGGAAACTTTACCCCCCGATGCGCCTTCTGATCGCCGAACATCTCATCAACACCAAACGCTTGCGCAGCGCCCTTCTCAAGCGCTTCAGCGCGCTGCGCGCGGAGCTGCTCACCGAGGAGAAGGAAAGAGTCGGCCGCCTCTATTTCGACGATCTCCCCCGGGCGCTCATCGCTCTGGACGGTCCCGACAGTCACGACCGGCCGCTTTTCATGGCGCGCCTCTACGAACTCGGGTTCCACCGGACGGCGTATCTGCTCCTCGATGAGTTCCAGGACACCTCGAAGATACAACTCGACCTCCTCCGACCGCTCCTCGAGGATATCCTCGGCGGTGTGGGGGAGAATGCCGAGGGGGAACGGTCGCTATTTCTTGTGGGAGACTGGAAACAGTCGATCTACCAGTGGCGGGATGCGGCGCCTGACCACCTGAAGGCGTGGCTCGCCCCCTCTATCCGGAGCGGGCAGATAGCCACCGAGCCGCTACTCCACAACTACCGCTCGACCCCGCTGCTCATCGCCTTCTTCAACCATCTGGTTGCCGGCCTGTTTGCGGGAACCGATAAGGGTCATCTACAGACACCGCCCAAAGAACCAAAGCATCCCTACAGCGGCATCTCCGATGTGGAGGTCATACCGGCGCCCTGCAGCAGAGGCGACGGTCCGGCGTATGAGAGGCTCACAGAGGCTATCGTACGAAAACAGGCGGAGTGCGGATGCGCGTGGGGCGACATGGCGGTCCTGTGTCGCACCAACGCCCATATGGACAAAGTTGCAACGGCGCTGGCACAGGCAGGGATACTCACCTCCGGGCTCCGTGGACGCGAGTTGTTGTCGTTCCGCGAAGGAACGGCTCTCTATCTGTCGCTCATCGCCCTTTTCACCGGACACGACGGCCGCTTCATCCCCCTGGCCCTCTCGACACTGGGCTATGACAAAGCACTGACTGCCGCCCTCGCACGACTTGCCGGGACTGTCAGCACGGCGCCCCGGCCCCACCGTTTCGCGCAATTTGCCGCCGCCCTGCGCGATCTCCTGCCCAATTTTCCGCGTGTGCTTATCGAGACGCTGTGGGACGAGGCGGAGCGTTACTTCAATCGCCCCGACGCCGCCGACGTCGCCGCCTTCCTGCACTATCTGCTGGAGATGTCGCACCTGGTCACCGTACCCGAGGGGACGCACTCCGACCGGGTGAAACTTGCCACGATTCACGGCACCAAGGGTCTTGAATTTCCCCATGTTTTCCTCTTTTGGAAAGAGGGACTCGACAAGTCCCCCGAGATACGGCACCCGGACGACGGCTGTCCGCTCGACCTGGATAAAGGCGAGATCGCTTTTCTCGCCACCGGCCCGATTGCAGGGGCAGACGCCATTGCGGCGGCAGCGAAAGCGTTAAAAGAAGAAAAGGCTGAGGAGACGGCCAACCTCCTCTATGTCGCTACGACCCGTGCTGTGCAAAGTCTGACGATCCTCCTGCGGGCCGATAAGGAGGGAAAACTCAAAGGGTTCAGCGAACGGATGTATCGCACCGCCGAAAGAACGATACCGGACGCCGAGCGGACCGAATTCGGCTGGCGGCATGACTACGGTCTTGAGAAACCACGACCCTCCGAGCACGAGATGCTGACAGCGCCAGACCTCGCCGAATTCTTCGTCGACAAGGCGGACAGAGATGAAATGGACCCGATGCTTCATTCAGCCGCTATCGAGGCGGGGATTGAACGCGGCCTGCGCATCCATGAAGCGCTCGCCAGGCTCACCGGCGATCACAGATCGATAGCCCGGAGCGACCTCGCCGAAGAGGAACTTGCCGCCATCGACCGGTTTCTGCACGAGGAGAAGGCGCGTGAGATCATCTTCCGTCCAGGGACCGTGCTCACAGAACAGCACCTCTCGGATACCCGCTCGTTCGGCATCGTCGACCGGCTCATCATCTCCCCCGACCGCATCACCCTCATCGACTTCAAAACGGGACGCGTCGGCCATCTTGCCGACAAGTACCGCCCCCAGATGATCCGCTACCGCGCCATCCTGCAGGGACTCTTCAGCGGCCGTCCGGTCGAATGCTACCTGCTGTTTGTGGATGAACCGCACCGCATACTGACGATCTGAACGGAGCATGCATAGAAGCACTCTACATCTCGAAAAACTCAGCCCTGTTATTCAACCAAGTTTCCACCACATCCTCGTGCTGTCTGGCAAACTGTTCGCGCGGCACCGTCCCGATATCAAACCATTCGAGCGCTTCATACCAGGGAGGTTTGCGGACTTTGACGCCCGCATTGACGGAGACTTCAAAAAGAAACAGAACATCGAAGTGTTTTTCTCCCGGGGCGATTGCCGGTTCGTAGAAGAAGGTTTTGACGTAAGGTTCCGAATAGATGAGGCCCTTGTCGAGTGTCAGGATCTCTTCTCCGATTCGCCTCGCGGCATTTCGCGGGTCCTCGCCGAACTTCAGATGACTCGCGGGGATGGTCCAGCCGTGAGCATTGGACTTGACGCGCTTGCTTTCCATACCGCAGAGCTGCTCCCAGGCCGGATGGTCGGCGTATCTTCCCAACAGGATTTTCCCCTCGCTGATGACAAACAAGAAGGCACACAGGCACATCCCGCCCTGCGGCACACTCGTCCACCCTTTCGGCGGGGCAAACGGCGCCAGCCATAGAAAGGAACTCCCCCTGCTTTCTTCGATCCCGATCGGAACGGAACTCATCTTTGCTTCTCCCCTCACTTATTCCTTCGCGGCAGCGGGCTTCGGCGGCCTCTGGTCAAAATTCCTTCCCAGAATCTCGACGGCAATCCGGTTTCGGAGCATTTCAACCGAACCGCCTGCGATGACCCAGCCCCTTGCCCGCGCATAAAGATAGGCGAAGGGATATTCCTTGGACAGCCCGTAGCCGCCGTGGATCTGAATCGCCTCCCTGCAGACGAACTCGGAGGTTTCATTGCAGGCCAGCTTTGCCAGGGAGCTGTCCAGAGCCGAAGGCAGGCCCCGGTCCGCCTCGACCACGGCCTTATACAGGAGCCATCGCGCCTGCTCGATACGGAGCTTCATGTCCGCCAGCTTCCACTGAATGCCCTGAAATTCGCAAAGCGGCCTGTCAAACTGCTTCCTCTCCTTGACGTACTGCAGCGACTTCTCATAAGCCAGTTCGGCCACGGCGAGGGATCGGCTGGAGTTACCCATTCGCTCGACATTGAAAACGGACATCAGTTTCCTGAATCCCTGCTCCGACATCAACACATATTCCTTCGGCACCCTGCACTCATCGAAATAGAGCATGCAATGGTGTTCGCCGGAGAGGTGGTGCTCCGTTTTACCTCGCGAAAAACCGGGAGCATCGGCGGGAACGACCACCGCGCCCGACGATGCGACGCCCTTGCCGAAGCGGCACCAGACGGAGTAATACCCGGCGCTGTCGCCGTTCGAGTTGAAAATCTTGCTTCCGTTGATGACGACATGATCGCCCTCGAAGCGGGCAGTGGTTCGCAGATCCGTGACAGCCGACCCCGCGTCCGGTTCGGACATCGCGGCCGTAATGATCGTCTCGCCGGAGAGCAGTTTGGGGAGGACATTCTTCTTCACGAATTCGTTGCCCAAAAACGCAATCTGCTGAATAGCGCCGAAATTACCCGCCTGAAAAACGTCCCCCGTATGGGGGCAGACTTTCGTGATCTCCATGATGGCGATCACGCAGTCCATCAGGGAGGCCCCCTGTCCGCCTTCCTCTTCCGGGAGGCGCATTCCCATCAACCCGTTCTCAGCCAGAATCTTGGCGTTTTCCCACGGATATGATCCCCCCGATCCCGTTTCCCATGTGAATGCCTTGGGCGCAAAATATTTTAAAGACAATCTCCGTACGGTTTCCTGGAACATCTTCTGTTCGTCACTCAACTGAAAATCCATATGCACTTGCTCCTTGCCTTTATATTTGCTATTCTCGGCAGATCAGGGCGTCCACCACCTTGACCCCTCTTCCTTCGGGATATACAATCAGCGGGTTAATATCCAGCTCCCGGATCGCATCTCCAAGATCCAGCGAAAGACCCGCCACGCTCATCAATGTCGACGCGATCGCTTTGCAATCCATTTTCTCCGTGCCTCTGTACCCCTTCAGGAGCTTTGATCCCTTGATCTCCTCGATCATTTCCCGGGCGTCCTGCAAAGCGAGGGGCGGGATGCGAAAAGAGACATCTTTAAATACCTCAACGAAGACACCCCCCAAACCGAACATGATGACGGGACCGAAGCTGACGTCCCGCTTCATGCCGATGATCAGTTCCACCCCTTTTCCCGCCATCTCCTGGACCAGGACGCCGTCGATCTTCGCATCGTCCTTGAATTTTTTCGCTTTGGCAAGGATTTCTCCGAAGGAGGCCACAAGCTCCGTCTCCGATCGGACCCCCAGTTTGATCACGCCCGCCTCGGTCTTGTGTGAAATATCGGCCGACATCACCTTCAGCGCGACCGGGTAACCGATTTGATCGGCCGCCTTCTTCGCCTGTTCCAGGTTGCCGGTCAGTATTTCCCTGGTCACCGGGATGCCGCATACGGATAGAACGCGCTTGCTGTCATATTCATTTAGGATGCGTCCCGCGCTCGCCAGGATTATTTTGATACTCCGGGCAGTCGACGAAGAGGGATCCGGCGCCCGTCTCTGATCGTTCTGTCGGTTGAAGCTTTCGATGGCCTCTCCGTACTTCACCAGATAGCCGAGCGCCCGCCCGCATGACTCGGGGGTCCGGAAGGAGGGGATGCCGTGCTTCTCGAAGAGTCTCAATGCCTCCGCCGCGTTGGGGTTGCAAAACGCCACCAGAGGTTTTATCGCATCCCTGCATACATCCACTATGGGTTGCACGCCCAGATTCGGTTCGAATTGACTCGATGTGCCCACCACGCCTACGATCATGTCAAAGGTATCGTCTCTGAGAAGGAGTTCGAGACCTTTCTTGAATCCGTCCCCTGTTCCGGACATCGTGACGTCCATGGGATTTGATTTCGCCGCAAAGGAAGGCAAAAACGCAGTCGCCTCCCTGATCGCGTCATCGGAAGGAAATGGAAACTGCAGCCCGGCCTGCGCGGCGGCTTCCACCACGATGGTCGCGCCGCCGCCGGTCGTGGTGATGACGCCCACATTCCTCCCCTTGGGCGGTTTTGTTTTGCAGAAAAGCGCGGGGACTTCGAACAGGTCTTCCAGCGTCTCCACTCGCGTGATCCCGTACTGCCGGAAAAAGGCATCGTAGATCGCGTCGGCTCCCGTGAGGGCGCCGGTGTGCGACGCAGCGGCCTTGGCCCCGACCTCCGTACGGCCGACTTTGAGGACGAGGATCGGTTTCTCCGCTTTCAGTGCTTCAACGGCGACGTCGCGGAAGAGCTCGACGTCTCTTAACGCCTCGAGGAAAATGGCGATGGCATCGGTGTTTTCGTCCTTGACCAGATAGTGGGCGAATTCAGCGACACCCAAATCCATTTCGTTACCCGTCGAGATGACATAGCTGAAGCCGATCCCCCGGTCCGCCGCCCGGGTGACGTACGCCCCGGTCAGGCCGCCGCTCTGCGAAATGAGGCTGATTCTCCCCTTGGGGATAGCGTCGAGTTCGTAACAGACGATCGGAGACAGGATGATGTTTTGGGTCATGTTCACGATCCCCGCGCAGTTCGGGCCCACGACACGGATCCCCGCCTCCCGGACCTGTGATCGGATCCGTTCCCGGGTCTTCTTTCCTTCTTCACCGTCATCCCCGAGACCGGCGGAGTGAATAATGATGCTCTTGATATTTCTTTCGATACACTGCTCGATCACCCCGGGAACGCCTTTCGCGGCGATCTGGATAAACGCCGTATCAACGGCTTCCGGGAGATCCTTCACCGAGGGGAAGCAGGGGATTCCGGAAATGTCGCTGCGGGCGGGATTCACCGCATAGAGCTTGCCCCGATAGCCGTGCTTCAGAACGTATTTGACCGTTCTGCCCGTGAATTTCGAATAGTCCGCCGACGCGCCCACGATGACGACCGATTGGGGTGCGAGCAGCGCGTGTATCTGCGTGCAGAGGGAGTCCATCGCGATGAGGTCTCTATTTTCAGGCACAGGGCCTTCCATGCCGTGCCGGTCGGGGGCGCCGCGCAGCCCTTGCGCGGGGCGGCATCGCCGTCATGAGCAGAATCGGACCGCCACGGTGAGTGAGCCGGTACGGGTCGGGGCGCGGTGCGTCCGGGCCGTTGTGCGCCGTTACTCGATCTTCACACCGGCAGCCTTGATCACTTCCGCCCACTGCGCCGTTTCGTCGCGGAGGAACTTGGTGAGCTCCTCGGGCGTGCCTCCGACGGGTTCGGCTCCCAGATCCGCCAGACGCTTTTTCATCTCCGGGGTGTGCGGTATCTTCATGAGGGCCCCCGCGAGCTTGTCGATGATCGGGCGCGGCGTCGCCGCGTGTGCAACTATACTGTACCAGACGAATGTGTCCACATCCACCCCGGATTCCTTCAGCGTCGGCACGTCGGGCAGGAGCTCGGCGCGCCTGCTGCCGGTGTTGGCCATGACGCGCAGCCGCCCCGACTTGATGTGCGCCAGCGCGGCGGGGATGTTGGTGTAGCTTATGTCCCCCTCGCCGCTGATCAGCGCGGTAAGCGCAGGGGCCGTCCCTTTATAGGCGACGTGCAGAGTATTGACCTTCGCCCGCAGGTTGAACAGTTCGCCCGTCAGGTGCTGGCTCGATCCCTTACCGGAAGAAGAGAAGGTGAGCCCTCCCGGCTTGCTCCGGGCAAGGGCGATCAGCTCCTTGACGTCCTTCGCCGGAAGCGACGGGTTCACAACCATGATGTTGGCGGCAACTGCGAACATGGAGACGCCCGTCAGGTCGCGAAGCGGATCGAAAGGGAGTTTCCCGTAGAGCGATTGGTTGATCGTCAATGCGGGTGAGCCCAACAGCAAGGTATAGCCGTCCGGCGCAGACTTCGAGACGTACTCCGTGGCGATGTTCGTCCCCGCCCCGGGCCTGTTCTCGACGATGACCGGCTGCCCCAGGGCCTCCGACAACTTCGGGGCGATCAATCGCGCGGCGATATCGTTGCCGCCGCCCGGCGTATAGCCGACAATAATCCGGATCGGCTTATCCGGGTAGTTTTGCGCCGGGATCGTCGATGGTAAAACCAGCATCAGTAAAACCATTATGCGTATCGCTGTTTTCATGCTCTTTCTCCTTTCATACAATAGATAACGGGAAACGCCTTTTGAACCGTTCATTCCGAAATCTCGCGAATGATCTTTCCCACTTCGTCCTCATCGAGCGAGTCAACCATATGAAGCCTGGTTCGCATCGCGTCAATCACCGCCTGCACCTGTTTGCCGTTGAGCGCGAGTCCCATCTCCTGGGCCTTCAGCTCGATGCTCTTGCCGCCCAGTGCGGAGGGACCAAAGAGGATGGTCATCTTCTGCCCGATGGCGCCGGGCTCGATAAAATCCCTCGTCTTCTCCCCTTTGATGCGCGCCCGCAGTATCCCTTCGATGTGCGTATCGGGAGTTTCCAGAAACACGGACCGCCCCACAAGCGGTTTGTACGGTTGCACCTCTATACCGGTGATCTCCTGCACCAGCCGCGACAGCGCCGTGATCCTTTCAAGCTTTATTCCCAGATCCATCCCGTACATCACCGTCAGGGCCATCACCACCTCTTCGAAGGCGGCAAGTCCCGCGCCGTCCGCCAGACCGTTGACCGATGTCTCCACATTGGAGGCGCCCGCCTCGACTCCGGCCAATGTGCACGCCGTCGCCGTCCCGTAGTTGTTGTGGGCATGGACACCCACCTCGGCATCACCGGCGATCCTTTTCAACAAACCCACCAACCGTTTATACGCAGGCACGGTCAAGACACCGCCGCCGGCGGTCTTGATTCGATCGGCCCCGGCATCGATGGCCGCGCGGTACAGGTCGAGGGCATACCGCTCATCCCACCGTGTGCATGTAATCCAAAAAGAGGTTGACACACCGAGATTTTTGCAATGCCCTATCGCGTCGCTCACCCTTTGGCAATAGTCTGACCAGTCATATCCGGGTATAGGGGTCGGATAGAGGGCGCACAGGACGATATCCGCGCCGGCTTCAAGGATGTGATCAATCCCATTTTTATAATCGGGCAAGTCGATCCTTGCGATTGCACTCTTTTTGATCCGCAATCCTTCCTTTTTCAAGGCTTTCAAAAAATCGAGATGCCCCTGATTGATGGAGGCAAAACCGCAGTCGATCTCATGGACGTTCATCTCGTCCAGCAATCTCGAGATGCGCAACTTCTCCTCCAGGCTGTACACCACATGCGGCGCCTCTTCTCCCTCCCGGATCGTACTGTCCGTGATGCTCACCGACTCCGGCAAGGCATACTGGGCTAATACCTCCTCGTGCAGATTCCATCGGCTGTTCCAAAATCTTCCCTGAGGATCGTGATCCACGCCAAAAGCCGCTTCCTTGATCTTAAACTCCGCCATGCGATTTACCCGATCTTGAGATGACGCGTTTTTCCGTGAGCGCCGATGGATTCACGACATTGATCGGCCGACCGGATTGGTAGGCCAGTATCTGCTCGAAGATCTCCGCAAATTGCGCCTCGTATGAGCCGCGTTCGACGTACCCCAGATGCGGCGTGCACACGACGTTATCCATTGCCAGTAATGGATGTCTGCCGTCGGGCAGAGGCTCCTCCTCGTATACGTCGACGGCCGCCATGCCCGGGCGGCCGGCAAGCAGAGCCGCTTCGAGAGCCCCGGGCTCGATCAATCCCGCACGGCTCGTGTTGACGATCAGGGCTTCGGGCTTCATGCGCGCGAGATCGTCCCCGGTGACGATGCCGCGCGTCGCATCGATGAGTCGCAAATGCAGCGACAGGATGTCCGCTTCCTCGAACAGCTCCGCCCGGCTCGATGCCGCCGCATGCCCGTCGGCACGCGCCCTTGAGAGGCTCGTCTCGCGGCCCCAGGCGAGCACCTTCATGCCGAAGGCCTTGCCATAACCGGCGACCACGGCGCCGATACGACCGTAGCCAAAAATACCGAGCGTCCGGCCGCGTAAACAAAGGCCCACGGTTGACTGCCAGCGCCCGGCCCGCATCGCGATCATCTCCTGAGGAATCTTCCTCATTGCTGCGAGGACCAATCCCCAGGTCAGTTCAGCGGTCGCGTAAGAAGGCTTGCCCTCCCCCATGTTGGAGGAGACGATCACGCCGCTGCGTGTGCAGGCGCCGATATCGATGTGCGGATAGACGCCGCGCTGGCTGATGAGCCTGAGCCCGGGCAGGCGTTCGATCAGCGGCGCGCGGATCGGCGTGCGCTCGCGGATCAAAACCAGCGCTTCCGTGTCTTGAAGACGCGCGGCGAGGATACCCGTCTCCCTGGCGTGATCGTTCCAGATGGTGACGTGATGACCGGCAAGCATGTCGAAGCAGCGCAGCGTGCGCACCGCATCCTGATAGTCGTCCAGTATCGTAATGTTCATGATTCGCGCTTCGCTTCCGGGGTGAGATGATCGGTCATCTATAATCTGCTTCGGGGCAGCTGGGCGTCCCTCGGCTATATCCGATATTGGTTAAGTTTCTCCTCATCAATGACGATTCCCAGACCGGATCGATCGGAAAGGGTGATCGTTCCTTGTTCGATCTTCGGCGCCTCGACCAGCAGATCGTCCACCATATCCATGAAGCCGGTCAGCTCGCTGGCCAGTTTGACGTTGCGGCAGGACGCCGCGAAGTGGGCGCCGCACATGACACCGATGCCGCTGTCGGCCTGGGTGCCGCACAGGTTGGATACGCTCGCCGCCTCGCAGAGATGGGCGATGCGTTGGGAGATAGCAAAACCGGTGCGTGCGACCTTGATGCTGATCACGCTGACCACCCCCATTGCCAATTGCCGCCGGACCTCGGTTAGGTTTGTACAGCTCTCGTCGCCCATCAGTGGGATCGTGGTGGAGGGGCCTCCGCGATGCCGGTCAGCCCGTCATCCGTCCTGATGCGAACCAGGACGTGCTCCTCCGCATCCAGGGCCCCCCGGGCCCAGACTTTCTTCTCGGTGAGGGGGATACGAAAAGGTATCGCCTCGACAGCGGTCACTCGCATTTCACCACCCCCTCCTCCGATAGGAATTTACATCCATACGGTCCCTGTCGGGTCGAATGTGATGTGCCCCTCCCGCAGGGCACGGCTTGCGGATTACGCTCCCTGTCGTTACCTTACTCCCCTTTGATATTGCCTTCTTTGACGACCTTCCCCCATTTGACCGTTTCCGCCTCGATGAATTTGGCAAAGTCGGCAGAGCCCATCAAGTCCACCTCCGAGCCCTGTTTTTCGAATGACTGTTTCATTTCTTCGGAGTTCATGATATCCGCGATTTCCTTGTACAACCTGCCGACGATCTCTTTCGGCGTACCCGCCGGGGCGAAGAAACCCCACCAGATGGCCGATTCATACCCGGGCAGGCCCGCCTCGGAAACCGTCGGCAGCTCGGGCATCAGTTTGGTGCGTGCAGAGGCCGCATAGCCCAGCGCCTTGAGCTTTCCTGTCTTTATTTGCGGCATCGTCATCGTAAGCGTACCGGTCAGGATCTGGGAGTGGCCCCCCATCACGTCGATCATCGCAGGACCGCCGCCTTTGAACTGAACGATCTTGAAATCGATCCCGGCCATCATCTTGAAGAGTTCGCTGCTCATATGCACGAAGCTGCCGACGCCCGCGGCCGCACAAACCAGTTTGCCTGGCTGCTTCTTGGCCAAGGCGATGAGCTCTTTCACAGAGTTGGCCGGGACGCTCGGATGGATGGCGAGGACGGCCGGCCCGCTGCCCACCTTGGCAACAGGAATAAAGGACTTTGCCGGATCGAAAGGCACCTTGAAGAGCAGGGGATTGGTCGTAATTGCCGAAGAGGTGAACAGCAGGGTGTAACCGTCGGGTTCGGCCTTCGCCACCATCTCCATGCCGATCGTGCCCCCTCCCCCGCCGCGGTTATCCGGGACAACCTGCTTGCCGAGACGCTCGGAGAGCTTGGCGCCGATCATCCGTGCGACGATGTCGGTGCTCCCACCCGGCGCGAAGGCAATGATGAGCCGCACCGGCTTGCTCGGATATGAGTCGGCCGCTGCAACGGCCGCCGACAGCGGGGGCGCTGTCGCGAATGCGAGCAGCACTCCTAAAACCCTCAATAGCAGTGATTTCCTATTCGGCATCGATTTGTATTTTCTCATTTGTTTCTCCTTTCCTTGGGATTCTTGTTTATGTCGTATAAGGATAGGAGAAGCCTCTCTGTCTGTCAAGGAGATACTATGACGGCTTCGTAAAAAGCCCGGATGCAGCGTTGCGCTTCATCCTTCGTCATTGCGGCGGTCAAAATCACAGTAGAAACGCTCAACGGGCGTCTCTCGCGCAGCCTTGATCTGCGCCGCCTCGATCTCGTGCACCTTGATTTGCCGGTATCCGCGGGAGAGCGCTTCCGCTGTATGATGTGCAACCGCCCCGGCATCACCATAGCGCAGCAGGCTCGCGCGGGCCTGCAGGTCGCGCCGCGCGCTGCCGCCAAACAGGCGGTAGAGCGTTAAACCGGCAAGCTTGCCGGCGATATCCCAGAGCGCGATGTCGATTGCCGACGCCGCATACATTGCCGGACCGTTGCGGCCCACGTGTCGGCATGAGGGAGTCTCTCTTCCGGTATGACCGAGGCGTGTTTGTAATGAAGGGATCCGCTGAAACTCAAAACAGTGACCTTCACGGGGGTAGAAAAAACTTGACAGCTCCAGGATGGCTTGATAGCGGATGATGAAATAAGATAAGGAGGAGAGGATGGAAAATCTGATCTTGGATATCGAAGCCAGAAGCGCGGAGGAGTTGATCAAGCACTCGAAAGGTCCGGGAACGAGGTATGTCTTTTCGGACCACAACAACAATCCCGAAGGCAATATCTATGTGATCATGCGCACGGTCGAAAATGTGGATCATCCGGAAATGCATATCGAGCCGCACCAGCATGATTTCGAGAGCCTGTTCATTTTCAAAGGGAACAATCCGGACATGTCCGGATTGGAGGTGGAAGTTCTCCTGGGGGATCAGTGGCACAAGGTTGAGTCTCCCAAGACGATTCGAATTCCAGCCGGATTGAACCACAATTATCGTTTTGTCAAAGGTTCGGGGGAATATTGGAATATCGTCCTTACCCCCGGTGCGAATTACAACAAGACGGTAAAGTGAGATCCGTGCGAGGCAAGGAGGAAGGAACATGAAAAAATCCGCATTGGTTCACATACTGGCCGCAGGCTTGATCGTCGTCGTCGCTCTTCTGCAGGGGATGTATGCTCAGCCTGGCTGCGCCGCTGAATATCCGACGAGGCCGATCCGGATGATCGTGCCGTTTCCTCCCGGAGGCGGCAACGATATCCTGGCGCGCGCCGTCGGCCAGCGCCTCTCCCCGATCATCGGTCAACAGGTCAT
>Ga0209835_1001140_pt1 | contig 15308 bp, 10 predicted proteins | sample LakKivwa52mmetaG_FD_184138 | JGI IMG/M metagenome (GOLD analysis project Ga0209835, IMG submission 184138) | Anoxic lake water microbial communities from Lake Kivu, Rwanda to study Microbial Dark Matter (Phase II) - Lake Kivu water 52m metaG... | ecosystem: Environmental > Aquatic > Freshwater >...
AGTATAGGAAATCTGACACCGGAAGAAGTTCATCAAAATTCAATAAAACCAATAAAAGTTGAAAAATTATGGAAAAGTTATTATCAAAAAAAATCAAATTCAGTAAAGCAATTTCAGGATTAATTTTTAAATGTAAATTTGCATCAGGATTTATATGTTAAACTGTAAACTTTTTTTAGGACGATACACACATCTCAACCCACACTTACAAAAGAAAGTGAGTAAGAATTATCCAATATAACACAAAACGGATAATATCAGCTTGTTCCCATTGATTTTGCCACTGTTTTTAGTCTCATCATAAAATCTTTAACCCTGCTGGTAGCTACATCGGCATGAGAGCCATCTTCCATCACTACATAGCCACCTCTGCCTTTAACGTATTTTTTAATATATTTCATGTTGACAAGATGCCTTGAATGTATGCGTGCAAAGTTTTTATCGGTTAGCAATTTTTCAAAATTGTTCAGGCTACGAGAAACTACTATCCTTGTTTTATTCAGCAAATGGAATATTGTATAATTGTTGTCGGATTCGCAGCGAACAATGTTGTCAATGTCAATAATATTTAATCCTTCGAGAGAAGGTAAAATGATTTTAGTTTGCTGATTGCTCAGATTATGTTGTAAAACCTGTACTTTTTCATCAAATTCAATTTCCGATTCCACTTTTTTATACCTTGCAACAGCTTCCTGAAGGTCTTTAAAATTAATGGGTTTTAACAAATAGTGCAGTGCTGAAAATTCGAAAGCTTTTAGTGCATATTGGTCGTAAGCTGTAGTAAAAATAATTTCAAAAAGTTTATGTTCCACTTTTTCCAAAACTTCAAAACCATCTCCATCGGGCATGGCAATGTCGAGAAAAACAAGTTCAGGCTGTTTCTCATCTATTTCTTTTATGGCAGATTCCACATTATCGGCAGTACCGATTATTTCAACATTCGGACAATATTTTTCCAATAATGCCATCAGCACTTCTTTGCTGTTTTTTTCGTCTTCGACAATAACTGAGCGAATTTTCTCTTCCATAATCGTTAATTATTAATTTTGTTGAAACTGAATATAAATTTCGACACAGGTACCTGTGGCTTCATTATTTTTATCCTTAAAATCTATAACTTTTACCCTCATATTTGTTTTATTTAAGCGGTTCATCAATTCAAGACGTTCTTCGATATTCCGCATTCCGGTTGGTTTGTGATGCTTTCTTTTTTCACCAATTTCAGCCGCTTTCTGACGACCAATTCCATTGTCGGTAATACACACCAAAAGTGTGTTTTTATGATGCAGTTTAAATTCAATAGTAATTAATCCGTTGCCTTTTTTTGGTACTAATCCGTGCCAGATAGCGTTTTCCAGATAGGGTTGTATCAGCATAGGAGGGATGCTGATGTTAAGGGTGTTGAGTTTATCTGCAGTTTTTATTACAAAAGTAAATTGATTGCTAAATCGTAAACCTTCTAATTGAAGGTAAAGTTCAAGTGTGTCAATTTCTTCCTGTAAACTAATGAGGCTATATTTAGAATTTTCGAGAGTTTTACGCATAAGAGACGAAAAATTGGTGAGGTACAAATGAGCTTCTTCTTCCTTTTTTTGCAAAATAAAGTTTTGAATTGAGTTCATTGAGTTGAAAATAAAGTGAGGATTCATCTGATATCGTAGAGCTTTTTGCTGTGCTTCAATAAAATCTTTTTCAAGCGACAACATTTTTTTCTCTAATTCGTGCTTAGTACGGATTCTGAAATTATAAAAGATAAAAGCAAAGAATAGTAATGCTATCGCAATTAAAGCATTAAGCGAAATGAACCACCATGTTTGCCACCAGGCTGGTTTAATAATGACACAAATTTTTATTCCTTTTTCATTCCAGATTCCATCATTATTTGAGGCTTTTACTTCAAAAAAATAAGTGCCTGCCGGAACTTTGGTGAACTCAGCCAATCGGTAGTCAGAAGAAGTTATTGTCCAGTGATTTTTAAAATTTTTAAGTCTGTATTTGAATTGATTTTTAACAGGATTACTAAAGTCCAATGCTGAAAATTCAAACGAAAAGAAATTTTCATAATAACTCAGGTAAATTGTATCTCCATTCCTGAATTCTTTTTTCTGGTCAACATGAAAAATTCGAAAAGATGAAATGACAACAGGGGGTATGTTCTTATTTATTCGTATATTATCGGGCTTAAACCGATTAAAACCATTCATCCCACCAAAGTAGAAATAACCATCAGAAGCCTTCAAGGCAGCGTTATGATTAAATTCATAGCTTTGAATACCATCGTTTACTCCATAGTTGACAAAAGTTTCGGTTGACGGGTCGAAACGTGAAATACCATGGTTGGTGCTTAACCATAAATGTCCGTAAATATCTTCAAGAATACGATAGACTATATTATTGGCAAGACCATTTTTTTCAGAGTAAATTTTAAATACTCCTGTTCTAGGGTCATAACGGTTTAATCCACCACCTAAAGTACCAATCCAAAGAATGTTGTTTTTATCTTCATATACAGAAAAAACACTGTTTACGCTCATGCTGTTTTTCCCTTCAATATGAGTCAGGGCAGTGAATGAGTTTGTTTGAGGATGATAAAGATTCAGCCCATTATATGTTGAAAACCATATTTTACCTTTGCTATCCTCATAAATAGAGAATACTGTATTGTTGTTAATGGAATTTTTATTGTCTTTTTGATGAAAATAACGAATAAACCTATTTGTTTTACGGTCTAAAATATTCAAGCCATAATCAGTTCCTATCCAAAGATTTCCTTTGCTGTCTTCGAAAGCCTTCCATACAAAGTCGCTGCTGATAGAATGAGGGTCGGCCGGATTGTGTTGGAAGTGTTTAAATATTTTGGTTACAGGATTATAACTGTTAAGTCCGTCTCCTTTTGTACAAATCCAAAAAATACCATCACGGTCTTTTATAATATCACGTATCAGATTGCCTGATAATGAATTTTTGTTCTGTTGACTATGACTTATATATTCAAAACTTTCATTTTCGGGACTATAAATATTAATACCGTTGTTGGTGCCAATCCAGATTTTATTTGTAGCAGGGTCTTCAAAAACTGACCAGACTAATGGGGAGTTTATACCTTTTTTTTCATTTTCCTGGTAAGCAAAGTGCCTGAATCTGTATGCATTTTTATCATATTTTATAAGTCCTTGCCATATGGTGCCTATCCAGATAATCCCATTTCTGTCGGTGTAAATTGATTTAACATAATAGTTGCTTAAGTTTTTTAAAAAACTATATTCCGCTGTAATAATTCTATTACTGATAAATTCTATTACGATTATGCCATTTCCATCAGTGCCTGCCCAGATATTGCCATTAATATCTTTTGAAAGGCAAAAAATTACATTATTATTGATTTTAGTTTCCTTAGCAGCCTTTTCATGAAAGTGCACAATATTTCCGTTTTTTAAATCTGTTTTAAAAATACCCTGATTGCTTCCAAACCAGAATATATTATCAGATTCCTGTAAAATGGCTGAAAAATTTAGTTTTTCACTCAATAAAAAACCCTTAATCATTTCAGGAACAATAAACTTTTTTAAATCCGGATTATATACTTTCAGACCGCAGGCGGTTCCTATCCACAACCATCCGTTGTGGTCGCAAAAAATAAAGTTTATTGAATTGGAGTAATAATGACAAGAATTTTTTTCTTCAATAGGCAAATGAGTTATCTCGCCATTAGTTTTAATTTGGTAACAACCACCTCTTGTTCCAACCCATAAATTGCCCATTTTATCCTGAGTAATTGAATTAATACTGTCATTACCAAGAGAATTTTTGATTAATTGATTGGCTTTATAATGCTTAAAAGTATAAGCCCTTCGGTTAAAAGCATTAAGACCTTTATCGGTTCCTATCCATAAAATGCCCGATTTATCTTCAAACAAGGCATTTATACTGCGATGATTGATGCTTTTTTCAGGTGTCTCCAGATTCGGCCGCAAGATATTATAATCATAGCCATCATAACGATTCAGACCATCCCATGTGCCTATCCACAAATTTCCGGTTTTATCTTGTAAAATGCAGTTTACATCGTTTTGTGATAAACCCGGATAAAGTTTAACAAATTCAGATGAAATATGCTCATAATACTCATATTGTTGGGCGGTCAGTTGCTTTGTTAAAAAAACTGAAAATACAGCTATTAAAAGGAAAAGCGGTTTATGTAATTGCATAATCAATGAACAGGTTAAAATTTCAGCATTTTTATTGGACTGAAATTTAAGCTAAATAATAATTATGCAAAGATAAATTGTGAAAAGTGGATTTTCTGTTTTTGGAAAAGGTTAATTCATTGATTATTGCAAGTGTTTGGCCAGCGCATTTTCAAGTGTTGCTTTGTCTTGAAGGCCTATCAGTTTTTCAACCTGAACGCCATTTTTAAAAATAATTAAGGTAGGAATATTGGTAACTTTAAATCTGTTTGGTGCCTGATAATTTTCGTCCACATCAACTTTATAAAAATTTATTTTTCCTTTGTACTGAATGGCAAGTTCGTTAAGTATGGGTGCCTGTTCGCGGCATGGACGACACCATACTGCCCAAAAATCTACCAAACTCACACCTTTTGCAATACCCTTATCAAAAGTTTTGTCGGTAAGCACTTTAACTTGATCATCTTCAGCTGGCATCGAAGGTTGTGCAGGTTCTTTATAATCAATGGTTTGATTTTTTAAAAATTCTTTAGCTGCTTCTTTTTTTTCATTTTTTCCTGAGCATGAAACAAATAATACTGTTATGCTTGTGATAACTACAAATAAAGTTGACTTCATATCTAAAATTTTTTGGGTATTTGGTCAAATGCTGTGCCAGCAATCAACTTATTGCTATTAAGCATATTTTACTCACTGAATAATTAATTTTGATGATGCGCTTGTGATAAACTATTTTTGTAAATCATTATAAATTATTTACTATGGTCAAAAGTACTTTTAAGCTGGTAATATTTAATTTATTACTGTTTATTCCTTTTATAATTCAGGCCCAGCAATTTAAAATGGCAGTCATCAGCGACCTTCATTATTTCGATCCGGCTTTAATTATTGAAGATGGCAAAGCATTAAACGATTATGTTGACTCCGACAGAAAAATGATACGCGAAAGCGATGCAATTTTAAATAGTGTTCTCGATTCTATCAAGTTAATAAAACCTGATTTTCTGCTTATTTCAGGTGATTTAACCAAAGACGGTGAAAAGAGTTCGCATCAGAAATTGGCTTTGAAATTGAGTAATCTTGAAAATTCAGGAATTAAAGTATATGTTTGTCCGGGCAATCATGATATTAATAATCCTGGTGCTCAGGCTTACAATGATTCACTTTCAGTTCCGGTTGATGATGTTAGTCCGGCTGATTTTTTAAGTATTTATAGCGATTTTGGTTATAGTGAAGCAATTTATACCGACAATGCTACTTTATCGTATATTGCTCAACCTATAAATGGTTTGTGGTTATTGTCAATAGATGCTTGTCATTATCAAAGCAACTTTTCTTTGGGTTATGCTGAAACCAAGGGAAGCCTGCCATGGTCAACACGTCAATGGATAAAAGAGAAACTGAAGGAGGCATCCAAAAATAATATTAAAGTGATTGCCTTTATGCATCATAACTTATTGGAACATTTTACCATGCAGAAAACAGTTTTCAGTGCTTATGTTATTGAAAAATATGATAGTATTTCTGCTGAATGGGCTTATCATGGCCTGAAAGTGGTGTTTACAGGTCATTCGCATGCTCAGGATGCTGTCGAAAAAAGCTTTGGAAAAGATAAAATTACAGATATTCAAACAGGTTCTTTGGTAACTTTTCCATGTCCATACCGCATTGCCGTTTTAAATTCTAATCAGCAACTAATACTATCAGGAAAAAGGGTTAGCAAAATAAATTATCCGACAGGCAGTCTGACATTTCAGGAATATGCCTATCAGTTTTTAGCAAGCGGTACTCCATCAATTATCAAAAAGATGTTAATGTCGCCTCCTTATAGTTTAAATGACAGCATGGCAAGCTGGCTTGCTCCTGCTGTCAGTGAAACATTAATTGCACATTCAGAAGGAAACGAAGGTGAACCTTCAACAGAAACGAAGGCAATTATTAATCAGCTTAAAATGACCCCATATTCATTTTTTGCCTTAATTCTTGAATCAATTTGGAATGATGCTGCACCTGACGACTGGAATCTAACGATTGACCTGAAAGTAGTAAACGCCATTAATGACAAAGGAAGCCAATTGCCTGTTAAACTGTTTTCCAGTTCAGGTGGAATTTTGAAAATTGTTGTTGAAGATCAGTGTAGTTTTGAGGTCTTAATTTATAATTCAAATGGAAGCCTGATTAAACATTCAAAGGTAAAAAGCGAGGAGCAAGTTAACTTTGAGTCATTATCTTCAGGTATCTATTTAGTAAAAATTATTGCAAGAGAAAAAATCTATCAGGCAAAGGTTTTAGTTCAGTAAGAACTTACTTGATCAGGTTAACAACACCTTCATAGTAAAGAGATTCATTTTTTGCTGTTGTTGCTCGTATAATATAAACATAGGGTCCGGGGTCAACTTTTTGCCCCTGATATTTTCCGTCCCATGCATTTTGATTTTCACTACTGCTGAAAATAGTTTCACCCCAATAATTGAAAATATTCATGTTTACCTCATTGATACACATACCGATAACAGTAAAAGAATCGTTTACCCCATCACCGTTAGGACTAAATGCATTGGGAACAAAAATAAAGGTTTCAAAAGCTAAGCAAACTTCGTTGCTGACACTTTGCTGATTATTTCCTCCATTTTCAATGGCTCTTACCCTGTAACATTTTTCAAGAAGATTGTTGTTTTGAAAATAATCCTGGTCTTTAAACTCATTATTATTGGTTTGAAACAAGCTTTGAAATTCTCCATTTTCATTTTTATATTCCAGAACATATTCTTTAACCCCATTTTGCCAGCTTTCGGTTGAGTTCCATTTTAAAACACTGAAGTCGTTACCATTGCTTTGTGCCTGAAGATTAATTGTATTTACAGTATTTCCAATTATTCCTTCGCGTTGACAACTGTCGTAACCTATCAGCTTGTATTGGTAGATATTTGCCGAAGTCAGGCACATTTTATCAATAAAACTTTGATCATTGGTGGTTTTTACTGCATTAAATGAATTTTCATTTTCGCTGCGAAATAATTTATACTGATAAGCATCAGGGTGTTTTTCCCAGTTGATTAAAATTTGATTATTGTTAATGACCGTAGCATTAAGTGCTTCTACCGGTTCCTTTTGTGAAAAACCTTTTCTTAAATGTAATGTGCTTCCGGCAGAGGTAATACAACCGTTAGGTGAATATACCAATTGGCGGATATTATAATTGCCTGGTTCAGCATAAAAATGAGTAGGAGAAGCATTAATGGAGTTATTTCCATCGCCAAAATCATAATGAACATTTCTTACCTGCCCTCTGGTTTCATCAAAAATCTTTAAATTATAGGGTGAACAAAAACTGTAATGACTTAACTGAAAACCAGGTTTGGCTGCTTCTAATACTTCTATCAGATTGTTTTTTACAACTGTATCGAAGCAATAACCATTGTTATAAACAAGACTGACAGTAAATTTCCCATTTTGTGAGTATATATGAACCGGATTCTGTAAAATGCTGTTGGTTCCATCACCAAAAAACCATTGCCAATTATTACTTGTGGAATTGTTTGAAATTTCAGTTGACGATAAATCATTGAATTTGACCTCATTCCATTGACAGGCAATAGTTGAATCAATGCTGAATTCTGCTTTTGGTCTATTGCTCAGCAGAATTGAATTTGAATACCATTGAGAGTATCCATTAGCGGTTTGAGCTCTCAATTTAATTGTATGCCAACCTGACTTCCCGAATTTATACCGGCAATTGTTTCCGGTAAAGGTTTCACCATTAGACAAAAACCAGGTGAATTTTATAAAAACAGTAGTATCGCTGGCATTAATTAATGTAATAGTCGAATCGCAATTGTTTTTAAAAGTAAAATTTACACCAATAGGTTTGAAATAAACATTTGGAAAGGCAAACCGATTGAAATTTTCTTCTGAGATTTTAATATAATTATCCCGTAAATTGCAGTAAACTCCTTGATTATTCGGATTTGTTATAACTGCCAGATAAGGTTGCCGCATATATGTCAGGTAAATTTTCCCATCAGGGCCTGTTTTAATTGCAGTCAGCGGGTCAATTTTGTTATTGCTGTAAATTTCTGTTTTTTCAAGATTATATCTGTTTAATTGAACAAGGGGTGCTGTGCGGGGATGAATAGCGATATTGCTGATATATATGAGAGAATCGTTGGTCGAAAATGCTGATTGATTATACATTTGAAGCGGATAACCCTTTTCTTTTTGAAACGATTGAAGCACTATTCGTTTTCCGCTTAGTTTACCCGTGGATGAATTGAAGTCGTAAAAAACAACATAAGTAGCATAGTCGCTGTTATTTCGTTTTTGGGACTCATAAAAACAACATTCAACTATCAACCTGCCATCAAAGGATGGATTTAAATGGCTGAAATATGTATTGTGTGGCTCATTCACTACCGGTTTTGAAAAATATTCTTTTTCAGGTTTTGAAATTATATCACCTGCCAGCCTGAAAATGTAAAAGGTGTCGGGAAATTTTTTGGCAATTATCCAGTAATCTTTATTATTAATGTGTTTTATGGTTGTAAGGTTTAAAAATGTACCCTTTGCTAACAGCTTATTTTTGATTATTACTTTTTCAGAATTTGTATTGACAGTTGTATAGTACAAACCCTTTGTTCTTTTATCAGCATCATTACTGGTAATAATGATATACTCGTCATAGTTTTTTGATGGTAAAATCAGAACACTCTGATTCATAACCGATTCTCCTTTTAAGTCTTTTGTGTTTTGAATAAGCGTATGGTTTTTACTGTATAGATTTTTCCCATCTGTATAAATTTGCAAATTGCCCATACTATCGCAATACGAAGCACAGCTGTTAGGGTTTTCAATTTGAGGAGATGATTTCATGATTGATAGTGGAGAGGTATTAAAATCAATTCCGTTGTGGTAACCAAATGTCCAGATATTGCCATTTTGAGCCTGACAAATAGGTGGAAGAAATAACAATAAATATGTCAATAAAATTGAATAAAATCGTGTATATAGCATTCTATTGCTTGATTTGTTAGGATTCATAAGTATGAATAGTTGATTCATTATACGATAATTTGATTCAAATTTATCAATTTGGAATTAGGCTTTGCAAGTTTATTTTCAAAAAGGGGTCAGGAAAGGCAGCAATACTATCAGGTAGTAAAGACGATAATATATACTAATGCTGCAATATTCATTAGTAATGCCAAAGCTATATGAATGAGAGAGCCCCCCCAGATGTTGTTAAATTTCAATGCAAAAACACCCAGAATATAACCCCCGAAAAATGAGCTCAGAATTTCAGCATCCGGTTTTCCAAAATGATAAATCAGATATAATGAGGCCATGGGTAAAAGTGCTTCGGTACCTAAAATTCCTGCAAGCCCGACTACTAGAATACCTCTGAAAAGAAGCTCTGTGTAAATATAATTAAAAGCATGTGATAGCTCATAAATTAAAGAGGCGAGCCATGTATTGTTTTCGAAATATGTTTTAAAAAGCCATGGTTTAAAGGTAGGATAAGTATTTCGGAAGTCGGCCTGAAATGCTGCCCATATTACCATTGGCAAAATAATGAAAAGCAAGGGTGCAAATAGCCTGAGATTTGCATTTTTTCTGTTTAATCCGTAAAAATGAGATTCTTTTCGGTCGAAAAGCAATTTGAATAAAAGAAGTAATGCGAGAATAACAATAAGTTCATTTGTATTATTAATAATGAGCCTCCAGTAAACCCTCTGAAGTGTGTTTTCAATATCTGCTAAAAAAATTTTATTAAAAAAGCCCTGAAAGTTTAAACTGATAAGAGACAGAAAAAAAATGCTTTTTACATGGAAATCAATTCTTCTCAGAATGCTTGATTTTTTTCTGAACAACAAAATTGGTATTAAAACAATGTTGTAAATCAGTATATTATAAGCTGTTGTCAATAAGTATTTTTCGATGCCTGATAAACTTGAATTTAGCCACCACTTGAATAATTGAACTTCGTTTTTAAAGTAAAAAACAATCAGGCAGAAAATGATGGCATAAAAGAATGATGGCCAATGAAAATCCTTTTTGATATGTTCAACTAATATTTTAAAGAGTTGTTTCATTGTACTAAATAGAAACTTAATTATTCATTCCCAGAAACATACCTCCGATATAAGGTATTAGCCATATCAGCCACACAAAAATACTGTAATTGTGAAACTTTATTCTGAGTTTTTCGTTTTGTTTAGCAACTACAATGGTTGCCCAAATTGCATGAGCAAGCATTAACCACAAAGCCAACTGACCAGTAAGTGTATGAAAATCGAGTAAATTAAACGGATTCTTTGAAATCAGATGCATAAAAAATGTTCCTGATACATCAAATGCAAAGCCTGTCCAGAATGCCGCCAGGTGCCATTTTTTTAAATATCTTGAGATTCTTTCAGCCCATACACCAACAGAATAAAAAATCAGTGCAAGTGTAATAAGCACCGAAGATAGTATTATCAGGAAACTCATTGTTTTTAGTAATTCAAAACTTAAATTAAAGTTTCAAATTTAGTTGTAAAAAATAAAAATTAAGAAGAATAATCAAATATTTGTTTCACCCCTGAGCTTTCTGAATCGTTTACGGGCGTCAACAACATAAACACTATCAGGATAATCGAGTAAAAGTTTTTGATATAGTTCTTTGGCTTTTTCAAAATCAGACAAAAGTTCTTCCGTAACTAGAGCTGCATTAAATAGAGCAGCATCGGCAATTATGCCGTCTTTAAATTCAGTATAAACGTTTGCATAATAATCGAGCGATTTTTCATATTCCTGTTTTTTTTCTGCAATAAGTGCTTTAGCAAACCAGGCATCGTCAATTAATGGATGGAAAACTTTGCTGAAATTATTTATAATAGAGTCAAAAACAATTAATGCACTGTCGTATTGATGTTTGAACATAAAAAAATCGGCACGCGCATACATTTGCAGCGGGGTTTCGTTTGAATCAATGCCCAAAACATCCTGAATTAAAAGGGATAAACGAAGTGCATCATTGGAAATCAGTTCTGAAGTTGATCCTTTTAATACCTCTAGCTGATCGGTTGCCCAATCGAAATTGCCCATAAAAAACGATAAACGTGCATTTCTGAATTTAGCTTCATGACCGATAGGATGATCAGTAAACATTTTATTTACCTGTAAATAAAGCAAAATAGCATCCCAAACATTACCATCCAAAACATAATAATCGGCAAGAGCAAGCTTCATATATGCCTGTGTGTTTCGGGTAATCTGAGGTACATTCATGTATTTTTCAAGCAGGTTAATAGCCTCAGTTGTTTTTCCCAGATAAACTGCTTTTATTTCCGCCAAACGTAAAATTACCTTCTCTGAAATATCAATAAAACGATAAAAGCTATTGTTCAAAAAATCGGTATAAAGATTTTCAATTTCTGTTAAATCGTTAAGAGATGGCTTTGGTGATGCCGATATTTTTAAATACTTAACTTCAATGAGGCCAAATTTAGCATGATAAAAATAGGGTGTTGCTTCACCTTTGGTAAGGATATATTGATAAATCTGGTCGGCAACAGAGTAATCTCTATTGCTGATACACAACTGAGCTAGTTGAACAAGACGTGTATTGTTGTCGTTCAGTCGTTTGTCAAGAGCTTTTACCTGTATAAATGCGGAATTAAAGTCTCTTTTTTGAACAAACAACCAAATCAGCAAATCAATCATGTCGGGATTGTAATCTGTTTTTTGAATTTCATTGACTAATTTGTCGCGGGTCAGGTTGTATATATCTTCATTTAAAACTTCATCCTGAAGATAATTCTGAACAATTTCTAATTGATTAGGCTCATTATTTAAAATCAGAATGTATTCATCCAGCATTTGCGAAAACTGCTTTATATTTTTATATAAGTCTGCTAAAGGAAAAGCAAAAAGAATAGGGTCGGCAAGCAAATTACGCCCTTTTTGATAGCATTGTATGGCATAATTCAGTTCATTTCGCTGAATAAATGAATTGGATAAAAGTGAAATATAAACCACTTCTGACTTCATGTCTTTTATCAGGTCGTTGAAAGTTTTGTTTTTTTTCTTTTCATCGTTGAGTAAACCATATAAATACCCTAAATCTACACTGAAATTAGGTTTTTCAGGGCTTCTTCTGATTTGCTTTCTGATAATACTTTCTGCTTTTTTATAGTCTTTTATTTTAAACAGACATTCGATGTAATATTTATAATAATAATCGGAAGACATATTTGAATTGAACAATTCTTCAAACAGTCCGCTTGCTTTTTCATAATCACCTGTATTGAAATATTGAAGAGCTAATTGTTCTTTAGTACCGGTTTGCGCCAATAAAGCTGTTTGAGTAAGCAGGAAAACACTAAGAATGACCAAAAATCTCATTATTCAGAAAAGTTTACTGTTGAAAAAATTGTCTCAAGTTGTCTGATTAAAAGTCTTTTTCCCGTAGTTGGTGCAAAAACATAACCATCAGCAACAATTATACGATTTTTAGCAGGGTCTTTCATAACATACATCAGAAAAGGGCCACCCGACCAGTCTGATGTAGTTTGCCAAAGCCCTCTGATAACTGTAATTGTATCATTATCGAGTTTGCTGATCGAAAATTCAGGTGGATATGGAGCAATTACTGTTTCAGCATAGGCACCCTCATTTTCTGCTTTTATGTAGTGTTTCCCAATCAAATTGCGTATCTTTATCAGGCTATCCTGACTACATTCTGACAATTTAAGCTCATAAATGAAAAAAATCAGGGTGTTTTCTTTTGTATTTTTTTTAAATCCACTTATTTGTGTTAAGGGTGCGGGCATGAATTTAACTGAATTTAGAAAATGAGAATAAGCTTTCGGAATTTGCATTTGAATGTTGAATTTTTGTTTGATTTCACTTTGATATTGAGAATTATAACCCTTTAAAAACACTTTCTTGTAAATACCTTGTTCCTCAGTTTTTGTAAAGCTATCTTTTATTGCTGAAATATGTTTTTTCAATAAAGTATAAGTTCCCATATCGGAATTACCTAATATTATAACAATCTTCTGAGGATATGCCCATATATTTTTATAATAACCTATTGAAGAATTGTTGCTGAAATCAGCAATTTCTGATTGTAAAAAGTTCAATAAAGCTTTATTTTTGGTAGTGTCTGCAATAAATACTATTGATGAATTTTTGCTGTGCGTGTTGTTGAATTCCTGCAATCGGATATTTAAATAAGAAAACTCACATTCATATTTGCCAAGTCCAGGAAAAGGTGAACAAAAATTACTGTCAATCAACCGATTAAACTCTGAATTTATTAAATCTTCGCTGACAACCGTAACCTGATAATTTCCGGCAGTTGAAAATGTATTCTGGTTTTCTGATTTTTTGTTACTTAAATTCCCGCTACCTGGTTTGCAACCGGCCAGTAATAAGACAAAAACTAACTGATATTCAATCAAATGAATTTTCATAAAAACCTCATTATTTTGCAAGAATCAAACCATCAAATGGCAAAGTTAACTGGTATTTTTGTAACTTTGCACTTTAATTTTTAATGGAAAATTTCATCAATAACGATACTATTGCAGCAATTGCAACTCCACCCGGAAAAAGTGCTCTAGGCATTATCAGGCTTAGCGGGGATAAGGTTTTTGAAGTGGCAGCGAAAATTTTCACAGGGAAAAATCCTGCACTTTGCGATTCTCACTACTTGAGTTTTGGCAAAATAATCAATCAGAATAATGAAGTTATTGACGAAGTTTTGTTAAGTGTTTTTAAAAGTCCAGCCTCATATACAGGTGAAAATATGGTTGAAATCAGTTGTCATGGTTCAAACTATGTTTTACAGGAAGTTATGACCTTATTGTTGGCAAATGGTGCAAGGCATGCAAAAGCAGGAGAGTTTACACTCAGAGCATTTTTGAATGGAAAGATGGATTTATCGAGAGCTGAAGGTGTTATTGATGTTATTGATTCTGAATCAAAAGCAGCACATCGAATGGCAGTACAATATATGCGGGGAGGATTTTCTGATAAAATAAATTTCCTTAGAAATGAAGTACTGAACATTCTGTCCTTGTGTGAACTTGAACTTGATTTTGCTGAAGAAGATGTAGAATTTGCTTCCTCAAACCAACTTGTTGAAATACTTGATAAGGTTGAAAAAGAAGTAAATCATTTAATTAATTCATTTCAACTTGGTAATGTACTCAAAAAGGGAGTTTCGGTAGTAATTGCAGGAAAACCCAATGCCGGAAAATCAACACTTCTGAATTCATTATTAAATGAAGAAAGAGCTATTATCAGTGAAATTCCTGGTACTACACGCGATTTTATTGAAGATGTCATTAATATTAATGGTATTGATTATCGTTTTGTCGATACAGCAGGTATTAATCATACTCATGATGTTATTGAGAAAAAAGGAATAGAAAAAACTTTTGAAAAAATCCATACAGCCGATATTTTGATTTATTTATTCGACATTAGTATTATCAATAAAAATCAGCTTATAGACGATTTGAAACCGATATCTCATGTTGAAAAAATAATTGTAGCCGGGAATAAAATTGATAAAGCCAACAACGAAAAAGTTGAGGAATTCAAGGTTTTCTTAAATGAGGAAGGATATACTTCAGTTTTTATTTCATCAAAATTTCATCACCACTTAGATGAATTGAAAAGTACGTTGCAACAAAAATTGAAACCTGAACTTTATGCTGGTGAAACAGCAATTGTATCAAATGTGCGACATTTTTCACTCCTGAAAAGTATTAATGAAAATATTGCAGACATCCGACACCAAATTGCAACAGGTATCTCAAAAGAGTTTATAGCACTTAATTTTCGGACAATTACTGATTTAATGGGTGAAATTACCGGACAAATCATTAATGACGAGGTATTAGGGAATATTTTCAGCAGGTTTTGTATCGGAAAGTGACACCCTAGCAGAGCAGTATTCTGAAATTAATCAACAAAATAGTTTCTAAGATTTGGTTAAATTTGCATTAATTAGATATATCCCTCAAATCAAATAATTAGGTGTAATAGACAAAATTGGTCATTTTTTTTAGACGATGGTACCTAATAGACAAAATTGGTGTTGTTTATTTTTTACATTATGCTCTATAAAAA
>Ga0209835_1001141_pt1 | contig 15306 bp, 12 predicted proteins | sample LakKivwa52mmetaG_FD_184138 | JGI IMG/M metagenome (GOLD analysis project Ga0209835, IMG submission 184138) | Anoxic lake water microbial communities from Lake Kivu, Rwanda to study Microbial Dark Matter (Phase II) - Lake Kivu water 52m metaG... | ecosystem: Environmental > Aquatic > Freshwater >...
CTACCGCCTAACGTAACTTTTGCGCAATCAGAGACAGGAACGTGAAAAGCGGCAGAAAATTGATTCGCCATAACGACCTGCTTGGCGCTGGGAAAAAGAGAGACTTGCCAGCAAAAACGCTGGCTGGACTGAACATTAACAACATACCTCCAGAATAATGGATGACGGTGGCTGAAGTATTGGCTGCCACCTGGACCTGCTTTTTGACGCCCATCGTGTTGAGTGGGAGCGAGTTCTCACTTGGCAGGGCGTGTTGCTCGATCCATACGGTTGCCCAACGGATAAAGTTGGCGGCGAAAATGGTCATGGCTTCCTGTAAATAGATCGCGGGTTCGGAACGCACTTTCAGTCGATTGAGATAAAAAACCTGTTTAGTTTCCTTGATGCCCGCCTCAATGGTTTGGCGCGCATTGTACCGATTGAACCAAGCGCGTAAGTTGGTTGTGACAGGTGGGTCGCCAAAGTGAGCCAAAGCGCTGTGCTTTTCCCGAAAGGACGCCGGGACGGTGTGCGTCTTGCCCGTATAGAAACGTTCCAGAGCGACATCCAGTGGATAGGGACAGTGTTGAAGTTCCAACCCCGACCATGCCACCATCTCTGCATTGTCACCCACGCGCGTCCAAACCGTATCGGGAGAATTTTTTTGTCTTAGCATCTCGGTAATTTTGTGGTTGTGTAATTTGACATACACTTCATAGCCCATTTCAATCAGCAGAGCGATGTTGTCATATGTACCAAAACCAGCGTCAAGACGAAAACAGGCTTTCACAGGCTGTGGATTTTCAAGATTGTTCTGTTCAAATTGTTCGAGCCGCTGACGCAGGATTTTCTCATCTTCCAGATGAACTTTCATCTGGACCAGTGTCTTTTCCAACTTTTCGCGGGCAATTTCGATCGACTTCTCGCGGCGCAGGCAGCGACGTTCGAGAACCGCGATGCGTTTTGGCTTTGTTTCTTCTCGCAGTTGAGTGGATACTTCTTCTTTAGCCTGTTGTGCAGTTTCCAAGTTCACCTGCTGGGTTACCAATCGTTTTTCAGCAGGCGCTCGGCTTTTGACAAGCGCCTCGATCCGCTTTTGCAGGAGTTCAGTGCGCCGTTTGGGACACTGTCCGCTGCGTTTTTCCGCTGCCCGCACGAGCCCTTCGGCTTGTGTGCAAGAGACGGTATCGCCAGCATGGTGATCAACCGAGATCCACAACCGTCCATAGGTCGGGCTTTGCAGGCTGACCACGCCTGCCTGATAGCCCAGTCGAATTTCATCTGACATATGTCCGTATGCCGCGTTCGGATAGGTGCGGCTGGTGTTTGAGACGGGCAGTCCCGTTAGATCGCCATCATAATCCAACCCGCGCGCTTGGGCACGCAAGAGCGCCAATTCGTTTTCGATCATGGGTTGGCCGACTCGCTCCAAGACTTCCACAAGCGCATTGACTTCTGACCAAGTCAATTTCTTCAGCGTGCGGCTCACACCCGTATAGTCTGCCCACCCCGATTGACCCCACGCTTGTGCGACTGCCATATCTTTGTCCAGTGGGTGTGCCGCCAAACTGATATCTTGCAAATACTTTGCGCCTGACAAAATCGCCACAATAAATTCAGTCACTTTCCCCTGCGGCGTATGCTCATATACCTTTTGGCTGAATTTGACGGCTTCGATCCCTGAGAGCAAACCGATTTCCTGAGCATATTGACCCCAGGGAATTAGTAGCGCGTGTTGTGTTTCTTGTGTTTGAGCCATGTCCATTCCTGCTTGCTGATATGGCTCAAGGGTACATCATCCTTATTCTATTGGTAATGTTCTGTTTTTCATCACTTTTCACGATTCCACTTATGATTGCACAACCGTTACGCTAAGGCTGGAAAACCACAAAATTATCGAAGACAACATCCACGCCAGGAGTGGCAAATGTACCCGCCAACAAGCCTATATCGCCCGTCGTCAATGTCGCATCCTGCGCCTGCGCGATCTGGAATCCATTCACATAAAATGTAAGTTGATCGCCGACACAGTCTGCCCGCAGGTGATTGACCGCCACGCCCTGATGAATACTAGACGAGGAAAGCATTTCTCCCTGACCCAGCAACGCTGCCTGTCCACCCGAGAAAATGCCGATGCCGTAAAAACCATCACTGGACATGATAAAGAAATAATAATCGTTGCCATTGAAACGGCAGACCAAACCAATACGGTTCTCATCGGGACCTGCCAGTTTCCCCGCATCCACTTCAATGCGGACGTCTGCAAAATCCCTGCGCGGTGTCACCCAGAAGTTCATCTCCTGCGCATTGACAAGGATGCGGTACCCGCCTCCGTCATAATCCATCACACCTTCGCCAACCAACAAGCGATTCCAGCCTGAGGCAGGGCTGGAGAAATCATCTTGAAACAATACTGCGCCTGACGGCAATGGGGTCGGCAAGACAGCAGGCGCAGAAGAGGAATACGCGCACGCAAAAGATAGAAAAGCCAGCAGCAATGAAGAGATCTTTATTCGGTTCATGAACGTGATTTTATCATGGAGGGTTACGGAAAATACTGACTCAAAAGTTGGAGGGCGGCTTCATGATACACACCCGATTCATCCGCATCACGCACATACGTCAATGAGTTGAATGCGGCAGTGCGCTTCCCCTGCGCGAGATACGTCAAGGCAAGATGAATATGCGCGGGAAAATATTCAGGCGCAGCCTCAATGGCTTTCAGCAAAGCCATTTCTGCGCTGACGTAATATCGCAAAGAAAAATAAGATAACCCCAACGCATCCAATGCGAACGGATCATTCGGCGCAAGTTGCACCGCTTGTTGCGCGGCAGGCAAACCAACATCTTCCAAATTCACGCCATTCTCCGCGCAAAAAAATGCCAGCCGTACCAAGTATGAAGCCTCTCGCGGAGAAAGCTCCACCGCACGCTGATACGCCGCCAACGCCGCGACCAGATCGCCAAGCTTGGCGTAGGCATCCCCGATCCCTGCCTGCCACGCAGGGTTTTCCGCATCATATTTCGCGGCGAGCAAATACTCCTCAAGCGCCAACTCATACTTTCCCTGACGACTCCACTGCAAGGCGCGCAATGCGAATACATTTGGATTTGTGCTGCTCAAGGACAACGCCTGATCCAATTCTGCGCCTCCCTCCTGACCTGTTTGCTGGTTCGCCTCTCCGAGCCACGCCCACGCCTCGGCATTTTTCGGGTCTAATTCCACAGCTTGAGTGAATGCCTCCACTGCCAATTCCCACTCCTGCACAAGACCAAATGCCCGCCCGATGCTCAATAACTTTTGCGAATCACCCGTCTGTGTGGAGGATAATGCCAAAGCGGCGCGGGCTGTCTGCACAGCCGAATCAACTTCGGGGTTAAGAAAAGAGGCGCGTGTCAAAATAGGCAAAGCCTCTTCAGGCGTGGATAACATCAAGAGCAGTCCTAGTCTGTAGTGGGCGTAGGCATCTTCTGTATCCAATCGAGTTTGCTCAAGAAGCGCAGCCTGTTCTCTCTGAAAATTTTTCTGTTCACGGTATATCAGCGCCAGCAAGCCATAAAGGGAAGCAGAATCATGCGTTTGAAGCCCTTGCTCAATGGAATGAATCGCGGAATCTGAATCTCCCAGTTGATAATGAGAGCCAGCGAGGCGAAGCCAGCCTGCTTCTGAAAGGGACGGCGCTTTTTCAAAATAAGCAATTGCGGCGGCATGGTCATTACCCATTACGGCTGCAATACCTGCTTTCTCCCACAGATCACTGCTCCAAAATAAAACCCGTGCAATACGGGCATAGGCTTCAGCGGCGGCGTGATAATCACCCTGCTGTATGGCACGCTCCGCCTGCCACACCTTTGAATACCCCCATATTGCGAATAAGGCAAACATGAAGGCAAGAATAGCGACCTTATATTTATATTGATTCCAGTACGGCATAATGACAATTCTACGCCATAATATTGAACTGGCAGTATAATCACAACTGCATGAGCGCTTTTACCAGTCTAATCCTCACTCAATTAACCGTTCCGCCTGGCGATTTGATCTACTATATTGTGTTGGCGTTCACGATTGCCAGTGCACTGCAATCTGCATTTAATCATTGGCAGGCAAGCGAATTTCCACAGGCACGGCGGGCATTTACAGGGTTGAGTATTTTGCTAATTGCACAAGCCGTGATGTTCATCTTTAGCGGGTTGGGCTGGCAAAATTTGATAGATCCCAAAACCGTCCTACCGCCAATGGACCGCGCATTTATCATGTTAGGTATCATTTGGATCACATGGCTATACGCCTTCCCTGAGCCAAACCGCTCCGCAGATGCCACTGCGACGATCCTTAGTCTTTTCGTCTTAACTGCACTTGGATTAAGCCTGCTTTCGTGGCAGCCACAAATTGCCACACTCAGTTACAACCAAACTGTTGATAACTGGTTCTGGCAGATCGGCTCTGTGATCCTGACGCTGCTTGGCATCACGGTACTGGCAATTCGCCGCCCTGACGGCATGTGGTACGGAATCGCCCTGCTGTTACTGGGTTTTCTTGGGCATGTCGGTCACCTGCTCATTCGCACCGAGGGAAATTATTCAGGTATTGTGCGTCTGGCGTACATGGCAGCCTTCCCGATCTTGCTAACCCTGCCGCAGCGATTTGCCCTCTCTTCTTCTGCTCAAGCGCCGTTATCAGAGCAGCGACCGACCACCTTACGGCAGGATGCGGGCATCCCCGAACGCCGCCGTTATAGCACCGACCCGAAGACCTTCCATGCCATGCTGGCATTGGCGGCTGAATCCAACCCCACCAAGGTCAGTCAGGCGATCACCCGCGCCATTGCGCAGACCATGCTCTCCGACCTGAGCTTTTTGATATATCTGACCGACAATAAAAATCAGATGGTGATCGCGGGCGGGTATGACCTAATTCGCGAAGATAATTTGGAGGGTGGCTCTCTCAATAAGAATTCCATCCCCATGCTGGCAAATTCGCTTCAGCGCGGTCGTCCCTTGCGGATGCCTGCCAGCAGCACCTCAGCCGATGTAAAAGGTCTGGGTGAGATTCTTGGTCTTACGAATCCTGGTCACTTGTTGAGCGTTCCGATCATTACTCCTGATAAAGAAACATTGGGCGGACTTTTGCTGCTTTCGCCCTATTCCGACCGAACCTGGACGGCCGAAGATCAGGCGTTCCTTTCCAATATCGCAACTGCGTTGGTGCCGATCATCCAACGCAGTCAGACGTTCAATAAACTCGAAGTTGAAAGCGACCGCGCCCGCTCACAGGCAACCGAATTGGAGCGGCGCATCGAGGAACTGAAACTGCAATTGGAGATCGCCCACTCGGAGATCGAAAAGAGTAAATCCGTCGATCTTGCGTCCTTGCGGGCGGCGCAGGACGAGTCGCAACACATCATTGAGCAATTGCAACAGGAGAACGCCGAACTGCGGTCGGGAAAAAATATTTCTGCTTCCAATTCTCAATTGGAAAGTGAACTAAAAACGACCCTGCAAGAATTGGCGCGGCTTCAAAATCAAATCGCAGAATCGAATATGCGGGTGCATGAACTGGAAAAAGAGCACACCGTCACACGCAGTACCGAACAAGCCGAGGTGATCGCTTCGATCTCGCAGGAATTACGCCAGCCGCTATCTTCGATTGTAGGATATACCGACCTGCTGTTGGGCGAGTCGGTTGGAATTTTAGGGGCGCTGCAACGGAAATTTGTGGAACGCATCAAGTCCTCCACGGAGCGCATCCGCAGTTTGACAGATGACATGATCCAGATCACGACATTGGCAACGGAGTTGAATGAACTCAAAGCCGAATCTGTGGGTTTGAATTCGATCATTGACAATGCCATGTCGTATACCAGCACACAGGTGCGCGAAAAGAACATTTCCATGCACCTTGAGCTTCCCAAGTCACTAGCGCCGATTCAGGCAGACCGCGAAGCGTTGCAGCAGATCCTGATCCACTTGCTGCAAAATGCCGGGGCGGCGACTCCGTTTGAAGGCACGATCAGGCTCAAGGTTCAGACCCGAACCGAGAATGGTCTTGAATTCATCCTCATTCAAGTATCCGACACAGGCGGCGGAATCGTCTCTGAAGATATGCCGCGTGTCTTTACCCGTCTCTATCGCGCCGATAATGTCCTCATTCAAGGGGTGGGCGATACGGGTGTGGGATTATCGATTGCCAAGACTCTCACAGAAGCCCAGCACGGACGCATTTGGGTGGAAAGTGAACCAGGTGTCGGCGCGACATTCAGCGTGTTATTGCCCATCGCTGCCAGTGAAGCGGCATCGGGGAAACAGGGCAAAAAAGGTAAGAAGTAATGCAAGGGAAGCGCGAATTTGGGAACGCGCTGGTGGTGACGCTGCTCTCCGTGGGGTTGATGTTTGGAGCGTTGTCCATTTCACTTGTTGAGTTTGTGACAGAGGCAACCCCAACAACTGCCGCTGTGCTATTCCCATCACCCCTGCCTGTTACCGCTACGAACACCCTCCCACCGACTGCCACAGCCGACCCAAACCTGGCATCTCTAACTCCGACATCAACCCAAACCATTTTGCCTCCAGTTTCATGCCAGCCTCCCATTGGGTGGATTCCGATTTCTCTTCAGGCGGCTGACACGCTCGATAATCTTGCTGCGCGATACCGCATCAGCAAGGACGCATTGAGACAAGCCAATTGCCTGCTCAGCGACAGCCTGATTTCGAACACGCTATTTTATGTCCCGCCTGCACCGACCAGTACGGTTGCGGTATGCAGTCTGGGTGCCGTAGGGTGGTCTTATTCGTACAAGGTCAAACCAGGTGATACTCTTTATTCGATCGCGATAAATCATTACACCAATTTTCAATTGCTGAAAAACGTCAACTGCCGTTATGGAGACCAAATTTTTTCCGGGGAAATCCTTTGGGTGCCAAACGTTTCCACGCGCACGCCGATCCCATCTCCGCTGCCCGGCGTTACCGTCACGCCTCATCCCACCGACCCGCTGACGCAAACCGCGCTGCCATTTACAGCCACCTTCGTGCCAACAACGCAGCCTTCGCCCACCGTTGCACCAACGATGACGCCGATCCCAACATCCACCTCCAGCCCAACGGCATTCCCAACCAACGCGCCTTAATTTGCGCACCTTCTCCTTTCAATGAAATTTTCCCTTCACACCTGCCTGACCATTTCCCTTGCACTGATTCTGACAGCCTGCGGCGCACCTGCCCCTGCTGCCGAACAAGCGCCTCTACCCTTCGTTCTAATTACTTCGGCACCTGACGCAACCGCCACACCGACGCCATTCCAACCCTCTCTTTTTACACCGACCCTGCCCCCGCTCTTTTCCTTTGACGCAAACCCTGCGCCGCAGTTGGTCCTCCCAACCGAAACACCCTTTGCGACTGCCACGCCTCAGATCGAACCGACCGCTACAGTTAGTCTCGACCAGCTTTTCCCCACTCAGGCTGCTCCCCCAGCCGAGGCACTTGCGGTTAATCCCACCGCCCTGCCGCCGCTCACAGATAATGAAACTATCAACTTCCTGCTCATCGGTTCAGACAGACGCCCGACAGGCACCTCGCACCGCACCGACACCATGTTGATCGCCATCGTCTGGCCGCGAGAGGGACAGGTTTCGCTCATTTCCATTCCGCGTGATTTGTGGATCTATATCCCCACCGTTGGTATGCAGCGCATCAACACCGCTTACCAGAGCGGCGAATCAGGCGGATACCCCGGCGGAGGTATGGGGCTGCTCAAAGACACCATCCTGCAAAATCTTGGCATCCGTATCGACCATACTGCCATGGTCGAATTTGACGGTTTCTCCCGCATCGTGAATACCCTCGGTGGCATCGAAGTCCCTGTTGCCTGCGCCTATACAGATTGGCGTTTGAAAGCTCCCAACCTCGACCAAAACAACGAAGACAATTGGTGGCTGTACACAGTCGGTCCTGGTGAAGTTTACATGGATGGCGACCTCGCACTGTGGTACGCCCGCTCCCGCTCCAAATCCAGTGATTTTGACCGCGGCCGCCGACAGCAGGAAGTATTGCGAACGCTTTTCGACAAAGCACTACAAACGGGCACATTCACAAAAATTCCGCAGCTGTACGATGATCTCTCCAGCAGCGTCATCACCGACCTTAGCCTCGCAGATATGCTGCGCATGGCCCCGTATTCGGTCAATTTCACCAACGCCAATATCCGCAGTTATTACATCCGTCCGCCCTATGTTCAAGGGTGGACCACGCCCGGGGGGGCGTCCGTGCTCCTCCCGCAGGAAGAGGCGCTACAACAAATGCTCATCGAGGCGACCACCCTGTCTCCGTATGCTGTCGTACGCGAGAATATCGTCGTGGAAGTCCAAAATGGAGCAAATTTTGAAACTCTTGAATCTCTTGCCGCATCCCGCTTGAATTATGCAGGCTATCAAACCAGTGTGAGCATTGCTGACCGTCGTGACTATGCGAATTCCGTCCTCTTGGATTTCACGCCCGGGCAGGACTCAGCACAACAACAAACGATCCTAAATGTGCTCAATTTGTATTCAGCAAATATCATCTCCCTGCCTGACCCAAACAGCCCTTTGCAATATCGCGTTATTTTGGGTGCAGACTACAAAGCCTGCTTCAAGCCCGAAGATCTATCGCATTAACGCAGTTGACAAGCCCCCTTATTCTCGTTAAACTATACGAAAAGACTATGCGCTATACGCAAGGATAAATCTATGGCAAAAACATCTGAAACCGCACATATCAGCGCCAAAACCCTGCTCCCCGCCGCCATCAACGGCTGGGAAATGTTCATGGCAGATCAAGGGCGCTCTCCCAACACCATCAAAGCCTTCCTCTCGGACGTGCGCCTGTTGACCCAATTCGTTGCACCAGACCAAAGTGTCGGCGCGATCACCACAGATGACCTCAACCGCTTCTTTGAATGGATGGAAAAAGGACGCGGCATTCCATGCAGCCCCAAGACCCTTTCGCGGCGCATCACCTCGGTGAAATCATTTTTCCGTTGGCTGCACCAGCATGGCACACTGACGATCGACCCCGCAGAAAAAGTGTTGCAACGCTCCGCCATCAGCCCGCTTCCGCAAGTGCTGACCGACGAAGAATACGAAGCCGTTATGCTGGCCGCAGACCGTCATCGCCGCAATACCAAACCCGACGCCCGCCCCTACACCCTCGCCACATTACTGCTGACAACTGCCATCAAAAAGAGCGAGTGTCTCGGCATTCACATCAATCATGTTGACCTTGACGCAAAAAACGGGCCGCATCTATTCGTCCGCTATGCGAGCCCTGCCAACCGCTACAAGGAACGCAAAATAGACCTGTCTGAAGATTGGGTCACAGCCTACGACGAATATTTCGCCCAATACCAGCCCGTCGATAAACTCTTCCCATGGTCACCGCGCAGGCTTGAGTACCTTCTCGAAGATATCGGCGAAGAAGCAGGCCTCACCAAACACCTCTCCTTCGACATGTGCCGTTGGACCTGCGCTCTGCGCGATTATCAAGCAGGCGTGGAAGTGGAAAAGATCCGCCAGAAACTTGGCGTGTCAAAGATCCAATGGCGTGAGTTGTTCATCAAGCTAAAACAATTGAATGGCGAAATAAAGTAGAACAAAAATCCCCGCTTACTGGCGGGGATTTTCTTCAGGCAGAATTTTCTCAGGCGGGCGCGCCATCGAAAAATAGATCACATTACTTGTCGTCATCTTCAAACGATGGCGATGGGCAAGGCGATAACCCGGCACCCAGATCACTTCATCACCAACACATAAGAGCGGCCAGCGATCACGCGCACGCTGCGGCAGTTTTTCGTTGACAAAAAAATCAGACATCTTCTGCGAATGACCACCCATGCCAAGCGGGGAAAAATGATCCCCCTGACGCCTCACCCGCAGTTCAAAGGAATCGGGTAATTCATCCGCATCCAACCAGACCTGAAACTGATCCTCGTTTCGTTCGGCTTGTTCCTTCGCCAGAGCAGGAAGACGCCAGCGTTCACAGGAAACCTTCCACCCACCCGCCATTACCACCTGACCAGGGCAGGCAATCGACAGCGACTCTTCCACAGGCATTTGCGGCCAGATGTCAAATGGCAGTTCCGCACTGGATGTGCAAATGAAAATTCTGTCTGCTTCATGGAATAGGCGCAAGCCGCCTTTCAGATCCACACGAGCCGATTGCAGCGAGGAATTGATCGTATTGGCAGCCCGCTCGAGAATGGAGAAAGTGATATCCACGCCCGGGCTGAGAGTCTGCATGGCATGTTTGACCAGGTTCCGTTGCAGTCCGAGCGAGCAGGCAGAAAGAAGGGCTGCGTCAAACGTGATCGTATCCTCCCCTTCTGAAATGACCGTATCCCGCCAGGCCTTTTCAATCGTTTCGGTGACAAAGATATGGTCGCCCTTCAACGATTGTGACATGCGCAAAATCGCCTCGCGGAGTTTGGGATTGTAGGTTTCAAGAGTGGGAATCAGGAGATGACGGATGCGATTGCGCTGAAAATTCAACAAGTCATTGGACGAGTCGTAATGCGGGCGCAAACCATGCACCGCGCAATAGACTTCGGTTTCTTCACGCCACAGATCAAGCAGCGGACGAATGACGGGAATTTCGGGGTCAAAGGTTTTGATAATGGAGCGATAAGACATGCCCTTCAAACCTGAGATGCCGCTGCCGCGCAGAAAGTGCATGAGCACCGTCTCTACCTGGTCATCTGCTGTGTGTCCGACCGCCACCGCCTGTGCTGAAAAACGGCGTGCAAGGTCGAACAGGAAGCGATACCGCAGGCTGCGCGCCGCCTCTTCGATGGAAAGTTTATGTTCTTCTGCATAACCGCGCACGTCGGCGCCATCGACAACGCAATTCAACATCAGACGCGCCGCAACCTTTTCGACCATGCGGGCATCGCGGGTGGAATCGGGGCGTAATTGGTGGTCAAAGGAAGCAACAATGACGGTGTACTTCGCCCGCCTGAGCACTTCCATCAGACACAGGCTGTCCGGTCCGCCGGAAACACCGACGATGACAGGCCGGTCCATGGTGAGCCCGCATTCCTTTTCCAAAATTGCTTCGATTTTTTCGGTCATTTAGATCTGGTAAAGTTCGACCAACACCCCACCCGTGGACTCGGGATGAATGAAAGCATATTTCTTTCCATCCACGGCCGTACGCGGTTCTTCGTTTATAAGACGAATATTCTTTGATCTTAGCTGGGAAAGCATGCCGTCGATATCATCCACTTCGAGACAAATATGGTGCATGCCTTGTCCGCGCTTGGCGAGATATTTGGCAATGCCCGATTCATCGGAAGTCGGCATGACGAGCTCCACTTCAGCGCCGGCCAGCGGCAGAAAAGCCACCTGTGATTTTTCGGCAGGGACATCGCGCAATTCATGCAGTTCAATACCTAGCGCATCGCGCCAGAAGGAGAGGGATTTTTCCATATCGTCAACGACAACAGCTACATGGTTGATGGCTTTGATTGTGGGCATATCAGGGTTTCTCCGCAAAGTAAAGTGATGCGTTGATTTTACTCCAGTATTTTCAATGCAATTGGCAGTGCTAGTTCCGCCCATGCGGCGTACATTTCTCCGGAAGGATGCAAGCCGTCCCCTGCGATCAAGGTAGTGTCGTTTATGGCTTTGCGGGAAACAGGGGTGACATCCACATAAGCCGCACCCGCTTTTTGAGCCTCTTCCAGATTGACGGCATTGAATGCGTCGATTTCCTGTGCGATCTTTTCAGCGTCCCTGCCGTTGGCAAAGGGAGTGACGCCCCAGTCGGGAATGGACAACACAAAAACACGATCCGCATCGCCACCTGCAAATTCAATGGCTTTCGCAAGCAAAAAGCCGAATTCTTCGCGATATTCATTGATGTCGTACCCGCGATATTGGTTGTTGACACCGATGAGCAGTGAGACCATCTCATATGGCGGTGATGGCTGCTGCGCCTGAATTCCCTGCCAGAGCTCGGCGGTTGTCCAGCCTGTGCGGGCGATGATGGTGACATCGACATCCTGATCGGAGGATGTTTTCAACAGGTCCGCCAGTTGATTGGGCCAACGCTCGCTTTCCAAGACACTTTCACCGATGGTGTACGAGTCGCCAAGAGCAAGGTAACGGATGGTTTGATTCGATGCTGGTTCAGGTGTATTCACGGGTACTCCACATGAGATTAGAAAGAGCAGGGCAAACAAGACAAATTTATTACGCATAGCAACCTCGATTTTAATGCAACAGAGGCATTCATGCGAATGCCTCTGGAAATGGAAAAATTTTTTCTATACCGAGCGGACCTTCACCCACAAGGCGGGAATGCGGCTCAACTTGCCCCACGCAGACAAGTTCGCGCGGCGGGAGAAGACATCGTAATCGTGCGATTCAATATCCTCCAGAATGCCCTGATAGAACGTGGAAGCCGCCCCAACGGCAAGTTGACCTTCACGCTCAAGCATCTTTACACCTGCCCATGCTTCAGCATACAACTGGCGGGTACGTTCGATCTGGAACTTCATGAATTGACGCCAGTTATCGGTCATGCGGCCTGCGGCAATATCTTCTTCACGAATGCCGTAGGTGACAAGCTCCTCGCGCGGCAGGTAAAGACGCCCATTGCGATAATCTTCCCCAACGTCGCGCAGGATATTGGTCATTTGCAGGGCAACGCCCAACTTAATGGCATACGGCACAGCATCATTATTCTTGAAACCGATAATATACATACTCATCAAGCCAACCGTGGAGGCAACACCGTAGCAGTACGTCGCAAGGTCATTGAACGTTTGGTAGCGCGTTTGCGAGAGATCGCGGGCAACACCATCGATCAATTGGAGGGCGTAATGACGGGGAATGTGGTATCGGGTAATTGCATCTGTCCAGGCAAGGGCAACCAAATCGTCGGCGGAGGAAGAGGCGGTTTCTACAATGTGACGCCAGTAATCCAACTCAAAGTCACGGTCTTTCTTTGATTCCACTTCATCCACAATATCATCCACAGTGCGGCAGAAAGCATACAACGCACGGACAGCGGAGCGCTTTTCTTCAGGCAGCAAACCAGAAGCAAGATAAAAGGATTTGCTGTGCGCAGCGGTAATAATTTCTGTCTGTTTGTAGGCTTTTTGCAGCGAGGCATCACCTGCCCAGTAGGAAAAAAACGGACGCTTCGAAGGATGCGGGATATGCCCCGCAAGTGACAGTAAGTGATGTTCCCAATTTGCATGTGCCTGCATTATGTTCTCCTCTTTTGTTCCGCTTGATAAGTATCTATTTACTGGAGAAGATTTTACAGGATTTACAATATTTGTCAAGGTTTTGCAAAGAATATTATTAAACCTTGACAAATAATAGACAAGTGTTAGAATACGGCCACATTCTGAAATTTACAGGAATGGATCAAGGAGAAAAAATGAAACCAACAGCAATTGTGATCGGGGCAGGTATTGGCGGAATTGCCACAGCCGCCCGCCTTGCAAAAAATGGATATGATGTAACCGTGCTGGAAAAGGAAGGCACACCCGGCGGACGCTGCAACCAGATCGTTCAGGAGGGCCACCGCTTCGACATTGGCCCGACCTTGTTTCTCATGCCCGAAGTTTGGGAAGAAACCTTTGCATCGCTTGGCGAAAAAATGAGCGACCACCTCGACCTGCGCCGCATCGACCCGACCTACAAGGTCCACTTCGATGACGGATTGCGCCTCGAATTGACCTCAGATATCGGTAAGATGCAGACCCAACTTGAATCTGTGGATAAGACCGCTTTCACAGGGTTTCTCGGTTACATTGCGGAAGGCGCTAAACATTACAAGATCTCGCTCGAAAAATTCGTTGGGCGTAATTTCTACAACATCTTTGAATATTTCAGCCTCAAGAACCTGCCGCTGATATTCAACCTCAAAGCATTAGACAAACACTATCGCAACACCAGCCGCTTCTTCAAGGATGAACGCCTGAAAGCGGCATTCACCTTTCAAAATATGTATCTGGGACTCAGCCCCTACGATGCCCCCGCAACCTATTCCCTGCTGCAATATACCGAATTAGCAGAAGGTGTTTGGTATCCGATGGGCGGTATGTACGCTGGTATTCAGGCACTAACGAATATCGCTGAAAAACTGGGCGTGAAATTCGTCTACAACTCCCCCGTCAAGAAGATCAATGTCGGCAAATCCAAGGTGGAAAATGTCATCACCACAGATGGCAAAACCTACACCGCTGACATCTTTGTCGGCAACGCTGACCTGCCCTATATCTACAAGGAACTTCTGCCAGACCGTGCCGAAGCCGAAAAGCTGGATAACAAACTCTACACCTGCTCCACCATTATGTTCTATTGGGGAGTAGACAAGCAGTACAAGAATGTCGCCCACCACAATGTCTTCCTTGGCGGTGATTACAAAGCCTCCTTCGACCAGATCTTTGAAGACCACACCCTGCCCGAAGTGCCGTCGTTCTACGTCCATGCACCTGCACGCACCGACCCCGCCGCCGCGCCGGAAGGACAGGAAACCCTCTACGTCCTCGTCCCCGTTGGGCATCTCAGTGAACGCACCAAGCAAGATTGGGACGCCCTCGTGAATCGCGCGCGCGAAACCGTCTTTGCACGCCTCGCCAAAGAGATGGGCATCACCGATCTCAGAGAGCATATCAAGTTCGAGATCGTGTACCAGCCCAAAGTCTGGAAAGAACGTTTCAATCTCGAAAAAGGCGCGGCCTTCGGCTTAAGTCACAACTTCTGGCAGGTCGGCTACCTTCGTCCGCACAACCGCCACGCAAAATACAAGAACATGTACTTTGCCGGCGCATCCACCCACCCCGGCACGGGGCTTCCGATTGTGCTCTTATCGGCACGTCTGACAACCGAGCGTATCCTTAAAGAAGAGGGTACAATTACTGTGCAAAAGGTGTCCAAACCAACCTTAAATCCTGTGTAAGTAAAGGAATCAAAATGCTCAGTAAAACCCCTGCCTTTAACCTGAAAGCAGTATTACGCGAAACTGGTCTGGCCGCTGATACCTTGCGCGCCTGGGAACGCCGTTACGGCTTGCCCACCCCCCAACGCACGGCGGGCGGCCATCGCCTGTATTCGCAATACGATATCGAAACGATCAAATGGCTGATCGGAAGACAGGCAGAGGGATTATCCATCTCGCGCGCTGTGGATTTTTGGAATGAACATATCGCCTCAGGCACCGACCCACTGGCTGGCTCGAACCCATTGAGCTTTGGCTCTGCTCAGGCAGTGTCTCCCACCCATACAGACACCACTTTAGACGCCATCCGTGTTGAATGGATCGCAGCCTGCCTTAACT
>Ga0209835_1001142_pt1 | contig 15281 bp, 18 predicted proteins | sample LakKivwa52mmetaG_FD_184138 | JGI IMG/M metagenome (GOLD analysis project Ga0209835, IMG submission 184138) | Anoxic lake water microbial communities from Lake Kivu, Rwanda to study Microbial Dark Matter (Phase II) - Lake Kivu water 52m metaG... | ecosystem: Environmental > Aquatic > Freshwater >...
CCTCACACGGCCCGCGCCACCACCCAGGCGGCGCGCCAGGCCGGCGCGGCGCGGGTTTCCGCCTGGGTGGTGGCGCGGGCCGTGTGAGGCGCGGGCGTCCTCACTCTCCGCCCAGGCGGCGGATGGCCGCCGCGTTGCTCCAGGAAAAGCAGCGTTCCGCCGCCTCCCGCCAGGGCAGCCAGACCTGGTCCAGATGCTCGCGCGGCGACAGCACGACCGGCTCCGGCGTCGGCAGGGTCAGGCCGAAGACGTGCTCGGTGTTGTGCGTTACGCCGGGCGCGTAGCGCGCCCGGCGTCGCGGGAAGATTTCGAACTCGTACTGGAGCCGCCAGTCGCGCAGATCGAATTTCCCGGCATCCAGCCCGGTTTCCTCGCACACCTCGCGGATGGCGGTTTGCATCAGGGTTTCCCCGGCATCCTGGCTGCCGGTCACCGACTGCCACAAGCCGGGCGCATCGGCGCGCTCGAGCAGGAGCACTTGCAGATCGGGGGTGTGGATGACCACCAGCACGGAAACGGGAATTTTGTACATGAGGCACAACGAGGCGAAGCGGGGACCGCGCAGCATAGTCCGAAACCCCGCCTTCGGCGGTGTCGGTTTACTTGACACTACGCCCCGCCTACGAGCGGTGGGCAGCGCCAAGGCATTGATCCAACAGGGTTGTTAACAACTGGCAGGAATCTTGCTGGGCATCAAAGCCCCCGGCATTGGTACACACCGGCCCCGAACCCATGTCTCACGCATCCAACCGCCCCGCCCTCCCCGCCCGACACGCGGCGCACAGCAAGCAAACGCCTGGTCACGCAGCGCCGGAGCGGCACACCGGCTTTCCGGTCGACGCATCATGCTGATTCCCCTGCGCCATCGCACCAACCCGTCCGCCGTTACCCGCAAGGCCAGCGACAACTCGGCATCCAGCCAGGCGGAGGATGGGCTGAGCAAACTGTCCCTGACCAGCACCCAGGGCATCGAAGTCGAGGAAGTCGGCCAGGTGGAGTTCACCCGCGAGTGGGCGCAAGCCATCACCCGTGCGGCACTCGCGCAAACCGGACAACAACGGGATGCCGCTGACGGCGACGAGGATATGGCCGAGCCCTTGCCTCACTCTTCCCCGTAGAAGCCGATCTCCACCAGGTTGCCGTCCGGATCGCGGACATACAGGGAAGTCATCGGCCCCTCGGCGCCGGTGCGCGCCACGGGCCCCAACTCCACGGCCACGTCGAGGGCCGCAAGGTGTCCGACCCATTCAGCGGGCGGACGCCGCGTGCGCAGACACAGATCGCCGCTGCCCGCGGTGGGTCGCGCGGCATGGGGCGGCAATGGCGCCTCGGCCGGATGTAAATTGATCTTCTGGGACCCGAATCTGAGCGCCAGGCGCCCCTCTCCGAAGCGTTCCAGATGCATGCCCAGCACCTGCGTATAAAACCGCACCGTCGCTTCCATGTCGGCCACGGTCAATACCAGGTGATCCAGGGCATCGACCCGCGGCGGTGACATGGTCAGAACAACTCGACGTCCGCGCCGGAACCGGACTGCTGCTGCCGGGCCTCGACATAGCGCGCCAGGGCCTCGCGCACGTCGCCGGTGCGGATCAGGGTGTCGAACATCAGCTTCTCGTCCTCCATCGTGTACTGCGAACGAATCTGCTGCTGCAGGGTATGCCAGGCGAAGGGGTTATACAGCCGCGACGGATCGTTGACGATGCCGGTGAGGTCATCCAGGCTGCGGCTGACGTGGGACAGCCGCTGCGACAGCCGGTCATAGAACTGGAAAGCGATGATGGCCTGCTGCATCTGCACGGAAACCGCCATGCCGGAACTCTCGATGCCCGCCTTGGCCGGTGAATCCGGCAGGGCGCGGGCCTGTTCCACCAGGGCCATGATGTTGCCGTACATGCCGGTGAAGCTCTCCGCCAGCACATCGACGGAGCCGCTGGAATCCTTCAGGGCGATCTCGATCTGCGCCACCGCAAGGTTGAGCATCAATATGGTCTCCCGCACCTGACTCCAGTCCAGGTCCGGACGGGCGGCGCTGGAAGGGGGCAGGCGAACGCCCTCCACGTTCTTGTTCATCTTTGTCTCCATGAAATCAGCCCGGTGCGGGCACGCGCGTCGACGCCGATGCTTCAACGGCACCGCGGGCCGATACTTGAATCGCGAGTAGCTCCGGGACGCCGGCAGCGCGCCGCCGACAAGCGCCTCAGCGCCGCGAGGGATGGCTAGAGCCTGACGGAGCGGAGAGGGGCGCGGAGCCCGGCAATTTCGCGTACAAGTTGGTCACCCGGTCCATCACCTCCAGGATGCGTTCGCTGGTGGTGGCGACATTCGCGGCATATGCTGAGTCCTTGTCACCGATCCTTTCCTGGCGCAACGCCTGCTCGAAGAACAGCCACTGCGTGCGGGCCAACTCCAGTTCCTGCCTGATTTTCGGGGTGTTCTCCGGCGCCCGCTCCAGCGCATCCAACGCGCTCATGAACTCGCGCCTGGCGACCTGTGCCTCGCTGTCCATCGTCGGGCCGCCGATCCCCCAGCGGCGCATCATGTAGAACTTGGCCATGCGCTGGGAAAGCATGCGCTGACGACCGGAGATGTTGACCAAGCGACCGACGCTGGAAGTGGAATGCAATTCCAGCTGAGTGGTGCCGAGATGTGCGACACGCAGTGCGTCTTCGTTGACCTCGGCGATGCGGCGCGCCGGTTCCAGGCCCGGGGTCGAGGCCAGCAGTTGCCGGTAGCGCAGCCAGATGGTTTCAAGTTCAGCATAGGTGGCCTGAATATCCGAGGACGGCGCATACGCCTTCAGATCCTCCAGATGCTCCTGGTAGAGCTTGATCGAGGCGTCGAGGAGCCGCCGCGACGCGTCCGGCAGGATGCCCTGCCCCAGTTGGAAATAAGCCTTGGCCATGCGCTGGGAAAGCATGCGCATGCGTCCGGCCTTGTTGATGGCCTCGTTCAGGTTCGCGATCGCCGCGCGCGCCTGGCCCACCGGCACCGCGAACAGGACCATCAGGCCCAGGCCACGGCACAGGAACTCCCTGCGATCCATGTTCTTCATCACGCCATCCCCCCCGCGGGGTCCATCTGTTCAGTCGCGGGGGAAACTATCCGATTTTCTCGGGCGGGCCTTTGATCTCGGACAACGATCGTGCTGAATCCACCGTTGGCGCGCGGGACGATTCAGGGCAGAGCGGACAGATAGGCGGCCAGCGCGGCGACCTCGTGGTTGGTCAGATTCTTCGCCACCCCGGTCATGCGCATGTCCGAGCGTGTTCCAGAGCCTTGGCGATAGCCTTCCAGGGCGATCCTCAAATAGACCGGCTGCTGCCCCGCCAGACGCGCGACATCCTTGGTGCCGCGCGCGGAGGCGCCATGACAGCCGGCGCAGGCCCGCGCGAAATGCCTGCCGCCGGCCTCCCGCAGGCGCACATCGTGGCCCGGCGTCGGCCGCACCGACTGGGTCGCGTAATACACCGCCATGTTGAAGCGGTCCTCGGGCTTCAACACCTTCACCAGGCCGGACATGAACTCGTCCTTGCGTCGACCATCGCCGAACTTGTCGATTTGGTGAAGCAGGTACACCGGATTCTGGCCGGCCAGATTCGGCACGTGCGCGAGAGGGCTGTTGCCGTCCTCGCCGTGGCAGTGGACACACAGGAAGGCCGCGCGTTTGCCCGCCGCCGAAGCCGCCTCCCGCGCCTTCGTGTCGGCCATCACCGAAACCAGGCGCTGCTCCGTGGAGATACCCTGGGGCGCCGCCTCCCCCTTGCCGGGCGCGAACGAGATGAAGAAACCCAGCAAGATAGGCACAATGCGCGAACGCACGGACATACCCACTGCCTCCATTGATCCAGGTCAAAAAAATGGCAGCACTATACCTCTAAATAGGTATTCCTCCTGTACCCAGACCATCTTCCCCACCCACCACCGTGACCGCCGACGCCCTCAGCCAGCACACCCCCATGATGCAGCAGTACCTGCGCATCAAGGCCGAGCACCCCGACATGCTGCTGTTCTACCGCATGGGCGATTTCTACGAGCTGTTCCATGACGACGCGGAGAAGGCCGCCCGCCTGCTGGACATCACCCTGACCACCCGGGGCGCGTCGGCGGGCCAGCCCATCCGCATGGCCGGCGTGCCCTACCACGCGGCGGAGCAATACCTGGCGAAGCTGGCCCGACTCGGCGAGGCGGTCGCCATCTGCGAGCAGATCGGCGACCCGAAGACCAGCAAGGGGCCGGTGGAACGCAAGGTCGTGCGCATCGTCACCCCCGGCACGCTCACCGACGAGGCCCTGCTGGAGGACAAGGCCGACGCCACCATGCTGGCTGTCATGCCGACATCCCGCTCGACGCTTTCCAATTCCTCCCTCTCCCCCAACCCCTCTCCCGGGGGGAGAGGGGAGAGAATCGCCCTGGCCTGGCTGACCCTGTCCAGCGGCCGCTTCGCCGCCAAGTTTGTTTCCCCCGATCGCCTGGCCGCCGAACTGGCCCGCCTGGCCCCCTCGGAAATCCTGCTGCCCGAGGACTTCGGCCATCCCGATCTCGCCAATCTCAAGACCGCCCTCACCCGCCGGGCTGCCTGGCAGTTCGACGCCGACCGGGGCCGGCGCCTGCTGTGCGAGCACTTCGGCCTGCACGACCTCGACGCCTTCGGCCTGGAGCACCAGCCCGCCCTGCAAGCCGTCGCCGGCCTGCTGCTGGACTACGCCCGCCACACCCAGCAGACCGCCCTGCCCCACGTCTCCGGCCTGCAACTGGAGCAGGACAGCGAATTCGTCCTGCTGGACGCCGCCGCCCGCCGCACCCTGGAGATCAGCGAGACCCTGCGCGGCGAGCCCGCGCCCACCCTGTTCTCCGAACTGGACAACTGCCGCACCGCCATGGGCAGCCGGCTGTTGCGGCACTGGCTGCACCACCCCCTACGCGACCGACGCAAGCTGGCATTGCGCCTGGCCGCCATCCAGGCCCTCGTCGACACCCCCGAGACCGGCCGCCTGGCGCGGGAACTGCTCAAGGGCATGGCCGACCTGGAGCGCATCGCCGCCCGGGTGGCCCTGAAGAGCGCCCGCCCGCGCGACCTCGCCGGCCTGCGCGACAGCCTCGCGCGCCTGCCCGATCTGGCCGGCGCGCTGGACACCGGCGACGAAGCCCTGGAAGTGCTGTCCCGCCGCCTCGACTTCCCCGCCGAGCCCCTGGACCGCCTGAGCCGGGCCATCCAGCCCGAGCCCGGCGCGGTGCTGCGCGAGGGCGGCGTCATCAAGGACGGCTACGACGCCGAGCTGGACGAGCTGCGCGCCCTGCAATCCGATTGCGGCGGTTTCCTGCTGGCCATGGAAACCCGCGAGCGGGAACGCACCGGCATCGCCAACCTGCGCGTCGAATACAACAAGGTCAGCGGCTTCTTCATCGAGGTCACCCGCGCCCAGGCCGACAAGGTGCCCGCCGACTACCACCGGCGCCAGACCCTGAAGAACGTGGAGCGCTATCTCACCCCCGAGCTCAAGGCCTTCGAGGACCGCTTCCTGTCCGCCTCCGAGCGCGCCCTGGCGCGGGAAAAACAGCTCTACGACGAACTCCTGGACGCCCTGCTGGAAGTCCTGCCCGAGCTGCAACGGGTGGCCGCCGCCACCGCCAGCGTCGACGTGCTGGCCGGCCACGCCCTGCTGGCCCTGGAACGGCGCTACGCGATGCCCGAGTTCAGCGACGAATGGGGCATCGCCATTGATGGCGGCCGCCACCCGGTGGTGGAAACCCGGGTCGACGCCTTCATCCCCAACGACCTCAAGCTGGACACCAACCGGCGCATGCTGCTCATCACCGGCCCCAACATGGGCGGCAAGTCCACCTACATGCGCCAGGTCGCCCACATCGTCCTGCTCGCCTGCTGCGGCCTGTTCGTCCCCGCCGAGCGCGCCGTGCTCGGTCCCGTGGACCAGATCTTCACCCGGGTGGGCTCCTCCGACGACCTGGCCGGCGGCCGTTCCACCTTCATGGTGGAAATGACCGAGACCGCCGGCATCCTGCACGGCGCCACCGAGCAGAGCCTCATCCTCATGGACGAGATCGGCCGCGGCACCTCCACCTTCGACGGCATCAGCATCGCCTGGGCCGTCGCCCGCCACCTGGCGGAAAAGACCCGCGCCTACACCCTGTTCGCCACCCACTACTTCGAACTCACCCAGCTCGACAGGGAATTCAAGGGCGTCATCAACGTCCACCTGGACGCCGTGGAAACCCAGGCCGGCCTCACCTTCCTGCACGCCGTCGAGGACGGCCCCGCCTCCCAGAGCTACGGCCTCCAGGTCGCCAAACTCGCCGGCGTGCCCGGCGCCGTCATCCAGGCCGCCCGCCGCAAGCTGGTCATGCTGGAAAACCAGCAGATCGCCGCCAGCCCCCAGGGGGATTTGTTCGCTCCGCCGTCGCCGCCGCAACCAGCCGCCAACCCGATGCTGGAAAGGCTGCTGGAGATCGATCCGGATGAGCTGTCGCCCAAACAGGCGTTGGAGGTGCTGTACGAGCTGAGGGGATTGGCATGAGCGGTGGTGGTTCGGTCAGGCGTGAAGTTATCGCCGCGAATCAGCCGAACCGGATTCTAGTGCCCACGCGCGAAGTCGTTTTCCATTCATCTCCCGCCACAAAGGTTCCCCCATGGCCGCGAAGCAAGCCCAGCGCGCCGGGTTCTCCACCCGCGCCATCCACCACGCCTACGACCCCTATGCGGGAACGGGCGACCTCAACCCACCCATCCACGTCAGTTCCACCTACACCTTCCCCACGGTGGAGGACGGTGCCGCGCGCTTCGCCGGGGAGCAGCCGGGCTACGTGTATTCGCGGGTGGGCAACCCCACCACGGTGCTGCTGGAACAGCGCATCGCCGACCTGGAGGGCAGCGAGGCGGCCCTGGTCACCGCCTCGGGCATGGGCGCCACCACCTCCCTGCTGTGGACCCTGCTGAAGCCGGGCGACGAGATCATCGCCGACAAGACCCTGTACGGCTGCACCTTCGGCTTCTTCCACCACGGCTTGGCCCGCTTCGGGGTGAAGATCACCCACATCGATCTGACAACCCCGGCAAACCTGGCGGCGGCGATCGGCCCCGCCACCCGGGTGGTGTTTTGCGAGACTCCGGCGAACCCCAACATGCGCCTGGCGGACATTGAAGCCATCGCCGCCATCGCCCGCCGCCACGGCGCCCTGAGCGTGGTGGACAACACCTACTGCACGCCCTATCTGCAACGCCCCATCGAACTGGGCGCGGATTATGTGGTGCATTCCGCCACCAAGTACCTGGGCGGCCACGGCGACCTCATCGCCGGGGCCATCGTCGGGCCCAAGGCGTCCCTGGACGAGGTGCGCTTCCAGGGCATCAAGGACATGACCGGCGCGGTGCTGTCCTCGCAGGACGCCTTCCTCATCCTGCGCGGCCTCAAGACCCTGGCGCTGCGCATGGACCGCCATTGCGACAACGCCCAGGCCATCGCTGAACTGCTCGCGAACCACGCCAAGGTGGCGGTGTGCCATTACCCGGGTCTGCCCGGCTTCCCCCAGCTCGCCCTGGCGCGCCGCCAGATGGCCAGGCCCGGCGGCATGCTGGCCTTCGAGCTCAAGGGCGGCATCGAGGCCGGCCGCCGCTTCATGAACGCCCTCGGGCTGATCACCCGCGCCGTCAGCCTGGGGGACGCGGAAAGCCTGGCACAGCACCCGGCCAGCATGACCCATTCCAACTTCACCCCGGAGGAACGGGCCAGCCACCTGATCTCCGATGGCCTGGTACGCATCTCGGCGGGCCTGGAGGACACCGAGGATCTGCTGGCTGACGTTGAACAGGCGTTGCGGGCGGCGTGACCCGGATCAATTCGGGAGGAGGTGTTCCAGCATCCCCAGGCCGGCCTGCTATACAGGAATTGAAGAGTCACGAATCCTGTTATGCAGGAGGATCCCATGAGGCAGAGAGTCAAACGCCGGTTGTTCCTGATGAGCATGGCTTTGGCTGCGGGCGCTTCCGGTCACGCCTTCGCCAAGGGCGGAGAGAAACCGGTGGGCGAGGGACACCGCTTCGCCGGCGCCGCCAACGATACAACCGTGTTCTGGCCGGAAGCCGCTCAGGCGGCAAGGGATTCCCCCGGGCTGCTGGATCGACTGGGGGGTGCGCTGGGCGCTATGCGCTATGGCGCGGCGCCCGATAGCCCCCCGTCATCCGCCAGGGGATGGCGCCTGGACATGCTTCCGGCGGGAGCCGGGCCGGAGTCGGGCAATGACGCCAGAGCCGCGAAGGCCAAGCCGTTTGGCGTCGCATTGCGCCTGGCGTTCTGAATCGCGGAATACTTCGACGAGGCCGGTCTGCTTCGAAGTCGTGGGGCAGGCCGTGCGGGAGTCTGCGGCTTGTGCGTAGAAGCGGATGCGGGTTTATGCAGGTTCAATCCCCGAAGCTGGTGCCCACGCCGCGGGCGCTGTCCACCCAGGGATGTTCCGGGGGTACCGTCTTGGCCTGACCGGCCACCTCCTCCAGCGCCACCGGCGCGGTGGCCTCGCCGCGGGCGGCGACCATGACGCCGTATTGCCGAGCGTGGATCAGATCGGCTGCAGCGGTGCCAAGACGGGTGGCGAGCAGGCGATCGGCGGCGGAGGGGGTGCCGCCACGTTGCAGGTGGCCTAGGATGGTGACCCGGGCTTCCAGGCCGGTGAGCTTTTCGAGTTGGTGGGCCAGGCGCAGGGTGCGCTCGGCGTAGACCAGTTCCGGCTCGGCGACAATTTCCCTGGGCTTTTTCTCCTTCTTTTTCGCGCTGGCAGCCTGTTGCTCGGCGAATTCCTGCCTGGACAGCGCGCCCTCGGCCACGGCGACGATGCTGAAGGGCTTGCCGCCCTGCCTGCGCGCCTTGATCGCCGCCGCCACCACTTCCACGTCGTAGGGAATTTCCGGGATCAGGATGACGTCGGCGCCGCCGGCGATGCCCGCCCCCAGGGCCAGCCAGCCGGCGCGGTGGCCCATGATTTCGACGACGATGACGCGGTGGTGGCTGTGCGCCGTGCTGTGCAGGCGATCGATGGCGTCGGTGGCGATGCCCAGGGCGGTATCGAAGCCGAAGGTGATGTCGGTCTTCGCCACGTCGTTGTCGATGGTCTTCGGCAGGGTCACCACGTTGAGGCCGGCCTGCTTCAGGCGCAGGGCGTTCTTCTGGGTACCGCCGCCGCCCAGGCAGACCAGACAGTCCAGGCCGTTGGCGCGATAGTTGGCGACGATGACGTCGGTCATGTCGCGGGGCTTGCCATCCACCAGCATCTTGTGGGGTTTCTCCCGGCTGGTGCCGAGGATGGTGCCGCCCACCGTGAGGATGCCGGACAGCGCCCCGCCCTCCAGGTCCATGGTGCGGTTTTCCACGAGGCCGCGGAAACCGTCGCGGATGCCGAGGATGCGCATGCCGTGCGATTGGCAGGCCTTGCCGACGCCGCGGATGGCCGCGTTGAGTCCGGGGGAGTCGCCGCCGGAGGTGAGGATGCCTATGGTCTGGGTCATGGCCGCGCCGACTGGATGGAAACACCGGGATTGTCCGGCGGATGCCGGCGACTCGCCAGCACTGGTTTCCATGCGCGCGGACTTGGACGGACAAGCGTCGCGACACGGAGACTGGATCCTCGGCCGGGCTTATCATGTCCCCACACGCCACACGCCTCGATCCACGTGAAAACCCTGCACCTCGACGCCGACGAACTGGCCCTGAATTTCGAGCAATGCCTGAAGCTCGCCAATGCGGCCGCCGATCATCTGCTCGCCAAACAGGGCGGCGCCATGCTGCTGTCCTTCTGGGACGACGAGCGCGGCCTGGAATCGCCGCATGGCGTGTCGGAATGCCATTTCCAGTGCCCCATTCCGGGCTGGCAGGACTATGCCGCCAATCGCGGCGGCAGCCTCATGGTCAACTACGGGCGGGGTCGCTACGTTTTCTGCTATCGTCCCCTCGCCGATCATATCCAGGCCGACTGATCAAACCCCGATTTATGCCGCACTTTCCCAAGGAACTCTACGAACCGCTGCCCTACTTGTACGTGGGGGTGGGCATCGCCACCACCTTCGGGCTCGAAACCCTGCTCGGCAAGGTCAGCGGCATCATGCTGGTGGCGGGCGGCATCATCATCGCCTACCAGCGTTACTCCTATCGCCAGAAACTGCGCATCCGCCAGGAACGCGAGGCCTGGCTGAAGGCCGAGGCGGATCGAAAAAAACGCGAGAAGCAGGCCTGGCTGCGCGATCAGGCGCAGCAATATCGCGACGCCCTGGCCAAGAAGGACGAGGACTTCTGATCTCGCCACCGCCGACGCGGCGTCCGGCCTGGTCCGGAGCCGCGCCTCGCTGAGCTTGCAGCAGGGCACTTAAGCCGTACCCCACCCTCTCGATCTTCCAGTCCGGACCCCAGCATGAGCGACCCCACTCCCGCCATTCGCCTCGAACGTGACCTCTCCCCCGCACGGCGTGCGGAACTGGGGGTGGAGGGCTGGCCCTTGTGGAAGGACGCGGTGGGCAGCCGCACACTGACCGTGGATGCGCCCGAGCACAGTTATCTGCTCGACGGCTCGGTCACCCTCACGCCGGAGGGTGGCGCACCGGTCACGGCCGCGCGCGGAGATCTGGTGGTGATTCCGGCGGGAGCCTGTCGCTGGGAGGTGCACGCCGCCGTGCGCCGCCACTATCGCTCCGAAGCGCTGACGCCGGCCTGCTGCATGATCTGAGCCCCGCAAGAACCCGGCCTGTCGGCCGGCAACGCGCGGCCTTCAGCGCGCCGGCGGCAGCAGTCCGGAAGCGCGCAGGGCGGCGAGCAGGTCGGTCAGCAGCCGGTCCAGGCGGACCTGCGGGTCGGCATGCATGCCGGTGCGGGCGGTGTAGGACCACATGGCCTGACCGTCGGCGGCGCGCAGCAGTTGTGCCTGAGCCTGCATCACTTCCTGGAAGGACACCGCGCCGCCGATCGGCAGGCTGATGCCTACGCCGCCGCCGCTGCCGCCGCTGCTGCTTCCGCCCCAGCCGCCGAGGGTGATCGACGGCCCCGAATCCATGTGTTGCGCCTGCGCAAGGTAGACGCTCAGGCTGGCAGTGGCGCCGGCCTGCACCTGCGCGCCCTCGCGCGCCAGTCGCGCGGCCAGTTGCTCCCTGCACTGCGCGGCCAGGGCGGTATCCTGCGCGCGGCACTCGACCGCGAGCGGCCTGCCACGCCACTCGGCGGCATCGAACCCGGCCAGGGTCCAGGCTGGAGGGCTCCGGTCGGTGGCACAACCGGCCAAAAGGAGAGCGGTCAGGGCGAGGGAGAGAATCAGTTTCATGGTATCCAACAGTCGTTACCGGCAACTACGCCAACAGGATCAGCCCCCAGACTACCACCACGTTCAGCAGGGCGATCAGCACCGCGGCGCTGCCGATGTCCTTGGCGCGCTTGGCGAGATCGTGGTTTTCCAGGGAGATGCGGTCGACCGTGGCCTCGATGGCGGAATTGACCAGTTCGACGATGAGCACCAGCAGTACGACGGCGATCATCAGGGCGCGCTCCAGCGCCGCGTCGGCGAGCAGGAATGCCAGGGGCATGAGCAGCAGCGCCAGAATGGACTCCTGGCGGAAGGCGTCTTCGTGCTTCCAGGCCGACTTGAGGCCGGCCACCGAATAGAAGAAGGCATTCCAGACCCGCCTGAGGCCGGTCTTGCCCTTGTGCGGACTCTCCTGCGCCGCGCTCACGCCGGCTTCCAGACCAGGTCCAGTTCGCGGGCGGCCTTGACGTCGTCCAGGCGGCGGGACGGCAACTTGTGGGGCGCGGACTTGACCAAGTCGGGCTGGCCCTCGGCCTCCCGCTTCACCGCCAGCATGGCGGCGACGAAGGCGTCCAGGGTTTCCTTGCTTTCAGTTTCCGTGGGCTCGATGAGCAGGCACTCGGGCACCAGCAGGGGAAAGTAGGTGGTGGGAGCGTGGAAGCCGTAGTCCAGCAGGCGCTTGGCGAAATCCATGGCAGTGACGCCGGTCTCGTCCTTCAGCTTCTTCAGCGTGACGATGAACTCATGGCTGGCGCGGCGTCCCGGATAGGCCAGCTCGAAGCCGGCCTTCCTCAGTTCCGCCGCCAGGTAGTTGGCGTTCAGCGCCGCGAATTCCGCAACCCGCTGCATGCCCCGGCCCCCCAGCATGCGGGCATAGACAAAGGCGCGCAGCAGCACGCCCATGTTGCCGCCGAAGGCGCTCATGCGGCCGATACTGGCGGGGCAGTCGGTCTCCCCGGCGTAGCGGTACAAGCCCTGTTCCTCCAGCACATAGGGAATCGGCAGGTAGGGCTTGAGCCGTTCCGACACGCCCACCGGCCCGGCGCCGGGGCCGCCGCCGCCGTGCGGGGTGGAAAAGGTCTTGTGCAGGTTCATGTGGATGACGTCGAAGCCCATGTCGCCGGGCCGCACGCGGCCAAGGATGGCGTTGAGGTTGGCGCCGTCGTAGTAGGTCAGGCCGCCGGCCTCGTGCACGATCTTCTGGATCTCGACGATGGTTTTCTCGAACACGCCCAGGGTGGAGGGATTGGTCAGCATCAGGCCGGCGGTCTGCGGGCCGACGGCGGCCTTCAGGGCTGCCAGGTCGACGTTGCCCTGGCGGTCGGTGGGAATCTCCCGCACCGCGTAGCCGCACATGGTCGCGGTGGCCGGGTTGGTGCCGTGCGCGGCGTCGGGGACGATGATCTCGCGGCGGGCCGTGTCGCCGCGCGCATCGTGATAGGCGCGGATCATGGCGACGCCGGCGAACTCGCCGTGGGCACCGGCCATGGGCGCCATGGACACCGCCGCCATGCCGGTGACTTCCTTCAGCATCTCCTGCAACTCATACATGCTGGCGAGGAAACCCTGGCCGGTGTCAGCGTCGGCCAGCGGGTGGCGGGCCAGGAACTGCGGCAGCATGGCCAGGCTGTTGCAGGCCCGCGGGTTGTATTTCATGGTGCACGACCCCAGGGGATAGAACTGGGTGTCGATGCTGAAATTCTTCTGCGACAGGCCCGTGTAGTGGCGCACCACGTCCAGTTCCGACACTTCCGGCAGGGGTGGCGGGGTCCGCCGCAGCGCCTCGGCGGGCAGGTCGTCGGCGGTGGGAGCGGTCAGCGGCGCCTGCGCGTAAGCACGGCGGCCGGGATGGGCGTGTTCGAAGATGAGCATGGCAATTCGTAAAGGGTAAAGGGGGAAGGGTATAGGGGCGGGGTTCTACCCTTCCCCCTTGAGCGCCAAGGGCGCGGTCCCTTCCCCCTTTACAGGGTTACAGCGGTTGTCCCTTCGCGGCGGCGAGGGCAACTTCGTAGTTGGGCTCCTGCTTGATCTCGGGCACCAGCTCCGAATGGACCACTCGGTCGTTCTCGTCGAGGACGATGACGGCGCGGGCGGTGAGCCCGGCCAGCGGCGGGTCGGTGATCATGACGCCGTAGTCCTTGTGGAAATCACGGCCGCGCAGGGTCGACAGGGTGATCACATTGTTGAGGCCTTCGGCGCCGCAGAAACGGTTCTGCGCGAAGGGCAGGTCGGCCGAGATCACCAGCACCACGGTGTTGGGCAGGGACGAAGCGGCGGCGTTGAATTTGCGGGTGGATTCCGCGCACACCGGCGTGTCGAGGCTGGGCACGATGTTCAGCACCTTGCGCTTGCCCCAGAACGAGGACAGCGACACATCCTTCAGGTCCTTGTCCACCAGCATGAAGGAATGCGCGGAATCGCCGGGTCGGGGGAAGTTGCCGCCGACGGCGATGGGTTCGCCGCCCAGGGTTACGGTTGCCATGTCAGAGTCTCCTTTGGAGGGAATCAGGATTTGTACGCACAGGGCGGCGCTTCGCGGCGCCGGCTGAGGATACGCGCCAATTGTTGCGCGTATTGGGTAAGGTCGTCATCTGTCTTGGTTTCCGTCGCACAGACCAGGATGCAGCCGGCCAGTTCTGGATAGTCCGGGCCGAGGTCGTAGCCGCCCAGGATGCTTTGGGCACGCAGGGCACGCAGCACGTCGGGCACAGGACTGTTCACGCGGATGACAGCCTCGTGGAAGAAGGGGCCGGGAAATACCCGCTCCACTCCGGGTATCACGCAAAGCCTTTCAAGCAGGGCGCGGGTGTTGGCGTGACTGCTCAAAGCCACGTTCTTCAGGCCTTGCGGCCCCAGCAGGGCCATGTGGATGGTGGCGGCGGTGACCAGCAGGCCCTGGTTGGTGCAAATATTGGAGGTGGCCTTGGAACGGCGGATGTGCTGCTCGCGCGCCTGCAAGGTCAGCGCGAAGCCGGGCTGGCCATCGAGGTCGACGGTGCGGCCGACGATGCGGCCCGGCATCTGCCGGACCAGGGCCTGGCGCGCGGTCATGAAGCCGAAATAGGGGCCGCCCGAGGACAGCGGCACGCCCAGCGGCTGGCCGTCGCCGACGCAGATGTCGGCACCCCGGGTTCCCCAGCTGCCCGGGGCATTCAGCAGGGCCAGAGACAACGGGTTCACCACCGCGATGGCCAGCATGTTGCGCTGGTGAGCCCAGTCGGTGAGCGCGTCGACCGGTTCCAGCACGCCGAAGAAGTTGGGCTGCGGGATGACCAGGGCGGCGGCCTCGCCGGCGATGGCGTCCAGAGCGGCCAGGTTGGTGGTGCCGCTGGCCGGGTCGTAGGGCACGGCGACCAGTTCGATACCCTGGTTCTTCACCGTGCTGCGCGCCACCGCCAGGTAACGCGGATGCAGCGTGGCCGGCACCAGAACCCGGCGGATGCCCGCCTTGTTGGCCCGCACCGCCATCAGCACCGCTTCCGCCAGGGCCGAAGCGCCGTCATACAGCGAGGCATTGGAGACGTCGAGGCCGGTGAGGCCGGCCATCATGGTCTGGTACTCGTACAGGAGCTGCAGGGTGCCCTGGCTCGCCTCGGCCTGGTAGGGCGTATAGGCGGAGTAGAACTCGCCGCGGGTGACGATCTGCCAGACCGCGGCCGGGATGTGGTGCTCGTAGGCGCCGGCGCCGAGAAAGCTGCTGTAGAAGCCATCCTGCGCCGCGCGCTGGTGCATGAGGCGGGTGACGGCCATCTCCGACAGGCCTGCCGGAATGCCGGGCAGGCCGCCGCAGTTGAGTTCACCGGGAATCTCGTCGAACAGAGCGTCGGTGGACGGCACGCCGATGCTGGCCAGCATGGCGGCGATGTCGGCTTCGGTATGGGGGATGAAGGGCATGTTTGCTAGCGGGTAGCGGGTAGTCGGTAGCGGGTAGCTTTAAGTTTCCGCGCCGCAGGCGCGCTGAATTCAAGCTACCAACTACGAGCTACCCG
>Ga0209835_1001146_pt1 | contig 15261 bp, 13 predicted proteins | sample LakKivwa52mmetaG_FD_184138 | JGI IMG/M metagenome (GOLD analysis project Ga0209835, IMG submission 184138) | Anoxic lake water microbial communities from Lake Kivu, Rwanda to study Microbial Dark Matter (Phase II) - Lake Kivu water 52m metaG... | ecosystem: Environmental > Aquatic > Freshwater >...
GTTTTATTGTGGATTTCAGAAAAGGCAAAGGAGGCAGCGAAGTAATGATTTTCAAATCGTTGGGCAGTCCGCCTTCTTCATCAAGGAATCTGAAAATCTGTTGGATGGAATTGTTTTTGAACATCGCGGTAAAAATATTTTCGCTGAGATGCCCTTTGTTTTTCAGGATATTGAGCAAAACGGCATCATAGAAACGATACCTTGCTGTTGAGTTTGCGCTGATTACCGGTGATTGCCCGGCCTCCATTGCCCTTACGAGCTTTTGAATATGCTTTTGAATCCGCAGAAAAGTGTAGCCGGAAGAGGGTTTGGAACTTCCGCCCGCCGAGCCGGTGTTGATAATGTGGCGTCCTCTGGTTGTCGGGAACAGATAGTTGGTCATCGGAATTACCCCGAATTCCTCTTCCATTATTTCGTAATCATTGATTTTCAGCACCGAAGCGATGTAATTTTCGATGGCCTCGTCGTATTGTTCCTGACTGAGCAGATGTTCCGAAAAAAGCGTGTATTCCACCAACGCTTCGTTGGATGAGGATGGGATTACATAAAAGAAGCGCATCAGCCCTTGCTGCGGCGTACGAAAATCGAACATGCGAAAAGAATCTTTGCTGAAAACGGGTTCCTCAGTTTTGATGAACAACCCTTTGAAATGCTGCCTGAGGTAGAGTTTTGCGCTGGCAGCCCTGAGAATCTCCTTTTCGTCGAATATACTGCTGAAAACCCAACCCGCTTTGAAATCGCCGGAATCGGTCTGTACAGCAGCGCCATCTTCGGAATCCTGAAAACCTTTTACATCTGCGGTAAGAAATTCGAAATTCGGAAACCCTGACAGGTGGTTTCTGATGAAGTTGTAAAAATCAATTCCACGGATGATGTTATAGCTATAGTCCTTAAGATCAATGGTTTTGCTAAATGTGCTGCTGTGGAATTCGAGTTTTTTAAAATTCAGGTGGACGATTGGTTCGAAAGCGGTTTTTTGATTTGACCAGAATCCCCAGGTACGATCGTTTTTGGTTTTTCTCTCTTTGTCAATGATGAGCACGCTTTTTTTTCTGAGCGAAGAAAGACTCAGATAGTAGGCGAGACTCAGGCCAGCAGCGCCACCACCGGCAATTATCAGATCGTAGTTTTTCATTATCAGTCGGTTAGCATCAGAGCGCAGAGAGCATCGGCTACCCGTCCCTTTTCGATCCAGTCTTTGGCAAGCATGTGCAACTCTTCGGTGAGGGTTTCTGGATTGTTTGCCAGTTCATCCAAAAGTATGGTAATTAAAGGGTCATTTTTGATGCGGTTGAGATCGCTTACATCCGGGAGTTTCTCAAGGTTTCCCAATTGACCCAAATCATTACCGGTCAGGATGTTACTTAGTCTTACCTCTTGCGGAAGTTTATCTACACCGATACCAATTTTTGTCAAAGGCTTTTCGACCTCAAACAGGCTTTTACCAAAGGCTTTCACATAAAAATCGCCGGTATGACGGCCAACCAGCCTGATTTTGTCGGGATCGGGCAAACCGTTTTTGTCGAGAATCTCCTCATTGATATGAATCATTACAATTTCGCAGATCACGAGGTTGGCAGCGCCACCGCCATCACCGGTCTCGATCACCTGCCGAACTTTACATTCAAACTGAACCGGCGATTCCTTGACCCTCGGTGGCCGGATAATTTCGGAGGGCGCCGGTGTGAAGCCCGCTTTCACAAACTCATTTACCCCTTTAGGATATTCGGTGCTGGCCAGACTTGCCTGGTGAACCATGTCATAATTCACCACATTGACCACAGCCTCAGGCACTTCCTTGATGTTTTCGTAGGTGTGCTTGGTGGTATTATCTCTTCCGCGGCGCGATGGCGAAAAGATCAGCGTGCTAGGGTTTACACCGAAAGCATTGAAAAAGCTGAACGGCGAAAGGTTTGGATTGCCGTGGCTGTCAACCGTGCTTACAAATGCAATCGGGCGGGGAGCTATGGAGGCCAGCAGCAGCTTGTGCAGTTGCGGATGGGGCAGGATTGCCGGGTCAATGGTTTTGTAGATCATAATATTTCTGTGGTTACAATATCTTGTTCAGGAGTATTTTCATCACCAAAAATCCTCGATGTTATCAATTTGCGGAAGTACCGGGATCATGATCGGCTTTATCGAGCCAAAGTTTTGCGAATTTAAGATTGTCGTTCATACAATACCTGACTGTTTTTAAGAGCTGAGAATAAAAATGAAAAGGGAGTTTTTGATTCATTTTCAAATTCGTCAGGCGTGTAAACTTTAATATCAAGGGGAATTAACTGCCTGTAAAACAACCTTCTGATTTCAATTCCCCTTTTGGTTTTGGGCAAAGAAGTATTTCTCACAACGATCAAATCAACATCACTGCTGTCGGTTGATTTTCCTGAAGCGTATGATCCGAAAAGAATGACTTTTTCAGGATTGATATGATCCACAATCTTTTGCGAAATATCTTCGATAAGCTGTTGGTTGATAATCAGGCTATCCATGGTAAATCATTTTTGCAAAAATAGGAAAACTTAAGCTGACTGTTTCCGGATAACTTACTCTTTAACAGGCAAAATCTTCGTCCTGCACTCACCAAAACCGATCCTGACGCCATCTTTATCGGCAGAGCCTTTCATAATTATAGTGTCGTTGTCGTTGATGAATTTTCGGATGGTTCCGTCGGGCATGGTGATGGGTTTTGTCCCCCGCCAGGTAAGCTCGAGCATCGAGCCGAACGAGTCCTCTGTCGGGCCGCTGATGGTGCCTGAAGCATACATATCGCCGACATTGATGTTGCATCCGTTAACCGTTTGGTGGGTTAACTGCTGAAACATGTTCCAGTACATGTACCTGAAGTTGGACTGGCAAACCTTATGTGGCTGACTATCTTCGGGTTGGATAAATACTTCGAGATTGATGTCGAAATTTCCCATGCCGCTGTAACTGAGGTAGGGCAGGGGTGGCGGATCCTGCACAGGGCCTTCGGTCCGGAATGGTTGCAATGCATCTATCGTAACGATCCACGGTGAAATGACCGATCCGAAGTTTTTTGATAAAAACGGACCCAGCGGAACATACTCCCACTTTTGAATGTCGCGGGCGGAGAGGTCGTTGAACAGCACCACGCCAAAAATGTAATCTTCAGCGCGCTCAATCGGGATGCGCTCGCCGAGTTGGGTTGATTTTCCGGTGATAAAGGCCATCTCCAGTTCAAAATCGAGCAGCCGTGATGGTCCAAAATCCGGAAACTCTTTGGTATCGTCCTTCGTTTGACCAACCGGGCGGTGGATATTTGTACCCGAAACCACGATTGAGGAAGCTCTGCCATGATAGCCAACCGGAATGTGTTTCCAGTTGGGCAGCAATGCGTTGGCAGGATCACGGAACATTTTCCCGACGTTGGTGGCGTGTTCGATGCTCGAATAAAAATCGGTGTAATCGCCCACCTGTACCGGCATCAACATTTCAAGATCAGTGGCTTTGTAAAGCAGGTTTTCACGGAAATCTTCGGTGTTCCAGAATTCTCCATTCTCGATGTTGAAAATCTCCGAGAGCTTGTTGCGAACCGCTGTCCAGACCGGCTTTCCTAACGCAATGAAATCGTTGAGAAATGGTTTGGAAAATACTTCACGGCTTTTGATGCCACACTCTGCAAAATAACCTCTTTCAGCTATCACAGCCAGGTCAATCACCATGCTGCCAATTCGTGTTCCAGCTCTCGGGTTGGTTCTGTTTCGGGGTTTAAAAATTCCGAAAGGCAGATTCTGTATGGGGAAATCGCTCCTGCGATCGGCGCTGATCCAGGATTTTAATTTTGGGTCGTTTGGATTGTTCATTTTTTGAATGGGTGATATTTACAACGTCCCTCTGCGTGCCTGCTCCAGCTCGATAGATTCGAACAGCGCTTTGAAATTTCCTTTTCCAAACGAGCGGGCTCCTTTGCGCTGGATGATTTCATAAAACACCGTAGGCCTGTCCTCGACAGGTTTGGTGAATATCTGCAGCAGATACCCCTCCTCGTCGCGATCAACCAGAATGCCGAGCTCCCTGAGCTGCTTCAGTTCTTCGTCAATGTTGCCAACCCGTCCTAAAAGCGTGTCGTAGTAAGTGCTGGGGATGGTAAGAAATTCTACTCCCCGGTTGCGAAGACTGGTAACAGTTTCGATGATATTGTCGGTGGCCATGGCAACGTGCTGCACTCCGGCGCCCTGGTAAAAATCAATGTACTCTTCAATCTGCGACTTCTTTTTGCCTTCAGCCGGCTCGTTGATGGGGAATTTGATGCGCTCGTTTCCGTTGGACATCACCTTGCTCATCAGGGCAGTGTATTCAGTCGAAATATCTTTATCGTCAAACGAAATGATCTGTTTGAATCCCATCACATTGGCATAAAAATCAACCCAGGTGTTCATCTGCCCCCAGTCAACATTGCCCACCATGTGGTCAACATATTTCAAACCCACAGGTTCCGGACGGTAAAGCGGTTCCCATTTCTGATAGCCGGGAAGGAACGGACCATCGTAATCCTTACGTTCGACAAAAATATGAACCGTATCACCGTAAGCGTGTATTCCTGAACGGACTACTTTGCCAAATTCATCTGTTTCTGTTATCGGCTCAAAATAGGCTTTGGCTCCACGTTTTACGGTTTCTTCGAAAGATTTGCATGCATCATCCACCCACAAAGCAACCACTTTTACCCCGTCGCCGTGCTTTTTCACATGCTCTGCAATTTCGCTGTCGGGATACAGCGCTGTGGTGAAAACCAGCCTGATTTTGTCCTGCTTCAGCACATATGAAGCGCGGTCTTTAAGCCCGGTTTCAAGCCCGGCGTAGGCTATTGGCTGAAACCCGAAAGCGGTCTGGTAGTAGTGAGCGGCCTGTTTTGCATTGCCTACATAAAATTCGACATAATCTGTTCCTTTGATGGGCAGGAAGTCGGTTTGATTGTCTTGACTCATGATTTTTGGTAAATTATTTATGATTTTCTTTTTTTGAATTAATATTTCACAAAGGACGTCCAGGTGGAAATTTCTGCCGAAGGCATCCATAGGAAAATGACAAACTACAAATAACAAACAAATTCAAAATGAAGAAGTTCCAAAATAAAATCGTTTTAATTCTTTAGTTCGGTTTGCTATTTGGATTTTTGCCTTTTTGAGCATTGGTCTTTATTTGAAATTTGATTTTTGCGATTTGTGATTTTCGGCTAATTAGCTCTGCTCTAATAAATTAGTGGATATCCGGTTTCGCCTTCAATCCAACTGCGGTAGTAATCGGGATCTTCGATACCAAGGGCTTCTTCGGTGATTTTCAATGGTTTAAAAGTATCAACCATCACAGCCAGTTCGCCGGTCTCTTTTTTGCCAATGCTTTTCTCAACAGCGCCCGGATGCGGTCCGTGCGGGATTCCTGTCGGGTGCAGCGATATCATACCTTTTTCGACATGCTTGCGGCTCATAAAATCGCCGTCAACATAGTAAAGCACCTCATCGGAATCCACGTTACTGTGGTTGTAGGGAGCAGGGATGGCTTCAGGATGATAATCGTACAGGCGGGGCACAAAAGCGCAAACCACAAAGGCCGGCGTTTCAAACGTCTGATGAACTGGCGGTGGCTGATGAACCCGACCGGTGATCGGCTCAAAGTCGTGAATGGAGAATGCGAAAGGATAATGGTAACCATCCCATCCAACCACATCAAAAGGATGCGTGGCATAGTGATAAGGAAAAATCATGTCATCCCGCTTGATTTTCACAAGGAAATCACCCTTCTCATCATGGGTTTCGAGCACTTCAGGTGTACGGATGTCGCGCTCGCAAAACGGCGAGTGTTCAAGCAGCTGGCCTGAAGAGTTCATATAACGCTTTGGAAACCGGTAAGGATGAGCCGATTCGACAATAAAAAGCCGGTTTTCATCCGTGCTGAATATCATCTGGTAAATAATTCCACGCGGGATAATCAAATGATCTCCGTAACTGAAGGGAATATTTCCGTAAGTAGTTTTCAGCACCCCTTCGCCTTTGTGCACAAATATCATTTCGTGCATCCCGGAGTTTTTGAAAAAGTAGCTGCTCATGGATTCCGTCGGCGCTGCCAGGCTGATGTAACAATCATCGTTTACCAGCAAATACTTGCGGCTCTGCAGGTAATCGGCTTCGGGATTGATTTTAAAGCCAAGAAAACTCCTGTGCTGAAGGTTTTTTCCTATGGCGACCTTCGGGGCTACAGAGTAAGCTTCATCAATTTTCATCACCATGGTAGGGGGGTAATGATGGTAAAGCAGCGAGTAGGTGTCAGAAAATCCTTCGGTCGAAACCAGTTGCTCGGCGTATAAAGTACCGTCGGTCTTTCGGAATTGCGTATGGCGTTTGTGGGGAATTGAACCTAGTTTGACGTAATGCGGCATAATTGAATAATTGTAATATGCTGCAAAGCTAACAAATCAGATGGAGTTTGGGTTTACCCGGAGGAAATTTATTACGGCGGCAGCTACTTCAAAGGTCAGACCTGCTAAAATAATTCCGAAAGGTTAGTGCTGATGGTGAAGTAGTTAGGCGAACCATTGAGGTGATAAGTGGCGCGGGAATAGTCAAGTTGGAATTTTGAAATCCTCAGCCCGATTCCCCATGAGAAACCAACGGTACCCATTTTGCTCGAAACGCCCAGTTCCTGCCTGCGCTGGTAATTATAACCGAACCGGAGAGAGAGATTCTTCGTAGGAAGAAATTCACCTCCAAACACGATATGCCGCATGGCTTTGTCCAGAAAATCGCTTACACCATCCTGTTCCACTGGTTCGCCGGTGATCGGGTCAACTTTATTATCCGGGTCGTTGGGGTCGTAGTAGGTTAAATCCCACTTCTGAAGGTTGGTGAGCAAAATCGAATATCTGAAGGGTAAATGCTTGAGCCGCTGCGACATGCCTAAAGATATTTCCAGCGGTAAGGTTTCGGTATTGCTCGAAACGAATGGCTTTAACTGGGTTCCTATATTGCGCGCTGTAAGCGAAACAATCAACCGGTGCTTTGGGTTTACGTAGCTACCGGCCACATCAACAGCAAGTCCGTAACTTGTATATTCTTCGTATCCGGAGTAGATAAATTTCAGATTGGCGCCTATGGTAAAGAGCGAATCGAGCGCCCTGCCCCAGCCAAATACCATAGCCAGTTCGCTGGCAGTGAAATTTCCGCCAACCTGCCCGTTTTGGTCGGCATACACAAAATCGCCGTAGCTGATGTACTGCATCGTGGCTGCATACGATCCAATTTTATTGAAAGAATTGGCATAGCTGGCAAAACCATAATTCACATCACCAAAGTAATCTACGAAACTCAATGCCAGTTTGTTATCCATATCCGGTGAGATGACCGACGGGTTGAATAGCGCCTGCGAAAGATCGCCGTCATTAACCGCCATAAAATTACCGCCAAGGGCTGCTGATCTTGCTGAACTGGTCAGGTTCAGGAACTTGTAAACAGATTCGCCTCCTGTCTGTGCTTTGGAGTCAACCATAGCAAGCATGATTATCAACACGAAGAATGATCGGAAAATGGATAGTAAGTTCACAGTCAGCTTAGCGTTTTAATTTTAAGTTTGTCAAACGAACAGGGGTGATTTTAATTGCTTTTACACGTAAATAGATGACAGTAGCAGCGTTTTGGTTGCCTGGTTCTGGCAGGCTCCGATCAAAAATAAAATACCGGAAACAGCATTTGAAGAGTTTCCGGTATTTTGTACATTGTCAGCCACTAAAAGATTAGTTCTTTTTTACTTTGATAGAGCATCCAATAGCTTTGGTCTCGGCCGGATCGGGCGAGCTGCCATTCATTAGTGACCTGATTGCATTTTCAAGATATTTTTGCTCCACTTTATCGGCTTCCTGATAATTGTCGTCAATTGTGCCGATATAGGCTACTTTGAAAGTATCGCCGCTGTTTTGAAGAAGGTAAACATGAGGAGTGCGGGTAGCGCCATAGGTTGGATAAACTTTTTGTCCCTCATCGAAAAGATAGGGAAAAGTAAACCCCTTTTCTTTTGAGCGAGCCTGCATCAGCTCATACGAATCCTGAGGCTGAACTGCCGGATCGTTGGGATTGATAGCTACAACCGGGTAACCCATCGGAGCGTATTTGTTGTTCAGCTCAATGATGCGATCTTCATAAGCGATAGCATAAGGACAATGGTTGCAGGTGAAAATGACCACAACTCCTTTTTCACTGTTGTAATCCGAAAGCGAAGTCATGCTTCCGTCAACATTTTTGAGCGTAAAACCAGGCGCCTGATCTCCAATTTTAAGACCCTGGGCAACAATTGAAAAAGTTAAGACTAAGGAAAATGCGAATGTTAGCAGAATGATTTTCATTTTGATTTAAATTTAGTTAAACAATTGATATTATATGAGTTAAGATAAAATTAATAAAACAAACTCGCAGATTAGTATGAGAAATTGAAAGTTAAACAGCTATCTGTTGCGAAAGGTTCAACCCTAAAGATGTCGCTTCAATTCGGTTTCCAACTCCTCAAAATGGAAAGCACGTTCGTAAAAAGTGCGTTGGTTGCGGTTGTAGATGAGCGTGGCTGGGATTGATCCCGACCAGTCAGGGTTGACTTTATCAATCCAGATATTGCCTTTTGGATCGTTGAGCAGAACGATTTCCGATTTCAGGTTTTGGTTTTTGATAAAAGGGATAACCCTGCTTTCGAGATTACGCACAAAATCGAGGCTTACCAGCAATACTTTAACTGGCCGATTGGAGTATTTCCGGTTCAATTCTTCAAATGCCGGCAGCTCCTCGACACACGGCTTGCACCATGTTGCCCAGAAATTAATCACATAAGTTGTGTCGTTGGATTTGTGCAAAAGCGGTTCCAGTTCTGAGAAATTCATCACCGGAACCTGGCTTTTAACAATGATGGTCATTAGTAAAACCGTAAAAATTAAGGCTGTTCTTTTGAATAATCTCTGCATGATTTTTTGTTTTAACAACAACCTGATGGACTTTTGGGTTCAAATTTACCTTGCTCTTGTTGTGGGTTGGATATATTTTTAACCTTTTTACCTTTTCAAATGATAGATTCTGGTTCCTCACCAATTAAGCATCGAACAAAATTGACAAGTGCATTTGGCAAAAAAAATAAAAATATGCAAAGTGCATTTGGCATAAAATTGTATTTTTGCAAAAACTAAATGGCAGAATGGATAAACTATTTCAATATTCAGCTTCAAGAGTCAATGCAGTAAACCTTTATTTTAAAAGGTATTTGTGGGATAAAATCAACTGGAACAACCGATTGATAGCTATTACCGGCGCAAGAGGCGTGGGTAAAACTACCATGCTGCTGCAACACGTTCGTGAAAATCTGTACGAAAAACCGGATGAGGTCATTTTTGTTAGCCTTGATGATCTGTTTTTTTCAAGGACTACACTTGTTGAATTTGCAGATGAGTTTGTCAAGCGGGGAGGCAAATTCCTTTTTCTTGACGAAATCCATAAATACCGCAACTGGTCGCAGGAGATTAAAAACATCTATGATTACTTTTCTGATCTGAAGATAGTGGTCGCAGGTTCATCGGCGCTTGATATCTACAAAGGTACTGCCGATCTCAGCCGCAGAGCGGTTCTTTATAAGCTGAACGGCTTGTCGTTCCGGGAATTTATCAGGATAAAATACAATCAGGATCTGCCGTCACTTGATCTTGAGGAGGTTTTAACAGCACCTGCAAACAGTATCAGTTCTATCCTGTCGAAAATCAAACCCATAAAGCTTTTTGAGGAGTATCTACAAATCGGATATTACCCGTTTTTTATCGAAGACGAACTGAACTATTATGATCGTTTAAGACAAACCATTAACCAGGTACTTGAGACAGACCTTCCTTCGGTGGAAAACATTGATTTCTATGCAGTTCAACACTTGCGCACTTTGTTTTCGGTGATTTCCGAAATAGTGCCTTTTAAACCCAATATCGTTAAGCTCAGCCAACAGATTGGAGTTAGCAGGGAGACACTGATGAAGTACCTGCATCTGCTTGGCAGGGCTGACCTGCTGATGCTGCTTCACTCACAAACAAGTGGAATCAGTCGTCTGAACAAGCCGGAGAAAGTTTATCTCTACAACGCCAATCTCATGTATGCGCTAACCGGTTCTCAGGTGAATCCCGGAACCCTCAGAGAAACATTCTTTCTCAACCAGTTGACTAATAAGCACAAAGTAAGCTATTCAAACAGGGGTGATTTTCTTGTTGATGGGAAATATACGATCGAAGTTGGTGGCAAGCATAAAAGTCAGAAACAGATTTCAGGTGTTTCAGATTCATTTATTGCTGCCGATAATATCGAATACGCAAACGGAAATAAAATCCCCTTGTGGCTCTTTGGATTTTTATACTGATATTCCCACAAAAGTCTCATGGCTCGGACACCGGGAACTACGTGAATGCAAAACCCACTGAAACGATAATAATCAGACTAAACTGCAACTTATTGAATAACAACTGCATAATCATTGATTTTGATAAAAAATAAAATAGCTGCGGATTTGGTCCAAAGCAAAGGGTCTGAAAGCCGCAGGGTGTAGATTTTGGGATATTGTTACTTTAGCCAGCCAAAACACCTGTGATGATTGATTTTCTGCTTCAACAGAGTTTATTGCCCGATTGGGCGCTCAGGATTGCCATCCGCCGGATGTTGAAAAACCGGCTTAGCCACGAAAAATGCCCTACTGAAGAGGCTCAACAGGCTAAACTGAATGAACTTATCCATGATCTCAGGCATAGCCCCATCGCCATAAACACCAGCGAAGCCAACCAGCAGCATTACGAGGTACCGGCTGAATTTTTCCGGTTGGTTTTGGGGCCATGGATGAAATATAGCTGTGGGCTTTGGCCGGAAGGAGGCAACACGCTGGAGGAATCCGAGGCGAAGATGCTTGATCTTACCATACAACGCGCTGAAATTATGGATGGACAGCAAATCCTCGATCTGGGCTGCGGCTGGGGATCATACACCCTTTATGCTGCGCAGAGATACCCAGCTGCTGGTTTCACTGCAGTTTCCAATTCCACATCGCAGCGCGCTTTCATTGAGCATCGAGCCAGGGAATTAAATCTGAAAAATGTAAAAGTCATCACCGCCGATATCAACGATTTCGACCCAAAGGAAAAATTTGACCGGGTGGTTTCAGTGGAGATGTTTGAGCATGTCCGGAACTACGAATTGTTATTTCAGCGCATCCGTTCGTGGCTGAAGGATGACGGGAAGCTTTTCATCCACATTTTTAATCATCGAAAATTTGCCTACAAATTCGAGGTTAAAAGCGATAGCGACTGGATGGCCAGGCATTTCTTTACCGGTGGAATGATGCCTTCCGGCGATTTGCTTTTCCATTTCTCAAATGATTTCAAAACAGCCGGACATTGGATTGTTGATGGCCATCACTATTCAAAGACGCTCGAAGCGTGGTTTAAAAACATGGATCGAAACAAAAACCTGATATTTCCTCTATTCGAAAGGGTTTATGGCGTTGAAGCGAAACGATTTTGGAGCTATTGGAGGATATTTTTCATGGCCTGCTCCGAAACCTTTAAACTTAATGACGGCAACGAATGGCAGGTAGGGCACTACCTGTTCAAAAGGCTGGCATAAAATGGTTGAGCACAATTACAAGGCATTGCTTTTTCTTCAGTAAAAATTTCTTGTGTTTTTTTTTGGAACAAATCTTGAATAAACATAACATTTTGAATAAGTTACATTCTATTTGCGCTTTTCCTCCTTTTCATAAACTCATCATGCAGCCATACAGTTTCATGGCGATGATACATTTGAAAGGCTGGTTAACCGGCATAAGATTTCGCTTGAAAATGTCCTAAGTCTCGACACCATCGTTGCTGCACATGAACATTGGCCCTGTGGCCATTGAATGACGAAACCCATTCTTAGTGTGTTGGCGGGCTTTATTTTTTTTGGGATGTTTTGCTTGTAAATCCCTTGAGAAAACAAATTACTGTTTCCTTTTTTGAATCCATTGTTGATGCAACTCATACCAAATCTTGCTTGATGCCCCAAGTCGTTGTGCCTGCCTGGGGTGGCACAGTGGAATTACCTGAAACTTTTTGCCGGAAATGTTCATTACATGGCATCTGCCGTAGGTATCAGCGGTGTCGCCAAAAGATGCCAGGTTTTCATGCTTTTGATCGGTAAAGTAGTTTAAGAAATGTTTAATGGGCAGGTCGCCCAACAGTATAAGTGTTTCCGCCTGCGAGTTGAACAACTCCTCAAGTATGGCTTTTCTCCTTAGTTCGGAATCCAATTCTGACTGTCTGAATTTAGGAATCGTAACTTTCGGCAGGTTAAGCTTGTGCCGGATGGGGTTATAAGCCCGCTTAATAGCATTTTGTTGATTCGGATTCAACCTTGTTTCTGGAATGATGTCACACAGCCATGTGTCTTTTCTGGCTAATCCTAATGGATTAAGGTAAAGTTTGTCCAATGCCTCTCCTGAAGGGCCGTTTAAATTCCGGTTTGCAGGCTCAAGCTTTCCGGCGCCTGGCGGCAATTTTATCCTTGCGATCTGTTCCGCGGCATCATGCCCTGTCCAAAAAATTTCGGGTTCACTCGCCACAGCCAAAGCTGCAACCAATTGGTTGCCCTCATCGTTAAACCATCGTGCATGAACGGCGCTTGCATAGACACCGAGTACAAACGCCTTTTTAGGTGTGGTGTCTGTTTGAACTACCGGGTGTAGTTTCTGACCAAATGGGAAAATGTATTCCATAATTTAAGTTATTGATGTTTATTTAAAAATTCATCACCTCCCTCACCACCCCCTTCATCCAAAGTTCCGTCTGCATAGGCTTTTGGTTATTTCCACCTTTCATATGCTATGAACCGTTAGTGAAACTCTTTTGTTTTAAGTTAAATGGAGCCTTCAGTATTAAATATCCTAAGTGAATGGCACAGTAAGTGAAATTTTATCAATCAGGTACATGATATCCCAATTTAACCTTTTATGTGTTTCTAAGAATTGAATAAAATCCTCGTTAGTGTTACCTAATTTTGAGATAACCGTTGCTTTCTGTTCCTCTGTTCCCTCCTCAGAATATAGTAAATTTAGATTCCTCTGTTTGGTAATAAGGTAATTGAAGTAAAGAGTAAGTACCTGGCAAACCGCGAACATGATAATACGCCTATTATTATCATTCGTTTTTTGTAAAAACAGGCCTTCAATTGTGTCTAAAAAATCTTGAAGCCCGATTTGGCCATCTTTTACATTTTGAATAATACGGTATTTATAGTGATACAAATATACCAGCAATAAGAAAGAGTGCTGGAGTAGGTTCTGATTATACTTGAATGTATGCAATATCACTTTTGCATGAGCTAAAATTTTCTCAATTTGACGCAATGTCATGTTTGACGTATCAAAAAGAATGATTGCAAATTCAATAAACTCATCTTTTTCGGTTTGAGGTCGTTGATATTGGATCCTTTCTCCTGTGAACAAAACTTCGTCAAACCTTAAATAATCGACCATGTACTTGATAAAATCTTTTGTACCTGGTTTTGGTATGCTATACTCCAAATCAATAAATCTACGCAGGTACTCATTAGCATTTATATTCTCGCTTCCGTATGCTCCCCGGATGGCATTGCCCAGTTCTTCTTTATCAATAGATAGCACAAACACAATCCCCGGTACCGAAAACAAGTGCTTCATCTGTTCAAGTACAGAAACTGCATAATTCGGTCTGCATCTGTCCAATTCATCAATAATGAAAACCACAGGTCGTTTTGATGCCGAACTTTCTACGAACTTTTCCAGACTTTCACGGAATTCCTTTACACCTTCCTTTCTTTTACTGTAGGATTTAATGGCTTTTTCCATTTCATCAACGCCGACACTAACAGTCCCATCAATTGCTGCCTGAACTACTTCATCGAGACCGACCATTTTGGCTGCTGCTTTGGTAACACCCGGAATGATTTTTTTTATGAAAGGAGCAGCCTTTTCTAGTACCGTTCTGTATTTTGATTCGCTATCTTTTACCTTTAGTTCCTCTAACTCTGAAAGTAGTGCCACCAATACATCATCAGCATAGTCGTTTTCCCATGCATTAAAATAAAGCGTACTGAATTTCTGATCTTCCAACTGCTGACGCCACATTTTTACAAAAGTGGTTTTCCCGGTTCCCCATTCATTGTTGATGGCAAGAACAAAACCTTCAGCATAGTTCTGAACAATGTTAGTTAAGATATCTGCGTATTGCTGACGATTTAACTTGCAATATTTAAATGGTTCATCTTTCGGTGGCTTTGGGAAATCGTTGTGTTTTATTGGCATTGTATTTTGGTTTTAGTTGATTTCTATTTGTTCCCCCATCACCTCCCGCACCGCCCCCTTCATCCAAAGTTCTGCCCTGGCATTGCCGCTGGCCACTTCCTGCTCCAGCATGTCGCACAAAGCCATCAGCCGGTTGACGGTGGAAACGATGGCTTGTTGTTCTGATAAAGGTGGAAGAGGAAAAAATAAACTTTTCAGTGATGTTGCATTAACATTTGGTTGACCAGTCCCCATCGATAAAATTCTTAATTGATGCCAATAAAGCGGTGATTCTATTAATAGCTTCTCAAATGCAGAGTTGATACTTTTCAAAGGTATTGCTCTAATTAAGTATGATGCAAAAACAGATTTGACTGAAATATTCTTTACTTGATATGATTTGCCAATTGTACCTCCAGTTCTTGCAATCAAAATATCGTTTTCGTCAATCTTGAATTTTTCAAAATCACTTTCTGAGATATTACAGTCCGGAACTGTTTCCCAATTTACAACATTGTTTTGAATGTCTGTAATTCTTAGCATTCTGATACCGTTAAAAGTGTTTAGTGCTGATGCTGTATAACCATAGTGAATATTGCTATTCAGATTATCAAACCTACACCACACCCACCCTTCCGGCAGTTCGTAAGGAATTTCATCTGCGGAAATCTCCGGCAGGGGTTTTTCTTTTTTGATTTTGCCTTCGGCGATCAGGCGGGCTTTTTCGGCTTTGATTTTTTGGAGGAGGAGGGCGGCGTCATCGTCTTCTTTGCCCCTCTGTCCTTCGGACATCTCCCCTGAAGGGGAGAATCCAGGGTGCACTTTGCGCCAGTGGGCGGTGAGCTTGCTGTAACTAGCAATTTTGCATCGTCAATTTTCAGCAAAAGTAAATCAGCAGGAAATGGCAAAAGTAAATCACCACATTTAAATAAAAGAGCTCAGATTTGT
>Ga0209835_1001147_pt1 | contig 15251 bp, 12 predicted proteins | sample LakKivwa52mmetaG_FD_184138 | JGI IMG/M metagenome (GOLD analysis project Ga0209835, IMG submission 184138) | Anoxic lake water microbial communities from Lake Kivu, Rwanda to study Microbial Dark Matter (Phase II) - Lake Kivu water 52m metaG... | ecosystem: Environmental > Aquatic > Freshwater >...
GTCGATCATCCCAGCCAGCCCGAGGAAGGTCATGCCTGTTTCGGCAGATTCAATCGTCACATTGGGTTTTGAAGCGACAGCCAGTACCCGCAAGGCATCCTCTGCCATATCCGCTGCAGCTTTCAAAATACGCGTGCGCCCTTTCTCATCCAATGGTTTTATTCCTTCAGCGGTTAACTCAAAATCACAATCCTGCAGGATGATCTCGGGGGCGCCTTTGGCATAAGCAACCACACTGCCATTTGACTGGTGCAGGGTGGTCATGCGTTTCGTTTCAGATGTAAAGGGGATTTCATTCACACGCGGGTATTCGGAATCAAGCGATGATTTCTGCAAGCCCGCCTTCGCTGCAGCAACCACAAACGCACCTTCAGTCGGGTCGCCCTTGATGTCCCAATCATCCTTCTGTTCAGTTTTTATAAGCGTCGTGTCGGAGGCAAGCGTGGCAGCAATGAGCATCTTGCGCACAGCATCGGGCAGTTCGGTGACCTTTTTCCCGTCACGTGAAAACTCACCCACTGGCGAATATCCCGCACCGCTGACAGTGAACAACTCACCGCCAGAATACAACTTACGGGCAGTCATTTCATCTTTTGTCAGCGTACCCGTTTTATCCGAGCAGATGACCGAGGTGCTGCCAAGTGTTTCAACTGCAGGCAGACGACGGATGAGGGCATGGCGTTTGACCATTTTCTGCACGCCGATGGCAAGCGAAATTGTCACGACAGCAGGCAATGCCTCCGGCACAACCGCTACAGCCAGTGCAATGCCAAAGATGAGCATTTCGATGAACGGTTGTCCGCGCATTAAGCCAAGCGCAACGATCAACGCAACAACCACAAATGCCACACGCGCCAGTGCCGTACCAACCTTATCCAGATTTTGTTGGAGGGGAGTTCTGCTCGTTTCCACCGTTTGCAGGAGTTGCGCGATCTTGCCAAACTCAGTATTCATGCCTGTGGCAACCACTACTGCCGTGCCGCGCCCATAGGTGGCGGCGGTTCCAGCGTAGACCATGTTCTTGCGGTCGCCCACGCCCAAGTCGGAGCCGTGAAGCGCATCTGTCTGTTTTTCCACAGCGACAGATTCGCCGGTCAATGCGGCTTCTTCGATCTGCAAATTGATGGCTTCCAATAACCTGCCATCGGCAGGGATGCGGTCACCTGTATGCAGAATCACCACATCACCAGGCACCAGTTCACGCGCAGGAATTTTCACTTCTGCACCGTCACGCAAAACAGATGCTGTAGGTGCAGCCATTTCACGCAGCGCCTCGATGGCACGCTCAGCGCGATATTCCTGAATAAAACCGAGAAAGACCGCAAAAAGCACAATGACTGCAATGACAATCGACTCAACCCCATGACCAAGAAAGAGTGAAAGGATGGTCGCCCCAAGCAGGATCAGGATAAGGATGTTCTTGAACTGTTCCAATAAAATTTGCCATGCTGAGATGCGCTTCGCCGCCTGGATCTCGTTTGGTCCGTGTTTCTCAAGCCTTTTCCCAGCCTCTTGCAGGGTTAACCCAGCGGGTTGGCTGTCCAGATCTCTAAAAGTTTCTTCATTCGTTTTTGCGTACCAATCATTGATTTGCATTTTTTCTCCTACTATTAATTTCAAAAAAAGACCACCGCCGTTATGGCGATGGTCTTGCATTTGCTTTCAAACAGCCGGGAAATCTCTTTCCGGCATGGCGACTGTTTCTCCCGAAAAAAGCCTCGGGCGCTACTCCCCATCGGAGTTATATTAAGTCTACAGGATATACGGAGGAGTGTCAATTACGGTTTTGTCAGAATGTTATTAACCATAGGTCTATGGTCTCCACGATGGAGCATACCAATCGTACTCAGTGGAGAGCCCTGGCGCTTGCAGAATCTTCTGCTCGAGAGTCGCGAGATTGATGAGGAAAAGATGTCCGCCAGAAATGGACGTGGTCTCCTCCACCAAAAGGTATTGACCGTCCGGCGAGAAAAGCAGGCGGCCAACAGTCGTGCCCTGATACACCAGCGAGAGATTTTCCCCGCCGCGTGTAACGACATACACTTCCGCTTTGGGTTCATTGCCCATGAAGCCGCTGTAATAATTGAAAGCGATCAAATTGCCATCAGGCGACCAGACGATCGGGTAGATCGAACCGCCCAGAAACTGCGCAACCGTCACGGCATTTGAGCCGTCAGGCTGCATCACCTTCAACTGATGCGTTTCAGCTGCTGACTCAAACTCATCAAAGGCAAGCCAATTCGCATCAGGCGAAGCCACAAATTGCGCCTTCGCAATGGATGCAGTCAGCATCGGGCTGACCATCCCGTCCGCAACACGGACGAGGATCATCGTACCGGTCAATGCGGAATGCATGATGATCCTATCACCAAACCAGCCATCCATAATATACGGTCGTCCATCCACGGGCAGGCTGGCGGAGATGCTCTTCAACTCCGAACCATCTGGGCGCACCACGAACACCTCTTCACCACCTAAACCATCCTGCGTGCGAACAGCGATCCATGAGCCATCTGGCGACCAGAATGGCGGGTCGATATACGGAGCCTGCGCGAGCGATTTCCATGTCTGCGCTTCGGCATCGAAGAGCCAGAGTTTGGTCGGTGTGCCGTTGGGCGCATCGGAATATGAGAACGCCGCAAACTTTCCATCGGGCGACCACGCCAGCGCATTGATCGTGAAATTGAATGGGAACGGCGCCACAATCTTTTCCATTGGCGGGCAATTGGCAGAATCAATCACACATATACCCGATACCTTCACCAACTGGATCGATTCACCCTGCTTGCGCGGTTGGAGGAAGAAATACAACTCCCCTGCTTCTTCGATGACCATTGGGCTTGATTCAGTTAAGACGGGGTTTGATTCCGCTGGAACAGGGTTGCCAGATTGAACAATCCCTGCGGGCGGCGTGAAGACGGAGGCATCGATTACCGCGTCAAAAAGAATGGTTTCAACAACACGCTCGCCTTGTAATGTGTTGCTGCCATCTTTTCCAAATTCCTGTATTTTTAGAATGACGGCTGTTTGGGTATCCAGCCATGCTTTCCATGAGGGAGATGGACCTCCACTAAAGGTCCATTCGACGATCAATGTAGGGCGGCCCGCAACAGAGTCCATACCAAGGGCAGTGAAGGTTCCTTCATTTTGAGCATAATTTGCAGGGAATGCCATTTCAGAGAGCGGCGTACCGATCTGCCCCCAAATGGGGTTGGGATACGCCGTCCCTGCCTGCACAGGCGGAACATACTGCCCGACCCGCGCAAAATCAGGGTATGACGATTGCTCGGCAAGCATCGAATTTAGATTTACATTGTAGATCGTGGAACCATCGCTGAGTTTGAGCGTTTTTTCAGTGTCGCCGCTTAACTCCACCCGATAGCGGCTGTCCAGTTGAGATAGCCAGACCTTTTCAGAGAAAGCCTGCATTGAACCATCGGGCATGTACCAGATGATCGTTCCGCTCATTTGCAGGGTGGTCCAGTGGGCGGCACTTTCGAGCATGGCACGTTGAATCTGCTGCGGCAGCGTATTAAGATTCAGGTCGTATGGAGCAGGCGTCAAATTAAAGAAAGAGGCGGGACCGGATGCGGTACAAGCCGTCAGGAAGATCAAAGTCAAAAGTATGAGTCGTTTCATTAAGCCTCCTATCAAAAAAACGACGTTCTCTTAATGTATAGGTTCCCGCTGCCTTGCGACAACGGGAACTTTTTAATCTGGTTTTACGGAGCAGTTGTGGCAGTTGGTGTTGCCGAAGGCGCTTGAGTGTTCGTTTCTGTGGGCGCGGGCGGTGTGTTGGTGATGGTCGGTGTGGCAGTTGGTGTTGCCGAAGGCGCTTGAGTGTTCGTTTCTGTGGGCGCGGGCGGTGTGTTGGTGATGGTCGGTGTGGCAGTTGGTGTTGCCGAAGGCGCTTGAGTGTTCGTTTCTGTGGGCGCGGGCGGTGTGTTGGTGATGGTCGGTGTGGCAGTTGGTGTTGCCGAAGGATTGAAGATGATCGGCGCGACCCAGAGAGCGCGGTCACCCGTTGCGGGCCCGGTGGAGAGAATGGTGAGAATGAACTTTACATTCTTGCCTGCCAATGAAGAAAGGTCGATGTCTGCATTGTAGACCTGTCCTTCATATTTCTCAACGAAAGCCCAATAGGTCTGAATGGACGAAATGCCATCCAACGAATAATCGAGACGGTAGACAACATAGCAGGAGGTAGCGCCGTTCTCACAGCCGATCGTGGCGCGGAATTTATCACCCGACTTGACGTTGTAGATCGGGTAAATGCCCTGAATGTAGCCGTTATTGACATTCTGCGGGAAGGTCAACAACGTGGTGCGGGACTCGGTGGCCCCATTCTCCAATTTGGGTCCAGTGAGAATGCGGACAAAACCCTTCGCATCACCTTCGGTGCCCGGGCAGGGTTGCTCACCCGCACCGGTGTACCACTTTGCAGCACAGACGTTGGCGGCAAAGTCATAGCTTGTGCCAGCGATCGGTGTGGCAGGCGTCACAACCTTGATCTCGACCCAGAAGGATTTCGTGCCGCCTGTGCCAATGCCAAACGGAACGCCGGTGTTACTCTTGAGTTTCCAGTAACCGCGATAGGTTCCCGCAGTGGTCGGCGAGGTCAACGGGATGGTGATATCCACAGTTTGGCCAGGCGCCACAGAAGTGGGGATGAGCGCGGAATCAGGTCCGCCCATCTTTTCGCCAGAGTCGAACATCAGACTGTAATTCGTCCATGTGCAGGTACCGATGTTCTTCAAACGCCAAGTCTTGTTGAAGCCGATGCCCGGTGCAAAGGAAGTGCCATCGGGGACAGTCACATCCGCGATGAACTGGGCGCGGTCACAAGCATTCGGCTGGACGGTTCCAGTCTTGGTCGGAGTGGGAGTCGGAGGCGTGCCCGTCACCGTCGGTGTGACAGTGGGAGGTGTAGTGCCGCCACCGGGGCGCGAGATGATCGGGTTGACCCATAGAGAGCGATCTCCTGTCGGCGAGCCGTACGCAGAGGTGACGAGGATGAACTTTACATCCTGCCCTGCCAGTGCATCAAGGTTCAGGTTGACGTTGTACGTCCAGCCTTCATATTTTTCACGGAAGGTCCAAAAGGTTTTGATCGCGCCTGTACCGATCTGATAATCGAGACGATAGGTGACGTAACAAGTCGTCGCACCGTATTCACAACCGATGGTCGACTGGAAGTGGTCACCTTTTTGCACTTTGAAAGCAGGGTAGATCGCCTGAACATATCCATTGGAAACGTTGTTCGGCACGAGCAACAAACCTGCATTGGCAGAAGTGACATTATTTTCAAGTTTGGGGTTGTCCAATTTCAAGCCAAAGCCGTTGGCGCTGCCATCCGTGCCGGGGAAGGACAAAGCGCCCGCTCCGCTCGACCATGCAGCAGAGGCAGCATTGGCAGTGAAGTCGTACCCTGTGCCGGAGGAGGATGAAACGCGAATCTCCACCCAGAACGATTTGTTCGCAGTGGAGCCGATCCCAAAGGAACCGCCCGCATTGCTCTTAAATTTGTAATAGCCAAAATAATGGCCAGCTGCACTGGGCGCGGTCATATCCACAGTGATGTCCACGGTCTGGCCGGGGTTCACTGTCGTCGGCAGGGCAATGGAAGCGGGCGCACCCATCTTCTCACCGCTCTCGAAGACCAACGACACATCGCTGGTGGTCCATGCGCAGGTACCAATATTCTTCAAGCGCCAGGTTTTCTTAAACGTTGCGCCGGGCGCAAAGGTGGTTCCATCGGGAACCGTCACATCCGCGATGAACTGCGCCCAATAACAAGCCGCAGCATTCGCGGAAGTTGTCCCGCCGGGGGCAAAGCCCACCAACATCGCCAGCAGGAGCAACACCGATATAAAACGAGATACAGGTTTCATTTCTTCCTCCATCAACTCAAGCGTTGTTAAGACGTAATAAAAACCAAAATAGTTCCGTTTGACTATACGCCGTACCTAGTATATCTTTTCTTAAAGGAATGTTCAATATTACATTACTGGCAATTATATGGTTATTTCGTGCCAATTCGAGCCGTTTGCACTGTTACACTATAATTATAGACATGCCACGCACTATTTTGCATCTCGACCTTGATGCCTTCTTTTGTTCGGTGGAGGAGATTCAAAACCCCAATCTGCGCGGAAAACCTTTCGCCGTGGGAGGAAAACCCAACGAACGCGGTGTTGTAGCATCCTGCTCCTACCCCGCCCGCGCATTGGGCATTCGCAGCGCCATGCCCATGTCTCGTGCCGTGCGCCTGTGCAAAGACCTGATCATCGTTCCATCACGGCATTCACTCTATCGCGAATATTCCCAACATGTGATGGAAAAACTGCGGGATTTGACCCCGCTTGTGGAACAGATTTCAATCGACGAAGCTTTTCTCGACATCTCAGACATTCGCCAACCCCCACAGCGCCTCGCACTGGACCTGCAAACTGCCATCCGTACCGAGCAGAATCTACCCTCGAGCATCGGCATTGCATCCAATAAACTGGTGGCAAAGATCGCCACTGAAGTCGGGAAAAAATTGAACAAGAACAAGAATGCGCCGCCCTTCGGACTGACCATCGTCCCAGCGGACGAAGAAGCGCAATTCCTCGCCCCACTGCCCGCGGATATGCTCTGGGGCGTGGGACCAAAAACATCCGCGAGATTAACCGAGCTTGGCATCCATACCATCGGCGACATTGCGAACTGGCCCGAAAAGGAACTCATCCACCTATTTGGTGAAAACGGACGCGACCTCTGGCAGCACGCCCACGGCATCGACAACCGCCCCGTCACCACCGAATCGGAGGCGAAATCTGTCAGCCAGGAAACCACCTTCAATGTGGATATCAGCGACGAAAGAACGCTCGAAAAGACCTTACGCGAACAGGCACGCGATGTGGCGCGTCAACTTCGCAAAAGCGACCTCGCAGGAAAAACCGTCAAATTGAAAATTCGCTGGAGCGACTTCACCACCATCACAAGGCAGGTTACCCTGCCCACCTCCACCGACAATGAAGATGAGATTTTCCACAGCGCCGTCAAACTGATGAAAACCGTCCGCAAGCCGAATCAACCCGTGCGCCTGATCGGAGTCGGCGTCAGCGGAATCGGTGCCCCAGTACGGCAACTCAGCTTATGGGACGCAGGAAGCGAGAAATCCCGCAAATTGCAGGAAGTGATCGATCAACTTCAGGAAAAATATGGCAGGGATATCATCCATAAAGGTGATGAATAGAACTTGTAAAGCTAGAATTTACGTGCTCCAATGAGGCGGGAGGTTCGCATGAAAATTCTTGACTTGAAAAAGCAATTCAAACATCTCTATAAACCCTCTGCAAAAAAGATCGAAGCGGTGCAGGTTCCTAATTTGCAATTCGCCATGATTGACGGCGCGATCGAAAAAGGCTCCGAGCCTGGAAAATCACCGTCCTTTGCCGAAGCCACACAGGCACTGTACAGCCTTTCGTACACGCTCAAGTTCATGTTCAAAAAGCGCAAAACAAATGCCATCGATTATCCCGTCATGGCGCTGGAGGGCTTGTGGTGGGTTGAGGATGGTTTCTTCGACATCACCGTCAAAGACAATTGGTTTTATACGCTGATGATTCTTCAGCCTGATATTGTCACGCCAGAAATCTTTGACGAGGCGCGTAAGCAAGTCCGTAAAAAGAAGGGCGATTCAGAAATGCTCAACAAGGCGCGGTTCGCTCATTTTGAAGAAGGCTTGTGCGTGCAGACCATGCACATCGGACCATACGCCACCGAACCCGCCACCCTCGAACGCATTAAAGAATTCATGGCGGAGAACGGCATGAAAGACGCTGTCGGGCCGATCGGGGGAAAGCACCACGAAATTTATTTGAGCGATCCGCGCAAGGCTGCGCCTGAAAAAATGAAGACGGTACTGCGGCATCCTGTTGTAAAAGTCTAATCTTGCAACCCTTTTCGTTTGCCTGCGTAAACCAAACAGACAAACGAAAGGAGCAAAAATGAACGACTACAAAACTCTGACGCGGAGCAAATCCAACCGCATGATCGCAGGTGTGTGTGCAGGATTGGGCGATTACCTCAACATCGACCCAACCGTGATCCGCTTGATGTTCGTGCTGGGATTTTTCACCTTCAATGGCGCCATGCTGTTGGTGTATCTCATCATGGCAATTGTCACCCCCGAGCAATAAATTTCCGCTATATCATTGCGAGGGCGTTAGCCCGAAGCAATCTCCTACACATTGCGAGATTGCTTCGTCGCAAAGAGCAAGAGCGCTCCTCGCAATGACATATTACCTTGCCAATGCGAGGAAGACATCCTCCAAAGTTGGCTCTCCCCTCTCGATTTTTTCAATCTGAATCTTGTTTCTGCTTAAGTGGCTTTGCAACGCCTCTTTCTCTACCTTTTGGCTGATGACTCGTAAATGATCGCCAGCCAACCCGACACGTTCCACGCCGTCCATTTCGTGCAGAATCTCCAACCCCTGCTCGAGCGGATGCGCAAAGACTTCCCAGACGTTTCCCTTGATCACAGTCCGTTTTAGGTTTGTGGGCGTATCCATCGCCAATAATTTGCCGTCACGCATCACACCGACGCGCTCACAGTATTCGGCTTCGTCCATGTAGTGTGTGGTGACGAGGATGGTCACGCCGTTTTCGGCGAGTTCGTAGATCAAGTCCCAGAAAGCGCGGCGGGCGGTAGGATCCACACCTGAGGTCGGTTCGTCGAGGAAGAGCAATTTCGGCTCGTGGACAAGTGCAATGCCAAGCGAAAGTCTCTGCCGCCAGCCAGTGGACAGATCCCGTGTCAGCGTGGCACCATGCTCCTTAAGACCGACCAACTCCAAAGTACGGGTGATGCGGTCTTTATCCGTAATGCCGTACACGCCACCGTAGAAAGTCAGATTTTCCAGCGTGGTCAGGTCATCGTAAATCGCAAATTTTTGACTCATGTAGCCAACGCGCGCGCGGACGTCTTCGCTTTGTTTGAATACATCGTAGCCGAGGACGTTTGCCGTGCCTTCGGTGGGTTTGAGCAAGCCGAGCAGCATGCGGATGGTGGTGGTTTTGCCCGAGCCGTTGGGACCGAGATAGCCGACGATCTCGCCTTTGTGAACTTCAAAGTTGATGTGATCGACGGCGGTGAAGTCGCCGAATTTTCGTGTGAGGTTTTGAACGGAGATGACGGGTTCAGTCATTTTGATCCTCCTCGAGTCCAACGTCTCCTGACGTTGAGGGCGAATGTCGGGAGACATTCGAGTCCGTTTCGGAGAGGGCGATGAAGACGTCTTCGAGCACGGGCGGAACGGAGCGAAGCTCAATGAGGTTTGCGTTTTGTTTTTGAATCTGTTTTGGCAAACGCGCCATGACAATTTTTTCAGAGCCTGTTTTCACGCGTAGGTGCAGTTTATCGCCAAAGGCGGCGACATCTTCGACATCTTCATCTTGATGCGCGATATGGCGCAGGGTGTTGATGGGGTCGCCGCGCAGTTCGAGCACGCGTCCATTAAGGCGCTGACGCAGGTTCGACGGGGTGTCTTCGGCGATTATCTTTCCATTCTTCATGAAACCCACACGATGACAACGCGAGGCTTCGTCCATGTAGGGGGTGGAAATGAGGACGGAGACACCTTCGGGTTGCGAGGGATGAGTAACGAATGACGAGTGACGAGCATCGGGCAGCGATACCAATTTGATCACCAACTGCCAGAAGTCTTGCCGTGTGACGGGGTCTACGCCTGTGGTGGGTTCGTCGAGCAGCAGCAGGCGCGGACGGGTGACGAGCGCGGAGGCAAGCCCGAGTTTTTGTTTCATGCCGCCAGAGAGCAGCCCCGCGCGGCGGTCTTTGAAATCGGCGAGACCGACGAATTCGAGAATTTCCATTGAGCGCGGCAGCCATTCGGTTTGAGTCAGTCCGCGCACTTCGGCGAAGAAACGGATGTTTTCGAGCACGCTCAAATCTTCGTACATGGAAAAACGCTGTGAGAGATAGCCAATCTGCGAGCGGGCGAGTTCGGTTTGTTTCAGCACATCGTATCCGCACACTTGAATCTCGCCTTGATTTGGCAACAACGCGCCGACTAGCAAACGCATGGTAGTAGTCTTCCCCGCGCCATCCGAGCCGACAAGTCCGTAGATTTCGCCCGCGCGAATATTCAAACTCACACCATTTACCGCGTGGTTATCGCCGAAGGATTTGTGTAGGTTATTTGCGTGGACAAGCGTTTGAACGTTGGAATGTTCAAACGTCAAAACGTTAGACTTCATACCCTGAGCCTTCTTCACGGACGCGGCGAGATTGGGGATGCGTCTCCAAATAGTCCATGAAACGAGCGATCTGACGGGATGATTTATCAGCCAGATCGAACACTTTGTTGAATTGCTCCTGAGTCAAGTATTTCAGGTCAAGAGCAATGTATAACTGACAGCGAACTTCGCCAGCAGAAGCCTTTGAGCGTCCAAGATAATCAAGGAATTGCGCTTGTGTTCGGCTTTCAAAACCTTCTGCAATATTACTCATTACCGAAACAGCCGCCCGTTGAATCTGATTTCTCAAACCAAAATCTTTTGAAAACTGACCATGCTCTGTGAACGCATAAATCATTCTAGTCAATTCCCGAGCCGTCTTCCACGCTTCAATTTCTTCAAACCGAGTAATTGTAGGCATAGTTTTTCCTTTATAAAGCAACGTTAAAACGTATCAACGTTTTAACGTGCGAACGTTACATCCGCTGGCATCCCGATCTTTAACTTTCCGCCTGCGTTTTCCACTTTCAACTTGATGGCGTAGACCGTCGAGCTGCGCCCTTCCACGGTTTGGACGTTGCGCGGGGTGAACTCAGCTTTGTCGGAGATGTGAATGACCACAGCGGTGAAGATTTCATTGGGGAACGAATCCACGGTGACTTCGGCGATTTGTCCGAGCATGATTTCGCCGTAGCGATCTTCGGGGACATAGACGGTGATGGTCAGGTTGTTCAAGTCTGCGAGTTTGAGGGCAACCGCACCAGGCTGGATGAATTCACCTGGCTCGACATTGCGGGTCAGGATGACGCCATCCATCGGGGCATTGACGGTGAGTTTTGCGATCTGCGCTTCGACCAACGCCAGGCTTGCTTCTGCCTGTGCGACAGTTTTCTGCGCCTGATCGACTGTGTTCTTTGCCGCGATCACGGCGGGAGAATTTTCACCTGTCTGCAACGCAAGCAGACGGGCATATGCCGCATCGTAACGCTGCTCAGCGACAAAGACTCGTCCGCGGGCATATTCGATGTTTTCGGCGGCGTCTGTGTCGAGCAGATCATCGTAATCTTCCTGCGCGTCTTCGAGTTCGTCCACGGCGGCATCGTAATAATCAGACGCGGCGTCACTCAGCCCCCCGCTTTGAGAGGCAGCATCGGCTTGGGCTTTGACATCCTTGGCAACAAGGAAGGCGATTCGCGCTTCGGCGAGACGGTTTTCGGCGTTGACGAAATCGGCATTATCCACGCTATTCAAAACCGTATCGAGATATGTCTGCGCATCGGTGATGGCGGCTTGTGCCGAATGCAACTCGGCTTGAGAGGCAGTGATCTGTGCAGACTGTTCGATGTACCAATTCGGCTGATCAAATTCACTGGGAGATGAAGCACGCCAATCTGCGGCGCGCTGTCCAACTTGCGCGGCAATGGCGGCTTCGAGTGTTTGGTCATATTTGGTTTGGGCAGATGCTAGGGCAGCGTTGGCAGAATCCACTTGGGCGGAGGCAACGGCTCGTTGGGCAGTCAGCAGGCTGGGGTCGAGGAAAAGAAGCGCAGAGTCCTTCGTCACAGGCTGCCCTTCTTCGACAAGGACATCCGTCACTTTGCCAGCGAGTTCGGGGGCAATATCCACTTGCGTGGCTTCGATGGTTCCCGAAGCGGTAAGGGTTCCGTTTTCATCTTGGGTAGTTTGGGTGGCAATAAAGTAAATGCTAAAACCGATAATCAGAATGAGGACGAAAATTGCGGGGAGTGGAGGTCGTTTGTGATTCATGGGAATCTCCTTATAAGAAGTTAATCGAGGCGTTTTCTAAATCGTAGTGCAGCGGCGGTCATGATGCCGATGGCGAAAAGAGTCATGGCGATGACGTCGAATTGAATCATCTCCAGCCCGACGCCTTTGAGCAGCAACGCACGGATGATGACAAGGTAATATCGCAACGGCATGAGATACGAAAGCCATTGCAAAACTTTTGGCATGGCTTCGAGCGGAAAGAAAAAACCAGAGAGGAAAATGCTCGGTAGAAGAGTCATCCACACCGTGAGCATAGCTTCCTGCTGCGTGTTGGCGATGGTGGAGGCGAATAAACCGATGCCCAAGCCCGTGGTAAGAAAAACAACGGACAAGATGAGGATGAGTCCGAGGTCGCCGCGGATCGGCATACCGAACCACCAATGCCCCACTGCCAGCACTTCGATGGTGTTGAAAAAACCGAGGATGACATACGGCATCAGTTTACCGACGATCAACTCCCATGAGCGGATGGGCGTGACGATGAGTTGTTCAATCGTTCCGCGCTCGCGCTCGCGCACCACAGATGTGGCAGTGAGAATGGCGGCAATCGCGTACAGAATCATGCCGATCACGCCAGGGATCATGAAGTGCGCACTGATCAGGTCGGGGTTGAACCACACCCGTGTGCGAACTTCCACAGGCGGCTGGACGCGCAGGTTCATGCCGCTGCGTTCGAACTTCTGCGCGAGGATGCTGGTGGCATGGGATTGCCCGATCAACTGCGAAGCGGAAAGCGCGGTGGAGGCGCTGGTCGGGTCAGAGCCATCAAGGATGAAGGCGACTTGCGCGTTACCGTCATGGAGACGCCGGGCATAGTCGGGCGGGATGATCATCGCTGCGCGCGCCTCACCCGACATGATGAGGGTTTCTATTTCTGATTCAGAATCCACACTGTAGGCGATCTCGAAATAGTCCGCGGCACGATAGGCATCCAGCAAGGCGCGTGACTCGGCGCTGCGACTTTGATCCAACACAGCCAGCGGAATATTACGCACGTCGTTCGTCGCAGAATAGCCAAGCAAAAACAACTGCATAATTGGGATGACGAGAATCATCACCAACGTGCGCACATCGCGGAAGATCTGAATAAATTCCTTGCGGATGATGGAAGCGAGGCGAGAGTTCATGAAAACTCCTTACGAAAAGGATGAAGGAGAAAGGATAAGGGATGAATGTCGAATTGCAAATTCTTTGGTCGGGTGTTTGGTTTGTTTTTATCCTTCATAGTTCATCCTTCATCCTTGCTTTAAGATGCCGTGCAGATAAATATCCACATAGGCATCCAGCTGATTTTTAGGAAGCATCTTGCTCACAACCGAATTGGAGATCAACATATCCGTAATGAAATAGGACATGATCATGCCGAAGAAAGAACGCATCAACACAGCGGGGTTGGTCACACGCAGGTCTTTTCTGGACTTCACCAGTTTTTCAAACACAGGCAAAATCTTCGGCGCGATCTCTTTTAACATCACCGCACCGTGCTTGCCGTTGAATTCCACGATTTCAATGAACATCAACTTGATGTAGAACGGCTCGGAAGCCAGCTCCTTCATCACCACCTTGACGGCATTGCCGAGAAAATCCTCCACACTGCCTCCGTCCGCTTCAAGGATGATCGGCAGAACTTTCTTGTAGGGATGCTTATCTACAATGATGGCTTCAAAAATTTCTTCCTTGCTCGAAAAATGATTATAGATTCCGCCCAACGCAAGATTTGCCTGCTCTGCAATCTGTCGCATGGACGTGGCATGGTAGCCATGTTCCATGAAAAGCTCGATGGCGGCATCTTCGATCGCAAGGCGGGTTACGTCGCCTTTTTTCAGTTTCTCTTTTTGAGGCATGGCATCTCCATAAATATGAACGAACGTTCGTTTTTATTTTATGCAAAACAGAAAAAGAGTCAAGGGGAATAATTGAAACTTAAGGGTGATTGCCCCGTATATTCATCAGTGTATAATCCAAGAACTTAATCAACGAAAGGGATTGTTATGGCAGGGTTATCGTGGATCGAGATCATATACTGGGTGTTCACAATCATTGGCGGCACGTTATTCATCCTGCGAACGTTGTTAATGTTCACAGGCGATGGCTTTAGCGATGATGCACTTGATGCAGCATTGGACGCCAGTGGCAATGAGCTTTCGGGCAACCATAGTGCAGACGGCGATGCCAGTTTCAAACTGCTTTCTTTGCAGGGACTTACTGCATTCTTCATGATGTTTGGGCTGGTAGGGTTATCACTCTTGAGAACAAGCCTGCCAACTGCAGTGAGTGTCATCGGCGGCACGGCGGCAGGGCTGATCACGTTTTGGGTGCTAAGTCTGATCTTCTCCCAAATGAAGCGTCTGCAAAGCGAAGGTACTATTCAAATCCAAAATACTGTAGGGAGTGAGGGCAGTGTCTATTTGACCATTCCCCCACACAGCACAGGACAGGTCCAGATCGTGGCACAGGGTTCATTGAAGATATTCGACGCAACTTCTAAAAGTAAAAATGCACTTCCAACAGGCGAAAAAATCCGCGTTACAGCCGTGGATGGCAATATGTTGGTTGTGGAAAAAATTAAGTAAATCAATCATAGGAGGATGATAATGAACGCAGCAGGATTTGGAATACTCTCAGTAATTGCCTTTGTGGCATTTGCCTTCTTCACCGTTGTCTTTATGGCAAGCCGATACAAGCGCTGCCCATCGGACAAGGTATTGGTCATTTACGGGCGTGTCGAAAAGGGACGTTCCAGCAAGACCATGCATGGCGGAGGCGCATTTGTCTGGCCCCTTATTCAAGACTACGCCTACCTGAGTCTGACCCCCATCACCATCAGTATCCCATTGGAGAATGCACTCTCGCTGCAAAATATCCACATCAACGTGCCCAGCACATTTACCGTCGGTGTCAGCACCGTCCCCGAAATTATGAGTAATGCTGCGGAACGCATCCTTCGCCTGCCCCAAAATGTGATCGAAGAAATGGCGAAGGAGATTATTTTTGGTCAGTTGCGCCTTACTGTCGCTTCATTGACCATTGAGCAAATCAACCAAGACCGCGAAAGTTTTCTTGAATCCATCCGCCGCAATGTGGAACCCGAGCTCAACAAGATCGGTTTGCAACTCATCAATGTCAATATCACGGACATCACCGACGCATCCGACTATATTGCCAGCATCGGTAAAAAGGCGGCAGCCGAAGCCATCAACCAAGCCAAAGTGGATGTTGCT
>Ga0209835_1001148_pt1 | contig 15243 bp, 11 predicted proteins | sample LakKivwa52mmetaG_FD_184138 | JGI IMG/M metagenome (GOLD analysis project Ga0209835, IMG submission 184138) | Anoxic lake water microbial communities from Lake Kivu, Rwanda to study Microbial Dark Matter (Phase II) - Lake Kivu water 52m metaG... | ecosystem: Environmental > Aquatic > Freshwater >...
GGTAAGAGCGTTGACTTTCTCTGCACGTCTGTCGCGTTTACTCCTCAAGCCTTTGATTGCTTTGGGCTTCGTTGTCTGATGCCAACTCGCCCGACTTGGTTAGCCTCTTACGCGCTTCGTGTTCCTCTAACCGCAGATTTGTTTCCGGCTTCCTCCAGACCTTGCCTCACGACAACGCCCTTGCCTTCCACTAATGGTTGGTGCAATCAACCTCCATAAGGGTCTTTCACCCTCTAGCCAACGCCCATGCTGGGCGCACATCAAAAAAGGCTCCCGAAATCGGGAGCCTTTTTGTTACGCGATCAGAAAACAAGGGCAGTTATTCAACAGGAGCTGCGGGGGCCTGCTTACGCTGGCGGAAAGTAATTCGCCCGCGAGACATATCGTAGGGGGACATTTCGAGTGCAACCCGGTCACCAAGTAGGATACGGATATAATGCTTGCGCATTTTGCCAGAGAGATACGCAAGTACCTCATGACCATTATCCAATCTCACACGGAATTGTGTGCCCGGCAATGCCTCAATCACCAGACCATCCACCTTGATTTTGCCTTCTTCTTTTGCCATACTTGCCTCTTGTCCTATTCGTTATCCTTGAAGGAACGTCTTTTGATGCGACGGATCGCCTTCTTCTTTTCCATACGGCGGGTTTCGCTCTTTGAGACGAACCAGCGTTTGCGGCGAACGGTGCTCAAGACACCGCTTTTTACGACCTTCTTACGAAAGCGCTTAAGCAAAGAGTCCTGCGATTCGCCATTGCGTAAATTTACTACTGCCACTGGTGTCACCTCCTTTCCGTTAAGGAAATAAAAATCGGCTGGTACACAGACTCAGCCGAAGGGGGTATCAAAAGACCGAAACGAACCTCAATGATCAAGGATCAAAAAATACGCTTCAACACTCCTTGGTTATGAAAGCAGTGGCACCACCCACCGCTGAATCTGACGTCGCGATTATACACGATTAATACACAGATGAGAAGATTCTCAGTCTGAATATGTTAAAAAGAAAAGCCCCTTGGCAATGACCTACTCTCCCAGGAGGTCGCCCTCCAAGTACCATCGGCGCTGATGTGCTTAACTACCGGGTTCGGTATGGGACCGGGTGTACCCACATCGCTCAAATCACCAAGGGACAATTTCACAAAAGATTGTCCTGAACAGCAAATTGATGTAATTAGTTAGAAAAGTACCAAGTTCTCCGCATCACAGGAGGAAGCCCTCGACCATTAGTACAGTTTAGCTGAACACATTACTGTGCTTACACACACTGCCTATATACCAGGTAGTCTACCTGGGGTCTTACTCCCTTACGGGAATACAGGGATCTAATCTTAGGGCGAGTTTCCCACTTAGATGCTTTCAGCGGTTATCTCTGCCAGACATGGCTACCCAGCGATGCTCCTGGCGGAACAACTGGCACACTAGAGGTCTGTCCACTCCGGTCCTCTCGTACTAGGAGCAGCTCCCTTCAAATCCCTTACGCCCACAGCGGATAGAGACCGACCTGTCTCACGACGGTCTGAACCCAGCTCGCGTACCGCTTTAACGGGCGAACAGCCCGACCCTTGGGACCTTGTCCAGCCCCAGGATGCGATGAGCCGACATCGAGGTGCCGAGCGAAGTCGTCGATGTGAACTCTTGGACTTCACCAGCCTGTTATCCCCGGGGTAGCTTTTATCCGGTAAGCCACAGCCCTTCCACTCAGTACTGTGGGATCACTAAGCCCGACTTTCGTCTCTGCTCGACGCGTTGGTCTTGCAGTCAAGCTCCCTTATGCCTTTGCACTCTTTGGGTGGTTTCCATTCACCCTGAGGGAACCTTTGGGCGCCTCCGTTACCTTTTGGGAGGCGACCGCCCCAGTCAAACTGCCCATCTGGCACGGTCCCTCATCCAGATATATGGAATGAGGTTAGGATCTAAATATCATCAGGGTGGTATTTCACCGGTGGCTCCACCGAGGCTAGCGCCCCAGCTTCAAAGCCTCCCACCTATCCTACACAGACGATACCCAAATTCAATGCCAAACTGCAGTAAAGCTCCACGGGGTCTTTTTGTCCTGCTGCGGGTAGGCCGCATCTTCACAGCCATTTCAATTTCACCGGGTCCATCGTTGAGACAGTGCTCTAGTTGTTACGCGGTTCGTGCGGGTCGGAACTTACCCGACAAGGAATTTCGCTACCTTAGGACCGTTATAGTTACGGCCGCCGTTCACCGGGGCTTCAGTTCAAAGCTTCGCTTGCGCTAACCTCTCCCTTTAACCTTCCGGCACTGGGCACGCGTCAGCCCCTATACATCACCTTACGGTTTAGCAGAGACCTGTGTTTTTGTTAAACAGTCACTAGAGCCAATTTACTGCGACCTGTCGCCAGGTACCCCTTCTCCCGAAGTTACGGGGTCATGTTGCCTAGTTCCTTAACGATGGTTCTCCCGTTCGCCTTGGTGCATTTACACCCATCTACCAGTGTCGGTTTGCGGTACGAGCACCTGTGCTTCAACGTTTAGTGGCTTTTCTTGGCAGCGAGGCTCAATCACTTATGCCTTAGCGGCTCGCTCTTGCCTGGGCTCAACTGGCGGATTTGCCTACCAGTCTCAACGCCTCTGCAGATCGCACCTCCACGACCAATCGGAGGCTGACCTACCCCACTGCGTCCCCACATCACTCCACTCAGGTGGTTCCGGAATGTTGACCGGATGTCCATCACCTACGCCTTTCGGCCTCGGCTAAGGCCTCGACTAACCCAACGCGGATTGACCTGGCGTTGGAAACCTTAGATTTACGGCGAACACGGTTCTCACGTGTTTGTACGCTACTCATGCCTGCATTCTCACTTCCGCCCACTCCAGCCGTCCTTACGGTCGACCTTCACCGCTGGCGGAACGCTCCCCTACCGACTCAGCTTACGCTGAGACCCATGGCTTCGGTACTACGCTTAGCCCCGTTAAGTTTTCCGCGCAAGGTCACTAGACCAGTAAGCTATTACGCACTTTTTAAAGGGTGGCTGCTTCTAAGCCAACCTCCTGGTTGTTCAAGTAACCTCACCTCGTTTCCCACTTAGCGTAGATTTAAGGACCTTAGCCGATGATCTGGGCTGTTTCCCTTTCGACCCCGAAACTCATCTCCCGGAGTCCGACTGCTGCACTATGGAGTACTGGCATTCCGAGTTTGATTGGGTTCAGTAGGCAGTAAGCCCCTTAGCCCATTCAGTGCTGTACCTCCAGTACTAAACGTGCAACGCTAGCCCTAAAGCTATTTCGGGGAGAACCAGCTATCTCCGAGTTCGTTTGGCATATCACCTCTACCCACAGGTCATCCCCTAACTTTGCAACGTTAGTAGGTTCGGGCCTCCACGAGCGGTTAGACTCGCTTCACCCTGCCCATGGGTAGCTCACCCGGTTTCGGGTCTAATCCCAGCGACTATACGCCCTATTCAGACTCGCTTTCGCTACGGCTTCGGGTGTAACTCCCTTAACCTCGCCACTGAGATTAACTCGCAGGCTCATTCTCCAAGAGGCACGCCGTCAGGCATAGCGCCGCGCACAAGATTTCTCTATAGCACCGACACGCCATTAGCCCTTCGACTGCTTGTAAGCTTACGGTTTCAGGTTCTATTTCACTCCCCTAACAGGGGTACTTTTCACCTTTCCCTCACGGTACTTGTTCACTATCGGTCGCCAAGTGTATTTAGCCTTGGAGAGTGGACTCCCCAGATTCCTGCCGGATTAGCGTGCCCGGCAGTACTCAGGTACCTCGCGGAAGTCAATCGGTTTTCGTATACGGGGCTGTTACCCTCTTTGGCAGGCTTTCCCACACCTTTTTACTAACCGATCGATTTGTAACTTCACAATGCAAGGCCCTACAACCCCAGCCCGCAGGCTGGTTTGGGCTAATCCCCGTTCGCTCGCCACTACTAGGGGAATGATCTCTTTTCCTCCGGGTACTTAGATGTTTCAGTTCCCCGGGTGCCCCTCCTCAAACCTATGTGTTCAGTAAGAGGATACTAGAGGTTCGCTCTAGTGGGTTTCCCCATTCGGAGATCTCCGGGTCGGTCGCCTGTTAACGGCTAACCGGAGCTTTTCGCAGTTTCCCACGTCCTTCATCGGCACTTGGCGCCTAAGGCATCCACCGTAAGCCCTTAGTAGCTTCTCCACGTGATACGGAGAAATTGATACTTTTTCATTTCTACATTTGGCCTACAAATGTACTTACTTGCTTTAGGTCAAAAAAACGATGTTATTCAATTGTCAAGGTTCTGGTTTCACTACTTACACTCGTCTTGAGCGTTGAACAGTGAGCGATGCGCTCAAACTAACTTTAAGAGCATCGATCATCGTTCAACTTTTCACATTTCGACAAAGCGACCCGGCTCACCGCCGGGTCGCGAAAGCGACTTGCGATGGAAGCCTTTATTATTTGTCAGAACACGTCGCTTTTATTTGCCAAACGAACTCACCTTTTCACACTTCTTACAACTTAGATGCAGCCCTGTGGAGATGACGGGATTTGAACCCGTGACCTTCGCCTTGCAAAGGCGCTGCTCTCCCGCTGAGCTACATCCCCAAGCCACTTACTGAGTGGGCTTGACAGGATTCGAACCTGTGACCCCTGCGTTATCAGCACAGTGCTCTAACCAACTGAGCTACAAGCCCGTAGTCGCCACCTGAACAACTGAGAAGTGATAAGAAATACTCGCCTTGTCGACCTCCGCGCACCGCGCGCGAAGGATTTTTTGGAGCAGGCCCACATGAGGGGGTCGCTCAACGAACTAGAAAGGAGGTGATCCAGGCGCACCTTCCGGTACTCCTACCTTGTTACGACTTCGTCCCAGTCACCAGCACCACCTTCGACAGCGCCCTCCTTACGGTTAGGCTACCGGCTTCAGGTGTTACCAGCTCCCATGACGTGACGGGCGGTGTGTACAAGGCCCGAGAACGTATTCAACGCACTATGGCTGACGCGCGTTTACTAGCAACTCCGACTTCACACAGGCGGGTTGCAGCCTGTGATCTGAACTGAGACCGGCTTTGGGGATTGGCTCTACCTCGCGGCTTAGCAACCCGTTGTACCGGCCATTGTAGCGTGTGTGTAGCCCCGGACATAAAGGCCATGCTGACTTGACGTCATCCCCACCTTCCTCCGGCTTGATACCGGCGGTCCTGTATGACACTTGTAACATACAGCGAGGGTTGCGCTCGTTAGCGGACTTAACCGAACATCTCACGACACGAGCTGACGACAGCCATGCAGCACCTGTGAAGGCTCCCTTGCGGGTCGGTCACCTTTCGGATCCCTACCACCAACATGTCAAACCCGGGTAAGGTTCTTCGTGTAGCATCGAATTAAACCACACGCTCCGCTGCTTGTGCGGGCCCCCGTCAATTCCTTTGAGTTTTAACCTTGCGGCCGTAGTCCCCAGGCGGTAGACTTATCGCGTTAGCTTCGACACCGATGGTTTTTAACCCACCGACGCCAAGTCTACATCGTTTACTGCTAGGACTACCGGGGTCTCTAATCCCGTTTGCTACCCTAGCCTTCGCGTCTGAGCGTCAGGAACATCCCAGAAGGTCGCCTTCGCCACTGGTGTTCCTCCGGATATCTACGCATTTCACCACTACACCCGGAATTCCACCTTCCTCTGATGCCCTCAAGTCCGACAGTATTGAACGACCTCTCCCAGTTAAGCCGGGAGCTTTCACATCCAACTTATCGAACCGCCTGCACGCGCTTTACGCCCAGTAAATCCGGATAACGCTTGCCTCCTACGTTTTACCGCGGCTGCTGGCACGTAGTTAGCCGAGGCTTATTCCTGGGATACTGTCCTTTCTCATCTCCCAGAAAAGTACTTTACGATCCGAAGACCTTCATCGTACACGCGGCGTTGCTGGGTCAGGCTTTCGCCCATTGCCCAATATTCCCTACTGCTGCCACCCGTAGGTGTATGGACCGTGTTTCAGTTCCATTGTGAGGGGCCACCCTCTCAGGCCCCTTACCCGTCGACGCCTTGGTAGGCCATTACCCTACCAACTAGCTGATGGGACGCAGGCCCCTCCCAAAGCGGATTACTCCTTTAGAAATCGGTTTCTAATTCCGAAGACCACATGCGGTATTAGCAATCCTTTCGGACTGTTATCCCACACTTTGGGGCAGGTCACCAACGCGTTACTCACCCGTTCGCCACTAAGAAGCCCTCGTATTACTACAAAGGCTCTCCGTTCGACTTGCATGTATTAGGCACGCCGCTAGCGTTCATCCTGAGCCAGGATCAAACTCTCCACAAAAAATGTCACTCTTGCGAGTGTTAGTTGCGGAAATTCAGAACGACAGGGTTGTCGTATTTCTTATCACTCTTCAGTTGTTAAGGTTCCGTCAACCGGAGCGGGCCACGTTCTACCCGCAGCATGTTGGCCTGTCAAAAGCCGCCAAGAGACAAATTTACCGATGTCACAAATTCTACACCGGCGCGCCAGACTGCAAGACAATTGCTTTGCGTCTCTGACGGGGACGTCTCTCTAGGATGTAAGCGATCTGTCGGGATTGACGAAATCGTTCTCGATGACTGGCTTACCTATTATATTCAAGCCGGTTTTTCTGTCAAGGTTTTTGTCAGACCAATTTCGCAATCAATTTGCAATTTTTTGTCAGACAACTCTCTTGGTTGTTCATCCCGTTTCTTGGGGCGAGAGCGAATTATATTCATTCGCTGTTTTCTGTCAAGGGTTTTTATCAACCAATTTGCGAATTCGTTCACAATCTCGCTTTATTCGATTGCCGTTCACGACAGCGAAGTCGTATTATATGCGCCCCGGCAGAAGAGTCAAGAGGATTCGGGGGCGAATCTCGACATTTTAAGGTTAAAGATTCGGATTATTTAAGGAAAAAAGCCTGCCTGTTTCCAGGCAGGCTGCGGGGCTGTTATTGGTTGGGATTGTTGCCGAGGATTTCTTCGATGCGCTTCATCAAGTCGGGGGTGAGTTTTTCTACTGCGCCGAGGGCTTTCATATTTTCATGCACTTGCGAGGCGCGGCTGGCGCCGGTGATGACGGTGCTGACGTTGGGATTCTTGAGACACCAGGCAATGGCCATTTGCGCCAGGGTGGCGCCGATTTCTTCGGCCAGTGGCTGTAGGGCGCGGACTTTTGCCAGGCGTTGTTCGTCGCTCAAGGAATCGCGCAACCATTCGTAGCCGGGCAGGCTGCCGCGGCTGTCGGCGGGGATGCCGTTGTTGTATTTGCCGGTTAACAGGCCGGAGGCGAGCGGTGACCAGGTGGTGGAGCCGTAGCCATAGTCTTTGAACAGGCGGGCATAGTCTTTCTCGAAGCGTTCGCGGACAAGCATATTGTAATGCGGCTGTTCCATGACCGGTTTGTGCAGGTGGTGTTTTTCGGCAATTTCGATGGCGGCGATGATTTCGGCGGCAGACCATTCGGAGGTGCCCCAGTAGAGGGCTTTGCCCCATTCGATGATGTTGTGCATGGCCCAGACAGTTTCCTCGATAGGCGTGGTGGGGTCGGGGCGATGGCAAAAGATGAGGTCAACGTATTCGAGGCCGAATCGCTGGAGGGAGGCATTGATGCCTTCGATGAGCCGCTTGCGATTGAGAGTGTTCTTCTCATTGACGCCATCGACGATTCCCCAGTAGAACTTGGTGGAGACCAGGTAACTGGAACGCCGCCAGCCGAGCCGCTTGAGGGCCGCGCCCATCACTTCTTCGGATTTGCCGCCAGCGTAAACTTCAGCGTTGTCGAAGAAGTTGACGCCATAATCACGGGCGGCGGACATCAGTTCAACGGCGGCATCGACATCGGCCTGGTTGTGGAATGTGACCCAAGAGCCGAGGGAAAGTTGGCTGACTTGCAGGCCAGAACGGCCCAGGTGACGGTAGTTCATGGTGAAAGGTCTCCTTGATAGTGGATTGAATTGCGAGATAAATCTCGCGTTACGGTTCGTGGAATTCTTCGACCCGGTAGGTTTCGACTTCGAGGTGTTTTTTGCGCCACAAGTCAGAGGGCGCGCCCATTTTCTGGCAGAGGTGGCTGAGGAAGGTTTCTTTTTCGGGCAACTGCGCCCAAACCTGGGGCAGGAAAGTGGCGCGGCGGTAGCCATCGCGCAGGGTAACACCGTCGAGGCCAGGGTTGAGTTTGGAGAGCAGGTCGGCGGAATCGGTGTAGCGCAAAGGCTGGGGACGGGTCAGGCGCGAGATTTCAATGTGAATGCGCGGGAGTTCGGCGGGCGTGACGGGAGGGAAGCGCGGGTCGTGCAGCGCGGCTGCCACAGCGTGCTCTTGAACATCTTCGGCGAGGGACTGATAGGGTTCCAGCGCGCCAATGCAGCCGCGCAGTTGACCGTGTACTGTCAGGGTGACGAAAGAAGCCCCTTCGGACTGCAACGCAGGCGTCAGCATGGCAGGGTCGGGCGGCGAGATGTGTTCGCCGCGCACTCCTTTTTCGAGCGATTCACGCGCCAGGCGCAATAAAGTTCCCCTTTCTTCTTCTGTAAGATGCTCTGCCATGCGTTCCTCCTAACCCGAGATGAATCTCGCGCTACGAAAATTACCAGGCGACACGGCGGTATTCGCGGTTATAGTAGATGAGCGGGTCGGCGTCGGGCTGTCCCTGGGCGGCCAGGACTGCGCCGATAAAGATGGTGTGCGTGCCAGATGTGAATGTGGCAATGACACGGCAGTCGAAGTTGGCCAGGCCGCCCTTGAGCAGTGGCACGCCGGTTTCGAGAGTGAAGGTCTCCATTCCGGCCAGTCGCTCCTGGTCGTCAGGCGTTCGCCCGGCGAAACGGTCGGAGATGTCCTGCTGTCCGTGCGCCAACAGGGTGACACCAAAAAATTTAGACTCGCGCACCAGGGCGTGCGTGCGCGTATCTTGGGCTAGCGAAATCAGTACCTGCGGCGGGGTGAGCGAAACGGACGTGAAGGAACTGACCGTCATGCCATGTGAGATACCGTTATGGGATGCGGTGACAATGGCAACGCCGGTGGCCCACTGGCGCATGGCACTGCGGAGTTGTTCGGGGTCTGCGGTCATGAATGGCTCCAAGGGTTTCTTTCATCTTACATCGCGCAGGTGAGGGCGTCAAGGCGAAAACGCTTGCCATTTATGGACTTTTTAAGGTACTATAGTGCAGGATAAATTTTATGGAAACACCTTCGCCCATTCCAACGCCACGCCCAAGCCCTTCGCCGGAACCGCGCCGCAGGAGCAAGTCGCCGCGCGTGCTGTCACGCACGCTGACCGTTGCGCTGATAGTCGCAACCCTGTTCGTCGCTTTTACGCCTGGCACGCTTTCGGGCAACCTAAGTGACCAACTGAATCTTTTGCTGACGCCCCAGCCAGAGCAGGGCCTGCTGCCCGGTGGGACGCCGCGCCCGCGCATCAAAATTGGGATTGTGGCTGGGCATTGGGGAAATGACTCAGGAGCAGTCTGCGAGAACGGCACAACCGAAGTGGATGTCAACCTGCGGATTGCTACATTGGTGCAGCAAAAATTAACCGCGATGGGTTTCGAGACCGACCTGTTGGAAGAGTTCGACCCGCGCCTGAAGGGATACCAGGCTGCCGCGCTGATTTCCGTTCACAACGATTCGTGCGTCTATATCAACGACCAGGCAACCGGTTTCAAGGTGGCGCGCGCGATGAGCGCCCGCGACCAGAACCTGGCCGGAAGGCTCGAATCCTGCCTGCGCGACCGCTATCAGCGCCGCACCGGGCTTCCCTGGCACAATAGCGTGACTAATGACATGACCCTGTACCATGCTTTCGATGAAATCAACGCCGATACAACGGCAGCCATCATCGAAACTGGCTTCCTGAACCTGGATTACCGCATCCTGACCGAGAACACCGACCAGGTGGCAACCGGCGTGGTGGATGGGATTTTGTGTTTCATTAACAACGAGAACATCGCGCCGACCGCCCTCCCATAAGACGGGCAACTTTAGAGGTGATGTATGAATCCAAACCAGGCAGCCGCCTACCAAGCGCTCCAACAGGCACAGCAAGCGCTGAGAGCTGGGGACAAATCAACCGCGCGCCATTTTGCAGAGCAGGCAGTCCGCGCTGCGCCAGGTTTGGAAGAAACCTGGCTAATGATGGCGGCACTGGGTACACCACATGCCAGTGTGGAGTATTTGCAGCGGGCGCTGCAAATCAACCCGACCAGCGAACGCGCCCAAAAGGGCATGGCCTGGGCACTGGAACGGCTGAAAAAAGAGCAAGCCGCCCATGCCGGCGCGCCGCATGGCAACGCCCCCCCGGCAATGACCAAGCCGAAACCCCAGGCCGCCCGGTTCCGTCCCCAATCGAAGCGCAGCTTGAGAGAAGTCCAGCCGCGCCGCTGCCGGTATCGAAACCGAAAGCCGCGCCCACCCCAAAATCCAAATCGGGAGAAAAGCCGCAACAGCGCAGGCAGATTCCCATCCTGCCGTTGCTCGCACTCCTGCTATGCGTTATCATCGGCGGGGTCATCTGGTTGAGCGCCTCGCCGGTCGCGGCCTTTTTCAGGAGCGAACCGGGCGGCCTGGCCTGGGGGCAGATGGATGCCTTCAAATCGACATTGACGCCCTCGCCAGAGCCGACCGCCACTTTTACCTTTACACCCTCCCCATCGGTAACACATACGGCGACGAGCACGTTTACAGTCACGCCCAGCATCACGCCGTCGCCGACCATGACAGAAACACCGACAGCCAGCAGCACACCGACGCCAACCGAGACGCCCTCCATCACGCCCACCGAGGAGGCCACACCCACCCCACTGCCGACTGACACAGCAATACCGACGCGCAACGCCCCGACCCGCGCCCCGCCACAGGCCCAAAATCCCGGTGTGGGCGGCGAGCGCTGGATCGATGTGGACCTGACGCAGCAAATGGTCTATGCCTATGAAGGCGACACCCTCATCCGCTCCTTCGTCGTTTCAACCGGAACCTGGCGCACGCCCACCGTCACCGGGCAATACCGCATTTATATCAAGTACCGCTACAAAGACATGTCAGGCCCCGGTTACTACCTGAAAAACGTGCCTTACGCCATGTTCTTCTACAAAGGTTACGCCATTCACGGCACCTATTGGCACAATAATTTCGGCACGCCGATGAGTCATGGCTGCGTCAACCTGACCATCTCCGATTCGGAGTGGCTGTACAACTTCGCTTCAGTCGGCACGCTCGTCAACGTTCACTATTGATATAAGAACGTCCCGAAGGTTGCCGAAAAGCGGTCAAATTGTAATGAAAAACCTTCGAGACAGATTATCCTGTTGATCAATGACTAAGAAACATCATTTCTCCCGGCGGGATTTCCTGAAACTGAGCGCCAGCGCCCTGGGCGGCGCACTCTTTTCGACCCTGAACCTGCCCTCCGTTACAGCGGCAGAATCCTCCTCCATGCTGGGGCGGGTGTGCTGGAACAAAGTCACCGTTTACGACGCGCCAGACGAGGCTGGGGCAGCGCTCTCAACCCACAAGTTCGATGAAATCCTGGCGCTCGAGAAAACAGTTCGCGGCGCAGATAAATCGGCCTACAACCGGATCTGGTACCAACTGCGTGAGGGCGGCTACGTCTATTCAGGCGGAATCCAGCCGGTGCAAGATGTCCTGAACACACCCACCACAGACATCCCCAAAAACGGCGGGCTGCTGGCCGAATTGACCGTCCCGTTTACCGATTCTCACTGGAAGCCGACCAAAAATTCACGACGCGGATACCGCCTGTATTACGGCACGACCTACTGGGTGCGGGCCATTTTCGAGGACGAGAAAGGCAACCCCTGGTACCGCATTTACGATGACCTGATGAAACTGGTCTTTTTCATCCGCGCCGAACACCTGCGCATCGTCCCACCTGAAGAATTGACGCCCCTCTCTCCCGATGTGCCTGAGGAGGAAAAAAGCATCGTTGTAAGCCTGCCAGAGCAGGCAATGGCGGCCTTCGAAGGCGAGCGGGTCGTGTTCAGTGCGAAAATCTCCGGCGGGCGGGGCAAGGGCAACATGCACTATGCCAGCACGCCATCCGGCAAATTCACCACCTTTTTCAAACGGCCCGCCGGTCACATGGTGGGCGGGAGCGGCAATTCGACGTATGACCTGCCCGGCGTGCCCTGGGCCTCGTACATCAACGACCAGGGCGTCTCGTTTCACGGCACCTACTGGCACAACGACTTTGGCGCGCCGCGCAGCGCGGGCTGCATTAACCTGCCCAACGACCAGGCCAAGTGGATCTATCGCTGGACAACCCCGCCAGTGCCGGAGCGGAAACGCCATATTTACCAACCCGGGACTGGCACACGCGTAACCATTTACGAAGTCCCGGTTTTTTCGCCATCTTCCAGTCCGATCCGCTACCGGTTGGACTGCGACCCCCGACTTGATTCCAAGGAGAGATGAATTATGCACACTGCTTTTCAATACAACCAGTACCTGCTCAAACGCCAGGTCTTTGCGCTGACCGGCAAACTGCGTTTCTACAACCCGCAGGAACAACTGGTGCTGTTCAGCGAGCAGAAAATGTTCAAACTGCGCGAAGACATTCGCCTGTATGCTGACGAACAGAAATCACAAGAAGTCCTGTCCATCAAAGCCCGTCAAATCATCGACTTTTCCGCCGCGTATGACGTGGTCGATAGCGGAACCGGACAAAAGGTGGGCGCGCTGCGCCGCAAGGGGCTGAAATCCATCCTGCGCGATGAGTGGGAAGTATTGGATGTGAACGACCAGGTCATCGGGAAGCTCTTCGAAGACAACATGACCCGCGCCATGCTGCGCCGCCTGCTGCTGGGCGCGTGGCTGCCCCAGGACTACGACCTGACCCTGGACGAGCAGCGCGTGGCCGACCTGAAACAACGCTTTAACCTGTTCCGTTACGATATGGACATCGATTTCAGCATGGACAGCGCCCGCCGCCTCGATCGCCGCCTGGGATTGGCCGCCGCTGTCTTAATTGCCATCATCGAAGGACGCCAGGAATAATGCCGCGCCAGGCCCTTTTCCCCGGTCTCGTCTTCGACGAATACGACCGCCCGCTCGAAACCGGCTGGATTGGGAGCGAACCCGCTTACGTCATCGACGATGCCGGGTTCCGTCGGCATGTTCCAGCCGAGGAAGTCGATAACGTGGTGCTGGGCGAGATGAAAAAACTCATCCAGGGCAACGAGGATTTCATCAGCCGGGAAGCGGCCAAAATGGTCGGGGCCGAAGACCCGTTCAGCAAAGCCATCATCGAAAACCAGTTGAAGAACATCGACAAACAGTTCGAGATGTTGTTCGAGGTCGGGATTCCCGAAGACATGCGCGCCTGGCTGGGGATGATTGGCTTCAAGGTGATTGTCAATTACCGCGGCGAGGTCATCGAAGTCCGCCAGGCCGGAGGGGGAGCCGGGGGCAGCGAGGAAGAATAGAACAGGCGCACCAGGGATCAAAAAAACCGCAGTTCAGACTGCGGTTTTTTTCGTTAAGCGATAACCTTATTGCACAACCGGCTGCTCGACCGAAGCAGGCAGCACCACAACAAACTTCGTCCCCTGCCCTACATTGGATTCGACCCAGATGCGCCCCTGGTGATTTTCCACAATCGAACGCACAATTGCCAGCCCCAGCCCGGTGCCGGGCGTGCCTTTAGGCGCGTTGCTGGCGCGGTAGAATTTCTCGAAAATATGCAACTGGTCAGTGGCCGGAATGCCCACGCCCGTATCCGACACTTCAAAAACAACCTGTGAATCTTCCCGCCGCAGGCTGACAGACACCCTGCCATTCTCCGGCGTATATTTGACAGCGTTCACCAGCAGGTTATCAACCATCTGCCGTAATCGGATGGGGTTACCGCGCAAGATGGGAATATCAGGGTCAACATTGACGGTGAAATCAAGCTTTTTGTCGATAATCTGGCGGCCCAGGTTATCGACAGTGAATTGCAGGATTTGCTCCAACGAAACGTCATCCTTGCGGGTATCGAACCCGGCTTCGATGCGGCCCAGGTCGAGCAAGTCATTCACCAGCATGGTGATGTTCTGGGCGCTGTTCTGGACGTGCTTGACAAACTGTTTCTGCTGGTCGTTGAGCGGGCCAACCCGGTCGAGCAGTTCAATGTAGCCCATAATAGCCGTCAAGGGAGAGCGCAGGTCGTGGGAGATGGTATGGATAAAGTCGCTCTTGAGCCGGTCGAGCATCTTCAGGTGTGAGATGTCCTCCAGCGTAATCACCACGCCGATATCGAGAATGGGTGTGTATTGGGAACTGAACACCCGCCCATCTTCAAAAACAATCTCGTGAAACTTGAGCGGATTGTCGCTGATGGAGTTGAGCAGCGTGACAAAATCTGGATGCGTGATAGCTTCCAGCACCGGTTTGCCAGTCAGGTCGCCCAAGCCCAACCCAAAAACCTTCTGGGCCGCCGGGTTCAACAGGATGATTTTGTTCTCTTTATCGAGTAGGATGACCCCATCCTGGATATTGTTGATAGTGGTATCCAGTTTACTGCGCTCGTTCTCTGATTCGTGATACAACTGCGCATTCTGGATGGCAATAGCGGCATACTCGGCCAACACAGTCATCAGCAATTCATGATGCTGGCTAAACGGACGCTTGGTCTGGCGGTTATCCACTCCCAGAACGCCAATCACCCGGTCATTGGCGCGCAGCGGAACGTAGATGAGTGAATAAACCAGGTAGGCTGTTTTGATTTTGTTGGGGGAATCTTCGCTGAAAGATATCGGCTGCCCGGTATGAATAACCTGCCCGGCGATGGAGTCTTTGACCGGCAGGCGGAAAGTACGCGCAAAACTCTCCTCGAAATTTCGCCCGGCGCGCATATAAAGTTCATTGGTCGCTTCATCCACCAGGAGCAGGTGGCCTTCCTCGGCATCGGTCAACTCCACAGCGGAGGTCACGACACTGGTCAGGACACTGTCGAGGTCGAGGGTCGAGGTAATCGAGCGTCCCAGTTTGACCAGGGTGCCCATCTCATCCACCCGCTGCTCAAGCGAGGCGGTCGTGCGGCGCACTTCCCTGCGCACCCAGTCACCCATCAGCGAGGCGCGTTTCTGGCTGCGCTTAATGGAGTTGACAATGTCATCGATTTTGAGCGGCGGGTGCAGGTAATCGCTCAGCCCCATCTTCAGGGCCTGTTTAACCAAGGCGGGATTTTCGCTATTGGCAAAAAAAATGACCGGCATAGTGGGAAATCGTTCCAACACGTTACCGGCCAGGTCCATGCCCTTTTTCCCGCCCAGGGTCTCGG
>Ga0209835_1001149_pt1 | contig 15237 bp, 11 predicted proteins | sample LakKivwa52mmetaG_FD_184138 | JGI IMG/M metagenome (GOLD analysis project Ga0209835, IMG submission 184138) | Anoxic lake water microbial communities from Lake Kivu, Rwanda to study Microbial Dark Matter (Phase II) - Lake Kivu water 52m metaG... | ecosystem: Environmental > Aquatic > Freshwater >...
GGCGGGTGACTTCGGAGAAGAGGCCAAGAAAATCTTAGAAGTGATGGTCAAAATCTATGAGATCAATGATGCCAATGGATTTATTGATGTAAATGAAGTCATGCTCGCAAGTACCCAAAACATGTCGATTGGCGGTGAAATGGGAATGGAGTTCCTAACCCGCCTGGCCAATTCTGGCATTCGCTTCAAGGTAAAGACTATTACGGATCCTGTTTCAATTGATCTCGAAGGTTGGAACCGCTTGGGAATCCCAGAAGAATATGCCCAAAAGCAGCAAAAGTCAGTGAATGCATTGATCAAGCTCGGTGCCGTTCCTACCTGGACCTGTACACCTTACTTAGTAGGGTCAATACCACGTCTTGGAGATCATCTTGCCTGGGTTGAAACTTCCTGTGTCATTTTTGCTAACTCATATTTTGGAGCCAGAACGAATAGGGAGATGGACATTTCAGCCCTGGCTGCCGCCATTACAGGTAGGACACCCTATTACGGGTTGCATCTTGAAGAGAGCCGGGAGGGACAACTTCTGGTAAATCTTGATGCAGAATTGAATACAACCTCAGATTATGATGCCTTAGGAAACTACGTCGGAAAAGTCGCAGGCGCAAAAATTCCAGTTTTTAACAACATGAAAAAGAATGTTTCTATTCAGGCGATCATGCAATTAGGGGCAGCCCTCGCCACCACAGGGGCTGTTGCCCTTTTTCATATTTTTGATGTCACGCCAGAGATTGTTATGGACCCTTATAAATATGGAAAAAAGAGTGTGAACGAGGAGATCACCATCAGCGATAAGGAGATGAAAGTCGCTTACCAAGGGTTAAACACCACTTCGAGGAATGATATCGATTTTGTTGCCCTCGGATGTCCCCACTATACCTTTGATAAGATAAGGGAGATCGCTTCTTTCCTGGAGGGGAAAAAGATCCGAGAAGGAATAGAAGTGTGGATTTGTACCTCCAAGACAGTTCGAGATCTGGTTTTGCGCAGCGGCGAGATCCAGGTCATCGAGCAGGCTGGAGCTAAGGTGGTGGTGGATACGTGTATGGTATTGGCTCCCGTAAGACAAATGGGATTTAAAGTGATGGCTACTGATTCGGCAAAGGCTCAATTCTATATCTCCGGTTTTGGAATAGGGGTGCGATTCGGAAATACCCAAAAATGTTTGGAGGCCGCTCTGACAGGTAAATGGGAGGAATAACATATCAATGATCTATGAAGGAAGAGGTATTTGCAGTGGTTCAGCAGTTGGAGAGGCCTTAGTGACAAAGCAAGGAATCTCCTTTCTGGGAGGAGTCGATCCAGAGACAGGCATGATCACAGAAGTGAGCCACGAACTCTATGGGGTGAAACTAATGGGGAAGATATTGATTCTTCCTTCACTTAAGGGATCTGCGGGAGCGATGTGGATCATTATTCGACTGGCTGCAAAAAACATAGGTCCGAAGGCCATCGTAGTTTCAAAAGTCGACACCATTTTAATCGGAGCAGTGATTATGGGAGGAATTCCAACGGTTGATTCACTCTCTGTGGATCCTTTCCACGTATTCAAAAGTGGCGATTTGTTGAAAGTCGATGGAGCAAAAGGAACGGTTGAGTCGATAAGTTCTGGTCCTAAGAATTCATAGAGATTATGTTTTTAAAAGCGGATTCAGAAGTTAGGATCTTAAAGAAGGCAGAGATGTCTGGAAGCGAGAAAAAATCTTGGGTTTGATGGAGGCCTGCCATTCGGTCAATCATCTCTTCTTCTAATCCTTAGGCTCCTCCATCCTTTCATCAAAAGGAGGTGATGTTTAACCATAGAGTTTGAGAATCTAAGCTAATCAGAGGTTGTCGCAGAAAAGGAGAAGAGAATGGGGGAAGAGAAAAATTAAAAAAAAGGAGAGTGGTGAGAATGAGAAAAAAAGTAATTTTACTTTCGTCGGTAATTGTATTTGGATTAATGATGACATTAATCATTACTGGGTGGCCAGCAGCAGTGGCACAAACTCCTAAAATAGATCCAAAGTGGCAAAAATTGTACTATGGAGGGTGCGGGCTCGGTGGGGCTGCCTATATGGTTGCTCAGGGGGCAGCCGCAGTTTTGAGAGACAAACTTCGTCTCGATGTGATTGTCGAAGCAACGGGCTGTGGGGTTGATAATGTGAAGTTAGTGGATAGGATGGAAGTCCACGCTGGGGCCAGTGGGTTAACCGAACCTTACCGGGCCTTTCGAGGAATGCCTCCTTATGAGAGGAAATATGCTAACCTTCGAGGATGGTATCCTTATTATGTGGTTGGACTGCACATTGTTGTACTAAGAGATAGTCCTATCAAGACATTTGATGATTTAAAGGGAAAGCGTATTAGTGTTCATACAAAAGGAAGCGGTAGTGAAGAGATCGTTCGTGACGCTTTTATCGGGTTGGGGTTTCCTTACGAGGAATTTAAGCCACAATACCTCACTTATGAAGCGGCAGAAGAGGCATTAAAAGCTCGAACCATTGATGCGGCAATATGGACAACAGGCATCCCTGTTCCCAAAATGTTTGAGGTGGGGGCCACTTACCCTTACAGGATTATCGAGGTTCCTGAAAAGTTGATAAAAGAGAAGGTAATGCCACGACTTCCAGTCTTTAACGCAGTCCATCTTGAAGCTGAAAAAATATATGGGGGCGGGAAAGGCTATATCGGTCCCCCTAGAGTGTGGATTGTCGGGACATATACTATTGCGGAAATCCATAAAGATGTCCCTGATGAATTGGTTTACCAAATGACAAAAGCAATATGGGAAAACCGAAAAATTCTTACGCGATGGCATCCAACACCAGCAGAGATGAATTATGAGATGGTGAAGGTAATGGAAGATTCGCTAACAACCCACCCTGGTGCAAAGAAGTTCTATGAAGAAGCCGGAGTCTGGACGGAAAAACCACTGCCAGTGGTACTCCCTTTTAAATAAATTGGAAATAGGGGCAAAAGAGAGCATAAAATAAACTCTTTTGCCCCATCCGCCTACAGGAGGCTTCAATGAAAATAAATGAGTTCATTTCCTTAGAAGGTAATCCTCGTCGAGAGTTTAAAGGAAAATGGGGGGCTTTTATTAAAACCTTTTCTATCATTGGAACATTGGTTTCAATATACTTAATAGCAACAGGTATGGTGACTGCTTACCAATGGTATGCCATATTCCTCTTTTTCACAATTTTATGCTTAATAAAGTGGAGCCCTTTTAAAACTCTTACAATGAGCAGATTATCATTGATCATAGATTTAATATTTATCATTATTGGTGCTAGTGCATGTGTTTTTGCTATAGTGGATTACAACCGTTTAATTTATAGAAGTGTAGAGCCAATAAATATTGATGTTATATTTGGAATCCTCTTAATCATTTCTCTCCTTGAGCTGAGCAGGAGAACGAATGGAATTGTCCTTTCGTCAATTGCAGTGTTTTCCTTATTTTATGCCTTTGGAGGACCTCTCCTCCCTGGAGCATTTTGGCATCGAGGCTACTCATTAGAGAGGGTGATAGGCTTTCAATATTTGACCTTAGAGGGTATCTTTGGTGTTCCCACTGCGATTTGTGCCACAATAATAATTATCCTTTTGCTGTTTGGAGTTTTTCTTAAGTGGACTCGAGGAATGGACTTTATTAATGATATAGCAACTGGTTTGGCAGGGAGGGCTATCGGAGGTCCAGCCAAAATTGCAACGATCGCCTCGGCTTTCTTTGGTATGGTATCAGGAAGTGCGGTAGCTAATGTAGCGACGACGGGACAATTTACAATTCCATTGATGAAAAAACAAGGGTTTGAGCCCCATGTGGCTGGCGCTGTTGAAGCAGCAGCATCCAGTGGCGGGCAGATCATGCCTCCTATTATGGGGGCTGGAGTATTTATTATGGCTTCCATAATAGGCGTTCCATATCCTACAATTATGCTCGCAGCCGTTATCCCTGCTTTCATATATTTCTTTACTATTTACTGGTCAGTCCATTTTTATGCCATTTCAAGAGACATCAAGGCAATCCCTAAAGAAGTACCATTACCAAGCGTAAAAGGGGCTTTAAAATGGGGATGGGTATTTTTACTGCCCATTGGATTATTGCTCTATTTGATATTCAGTTTTTATCCTCTGGGGAAATCTGTCATCTTCTCAATCTTATTGCTGATTATTACATCATCAATTTTACCTCGGACAAGACTCAACATAAAGCGACTATTGAATGCACTCGATGAGGGGTTTACTGATATGGTACCCATTACTGCAGCCTGTGTTTGTGCCGGCATAATAATAGGTGTCATGGCGCTCACTGGAATAGGGACTAAACTTGGTTCAATGATATTAGATTTTGCAGGTGGGAATTTTTTCCTGACCCTCCTTCTTTCCATGATCATTTCTATAATTTTGGGCTTGGGATTACCAACAACCGCTTGCTATTTGGTTAGCGCCAGTGTAATTGCTCCTGTCCTGATCGGAATAGGTCTAACCCCTTTGGCGGCCCACCTTTTCGTATTTGTTTTTTCTGTTTTTTCTGGTCTCACACCTCCTGAAGCATTACCGGCATATACTGCGGCAGGAATAGCTGGCTCTGAGGGTCAAAAGACTGCAATCACTTCCATGCTCATCGGAGTGGCTGCCTATATCACACCATTTCTTTTCGCTTACGATAATTGCTTTTTAGCCTTTGGCTCAGGTGGTTTTAAAGCGGAAGATTTGATCACGATTGGTACTACCCTCTTAGGGTTCTTTGTCGTTCCGATGGGGATAATGGGTGCTATTAAAAGCAAGATCTCTGTTTTGGAACGCCTACTGCTGCTCTTAGGAGGTTTTCTTTTGATATCGTTAAATTATTACTTATCTTTTGTAGGTTTGATCATTTCCGCCTCGATCATTTTTCTAAGCATTAGGCGAAAATAGTTAAGTTAATCGACACTGCACTGTGTAAAAAAATGAATTGTGTCATTTTTTCCAAATATCGCTATTTACCAATCAATTTCCTTATTTTAATTTTTTTATTTATTTCAATCGATGGATGTAGCTCTGGAGATTTTAAAGATAGGGATAGAGCGATTGCTTTGGTTCAATATTATCAAATTGGGGGCAAAACTGTTAGTGAGCGGTTGTCCTATGCATTACTCCATTCAACAAAAGAAAAAATTAACACCATAGAATGGAATGCATCGCGAACCAATAAAAATATTTATGAAGTGATATGTACTGCAAAGGTGGGTAATAGAGAAATAATGTTTAAATGGTTAGCAAATCTTTCTACAAAAAGGATTACACCATTAAACATGACAACACAAGACATTATGGGAGGAGGTTTTTACTAAAGTAAAGAACCTAAAAATGGGAAGAGACCTTATCATTGAGATTCCAATACCACATAAGAGGGTTTCCGAAGGCGATTTCCAAAAGCCAGATAGAAAATAAGAAAATGTCATTTTAAAATAAAGACATGTATTATGCCTAAATATAATTTTAGATGGGCAGTTGTAGGAATTGCTTTTATAAATATTGCAATTGCCTATGGTTTAAACTTTTCTTTTTCCATCTTTTTTGTCGCCATACTTGAAGAATTTAGATGGAATAGGGCAACCACTGCCGGTGTATTTTCTTTATCAGCCCTTTTACTTGGAATAAGCTCCTGGTTTATAGGAGGATTGGTCGATCGTTTTGGATCTCGAAAGGTATTGCTCTGGGGAGCCGTCCTTCTTTCTTTTTCAACGATTTCCAGTGGATGGATTCAAAATATCTGGCAGTTTTATTTTCTTTTCGGAGTTTTATCTGCAATTGGAACCTGTAGCCTTGGATGGGTTCCTAACTCTGTCCTTCTTTCGAACTGGTTTGTTGAGAATCGTGGGACCATGGTGGGAATAGCCTTTTCGGGTATGGGGATTGGGATTTTAATTGTCGGTCCTACCGCCCAATATTTCATATCTCAATTTGGATGGCGAATAGCCTATATACTTTTGGGTTTGGTTGCGCTGTTGCTTTTGGTGCCCTTAAATTATTTTCAACAGGATCGGCCTGTTCGAAAGGTGGCCCACTCAACGCAAGATTCTTCGGTCCCTAATAAAATATATAATCCCATTAAACAATTCCAAAAGCTTGGGGAAGAGGGAGAAGATTGGACTCTAAGGCGTTCAATGAAAACTTTGCGGTTCTGGTTCCTTTTTTTGTCTTTCTTTCTCATTCCTTTAGGAATATTCCCTGTGCTAATCCACCAAGTCCCTTACATCGTTGAACAGAACTATAGCAAGAGCTTAGCCGCCTTTATTTTCGGTTTAATGGGCTTTTTAAGTACAATAGGGAGACTAATTTTTGGAACGCTATCAGATGCTATTGGAAGAGAGAAAGCCGTGGCACTAAGTTTTCTTTGCTCCATATCAGGAATTTTAGCCCTCCTTTTCTTGTCCTCCTTTCAATCAACCGTTTTGCTATACCTTTATGCAATTCTTTTCGGTTTAGGTTTTGGAGCCCGAGGTCCAATCATTGCAGCAATGATGGCTGATCTATATCAGGGGAAACATTTTGGTAGTATCTATGGCTTTATTAATATCGGCAATGGTATTGGAGGGGCTCTTGGTCCTTGGCTTGGGGGATATTTATACGACATCAGCGGAAGCTACGTGGTCGCATTCATAATATGTATACCTGTACTCATCCTTGCTTGTATTTTCTTTTGGGTTGCCGGTCGGAAGGGTCTATCCTCTAAATGAAATGAGTAGCCGGGTTTATGCAATCGAGGGGCTTGAAGGTGAAGATTAGTGGATGAACTGCTACCCATCAAATGGATCACACGAAGAGCTTCCTCAGAATCTTACAGATGGGTAATCCTCGGGTTGATTACTTCAATCCATGTGATGAATGCTTACTCGGGTCAAACCGTCCAGCCTCTTACTCCATTTCTTCAGACTGAGCTCCACCTCAAACATTTTCAGATCGGTATGTTAACTTCGATCTTTTTTTTAGGAGCCTTTTCCCTATCTATTCCCATGGGATGGTTAGTTGACCGTGTTGGAATCTATTGGACGATGACAGTTGGACAGCTGGTTGTTGGAATATTTACAATTTCTATTTCTTTTGCTGACTCATTTTCAATCGTCAGTGGATTTTTACTTTTGGCTGGTATGGGGCATGCTGCCCTCAACCCGGCTACAGGAAAAGCCGTTATGTCTTGGTTTTCCGTGAGGGGGAGGGCTACAGCAATGGGAATTAAACAAACAGGGATCCCCATTGGAGGGGGATTAGCTGCAGCCACACTACCGATCTTGGCTGTCTCTTTGAGCTGGAGAAAAGCATTCATAATATCCGGAGCAATCTCTCTCCTTTCCAGTCTATTTTGCCTTTTATTTTATCGGGATCCCAAAGCGGAAAAAAATCATAAAAAGCTCCAGACCTTTCCCATTTTCTCATTTTGGAAGATATTAAAAGACCGGAATTTAATGATATTAAGTTGTTTAATGACCATTTTTATGGGTCTTCAAATATCTCTTCAAACTTACCTCGTCTTGTTTTTTAAAGAAAAGCTACTTTTTTCTGTGATTATAGCGGGATATATTTTGTCCCTTGCCCATCTGGGAGGTGTAATTGGGAGGCTTACATGGGGGCCGATGAGTGACTTTTTCTTCGGGGGCAGAAGAAAGATTGTCCTAGCAATTATCGGATCTTTTTCTTCAATCATTTGTTTGTTTTTTTCCTTCTTATCTAATCAATTTCCAATCTGGTCAATTGTGGTTTTGGTCTTTCTCTTTGGTTTTTGTGCAATTGGATGGAATGGAATTTATCTCACCTTGGTAGCTGAACTTGCCGGAGGAGATCGAGCTGGAATCACCACGGGGATCAGTCTCTCCATAGCATGGTTTGGTATCTTCTTTGGACCTCCATTTTTTGGGTATATTGTGGACCAAACCCAATCCTATTCCTATGCATGGTTTATTTTTTCTCTTATGGTTGGATTGGCAACCCTTTTTATTGGTTTGATTCGTGAACCCGTGCGAGATTAAAAAGGATAATCATAAAAAGAGTTTTTCTATGAATGTCACGGACCGTTTAGCCGATTTCATTGTCCAAATGCATTTTGGAGCGATCCCCGAGACGGCCATCGAAAAGGCGAAAGAGGGTGTGCTCGATTTTATAGGATGTACTCTCGCGGGATCGAAAAACCAAGTGGGTAGAAAGATAGTTGAATATGTCCGTTCGCAGAGAGGAAGAGAGGAAGCGACAGTCTTTGGGATGGGATTTAAAACTTTATCCTCTTTTGCGGGATTAGCCAATGGAGTGATGGCTCATGCCGACGATTTTGATGATATTTCTTTTTCCATTCCGGGTCATCCCTCCGTTTCCGTGCTTCCCGCTGTTTTTGGATTAGGAGAGCTAAAAAATATTTCAGGGAAAGACCTTCTCACCGCTTATATCACCGGGTTTGAAGTGGAATGCAAGGTAGGAAAAACCCTTGCCCCTCATCTTTATCAACGAGGATGGCATGCCACCTCCGTTCTTGGTTCTTTAGGAGCCGCTTCGGCGGCCAGTTGGGTATTGAAACTTGATAAAGAAAAAGTAGTTCATACCCTGGGAATTGTGTCATCTATGGCCTCTGGTCTTCGGGTGAACTTAGGGTCGATGACCAAACCCCTTCACATTGGCCTCTCCGCACAGCATGGAATCATGGCGGCCTCTCTGGCAGAAAGAGGATTGACCGCTAACCCTTTGGCTTTAGAGGAAAAAACCGGTCTATTTCCGGTTTTTGCCGGAGAATGGAATATGAGTTTAGGAATAGATTATTTGGGAAATCCGTTTGATTTTATCTCTCCTGGAATTACATTTAAGCAGTATCCTTCCTGTGCCGAGACCCATCCGGCCCTGGATGGGGTAATCAGTTTAGTAAATGAAAATCACATCGAAGCAGATACAATTCTTTCAGTTGATTGCATTGTGACACCAATGGATCGAGATGTCCTTGTTTATCACCACCCTAAAAATGCGACCGAAGGGAAGTTCAGCCTCGAATTTTGCGTAGCCTTAGGAATATTAGAAAAGAAAGCAACAATCTCCCAATTTATTGACGAAAAAGTGAGAGAGCCAAAGATTATGGAGATGATGAATAAAGTTAGTATGAAAGTTGACCCAACCCTATCTCCGGATGGATACACCGGAGCAGCGACCGAGGTCTCCTTGAGGCTAAAGGATGGGACAATTTTAACCCGAAGGGTGGATCAGCCCAAAGGAGCTCCTGAAAATCCCCTCAGCCGAGAGGAGCTTCTAAATAAATTTAGAAATTGCGCTTCTGTCTGTTTCAATGAGGATTCAATTGAAAGAATTATCGATAAAGTAATGAATATTGAGAAAATAAGAACTCTAAAACCTTTAATGGAGGAGCTTAGAGGATGAAAAAAGTTGAAATGAGATTGTTTGAACCGTGTCAAATAGGATCAATGGAAATGAAAAACAGAATCGTCATGGCGCCCATGTCATGCAACCTTGGGAAAGATGGGTTTGTGACGGAACGGATGGTTCGGTTTTTCGAGGAGAGAGCCAAAGGTGAGGTTGGTCTTATAACAATCGGAGATGGAATTGTAGATACCCCTTTGGGAAATAACGTAAAGGAAAGCACTGCAATTGATGATGATAAGTATATCCCAACCTTAAAAAATCTTACAAAGGCTGTGAAAGTTCACGGCGCAAAGATTTGCCTACAACTCTCTCATGCCGGGAGAAGAGCCGGTCGTGTGTCAAGAGAAGGATATTTGGACGTGACGAAGGGTCTAATTCCTGTAGGCCCCTCAAGCATTCCACATCCTGTGGTAGGACAAGTAGTTCCAAAAGAGCTTACCCAAGGGGAGATCAAAAAGATTATTGAAAAGTTCGGGGAAGCTTCAAGAAGGACGATTGAAGCTGGGTTCGATGCCATTGGATTGCACTGCGCCCATATGTACCTCTGTGGTCAATTCCTTTCACCTTGGGCGAACAAGAGAATGGATGAATATGGGAGAGATCTCGATGGAAGGCTAAGATTTGTTTTGGAGGTGATTGAACGTATTAAAAGTGAGACAGGGGAAAAGTTTCCCCTGATTGTCCGAATGAATGGTGAAGAGCCGGAGGGTGGAAACTCGGCTGAAGAAATTCAGGAAATCGCCCGTCAATTTGAAAAAGCAGGTGTAAATGCCATCCATGTCTCTGTTGGTTTTGGTGCCCCTACTAAGACACCTGGTTTGATCCCTTCCGTCACTCCAATGAGAGCTCCTCAGGGATGTATCCTTCACCTTGTTGAAAACATCAAGCGGGCAGTTTCTATCCCTGTCATTGCCGTGAATAAGTTAGGAGATGTTTTCTTTGCAGAGAAGGTTCTTCAAGATGGCAAAGCCGATTTGATTGCCTTGGGAAGACCTCTCATCGCTGATCCTCTTTTGCCTCTTAAAGCGGTTGAAGGGAGGTTTGATGATATTCGGCCCTGCATTTATTGTTGTAAGGGGTGCCTCCAGAACGTTTTAGAAAAGGATGCTCCGGTGGAATGTAGTATTAATCCAATTGCAGGCCGAGAGATTGAAGAAAGCCCTATCAGACCTGCCAAGAAGAAAAAGAAGATATTAATTGTAGGTGGAGGCCCTGCGGGCATGGAAGCAGGTCTGGTAACAGCCGAGAGAGGACATCAGGTCTTTTTGATAGAAAAATCTAATCGATTAGGAGGTCAATTGTCTCTGGCTTCCAAACCACCCGGGAAAAAGGATATCGAGCCCCTTAGAACTTATTTAGTCAATGCGATCGAAAAAGCTGGAGTAAAAGTGGATCTCGGTAGAGAGGTGACCCTTGAATGGATTAATGAGACCAAACCTGATACAGCAATTCTTGCCACAGGTAGCCACCCCATCCTTCCGAATATCGCTGGTCTGCAAAATAGGAAAACTTTCATAGCGAGAGAGATTTTGGAAGGTTCTAAAATAGAAGGCAAAAGAATTCTTGTCATCGGAGGGGGGCAAGTTGGGTGCGAAGTAGCAGAGTTTTTAGCTGAGCAAGGAAAAGAAGTAACGATCATTGAAATCTTGGATGACATTGCTCGAGATATGGATCGTATTAACAGGCTTCCGCTAATCATGTCTTTAGAGAATTCTGGGGTACGGATCATGAAAGAAACAGCAGTCAGCTCAATTACGGGTCAAGGTGTCTGGATTGATTGCCTTGGGGAGAAGAGCTTTATCTCTGTAGATGGAATTGTGATCGCAGTGGGTGCTGCCCCCATTATAGAGGACGTGGATATCAGGATCAAAGAGAAAATTCCTGAAGTCTATATTGTTGGTGATAAACTTAAGGCTAGAGGCATCTTGGAAGCGGTTCAAGAGGGTTATGAGGTTGCCAAGAAGATTTAAGAATTATTAAAATCGAAAGGGCTTTTCAATGGAGGGCCAATGCTTAAACATAATAAATCAGAAGCCTTTAAGGGGGAAGGAGAGGGTCTTCTGTCCTATGTGTTGTTGCAAGAGGGGGATTTCCCTGATACGAAACTTGCCATAACATGGGTAGATGTTAAACCAGGCTCAGGGCAAACCCCTCATAAACATTTTCCAGAACAAGTATACGTGATCATTAAAGGAGAGGGCCGAATGCGGGTTGGAAACGAAGAAGAAAAGGTGATGGAGGGGGACTTGGTGTATATTCCCTCAAATACAGTTCATAGCATCAGGAATATATCAGATAAAGATTTGAGTTATATATCGGCTTCAACGCCGACATTTAATATAAGAAGTTTTTATGAGTCTGGAAGACTATTAAGTTCGATGGAGGAAGGATAAGATTTATGCAGGCCTTTAAACATCGAATTGAGGGAAGCAAGATAAGGAATCAGAAAGAATTTTTTAATATTGGCGCAGGCTTCAGAAATAATGAGGATAAGGCTATGAATGAAACTAAAATACTTTCCAACTTTATTGAGAGAACACGTTTTGAAGATCTCCCTACTAACGTATTCAAAATGGTTAAAAATAGCATTCTTGATGCATTAGGATGTGGTATTGCCGGGTTTACGCTTGAGAAAGATGCCCTGAACCCCATCTTTGCCCTCGTCAATGAAATGGAGGGAAAACCAGAAGCAACAGTAATCGTGGATGGGTTGAAGACAAACTGCCTTCATGCTGCCCTGGCGAATGGTAGTTTTATCCATTCCATTGACTTCGACGATACTCACCAGGCAGCTCTCACTCATACGAGTTCGGTACTGGTGCCTGCCGCATTGGCCCTTGGGGAAAAAGTAAATTCAGACGGAAAAGAGTTACTTTTAGCGATTGCCCTTGGTTTTGAGGCAGCAACAAAAGTTGGGCAGAGTGTAATGCCGAGCCTCTTTCGATTCTGGCACTCTACTGCCATGAATGGCACTATCGGAGCGGCAGCACTTGCCGGGAAGCTCCTCCATTTGAATGCAGAAAAAATGAATCTAACATTTGGTATCGCCGCTGATATAGCCTCGGGAACCTTAGCTTGTATTGAATTTGGAGATCTTACGAAAAGCTTGCACGCCGGTATGGCTGCGATGAAAGGAATGCTCGCTGGACTTCTTGTGAAAGGAGGTGCCACTGGTCCTCAGGATATTTTTGAGTATTCCAAAGGCTATTGCAATGCTTATTCAGAAAAACCAAAATTGGAGAAAATTACCGAAAACCTTGGACATCCTTTCGAGATTATTTTTAACGGGATAAAGGGATTTCCCTCCATATTGGCTAGCCACACCTCCATACAGGCAGTAACGGCTATTGTCCGTAAGGAGAAACTAAGCGCCGACCTAATTAAGGAGATATCGGTAAAGACATATAATCTTGTGGAATCATCGTTCTGTAATTGCAACCCCCAGACTCTTCTCGCCGCCCGATTGAGCGTTCCTTTCTGTATTGCATTGGCGGCAGTAGATGGGGAAGTAACCCTCCAGAACTTTAATGAAAAGAGAGTTTTTGATCCGAAAATTAGGGACTTGATGAAAAAAATATCGGTCAAGGGTACGCCTGAGTTAAATTCCCTCTATCCAGAGAAATTTCCTGCCGAAGTAGAAATTATTACAAAAGACGGAAAAAAATTCTGTGGGGGAGAGTATTACCCCAAAGGAAGTTACTATAATCCATTAACACAGGAAGAGATTGAGAGTAAATTCATCAGCCTGGCTACAGTCACTTTTTCTGAAAAACAGGCATTGAAAATTATGGAGACCATTAATAATTTCGAGGAGATTAAAACAATTTCAGAATTAACCAACCTTTTAGTGCTGCCACGTGATACAGTTTCTTGAAACTTTGAAAACCTGTTTTAAGTCTAACCTATTTCAACTTCAAAAAATAAACCCATTAAGAATTAAAGAATGCATTCTTTATGGCGATGAGCATTACATTGAATATTGACGGCCAAAGGAATGCTGGCTATATGGGTGGGAAAGGTTTCGATGTTGACAGCGAGGCAAGTAACCCTTCCCCCCAGACCTCCCGGGCCAATTCCTAATTTGTTGATTCGTTCAAACAATTCTCCTTCCATCTGAGCCACTTTAGGATTAGGATTCCTCTCTCCAATCTTTCTTAACAGGGATTTCTTTGCAATGAGGGCAGCTTTTTCCAGGTTTCCTCCAATTCCAACTCCAACAATGATGGGTGGACAGGGATTAGCCCCTGCTTCTGAGACGATTCTCACTACCTCGTCCATAATCCCATCCATTCCAACGTAAGGAGCAAAGAGTTTTACCTGGCTCATCATCTCACCACCAAAACCTTTCGTCATTACCGCAAGCTTCAACCGATCTCCTGGAACCACATCAATGTGGACAATGGGAGGAGTATTATCGTCAAAGTTTATTCGCTCAATTGGATCTAAGGTAGATTTCCTGAAAAATCCATCCTGATATCCTATTCTTACCCCTTCCTCCAAAGCCCGATGTAGGTTCCCACCAATGATTTGAACCTTCTGCCCCATCTCCACGAAAAAGATTGCCATTCCTGTGTCCTGACAAATAGGCACCTTCTCCCGATAAGCAATCTTAGCATTTTCAATTAGATCTTTAAGGATCTGAATACCAATGGGCGATTCTTCTATTTCAAGGCTTTTTTCGAAAGCGGACAGAACATCTCCGGGTAGCTCTGTATTGGCCTGAATTACCAATTCTTTGACTGTGTTAATAATATTCTCTACATGAATCTCCCTCAATTCAAGTCCTCCTGATGAGAGCTCTGAAAAACTACCTTTCGCTCTCTGATTACGCAGATTTCAAAAAATTGATTCCTCAGATTTCTATTTAGTTTTCAATGTATTTTAAATCAATGTAATCGTCACATAATCGGTGTAATCAGAGATTTCTGGGTTTTTTCCGAAATCTCCTGATAAACCTTTGGCAAATATTAAGATTTGGGGAGGCGAAAAGCAATATCGTTGACATTCCTTGTGGGTTTCCCTTTTTTGTGGTATATAAGTTTCGATGCTGAAGGGAAAAGAGATCATCTTAGGAGTAACCGGTGGGATTGCCGCTTATAAGGCGGCTGAATTTGTGAGGCTTCTGGTCAAACAGGATGCCCGAGTTCATGTGGTCATGACCCAGAATGCTCAGAAATTCGTCACGCCACTTACTTTTCAAACCCTATCAGGAAATCTGGTTGTGACGGATCCGTTTGCGCTTATTGAAGAAACGCAGATCGGTCATGTCGCACTGGCTGATCTGGCAGAGCTGATTGTGATCCTTCCATCTAGCGCCAATATCATCGGAAAGATCGCCAATGGAATTGCAGACGATTTTCTCTCGACCATGGTGATGGCTTCAAAAGCGCCGGTTCTTTTTGCCCCTTCGATGAATGTCAATATGTGGGAGAACAGCGCCCTTCAGAAGAATATACAGACTCTCATGGAGAGAGGCTACCATTTCATGGAACCCGGGGAAGGGGAGTTAGCTTGTCACTGGTATGGAAAAGGAAGGCTGGCTGAATTGAGTGATGTTCTGGAGAAGATGGAAGATATTCTTTCTCCGAAGGATTTAAAGGGAAAGAGAATTCTTGTGACCGCGGGTCCGACTCAGGAGTCGATCGATCCGGTTCGATTCATCACCAATCCTTCTTCAGGAAAGATGGGATATGCACTCGCAAAGGTGGCAAGACGGAGAGGAGCAGAGATCGTACTGGTTTCAGGGCCCACCTCTTTGCCCGTTCCCCGAAGCGATATTCAATTGATTTCCGTCAAGACGGCTGAGGAGATGAGAAAGGCTGTCTTTGCGCATCTGAAAGACTGTTCGGTGGTGAT